>Ga0209018_1001083_pt1 | contig 23060 bp, 22 predicted proteins | sample YNPBryBLVA2012_FD_185814 | JGI IMG/M metagenome (GOLD analysis project Ga0209018, IMG submission 185814) | Anoxygenic and chlorotrophic microbial mat microbial communities from Yellowstone National Park, USA - YNP Bryant BLVA 2012 (SPAdes)... ...
TTCACGTTTCACGCTTCACGTTTCACGCTTCACGTTTCACGCTTCACGTTTCACGCTTCACGTTTCACGTTTCACGCTTCACGCTTCACGTTTCACGCTTCACGTTTCACGCTTCACGTTTCACGCTTCACGTTTCACGCTTCACGCTTCACGCTTCCCCCTCCAACACCATCTCCAGTGCCCGGATCGCCACCTCGATCATCCCATCGTCCGGTTCGCGGGTGGTGAGGCGCTGGAGGGCCAGGTTGGGGGCGGTCAGCCAGCGCATCCACCTCTGGTCGGACAGGCGGGCGCTGAGGTGGATCCACTCATAGGCCAGGCCGGCGATGAGCGGCAGCGCCAGCAGCCGGCTGAGGATCAGCCAGCCCAGCGGCGGCCGCCCGAAGGGGGCCAGCACCAGCACCGAGATGACCACCACCGTCAGCAGGAACGACGTGCCGCAGCGGGTGTGAGCGGTCGAATGGGCCTGGATCGCCGCGACGGTCAGCGGGGCGCCGGCCTCGTAGCCGTTGACGGCCTTGTGCTCGGCCCCGTGGTAGGCGAAGACACGCGCCATCTCGCGCATGCGCCCGACGGCCCAGATGTAGGCGACGACCAGGCCCAGGCGCACTAGCCCCTCCAGCAGGTTGCTCACCAGCGCGGGGAGCGGGAAGGGGATCAGGCTGACGAGGAAACCAGGGAGGAGCATGAACAGGCCGACGCCGAGGGCCAGGGCGAGGACGGTGGTCAGGCCCAGCGCGCCCTTGAACGCCCCCTGGTCGGTGGCTTCGCCGCTGGCGACCTCCGCCGACCACATCAGCGCCTTCGTGCCCAATCCCAGGGCGTCCCACAGCATGATCAGCCCCCGCAGCAGGGGGATGCGGCTGATGGGGCCGCTGTAGAGGGCGGGGTCGAGCGCTTCGCTGCGAGTGACGATCTCCCCATCCGGGTCGCGCACGGCCACGGCCATACGGTGCGCGCCGCGCATCATCACCCCCTCGATCACCGCCTGTCCGCCATAGTGGAACGATTCAGACAATGCGCGCCTCCAGCGGGCCCAGCCGCAGGTCGCGGATGTCCACCGGCGGGACGCCCAGGGTTCGTCCGGCGAAGCTGCCGTGGCAGTCGGAGCCGCCAGTGACCAACAGGTCGTGGCGGGCGCAGAAGTCCAGGCAGGTCGCTGTCGTGGCGGGGTCGTGGTAGGAGGAGTAGCACTCCAGCCCGGCGATGTCGAAGGCCAGCAGCGGGGCGAGGGTGGCGGCGCTGATCTCCTGGGGGCGCAGCGACATGCCGGCGTGGGCGACCACCGGCAGCCCACCGGCGGCGCGAATGACGGCAGCCACTTCGGCGGGGTGGGGGAAGTCAGGGTTGGGCGGGCGGATCGGGCCGACGTAGATGCGGGCGAAGAAATCCTGGACGTCGCGACAGAGGCCGGTGTCAATGAGGAAGTTGAGTGCCTTCCAGCCGCCGCGCGAGGGATCGGGACGGTAGTCGGCGTAGGCGGCCATGTCGAGTGGGTATCCGGCCCGCACCAGCCGGCGCAGCGTCTCCTCGTTGAGCCAGTTCATCCGCTCGCGGTTCGCCTGCAGCATCTGGTTCAACGGCGCGTCGCTGGGATCGGCGCCGTAGGCCAGGATGTGCAGCACGGTCCCGTTGGTCAGCGCGGAGACCTCGGCGGCGGGGAGGAAGGAGAGGCCGGCCTGGCGGGCCAGCCCGGCGGTCGCCGGCACCGCCGCCAGCGAGTCGTGGTCGGCCACGGCGAACAGCCTCACGCCGGCCTGTCGGACGTGGGCGACGACCTCCGACGGGCTCCAGCTCCCATCGGAAGCGGTGGTGTGGATGTGCAGATCGGCGCGCATGGGGCTAGTATAACACGAACAACCCATCCGTCAACCTTAAAGATTTCCGTCCCCTATTGACGCGCCCCCGCTTTGCCTGTATAATTGACCGGTAGTCAGTATGTGACCGCTGGTTCGGACGGGGGTGTAGCGTGTCCACGCGGGCGCGGCGCGAGCGAGAAAAAGAAGAGCGCCGGCAGTCTATCCTCCAGGCTGCGCGGGAAGTGTTCCTGGCCGACGGCTTCTACGGCGCCACCGTGGACAGCATCGCCGAACGGGCGGAGGTCAGCAAGGGCACGGTGTACCTGTACTTCGAGAGCAAGGAGACCATCCTTGCTCATTTGCTTTTAGAAGGGCTGGAGCTGCTGTACGACTGCCTGGAGGAGGCGTACGGGCTCGACTATCCGTGGCCTGCCGAGGAGCGCTTGCGCCGCCTGGGGTGGGCCTACCTGCAGTTCTTCCACCAGGAACCGCTCTATTTCCGCTACCTGATGGCTGTGGATCGCGGACGCTTCCAGGAGACGGTCAGCCCGGATGTGTATCAGGAAGTGCTGCAGGCGAGCCTGGAGGGGCTGGACTGGGTCGTGCGGGCCATCGAGCAGGGCGTGGCAGAGCGGACGTTCACCTGTTGCGATGCCCGCCTGGCTGCGGCGACGCTGTGGGCAGTCCTGAACGGCGCCCTGCAACTGATGGATCACCCGCTGCGGCGGGAGATGGTCGGCGTGGATGCGTCCGTGCTCTACCGCACGGCTCTGGAAACCGTCATCCTGGGGCTGAGACAGGGGCCGGCCCCGGAAGCCTTGCCAGTTCAACCGTAAGGAGGGAAAAGGTGAAAGACGTAGTCATTGTCTGTCCGGTACGTACCCCGGTGGGGGCGCATGGCGGTGCCCTGCGCAGCCTGCGGGCGCAGGACCTGGCCGAGATCGTGTTTCGAGCGGTGTTCGAGCGGACCGGCCTGGACCCGGCGGCATTGGACGAGGTGATCCTGGGCAATATCGGCAGTCCCTCGGAAGCGGCGAACATCGGTCGCGTGGCGGCACTGATGGCCGGCGTGCCGATTGACGTGCCCGGCTTCTCCGTCGCCCGCAACTGCGCCTCGGGCATGCAGTCCATCACCTCGGCCTACCAGGCGATCCAGGCCGGCGATGGCGAGCTGTACCTGGTCGGCGGCACGGAGAGCATGAGCAACATCCCCTACGTGCTCAAGCAGGCCCGTTGGGGCTACAAGCTGCGCCATGGCGAGCTGACCGATGCGCTGTGGGAGGGCCTCACCGATCCCATCTGTGGCCAGATCATGGGCCGCACGGCGGAGAACCTGGCCGAGAAGTACGGCATCTCCCGCGAGGAGCAGGATACCTACGCCATCCAGTCGCACAAGAAGGCCTTCATGGCCCAGCGGATGGGCAAGTTCGAGGACGAGATCGTGCCGGTCGAGATCGTCAAGAAGGTCGCCGGTCAGGAAGTGGCGCGGGAGAAGATCGTCCAGGACGAGACGATCAACCCCAGTCTGACGCTGCAGAAGGCGGCGCTCTACCCAACCGTCTTCAAGAAGGACGGCACGGTCACTCCGGCCAACGCCTGCCCGATCTCCGACGGGGCGGCGGCGATGCTCGTCTGCACGCCGGAGCGGGCCAACCAGTTGGGCCTCAAGCCGGTCGCCCGCATCGTTAGCTACGCCTACGCAGCGGTGGACCCGGCCTACATGGGCATCGGCCCGGCCTTCGCTATGCCCAAGGCGCTCAAGCGCGCCGGCCTCAGCCTGGACGACATCGGCCTGATCGAGCTGAACGAGGCCTTCGCCGCGCAGTGCCTGGCCGTAGCCAAGGAGATGACTGCCCAGGGGCACAACTGGACCTGGGACAAGGTCAACGTCAACGGCGGGGCGATCGCCCTGGGTCACCCGGTGGGCTGCACAGCGGCCAAGCTGGTGGCCACGCTGACCCGCGAGATGGAGCGCCGCCAGGTGCGCTACGGCATCGACACCATGTGCGTCGGCGGCGGCCAGGGCGGTTGCCTGATCCTGGAACGTATCCCGCAGTAACACGCAACACGCAACGCGAAAAACCACCAAAAAGGAGGTGTCCACCATGTATATCTTCAAAGCAGCCGTGATCGGCGCCGGGACGATGGGCGGCGAGATCGCCCAGGTGATCAGTTTCTCCGGCCTGCCGGTGGTGATGAAGGACATTGATCAGGGTATGCTGGATAAGGGCATGGCCAAGGCCCGCGAGATCTACCAGCGACGGGTCGAGAAGGGCAAGATGAGCGCCGGCGAGATGGAGTCCAAGATGGACCTGATCACGCCCACGCTCACCTACGACGGGTTCGAGGACGTGGATGTCGTGATCGAGGCCGTGCCGGAGCGGATGGACATCAAGAAGCGCGTGTTCGCCGAGCTGGACGGCATCTGCCCGGAGCAGACGATCTTCGCCAGCAACACCTCGGCCCTCTCGATCTCCGAGATGGGCGCGGCCACCAGGCGACCGCACAAGGTCGTCGGCATGCATTTCTTCAACCCCGCCAGCGTGATGAAGCTGGTCGAGGTCATCCCCGGCCTGGATACCAGCCAGGAGACGGTGGACGACATTGTCATGTTCACCGAGGGGCTGCGCAAGCTGCCCGTGGTCGTTCGCGAGTGCCCTGGCTTCCTGGTCAACCGCCTGCTGATGCCCTACCTCAACGAGGCGACGAAGGCCCTGGAGGAAGGGGCGGCCAGCGCGACCGAGATTGACCAGGCGATCAAGGAGTGGGGCATGCCGATGGGCCCGTTCACGCTGATGGATATGCTCGGCATTGACGTCTGCGGCCACGTCGGCGAGTACCTCTACTCCGAGTATGGCGAGCGGATGACCCCCGCCCCGCTGTTCCTCAAGCTGATCGAGGCGCGACGGCTGGGCGAGAAGACCGAGGCCGGCTTCTACGATCACCCCGGCGGATTCGAGTCCGACGTGGTCAAGGGGATGATCCGCGACCTGCAGGCGAGTGGGGCGGTGCCCACGGGCACGAAGTTCTCCGTCGAGCGGCTGATGTACCCGCTGATCAACGAGGCCGCCATGTGCGTCCAGGAGAACATCGCCAGCATCAGCGACATTGACATGTCTATGGTCGCCGGCACGGGGATGACCTACGGCGGCGAGCGGATCGGCCCGCTGGCCATCGCCGATAAGATCGGCCTGGACGTCGTCGTGGACGCCTTGCTGGCTCTGGAGAAGGAGCTGGGGCCGCGCTTCCGACCCTCGCTGCCGCTGAAGATGCGCGTCCGCGCTGGCCACCTGGGCGTGAAGGCGGGCAAGGGGTTCCACGAGTACGCGTGAAACGTGAAACGTGAAACGTGAAACGTGAAGCGTGAAACGTGAAACGTGAAACGTGAAACGTGAAACGTGAAACGTGAAACGTGAAACGTGAAACATGAAACATATTGTGTGTTCCAGAGTACCTCACGCATCACGCTTCACGTTTCACGTTTCACGCATCACGTTTCACGCATCACGTTTCTAACCCAAGGAGGGAAGCATGTCCAACTGGCAATACATCCGTACTGAAGTCGAGGATCGCATCGCTACGCTGACCATTGACCATCCGCCGGTCAACTCGTTCAACAAGCAGGTGGTCAAGGAGCTGAATGAGGCGATTGATCAGTTGCTGGCCGACGATGGAGTGAAGGCCATCGTGATCACCGGCGGGGGCACCAACGCCTTCGTCGCCGGCGCTGACATCCCGGAGATCAAGGAACTGCTGGACAACCCGGCCGATGGCTATGCCGCCTCCCGCGAGTTCATTATGCGCGGGCAGGGGCTGTTCCAGAAGATCAGCCGCGCGCCCAAGCCGATCATCGCTGCGATCAACGGCTTCTGCCTGGGCGGCGGGCTGGAGCTGGCCATGGCCTGCCACATGCGCGTCTGCTCCGACCGGGCGCGGCTGGGGCAGCCGGAGATCAACCTGGGCATCATCCCCGGCTGGGGCGGCACGCAGCGACTGCCGCGCATCGTCGGCGTGGGCAAGGCGATCGAGCTGATCCTCACCGGCGACCAGATCCCGGCTCAGGAAGCCTTCCGCCTCAATCTGGTCAACAAGGTCGTGCCCGCCGGGGCCGTACTCAAGGAAGCGCGCGACCTGGCCCGGCGGATCGTCTCCAAGTCCAGGTTCCCCATTGCCGCCACACTGCGGGCGGTCACGGATGGCCTGGACGCCCCCACCATCGAGGATGGCCTGCGCATCGAGGCCGAGCAGTTCGTCAGCCTGGCCGATACCGAGGACATCCGCGAGGGCGTCGGCGCCTTCCTCGGCAAGCGCCAGCCGCAGTTCAAGGACAAGTAGCCGAAAGCAGAGGAGCAAGGCCGCCAGGGAGCCAGGAAACCGGGTGGCAGAGGGAAGCTGTCCCTCTGCTCCTCTGTTCCTGTGCTCCCTGGCGAGGAGGTGAGCATGGACTTCACCCTGAACGAAGAGCAGCGGATGTTCCGGAACATGTTCCGCGATTTCGCGGCCAAGGAGATCGCTCCTCGTGCCGAGGCGATGGATCACGAGGAGACGATGCCGCCCGACCTGTTGCAGAAGGCGGCCAACCAGGGTTTCCTGGGCGCGACGCTGCCCGAGGACTACTTCGGCGCGGCGCTGGACGGGGTCAGTTACGCGCTGTTGCTCGAGGCGCTCGGCGCGGCCAGTATGTCCGTGGCGGTCTCCCTGGCCACCCACGTCAGCCTGGTGGCGATGAGCATCCTGGAGTTCGGCAGCGACGGGCAGAAGGAAGAATGGCTGCCCCCGATGGCCGCCGGCGAGGTGGTCGGCGGCTTCGCCCTCACCGAACCGGACGCCGGCAGCGACGCGGCTTCCCTCCAGACCCGCGCCGTCCGTGAGGGCGACGAGGTGGTGCTGGACGGGGTCAAGGCGTGGGTAGGCAACGGCGGGATCGCCGGCCTGTTCCTCGTCTTCGCCCGCGAACCGGAGGGGATCAGCGCCTTCCTGGTGCCGAAGGACAGCCCCGGGCTGACCGTCGGCTACCGGGAGCCGACCCTGGGGCTGCGCAGTGTGTCGTTCCACACCGTCTACCTGGAGGGCTGCCGCGTGCCGGCGGCCAACCGGCTGGGCGCGCCGGGCAGCGGCTGGGAGATCGCCCAGCGGGCGCAGGACCGCTTCGCCATCGCTCTGGCCGCCGCCGGTGTGGGCGTCTCCGCCGACAGCGTGGATGTGGCGGCCAAGTTCGCCACCGAACGCATCCAGTTCGACGTGCCGATCGGCCAGAAGCAGGCCATCCAGAGCTACATCGCCCAGTCGTTCATCGAGACGGAAGCGCTGCGCTACGCCGTCTATCACGCTGCCTGGCTGACCGACCAGGGCGATTTCTCCGCCGAGGCGCCGGTGGTCAAGGCCCTCGCCGCCCGCGTGGCCCGTTTCGTCACCAACAAGATGCTCCAGGTGCTGGGCGGCTACGGTTTCATGGAGGACTATCCGATGGCCCGCAAGTACCGCGACGCCCGCGCCCTGGGCATCATCGGTGGGCCGACGGAACTGCACGACGTGCGCGTCGCGCAGCGCATCTTCGCCGCATACGACCTCCCGGTCGCGCCGTGAGGAGGGAGAGATGGATTTCACGTTTTCTCCAGAACACAACGCCCTGCGCCGGATGATCCGCGAGTTCGTCGAGAACGAGGTGGCTCCTCTGGCGGCCGACCTGGATAAGAAACACCTGGTGCCCCGCGAGACGATGCGCAAGCTGGGCCAGCTCGGCCTGCTGGGTGTCTGTTTCCCCCAGAAGTACGGCGGGGCCGGCGCCGGGGAGACGGGCTACTGTATCCTGATGGAAGAACTGGGGCGCGTCTGCACCTCGACGGCGACCAACGTCGGCGCACACATCGGCATCGGCGCGATGGCGATCTACCTGGACGGCACCGAGGAACAGAAGCGCAAGTACCTCACGCCCCTCTCCCGTGGCGAGAAGATCGCCGCCTTCGGCTTGACCGAGTCCAACGCCGGCTCCGACGCTGCCAACATCCGCACCCGCGCCGTCCGCGAGGGCGACTCGTGGATCCTCGATGGCGGCAAGGTCTACATCACCAACGGCGGCTACGCGGACATCGTCACCGTGCTGGCCCTGAGCGACCCGGCGCTGGGGGTGCGCGGAGGCGTCACTGCCTTCATCGTCGAGACGACCTGGGACGGGTTCAAGGTCGCCCGTGAAGAGGACAAGATGGGCATCCGCGGCACCAGCACTGCCGAGCTGGTCTTCGAGGAGCTGCGCGTGCCGCACGAGAACGTGCTGGGCAAGGTGGGCGAGGGGTTCGTCAGCTTCATGAAGACGCTGGACATGGGGCGCCTGACGCTCGGCGCGGCCGGGCTGGGCGGCGCCGAGGCGGCCCTCGACGCTGCCGTCTACTGGGCCAAGACGCGCAAGCAGTTCGGCGTCGAGCTGGCCCACAAACAGTCGGTGCAGTGGATGATCGCCAACCTGGCCACGCACATCGAAGCGCTGCGCAGCCTGGTCTACCGCGTGGCCTGGATGGTGGACACCGGCCAGCCCTTCACCCAACTGGCGGCAATGGTCAAGATGTACGGCTCGGAAGTCGGCTCTATGGCGATTGACCTGGCGATGCAGATCCACGGCGGGCTGGGCTACTCGCGGGATTTCCCGATCGAGCGTGCCTTCCGCGATGCGCGCATCGCCGAGATCTTCGAGGGCACCAACGAGATCCAGCGCATCGTCATCGCCAGCAATATCTTCCGCGAGCTGGGGGTGAGGGTGAGGCCGTAATCGGAGGCGTGGTATGCACATCATCGTGGTGATCGGTAGGGTCCTCGACCCGCGGGGCCTCGTCGTCAACCGGCGAGCGGGGCGGGTGTTTGTCAATCGGGAGGAGTATGTGCTCCAGCCGGCCGACCGCTGCGCGCTGGAAGCGGCGCTGCGGATCAAAGAGGCCGTGGGGGCCGAGGTGGTGGCCCTGCCACGCGGCCCGCTGCCCGACGACGACGTGCTGCGCCAGGCGTTGGCCGCCGGCGCCGACCGGGCGGTTTACCTGAAGGGAAGGATCGGCAGCTTGCCCTACGAGGATGCGGTCATGACCCGCGTGCTGGTGGCGGCGATCGAGCGGCTGGGCGGGGCTGACCTGCTCCTGACCGGGGCGACGACGCTGGACACCGGACAGGGCCAGTTGGGCATCCGCCTGGCGGAAGCGTTCGGCTGGCCGCAGGTCGTCGGGGCGTGGGCCGTGACGGCGACGAATGGCCGCGTCCAGGCGGTGGTCCGCGACGGCGCCAGCTACCTGACTGTCGAGGCAGGACTGCCGGCGGTGGTCACGCTGGCCCCTGGCTCGCTCAAGCTCCGCTACCCGGATAGCGCGCGCCTGATCAACGTCTACAAGGGCGTGGGCGACGTGGCGACGGCGCTGGAGACATGGGCGATGGACGAGCTGGTGGGGGCGGAGGCGCTGCAGCCGCTCCTGGAGGAGCGCGGGCAGGACTTCCCGCCGGAGCGGGAGCGCGGGACGCGCGTCAGCGGTTCGGCGGAAGAGATGGCCCGGGTCGCGGCGGACGCGCTGCGCAAGTGGGTACGCGGGTAAGGAGGCGCCAATGGACGCATCGTTTCTCGACCTCTTGATGGCCCAACAGGAGCAAGTCGCCGAGGCTGAGAGCGGAGGCGGCGGCGTCTGGGTCGTGGCCGACGTGGTCAACGGCGCGCTGGCCGCGGTGACGCTGGAGGCTATCGGCGCGGCGCGCTCCCTGGCCGACTCGCTGGGCGCCTACGTCTACGGGGTCCTGCTGGGCGATTCCGTGGCCGAACTGGCCCAGCCGCTCTACCAGGCCGGAGCCGACGGCGTGCGCGTGGCCGGGCATCCGGCGCTGGCCCCCTTTGCCCTGGAGCCATACGTGAACGTCCTGGCTGACCTCTTCGCCGCCGAGCGGCCGGAGGTGGTCATGTTCGGCGCGACCCCTGCCGGGCAGGAGCTGGCGGCGCGGCTGGCCCAGCGCATGGGCGGCGGACTGATCGAGCACGTCACGGCGGTCACCCTCGACCAGTCCACCCGCGCCGTGCAGGGCGCCTTCCCGATCTACGGCGGCGAGTACTTCGAGATCGCCGCCTGCCCGCAGGCCCGTCCGCAGTGTATCACCGTCGAGCCGGGCGCTTTCTCCATGCCTTACCTCGACCCCTATCGCAAGGGCGAGCCGAAGGCCGTGGAGGTTCAGCCGGTCGAGCCGAGAGTGCGGGTGGTGGGGCCGGCGGAGGGGTTCGAGCCGCCGGCGCTGCCGCTGCGCGACGCCCCGCTGATCGTCGCCGCCGGGCGGCAGGCGGGCGACTTCGCGCTGGTGCGGCAACTGGCCGAGAGGTTGGGCGCCCACCTGGCCGGCGACCGCGGCGCCTACGACGCGGGCTGGATCGGCGCGGAGCAGATCGTGGACGTGCGCGGGGTCGTGGTCGCCCCCAAGGTCTACGTGGCCGTGGGCATCCGCGGCGACACGTTCCACAACGCCGCCATCGAGAAGGCCGGCTTCATCTTGGCCATCCACCCCGACCCCGAAGCGCCGATCTTCGGCCTGGCCGACCTGTGCCTGGTGGCACAGCCGAGCGAGGTGCTGCCGGCGCTGTTGGACATACTGTAATGTAAGGCGGGCGGCTCGCCCGCCGCTTCCGGCGGGCTGGCGGCCCGCCCTAGCGGTCATTTGTCGGGCAGGCGGCTCGCCCGCCGCTTCTGGCGGGTTGGCGGCCCATCGGATGGGCGGACCAGCGGCCCGCCCCACGTTGGATCAGACCTCCGAAGTCTCGGAAGACTTCGGAGGTCTTGTGTGTGTCAATCGGCAGGTGGCTCCGCCTCCGCGCCCACCAGCCGCGCCCACGGCCCGTGGATGCCGTCGTCGGTGACGCCGTAGTAAATGCGCACCTTGCCGTCCGCCCGCTGCGCCAGGTCGTAGCGCACCTGTCCACCTCGCTCCCGCTTGCGAATGAGGGCGATGTCGCCCTCCCAATGGAGGCTGTCCACCTCGATGGGGTTGTCCTCTTTCTGTGTGATCGCGTAGTGCCACAGCTTGCGGGCCGACTGGCGGGTGACGTTCTTGACCACGTTGCCGTTGCGCAGGTCGCGCATCGTATGGTAGCGCGCGCCCTGGCGCTCCTCGGTGGCGACGATCTCCACGCCGGTGCGCGGCGGTTCGATGGCCTCGGCGGCGCGGGGCGGCGCGACCGGCTCGATGGCCGGCGGGGGCGGCGTCGGCTGGGCGGGCGATAGCGCCCGGCGCACCAGGTTGACGATCTCGTCGCGCACGGCCAGCCCGGTCTCTGTCTCGCTGCGCACATAGATCTTGTTGTCGTCTATGGCGTAGGGCGGGTCGGGAGCGCGGGGCACGAGCAGCCGCACCACCTTCTTCCCCTGTGTCTCCAGAATATCCGCCGACACATTCAGGGCGGGGGTGATGCGGCGGGCGATCTCGTCGAGGATGCTCTGCATGGTCTGCCGCGGGTTGCCGACTCCCAGCGGCGGCGCTTTCGGATCGGGGCTGACGCCGATATACAGGTTGCCGCCGTTGGTGTTGGCGAAGGCGCAGATATCGTTCAGGATCGCGTCCAGGTAGCCGCCGCGCAGGCTGTAGCGATCGTGGAAGTCCTGGACAATCGAGGGGCCTTCCTCCCGCGCCGCCTGGACATGGTCGAAAGGCGCCTTGGCCGCCGGGCGATAGGGGCGGGTCAGGGTCAGGTCATCGCCCAGGAAGACCTTGCGGAGGGCCTCGAAGCTTGTCTCGGAGAGCTGCACCTCGGTGATCCGTTCCCCGACGCCCAGGTGGTGGGGATTGTTCGGGTCGCGGTTGAGCCGGTGGGCATCGGAGCCCTGGACGCAGCGCATGCGACGGGGGTATTCCGGCTTCGAGCCGTCGAAGAAGCGCGCCGTCGTCTGCCCGCCCTTCCGTTCCAGGTCGGTGACCTCTAGCGCGTGCAGGTGGGGGTCTTGCGTGTAGGCGATGCGCGTCTGGCCGCCGAAGTCGAAGCCGCGCATGGCCACCCCGTTGGCCGAGTTGGCGTGAGCGGCGATGACGATCCCGCCGGCCTCGTCAATCGCCCGGTAGGCGGTAAGGACATCGGTAGTCGCGCCGACCTCCGAACTGCCGTCGTCCAGCCTGTCCATCGGGATGTGGAGCTGATGGAGCAAGAACTCCAGTTCGCGCACGTCGGTCTGTGGGCTGAAGATGCCCAGGATGTGGAAACCGAAGGTCGCCGTGAACTCGAAGCCGGGGAGGATGAGGACGTCCTGACGCAGGTCGCGGTACTCCTTGAGCTGCGCCTGTTCGGCCTGGCTCAGCCGACCGCGCTTCTCCAGCAGTTCGAGCTCGTGGATCTCCTCCATCATCGCCCGGTAGCCCGCCACGGTGTTGTGGTCGGTGAAGGCGATGATGTCCACTCCCCGGCTTTTCGCCTGGCGGAGGATGTCCAGGTAGGAGACGCCCGCTTCCTGATAGTCCGCCGAGGCTGGGGTATGCACGTGCAGGTCCACCCGCGCCCATTGGGACTGGGGTCGTTTCTTTTTTCTAGCCATGGGCTATCGCAATAGCTCCTTGATCGTGGCGATGAGGGAATCGGGCGTGAAGGGTTTGAGCATGAAGCAGTTCGCGCCAGCCTGCAGACACTCGCGGCTGCGATCCATCCCCGAAGTCATAATGATCGGAATGCCGGCCAGGTCGGCCTGCTGGCGGATCTGGCCGACCAGGGGGATCGTTTCGTGCTCCTGCACGTGCACATCGAAGACGGCGACATCGGGCATTGTCTGACGCAGGCTGGGGATGACTTCTTCGTAGGCGCGGGTGACGATCACCTGATGGCCCTCCAGTTCTAGGAGCATCTTCAGCAGCCGCCCCATTTCGCGGTCGTCGTCCACCACCAGAATCTTGCTCACTGCGCCTCCTTAGCGGCTGTTTCCAGCGCCGCCGCGAACACCTCGTCCACGTGTTCGACGAGGACGAAGTTCATTTGCTTGCGCACCTCGGCCGGGACATCTTCCAGGTCGTTCTCGTTCTGTTTCGGCAGGATGACCGTCTTCAGGCCGGCGCGGTGGGCGGCGAGCACCTTTTCCTTGACCCCGCCGATGGGCAGGACCTGGCCACGGAGGGTGATCTCGCCGGTCATCCCGACGTCGGCGCGGACGGTGCGCCCGGTCAGCAGGGAGACGAGGGCCGTGGCGATGGTCACGCCAGCCGACGGGCCGTCCTTGGGGATCGCGCCGGCCGGGACGTGGACGTGGATGTCGTTATGGGCGAAGAAGTCCGCCGGGATACCGAGCGTGTCTGCCTTCGAGCGGACGTAGCTGAGGGCAGCCTGGGCCGATTCCTTCATCACGTCGCCCAACTGGCCGGTGACCTGGAAGCCCTTTTCGCCGGGCATGCGCGTGGCCTCGAAGAACATCACATCACCGCCGGTGGGCGTCCAGCCCAGGCCGGTGGCCACGCCGGGTATCTCGGTGCGCAGGGCGGTCTCCTCGAAGAAGAGCGGGCGGCCCAGGTAGCTGGGGACGTTGCGCGCCGTCACCCGGCGGGCGGACTTCTTGTCCTCGGCCAGGGCGGTAGCGACCTTGCGGCAGGCGCGGCCGATCTGGCGTTCCAGGTTGCGCACGCCGGCCTCGCGGGTGTACTCGCGGATCATGCGCCGCAGCGCGCCGTCGGTGAAGGTGATCTCGTCGGCGCGCAGGCCGTTCTCCCGTCGCTGGCGGGGCACCAGATAGCCCTGGGCGATGCGCACCTTCTCCATCTCCGTGTAGCCGGAGAGCTGGAGGATCTCCATCCGGTCGCGCAGCGGCGGCGGGATGGGGTCGAGCAGGTTGGCCGTGGTGATGAACATGACCTGCGAGAGATCGAACGGCACGTCCAGGTAGTGGTCGCGGAACTCGCGGTTCTGCTCCGGGTCGAGCACCTCCAGCAGCGCGGCAGCGGGGTCGCCGCGGAAGTCCATGCCGATCTTGTCCACCTCATCGAGCATGAAGACCGGGTTGCGGCTGCCGGCGCGGCGGAGGGCCTGGATGATCCGGCCGGGCAGGGCGCCGATGTAAGTGCGGCGGTGGCCGCGGATCTCCGCCTCGTCGTGCATGCCGCCCAACGACTGGCGGATGAACTTGCGTCCCAGGGCGCGGGCGATGGACTGGCCCAGGCTGGTCTTGCCCGTCCCCGGCGGGCCGACGAAGCAGAGGATCACCCCCTCCCGTTCGCGGCGGATCTGATCGGTGGACTGCTCGGCCTGCCGCTCCTGCCGGCGCTCGTCCTTCAGCTTGCGCACGGCCAGGTACTCCAGGATGCGCTTCTTGATCTCCTCCAGGTCGTAATGGTCCTCGTTCAGCACCTGGCGGGCGTGGGCGATGTCCAGGTCATCCACCGTCGCCACGTTCCACGGCAGGCTGACCAGCCAGTCCAGGTAGGTGCGGATGACGCCGTACTCGGCGGCGGCGGTGGGCAGCTTGCTCAGCCGTTCCAGCTCCCGACGGGCTTCTTTCTCCGCCTCTTCGGGCATGCCGGACTCTTCGATCTTGCGGCGGAACTCCTCCACCTCCATTTGCTGCTCGCTGGACTCGCCGAGCTCTTTTTGGATAGCCTTGAGTTGCTCGCGGAGGATGTACTCGCGCTGCGTCTTTTCCAGTTCGGACTGGGCGTCGGTCTGGATCTTGCGCCCCAGTTCGGCGACTTCCAGTTCTTTGGTCAGCAGTCCCAGCAGAGCGCGCAACTTCTCGTGGGTGCTGTCCATTTCCAGCAGCCGCTGTGCGTCCTCCAGGCTGAGGCGGACGTAGGTGGCGATAGCGTAGACGAGCTGGAGTGGATTGTCCAGGTTGAGCGCCATCAGCAGCAGCTCTTCGGGGATCGCCGGGGCCAGTTCGGCCAGGCGGCGGAAGGTATCGGTGACCGAGCGCTGCAGGGCCTCGATCTCGATGGACTGTTCGATGGTCTCGGGGATCTCGGTCACCCGCGCCGTCATGTACGGTTCGAGGGAGACGAACTCCTCGATGCGGAAGCGGCGGATGCCCTGCATGGCCAGGGTGATCGTATCGTCGGGCGCTTTGAACAGCCGGTGGACAATGGCGACGGTGCCGATGGGGTAGATGTCGTCGGGGCCGGGATCGGTCAGTTCCGGGTTCTTGCTGGCCACCAGGCCGATGAGCCGGTTGCCGACCACCGCGTCATCCACCAGGCGGACGGAGCGCGGCTGGCCGACGCGGATCGGCACGGCGGTCAGCGGGTAGACTACCAACCCGCGCAGGGGCAGGATCGGCAGGGTGGGGGGGATCGTCCATTCGCTGCGGCCCTCGCCCTCGGGCGAGGCCTTTTCCCCCATGCCCAATTGAGCGATTGCCGGCATGTAGACGGGCTTGAAGATCTGTTCCATCCAGCTCACGTTATTTGCATCCCTCGCTTTCGGTCGGATCGCCGACCCGCAGCACCGGCACACGGCGGGCCGACGGCCGCGGCACCACAACCCGCAGGAACCCCGCTTCGTAGGTCGCCTGAACCTGGTCGGCATCCACCGCCCAGGGGAGGTAGACCTCGGTGTGGAACTCCCCGTAGCGGATTTCCATCTGGTAGAACGCTTGTTTGGCGTCCAGATCGCGGCGCAGGCCGGTGATCGTCAACGTGCGGTTGCTCACGGCAATGGACAGGTCTTCCGCCTCCACGCCGGCGATCTCGACGCGGATGACCAGGCCGGCTTCGATCTCGTAGACGTCCGTGGGGGGTTCCCATACCTGGATGTGGCGTATGCTCCACCCCTCCAGCACCTTCTGCGTCTCTGGCCCGGACAGGATCCATTCCGAGCGCGCCAAGCCGCGTTTGACCATCATATTGCCCAACTCTCTTGTCGAATCTGTAGTTATCCGCCCTGCTCACCCTCCCACAGGTTTGGGCGCAATGTGCGGCTCGAATCGCACTTCCATGGCCACTCCGATTCGTGGCTCGGCCACTCCCCAACCTGCAGGAGGGTGCGCAGTTACGCTGGCGGGTATTGTACCACATTCGCGGGAGAGTTTCAACCGGCATGGCAGAAACATGGGTTGGTGGTATAATCGCTGACCGAGGCAATGCTGCTGCGAGGAGGTCCGACGAATGCTGGAAGAGGGTGTGACCGAACAAGCGTCCCAGGTTGTGGCTAAAAGGAAGAAGCGCCGGGGACGGGTGTCCGTCTTCTCGAAATGGTGCAAGGGCTGCGGGCTGTGCGTGGCGTTCTGCCCGCTGAAGGTGTTGGAACAGGATGAGGATGGGAAGGTGATCGTGGCCCGTCCGGAGCAGTGCACGGCGTGTCGTTGGTGCGAGCTGCACTGCCCGGACTTCGCCATCTTCGTCACCGATGTGACCGACGAGGAGGGGAAATGACACCGCTCTTGATGCAAGGGGACGAAGCCTGCGCCGAGGGGGCCATCGCCGCCGGCTGCCGGTTCTTCGCCGGATACCCGATCACGCCGGCCACCGAGATCGCCGAGATCATGGCCCGCCGGCTGCCGCGGGTCGGCGGCGTCTTCATCCAGATGGAGGACGAGATCGCCTCAATGGCGGCGATCATCGGCGCGTCGGTGGGCGGAGCGAAGGCGATGACCGCCACCTCCGGCCCCGGCTTCAGTCTGATGCAGGAGAACATCGGCTACGCGGCGATGGCCGAGATCCCCTGCGTGGTCGTGGATGTGCAGCGGCTCGGCCCGTCCACCGGCCGGCCGACCAGCCCGGCGCAGGGGGACGTGATGCAGGCGCGCTGGGGGACGCACGGCGACCATCCGATCATCGCGCTTTCCCCGGCCAGCGTGCGCGAGACGTTCGATCTGACGGTGAAGGCGTTCAACTTTGCCGAGCGCTACCGCACGCCGGTCATCCTGCTGATGGACGAGGTCGTCGGCCACATGCGCGAGGGGGTCGAGCTGCCCGACTACGCCAGCGTCGAACGGATCGAGCGGGAGACGACGCTGGTACCACCGGAGTGGTACAAGCCGTACGAGAACTTCCCCGCCGACGTGCCGCCGCTGGTGCCCTTCGGCGAGGGGTATCGCTACCACATCACCGGCCTGCACCACGACGAGCTCGGCTACCCGACCGAGCGGGTGGATGAGATCGAGCCGTGGCTGGAACGCGTCTTCCGCAAGATCAACCGCAGCCTGTCCGACATCCTGCTCTATGAAGAGGATGGGATCGAGGAGGCGGACACGCTGGTGGTGAGCTACGGGGGCACGGCGCGGGCGGCGCGTCATGCGGTGGAACAGGCCCGCGCCCGCGGGCGGCGGGTCGGCTTCCTGCGCCTGCAGACGCTGTGGCCGTTCCCGGAGGAGGTGGTGGAGCGGGCGACCGAGCGCATCCACCGCGTCGTGGTGCCGGAGATGAACCTGGGGCAGATTGCCCTGGAGGTGGAGCGGGTCGTCGGGCGGCGCAAGGTCCACCGCGTCAACCGCGCCGACGGGGAGATGATCCACCCGTCCCAAATCCTGGTCGCTATCGAGGAGTGGTACGAATGAAAGCGCAACCTGAATCCCGTGTCCATCACCGCTACCTGCGCCACAGCAAGAAGTTCCCCGGCGTCTGGTGCGCCGGCTGTGGCATCGGCATCGTGATGGGAGCGATCATCCGCGCGGTGGACGAGTTGGGGATTGACAAGAACGACATCGCCATGATCTCCGGCATCGGCTGCACCGGGCGCATGCCGGTCTACGTGGACTTCAACACCTTGCACACGACCCATGGACGGGCGCTGGCCTTCGCCACCGGACTGAAGCTGGTGAAGCCGGAGATGAAGGTGATCGTGGTGATGGGCGACGGCGACGCGCTGGCAATCGGCGGCAACCATTTCATCCACGCCGCCCGGCGCAACATCGGCCTGACGACGATCGTGGTCAACAACGTCACCTACGGGATGACCGGCGGGCAGTACTCGCCGACTACGCCCCTCCAGGCGCGGGCGACCACGGCCCCCTATGGGCACATCGAACCGCCGTTCCGCATCGCCGAGCTGGCCGCTGCGGCGGGGGCGTCCTTCGTCGCCCGCAGCACGGTCTTCCACGTCACCGAGCTGCAGAAGTACATCAGCCAGTCCATCCAGCGCGAGGGGTTCTCGGTGGTCGAGGCGATCAGCTATTGCCACACGACCATCGGGCGGCTGAACCGATGGGGGACCGCGCCCGACATGATGCGCCGTTTAAAGGAGAACAGCGTCACCCTCCAACAGGCCGAGGAGCTGCCGGCAGAAGAGCGGGCGCAGAAGATCATCCGCGGCGTTTTCGCCGATCGGCAGGACCTGCGGGAGTATACGCAACTGTATCGGGAGATCGTCGAGCGGTCGGAGGCGGGGCGATGAAGAGACGAGTGGAGATCCGACTGGCCGGCACGGGTGGACAGGGGATGATCCTCTCCGGCATCCTCCTGGCCGACGCGGCCCTACGCGACGGCAGGCAGGTGGTGCAGACGCAGTCGTATGGCCCCGAGGCGCGCGGCGGGGCCAGCCGGGCCGAGGTGATCATCGCCGACCAACCGATTCACTATCCCGAAGTGCTCGACGCGGACATCCTGCTGTGCATGAGCCAGGAGGCGTGCGACCGCTACGCCGAGCGGATGCGCAAGGGCGGGCTGCTGATCGTGGACGCCGATGAGGTTGCCCGCGCCCCGACGACCCAGGCGGTGCGGGTGCCGATCACCGAACTGGCCCGCCAGGCGGCCGGGCGGGAGATCTACGCCAACGTGGTGGCCCTGGGGTTGCTGGCGGGACTGACCGGGCTGGTCTCCCGCGAGTCGCTGGAAGCGGCCGTGCGCGCCCGCGCGCCGCGGGGGACGGAAGAGAACAACATGAAGGCGCTGGCAGCCGGTTTCGAGGCGGCGGAGCAGTTGAGGAAGTAGGGGGCAAGAGGCAGGGGAGCAAGGGAGCAGGGCGATGAGTTCACCCGCAAACGTCGAGGACCTGCGACGGTTCATCACCAGTGAGATCTTCAAGGCCCTGGGGATATCCGGCGGGTGGGCGCAACGGCTGCTCGGCCCGCTGTTCCACCCGCCCACACAGCGCTTCGCCCAACTGGCTGCTGCGTTCGATGAACGCGTGGCCCAGCATGGGTTCTGTGAGGCTGCGCGTTGGGTGCTGCCCCACTTCGCCCGCGCCGTGGTCGCGCGCGGCAGCGAGCATATCCCGACCGAGGGGCCGCTGCTGATCGCTGCCAATCACCCCGGCACCTGTGATTCCCTGGCCATCGCTGCCCAGGTGCCGCGGAACGGCCTCAAGATCGTCGCCACCAGCGTCCCCTTCATCCGCAGCCTGCCGGCCACGGCCAACCACCTCATTTATTGCGCGCAGCAAGATGTCCACGAGCGCATGGCCGTCGTGCGGGCGGCCATCCGCCACCTGCGGGAGGGTGGGGCGCTGCTGATCTTCCCCAGCGGGCAGATCGATCCTGACCCGGCGGTGTTGCCCGGTGCGGTTCAGAGACTGGAGAGCTGGTCGCCCAGCCTGGCGGTGATGCTGCGCTGCGTTCCCCAGGCCCAGGTGCTGGTGACCATCGTCAGCGGGGTGCTGGCGTCGGAGTGGCTGCGTAGCCCGATCGCCCGCCTGCGCAGAGAGTTGGGCGACCGGCAGCGCGTCGCCGAGTTCTTCCAGGTGATGCAGCAGATGCTCTTTCCACGCGAGCTGCTGGTGGAACCGGCGATCTCGTTCGCCCAGCCGGTGACGAGCGCGGAGTTGGGGGGCGGGCCGGATGTGATGGAGCGTCTCGTCGAGCGGGCGCGCGCGCTGCTGGAGACGCACAGCGCGCACGTCCTGGGCCGGGCCGAATAACCCTCCCACAGGCTGTCAGCCTGCGGGAGGGTCGGTGCGTGGTCCTACCGCCAGATGCTCTGGTAGTTGCCCTTGACCGGTCTGCCTGCCGCAAAGCGGCCTGGCGCGAGTGGAGAAATGTCCACGGTTCTGGACGCGCCGTCCAGGATCAGCTCGGCCATGCACAGTCCAACGGCCGGCGCGGTCTTGAAGCCGGTGCCGCTGTGGCCGCAGTCCAGGTAGAACCCGTCCGGCCCCGCCGCGCCGAGCAGCGGGTGCTGGTCGGGCGTGATGCCGTCGTAGCCGCCGTGGGCGCTGTGCAACAGACCGTCGTTCATCGCCGGCATGCGCAGACAGATGCGCTCGATGGCCCGCTCGATGAACCCCGGCTTTGCGTGATCGCTGTCCCCGTCCGGCGACTCGCCCAGCGGGTTGCCGTCCTCCAATCCCACCAGGGTCAGCTCCCCCTCCGGGCGGAAGTACATTTCGTGGGGGAAGTCAATCACCGTCGGGTGTGATGGCCCGATCTCCCTGGGGCGCACGACGAACATCGTGTCGTGTCGCCAGGTGTCGAGGGGCAGGTCGAGGCCGACCATGCGGTTGACCTGGCCGGCCCACGCGCCGGCGGCATTGACGATCACGGGGGCGGAGAACACGCCCCGCGTCGTCTCCACGCCGGTGACCCGCCCGCCGCTCACCTGGATGGCGGTGACCGTGCAGTTCTGCACCAGGTGGGCGCCGCGCTCCCGCGCCGCCTGCATCAGCGCGTTGGCGGTGTCGCTGGGCATGGCGAAGCCGGACTCCGGTTCGTAGGCGGCGACGTCGAAGTCGTCGGTGAGGAAGGACGGGGCCAGGCGCTGTACGTCCGCCGCGGTGACCAGCAGGCTGGGGATGCCGATGCGCTGGTGCATCGTCACGTTGGCCCGGAGGGCGACCTCGGCCTCGCGGGCGGCGATCTGGATGAAGCCGGTGCGGGTGAACCCGCAGTCGCCACCGACCCGCTCGCGCCAGTTGTGGAAGAAGCCGAACGACTCCCAGGCCAGCCGCGAGTCCACCTCGGTGTCGTAGTGCATGCGCACCAGCCCGCTGGAGCGCCCGGTGGCCCCCGCGCCGACGAACTGCTTCTCCAGCACGGTCGCCTTCACCCCGCGCGAGGCCAGGTGGAAAGCCAGGCTCGCCCCGTGGACTCCGCCGCCAATGATGATCACGTCTGCTGTGTTCATCGGATCACCTACCATCGTGCGTGATGTTCCTCGGCGAAGCCGATCAGGCCGTCCAGGCGGATGGCTTCGCCGTCGTCGGCCTGCACCGTCCCATGGTAGCGGCCGAATATCTGATGGACCTCGCTGGTAATGACGAGCAGGCTCGTTGCCGCCACGCGCTCGTAGAAGGGGACGAACTCCAGGGCGACCCGTCCGTCTGGCGAGGCCATCCGCCAGGGCCGCCGGAAATCGGCGGGGTCGTAGGTGAAATCCACCTGATCGAGCTTGTGGATGCGCCCTTCCAGGATCAGCGCGTTCTCTGTGGCGTGTGAGGTATCGCCGAAACCGAAGCCCATGTTCAGACCGACGCGCCGCCCGTCCGGCAGGAAGCCGGAGGCGCTGGCCCAGACCCAGAAGGAGCGATATTCCCACACCCCGCGCCCCCAGTCGAGGTTGCCCAGGCTGTCGGTGGGGCTCAGGACGGTCCGCTTGCCCTCGTACTCGACCCAACCCTCCGCCGGCATGCAGTTGACCTTGCGGTTGTAGTAGAAGCGCTTCTGGCCGATGGGGGTAACGATGGTCATAGACTCGTGTTCGGGGGGCAGGCGGAGAAGGATATCTGCTGCCAGGCCGTGGCTGCCGAATCCGGGCCACTCCACCGCCAGGTGGCGGGCCTGGGGGAGCGCTTCGAAGGTCAGGCGCGCCCGGCGGTCGGCGTAGCGGCTGTGGCCCTCCGTGCTGTTGCGCGGTAGCTCGATGCCGCGTCCCAGGGGGATGGTCAGCGTCTCCTCGTGATGCGTTTGCCTCTCGAAGTCCACCACGTAGGCGAAGACCTGTCCGGCGTAGCCCAGGTCGGCCAGGGTGAAGGAATAGAAGCGCGTCGGTGTGGTCACGCCGTAGTAGTCCCAGCGCTTGACGCGGAAGCGCTGCAACGGGCGGAGGGCGTAGAAGTGGACTTGCTCCATGTTGCCGTCGAGGAGCGGCTGGCGCGCCCAGCCGACCTGGACGAGGCGCCCGGTCGGGTCGAGCAGCGCGGAGGGTTCGTGTAGTTCAAGCTGATCGGTCATCGTTATTCCTCCTGGTTGTGCTGGAGAGGTATGCCCATAGTTTAGCAGAACAGGACGGAAATGTGAAGTGTAGTCCCAACGAGTCGCCGGGGCTATTCTACTCTCCCTTTCTGCGAGTTGTGGTACAATCAGCACTCGGGATGGCAATGGCTGAGCGGATCACGGTAGTCGTGGTCAACTGGAACGGGCTGGAACACCTGCGGGCGTGCGTCCCGGCTGTGCTTGCCCAGGATCATCCGGATTTCGAGCTCGTCGTCGTGGACAACGGTTCCGCGGACGGCTCGGTCGAATGGTTGCGCTCCGCGTTTCCCCAGGTGCGGCTGATCGGCAACGACGGCAACCGGGGCTTTGCCGAGGCGACCAACCAGGGCATTCGGGCGACGGAGGGAGCGTTCGTCGCGGCGCTGAACAACGATGCCCGCCCGGAGCCGGACTGGCTCTCGGCGGCGGCGCGGGCGATGGACGGCGACGAGCGGGTGGGCATGGTCGCCTCGCAGGTGCGGCTGATGCAGCAACCCGACCAGCTAGACTCGGCGGGCATCGAGGTGGATACGTTGGGGATTGCCTGGAACCGCCGTTTTGGCTGTCCGGTGGACGAGGAGCCAGAGGAGGTGATGGAGGTGTTTGGGCCGTCGGGGGCGGCGGCGCTCTACCGGCGGACGATGTTGGACCAGGTTGGGCTGTTCGACGAGCGCTACTTCGCCTATTATGAGGACGTCGAACTGGCCTGGCGGGCGCGGCGGATGGGCTGGCGTTGTCTGTACGCGCCGGGGGCGCGGGTGCTGCATCACCGCTCGCCGCTGGGGCGGCAGCGCTCGGCGCTGAAGGCCTACCTGCTCAACCGCAACCGCGTCTGGACGCTGATCCGTCACTACCCGCCGGACCGCTTCCTGCTCTGGTGGCCGCTCATTCTGCTGTTCGACGCCGGTTCGTGGCTGTGGCCGCTGCTGAACGGGCGCGCCGAGGCCTGGCGTGGTCATGTCCACGCGCTGCGGGCGTTCCGCTGGGCCTGGAACGAGCGGCAGCGTTGGTCGCAGTGGCCATACAATGTCCCTCTCACCCCTCTGCGCTACCGTCGCTTATGGACCAGGTAGGCGCTGGCAGGAGGGCGACCGGTGGCAACCTCTGCTGGGGGATGGCGAGTTATTGGTAATTTCAGGGGGATGGTTCACAGATCGGTTGACACTTTAGCAACCGCATAGACTTGCCAGGGCTCCTCTTTTCGAGGAAGATAGGGTATCCAATCCATCACCGCGAA
>Ga0209018_1001088_pt1 | contig 22987 bp, 19 predicted proteins | sample YNPBryBLVA2012_FD_185814 | JGI IMG/M metagenome (GOLD analysis project Ga0209018, IMG submission 185814) | Anoxygenic and chlorotrophic microbial mat microbial communities from Yellowstone National Park, USA - YNP Bryant BLVA 2012 (SPAdes)... ...
TTCATGCTATGCGAGCCAACACCTCCTTGGTCGCGCGGGGCAGGTCGGCGAAGGACTCAACCACGGTGGCACCGACGGCGCGCAGCCGCTCGACCTTGCCCTCGTAGGTGCCGCGCCCGCCCTCGATGATCGCCCCGGCGTGGGAGAAGCGGGTGCCGCTCTTGGCCGCTTTGCCGCCGATGTAGGCGATCAGCGGCTTGGTGAAAGCCCCCTGGGCGATCAGGTCGGCGACCTGCTCCTCCTGGCTGGTGCCGATCTCGCCGAACATGACCACCGCCTTGGTCTCGGGGTCCTGTTCGAACAGTCGCACCACCTCCGGGTGAGGCAGGCCCACCACCGCATCGCCACCCACGTGCACCAGCGTCGTGGCGCCAATCCCCTCGCGGGAGAGGTAGTAGGCCATCGAGGAGGTAATGCCGCCGCTGCGCGAGGTGATGCCCACCGGTCCGGGCTGGAACCAGGCGCGCGCCGAGGCTGCCGCGCCGCCCATCATCCCCAGCACCGCCTTGCCCGGACTGAGCACGCCCAGGGTATTGGGGCCGACGAAGCGCGCGCCGGCCTCCTTTGCCCGCCTGGCGATGACCAGCACGTCATAGATCGGCACGCGGTCGGGCACAATGACCAGCAGTTTCACCCCCGCGTCTATCGCCTCCAGCGCGGCGTTCTTGACCAACGGAGCGGGGATGAAAAGCACACTGACATCAATCGGCCCGGCCTTCTCCCACGCCTCCTCGACGGTGTCGAAGACCGGGATGCCCTCCACCTGCTCGCCGCCCCGTCCGGGGGTCACGCCAGCGACGACCTGAGTGCCGTAGCCGACCATCAGTTTGGTCCGTGCCATCCCCTCGCGCCCGGTGATGCCTTGCACGAGGACACGTTTGGTTTGGTCAATTAGAATGGACATGGTTTATCTCCGTGGCATTTCACGTGTGGCGTGCATCACGTTTCATCCAACCCCGGTATCGGCAAATGGACGTACCCTCCGCCGGCACCTCTGAAGAGGCACTCCACCTCGCAAGCCAGGCACTCGCTGCAGCGGCCCTTCTTCGCCTCCTCAGGGGTGATGGCGAGCACCGGCAGCCCTTCTTCGTTCAACGTGAGGATCTTCGGGACACACTCGCTCACGCAGACCTTGCTCTCACAGGTGGCGCAGACGGCGTGGTCATAGGTAACCGTGCCGCCGGTGACCGTCTCGAAGCGGTAGGGCCTCTGTGGCTCAGGACGGGGGGACGGTGGGGGCACATCCCGCAACTCGCCCGACTTGATCAGCGCGTCGAGCCGCTGGACGCAGAACTCGGGCGAGTCATCCTTCTTGTACCCCTCCACCGGCGCCGGGATGCGCCCGTTGAGCTGCTCCAGGATCTCCACTGCCTTGTCCTCGGCGTTGCCGCCCAGGCGGATGACCACCGGGACATCCAGATGGGCCTCCAGGAAGGCCTTGACGAAGCCGCGCGCGGAGTGGAACTGCTCCTGACTGGCGACACCGGAGCCGGAGCCGAAGTAGCCGTCAATCGGGCCGGTGGCCAGGACGATGCGCGCTGCGCGGTAGACCTTGCTGGCCGGCGGGTTACCGCTGGTATCCACGAAGGTGGCCAGTTTGTAGCCGTGACGCAGCAGCGCGTCCATGCTCATCATCGAGCCGCCGCCGCCCGCGCCGTGGAAGCCGATGTACCCCTCGCCCTTCTTGAAGTCGCTGGCCATCTGGATGAAATAGAAGGTGCCGCGGTAATCCTTCGCCTCCACCGCATAAGCGATCTTCTCCAGCGGCGTAGGAGGCCGGTCATACTCGCGGGCGATCTCGATGCCCAGGTCGGGGTGGCGAAAAACGGCGTAGTCATCTACCGTGACCCGGCAGTCAGCGGCGTAGAGTTTGCCGTCGGTGGTCTGCACCAGCGGGTTGATCTCCGCCGCGCGGGCTTCGGTGGTGCGCGCCAGGTCGTAGAGCGAGACCAGCAGCGCAGCCAGGTCGCTCTGGAGTTTGCCGCCGATGCCGGTGCGACGCACCAGGTTGCGCGCCTGGTACTCCTGCAACCCCGTCTCGATGTCCACGTGCGTGCGGGCCACCTTGTCGGGGTGGGCAGCGGCGATCTCCTCGATGCCGGTGCCGCCGACGCTGGAGAACATCACCAGCGGCGCCTGGGCCTGGTCATCTATGATCACCCCGGCATAGTACTCGCTGGCGATGTCCAACTGCTCCTCCACCAGCACCTGTTCTACGGTGAAGCCCTTGACCTTGAGGCCGAGCATGCCCCGCGCGGCCTCGGCGGCCTCGTCCGGCGTCGTTGCCCGCTTGATGCCACCCATCTGCGCCCGCCCGGTCACCCAGGCCTGCGCCTTGACCATCACCGGCTTGCCGATCTCCTCGGCGATCGCCCGTGCCTCTTCTGGGGAGCGGGCCACCCGTCCGCGTGGCACAGCGACCTTGAATTGTTGGAGCAGCGCTTTACCTTGATACTCGTACAGTCGGGCCATTCCGTTCCTCCTGAAAAGTTGTCCCTTGCGCCCGCTATCTCTCCCCCTCCTCTGGCGGGGCAAAGAGAGCGGCCAACCGCTCTGCCCCCTCCCGGTCAGTCACCGCCAACACCTCATCCCCCGCCTGCATCGTCGTGCCGCCGCGCGGCACCACGATCTCTCCCTGGCGGATGATGGCAGCGATGACGCACTGTTCGGGCAGGTTGAGGTCCTTGATCGGCACACCTATCGCCCGGGCGCCGGGCGGGATACGCTCTTCGACGATGGAGTACTGACCGCGGCGGATCTTGAGCAGCGGCATCAGTTCGCCCAGCGACATCTCCTCCTCGATCAGGCTGGCCAGAATCTGCGCCTGATTGAGTGCCACGTCCACGTGGAACTTCTGGTCGAACAGCCAGGCATTGCGCGGGTTGTTCACCCAGGCGATGGTGCGCGGCACTCCGTAGCGCGCGCGTGCCAGGAAGCACAGCACCAGGTTGTCGGCATCGTTGGGGGTGCAGGCGGCCAGCGCATCCGCCTCGCGGACGCCGGCCTGTTCGAGCACCTGCGGGAGAATGGCGTTGCCTTCGTAAATCGCCTCGGTAGGCAGTTCGTGATGGATGCGTGAAAGGACATCCCGTCGGTGCTCGATGAGCACCACGCGATGCTCCTGTGCCAGGAGCAACGAGGCCAGCTGGGTTCCGGTCGGTTCGCCGCCGACGATCAGCACGAACATCTCAACCTTCCTCAGCCTGCGGGGTATCTTCCCGCTGTGCCCAGAGCAGCCGTTCGATCCCCTCCGGCGTGGCGCTCAGGTAGAGGAGATCACCAGCCTCGACGCGACTGTGAGCCGCAGGAAGTGACGCCTGACCTGCGTGGCTCAGCGCGACGACCCGGCAGTCCCCCTCCGGGACGACATCGCGCAGGAGACGACCCCGCCAGGCTTCCGGGGCGACGAGTTCGTAGATGCCCACCTCGCCATTTCCGACGGAGAAGATCGTCCGCATCCCCCGGCTGCAGAGCAGTTCCTCGATACGTCGCGCTCCCCAACTGGTGGGGCTGATCACCTGCAGGCCGAAGGCCTCGTAGAGCGCGCGACGCCGCCAGTTGTAGTTGCGCGCCACGACGTTCGGCACCCCGTACACCGTGCGCGCGATGTGGCCGACAGCGGCGTTGAGGGTATCCGAATCGGTCACTGCGGCCAGCCCATCCGCCTGCTCGACCCCGGCGCGCAGTAGCACTCCCTGAGCCAGCGCTTCCCCCTCAACCATGCGGCCCTGAAAATCCGACGGCAGGTTCTCGAAGGACTCCGCCTCCTGGTCAACGACCGTCACCTGATGGCCTTGCTGAGAGAGCCGGTAAGCCAGTTCTGCTCCTACCCGTCCGCAGCCGACGACGATGATGTTCACTTCGCCTCACTCAACCTGATAGGGCACATCGGTGATCATGATGCCCGGCTTGAACAGCAGCGCCATGCGCAACCATGTAGCCGCCTGGGCGTGGAGCAGGTTGTGCCACCAGCGGCGGGGTACGAACTGCGGCACGACAATGGTGATGGCCTCGTTGGGCTGGCGACAGGCCAGGATCTCCTCGATGTACTCCAGCAGCGGCTCCACCAGCAGCCGGTAAGGGGACTCCAGGATGACCAGGCGGGTGCCTTCACCCCACGTCTCCCACTTCCTCCGAATGCCCTCCGCTTCCGTGGGGTCAGTGGAAACGTGTACGGCAGTGACGTCATCGGAGAGCAAGCGGGCATAGTGCAGCGCCGCGAGCGTGCCGCGATGCACCCCGCTGATCAATAGCAACACGCGGTGGCGGGCAATGTACGGCGGCGTGCCGGAATGCTCCAGCGAAAGGGCCGCCGCCAGTCGGCGATAGTGGCGGTGGATGGCGAAGAAGGCCATCACGAGAAGCGGGATGAGAAAGACGACCACCCAGGCTCCGTCACGGAACTTGGTCACGGCGAAGACCACCGTCACCACCGCCGTGCACAGCGCGCCGAAGCCGTTGATGAGCATCTTGGGCAACCATCCGGCCTCGTGACGCAGCGTGGATCGGCGTTCATGGATTTCCTGACCAGGCTTGAGGTGGCCGATCTTCCACCAACGTAACACCAGGCCCGACTGAGAAAGGGTAAAGGCAAGGAAAACACCGACAGCCCACAGCGGCACCAGCGCGGTCACGCTGGCGCGGAAGAGCACGATCAGCAGCGCGGCGATCGTCGCCAGCGCGACGATGCCCTGCGAGTAGGCCAACCGGCTGCCGCGGAAGGCCAGCTGGCGCGGCAGGAAGCCATCTGTAGCGATGATCGCCCCCAGCCGGGGGAAGCCGGCAAACGACGTGTTGGTCGCGAGAATGAGGATGATCGTCGTCGCGGTGATGGTACCCAGGTAGAGGACGCCCCGCCCGCTGAAGGCCGTCCGCGCCAACTGCGAGATGACGGTCTCCTCTTCCGATGGAACAGCACCGATGCGGTGGAGCAGGAACGTGATGCCCAGGTAAAGTGCTGCCAGGATGGCCGACATCCAGACCATCGTGGTTGCCGCGTTGCGGCTGCGCGGCTCCCTGAAGGCGGTCACACCGGTGGCGATGCATTCCACGCCGGTCAGCGCCGTGGTACCGTTGGAGAAGGCGCGCAGGATCAGGAACAGCGTCACGGGCTGCAAGGTCCCGGTGAACTGCATCGGCGGGGGGTCGGGCAGCGTGCCCAGCGTCCCGGCCAGCGCGCGGAACAGCCCTACCCCCACGGTCAGGGACATCATCACGATGAAGAAATAGTTGGGGATGGCGAAGATCGTGCCCGATTCCCTCACCCCGCGCAGGTTGGCGAGCATGATCAGCATCAACAGGCCAACGGACAGGGCCACCCGGTATGGAAAAAGAGCAGGAAAAGCGGAGACGATCTGGGCCACGCCCGAGCAGGTCGCCACTGCCGCCAGGAGGGTGTAGTCAATCATCTCTGCCGCTCCGGCGATTTGGGCAGCCACATCGCCCAGGTTGTCGCGAGCGACCACGTAGGCGCCGCCGCCGTTCGGGTAGGCAAAGACGATCTGGCGGTAGGAGATGGTGACGATCACCACCAGCACGCTGACGGCGATGGCGATGGGCATCGCGTAGCCGAAGCCAGCCACGCCGGCCGCCGCCAGGATGACCAGCGTCTCCTGCGGAGCGTAGGCCACAGACGAAAGCGCATCGGCAGCGAAGACCGCCAGGCCCACCGCCTTGCCGATGGTCTGGTGGGGAGCGTCGGCGGTGGGCAGGGGACGGCCGATCAGCCAGGTACGCCACGAGCGAGGCGGTTGGTACTCCGCCGCGCGATGGAATACCGCCGCCTCGCTCTGCCTCTCATCACCGCTCATAGAAGCCTGCTGATCCGCCGCTGGGGTGGGAATGCAGACTGATTCTACCGCAACCGCGTGCGCTGTCAAGCCTGAGTTGCCAGCGAGTTGTCTTGTCCCCCGCACTGGGCGCGACGGTACTTGCGCAGAAGCCCATCCCGCGGCATAATGGGGGGACGGTATGCACAGAAATGTCCTCGACGGCATCGTCCGCTATGGCTTCGCCGGTCTGGAAGGAGTCGGTGTGGCCCACGGAGCCCTCACCCGCCTGGGCGGCGTGAGCCAGGGTCCCTTCGCCACGCTCAACCTGGGGCACACGGTGGGGGATGACCCCGCAGCGGTGGAGGAAAACCACCGACGGGTCCTCGCTGCTCTGCAGATACGCCGCGAGCAGATCGTCAGCCCCTATCAGGTCCACGGCACGGCGGTGCGGTGGGCGGGAAAGGCAGACGCGGGCAGCGTCCAGGAGGCCACCGACGGTCTGGTCACCGCCACGCCGGGAATTGCCCTCTTCTTCCGTTTTGCCGACTGCGTGCCGGTGCTGCTGTTCGACCCGCTGCGGCGGGTGGTGGGGCTGGCGCACGCGGGCTGGCGCGGGGCGGCGAAGGGCGTGGTCGCCGCGGCGGTTGCTGCCTTCACCCACCACGCCGGTAGCCGGCCCGGCGACCTGTGGGCCGGCATCGGCCCGGCTATCGGTCCGTGCTGCTACCGCGTCGGCGCCGAGGTGGCTACGGCAGTCGCCAACGCCTGTCCGCCGGAGACACCGGTGGTACGCCAGGAAGCAGATGCGCTCTACCTGGACCTGCCCGGCGCGGTGCGGGCGCAACTGATCGCCGCCGGCGTGGGCCAGGTGGAGATGAGCGGCCTGTGCACCTCGTGTCACAACGACGAGTGGTTCTCCCATCGCGCCGACCAGGGACGCACCGGACGGTTCGGCGTGTTCATCATGCTGGAACGGTAGCATGGAACGAAGCGAGTTCATCGGCCGGAACCTGCAGCGGGTGCAGGAACGGATCGCCGAGGCGGCCCTGCGCGTCGGGCGCGACCCGTCGGCGGTGACGTTGGTGGCGGTGACCAAGGGGTTCGGCGTGGAGACCATCCTGGCGGGCTACGCGGCGGGTCTGCGTCAGTTCGGCGAGAACCGACCGGAAGAAGGCGCAGTTAAGGTGCCCGAAGTGAACCGCACGGTGGACACCCGCCCGATCTGGCACATGGTTGGCCATGTGCAGAGCCGCAAGGCCGGACTGGCCCTGGCTCACTTCGACGTGCTCCACTCGCTGGACCGACTGAAGATCGCCCATCACCTCAGCCGACTGGCGGTGGAAGCCGGGCGCGAGTTGCCGGTGCTCCTGGAGTGCAACGTGAGTGGGGAGCAGAGCAAGTTCGGCTTCGCCGTCGAGCGCTGGCAGGAGGACGCAACCCAACGCGAGGCCTTCTTCGCCGCCTGCGCCGAGGTGCTGGCTCTGCCAGGGCTGCGAGTGGAGGGGCTGATGACCGTCGCGCCGCTGACCGACGATCCCCAGGCTGTGCGCCCGGTCTTCGCCAGCCTGCGCGGCCTGCGTGACGCGCTGGCAGAGCGGTTCCCTGGTGCCTCCTGGAACGCGCTTTCGATGGGCATGAGCGACGACTTCGAGATAGCGGTGGAGGAGGGGGCAACGATGGTGCGCATCGGACGCGCCATCTTTGGCCCGCGAGACGAAAGTGTCAGCGGATTAAGCAGATTAAGCGGATAGAGCACGTGAGGGAAGAAGATGATCTACTATGTCCTGTACCGTGTGATTGACGCGCTCTTTGTCCTTTACACCCTGGCCATCTTCGCCCGGGCGCTCCTGCCGTGGCTGGGGGTAAGCCCGTCGCAGCCGGTGATGGGCTTCCTGTACCGCATCACCGAGCCGCTGCTGGCCCCCATTCGCCGCCGTCTGCCACCCACCGGCGCGCTGGACCTCAGCCCGCTGGTGCTGCTCCTCATCCTCTGGGTGGCGGAACAGGTGTTACTGTGGGCGCTGCGGCGGCTGCTGTGAGCCCCGATGATGAAAGGGTTTCAGGTCACGGAGAATGAGCGGGGATGCACCTTCGCCGTGCACGTCCTGCCGCGCAGCCAGCGCGACGCGGTGGTGGGACTCTACGGCGAGGCACTCAAGGTGCGCCTGAAGGCCCCGCCGGCCGAGGGGCAGGCCAATCAGGCCCTGCGCCGTTTCCTGGCCGCCCGGCTGGGCCTGGAGGAGACGGCAGTGGAGATCGTCGCCGGCCACACCTCCCGCCACAAGGTCGTCCGCGTGACAGGAGTGAGGGAGGAGCAGGTACGGCAGTTGGTGGGTGACGCGGAGACGCGATAAGCGATGAACGAACTGCACGGCAAAGGGGTGTGGTTGCAATACTCTGGGGACGTGAACCTGGCCATCGAGATGGCGGTGGCCATAGGCGCGACCCACGTCCTCTACAAGACCGGCCAGGGGGGGATGTTCTTCGTCGAGTCCGCCCGGCAGGTCAACGACCGGCTGCGCAAGGCCGGCCTGATCCCGCTGGCCTGGCTCGCCTTCTCCAGCGATGACCCGCTGGCGCAGGCATCGGTTGCGGTCAAGTCCGCACGGCTGGGTTACGAAGGCCTCGTCTTCGTGATGACGGAGCAGGCCGGCGGCAGGGGCGTCGCCGCGGGCGCGCTGGGCCACCGGCTGTTGGAAGAGGGACTGGACCCCCAGCGGCTTTACTATGCCTCCTATCCCAACATCTGGCAACGAAAGGACATCCCCTACCGCGAGATGAACCGTTTCTGCCACGGCGGCTTCATGCCGTTGTGTTTCCCTGCCTTCCAGCGCACGGCGCGCACGGTGATCCACCGCTGGGCCTATGGTGAACACGCCCGCTGGTCGCAGGAATGGGGGGACATGCCGCCGCTCTATCCGGTGCTGACCGCCTGTCGGGACGAGAGCGGCAGCCAGCCGCTGACGGCACCGGAGATGCTGGAGTGGGCGGAGGCTGTGGCCGAACACGAGCCGCCCTTCTTCAGCATCCACCGCGCCGACACCACACCCCGCGAACTGTGGCCCATCCTGGCTGCGATGGGCGAACGGAAGCCAGCACGCCCGCCTGTGGGTGCGTCTGCCCCTTCCGCTCCCCCGCCCGCTGTGCCCGTCGAACCGCCCGCGCCGGCCGCAGGCGCGCCGGAGGCAAAGCGCGGCAGCGCCCCCGCGGTCTACCACGTGGTGACGGTCAACGACACCGTCTGGAGCCTGTGCCAGCGGCATAACCTCCCTCCCGAACAGTTCTGGGAGTGGAACGGTCACCTGTGGGAGGAACACGGCCTGCCCCGTGACGCCGTCTACCTGCAGGAAGGTTGGCGGGTACGGGTGGGATGACCACGGGCGGCGGGCCGACGGCGGGCCAGAGGATCGCACGGGCCGCGGCGCTGGTGATGGCCCTCTTCGTGCTCAGCCGGCTGCTGGGGTTGGCACGGGAGATGGTCATCGGCGCCAGGTTCGGCACCAGCGCCGACTACGACGCCTACCTGGCCGCCTTCACCATCCCCGACATCCTCTTCACCCTCATCGCCGGTGGGGCGCTGGGGTCGGCCTTCATCCCCACCTTCACCGGCTACTTCGCCCGTGGGGACGCCGCAGGCGGCTGGCGGTTGGCCAGCGCGGTCATCAACCTGCTGCTGGTGGCCCTGACCGGGGCAGCGGTGTTGGCCTGGCTGGGCGCGCCGCTGCTGGTGGCGACGGTGCTGGTGCCCGGCTTTCCGCCAGCCCAACAGGCGCTCACCGTCGCGCTGATGCGCATCATGCTCCTCGCGCCGCTCTTCTTCGGCGTCAGCGGCGTGGTGATGGGCATCCTCAATGCTCGACAGCATTTCCTCTTGCCGGCCCTGGCTCCCAGTTTCCTCAACCTGGCGCTGATCGTCGCCGCGCTGCTTCTGGCGCCGCGGATGGGCGTGCGCGCGCTGGCCCTGGGGTACGTCGTCGGAGCGGTGTTGCACCTGGCGGTACAACTGCCGGGACTGTCCTGGGTGGGCGCGCGCTACCGCCCCCTGCTGACCCTGCGCGACCCTGGCGTGCGCGAGGTGTTGCGGCTGATGGCCCCGCGCGTGCTGGGACTGGCCGCCGTACAGCTCAACTTCCTGGTCAACAAGAATATCGCCTCGTGGATGGGGGAAGGGGCAGTCTCGGCGCTCAACTACGCCTGGCTGCTGATGCTTCTACCCCAGGGGGTCTTTGCGCAGGCGGTCGCGACCGCCGCTTTCCCCACCTTCGCCGAGCAGGCGGCGCGAGGCGAGCAGGCGGCCATGCGCCACACGCTGGCGGCCACCTTGCGCGCCGTCTTCTTCCTCACCCTTCCTGCGGCCATCGGCCTGATGCTGGTGGGCCGGCCGTTGGTGGCGCTGTTATTCGAACGCGGCGCCTTCGCCGCCGCCTCCACCCAGGCGGTAGCCTGGGCGCTGGCCTTCTACGCGCTGGGACTGGTGGGGCACGCCGGGGTGGAGATCGTCGCCCGCGCCTTCTACGCCCTGCACGACACCTGGACCCCGGTGTGGGTGGGTGGCCTGGCGATGGTGCTCAACATCCTCCTCAGCCTGGCCCTCCCGACAGCCTTCGCCAGTGTAGGGGCGCCGCCTCACGCCGGCCTGGCGCTGGCCAATTCCGCAGCCACGCTTCTGGAGATGGTGGCGTTACTGGGGTTGCTCCGCCCACGGCTGGGTGGCCTGGAGGGTAGAACGCTGGCCCGCTCGCTGGGGCGCAGCGGACTGGCCGTGATCGCCATGGCTGGCGTGCTGCTCGGCTGGCAGGCCCTCGTTTCCCAGGCGAGCCCGCTCGTCGGCGGCGGAGGCGGGGTGTTGCTGGGCGCGGCTGTCTATCTGGGCGCCGCGGCGCTGCTGCGGGCAGACGAACTGCGCCTGCTGACCCGACGGTAGACCCTCCCGCAGGCACGAAGCCCACGGGAGGGCCGGCGGATTTATGGCGAGAGAACCGGGCCGATGATGTTGTTGTACGGCTCGCCGGTGATCTCGTGGCTCTCCAACACCGTCCCGTAAGAGGTCGTCGCGCAGTAGGAGTCAACCTGGGCGTACACCCTCGTCCCCGGCAGCAGCGGCCAGATCACCTGGCTGAGGCCCGGCGAGTAGTAGTCATCCCCCACCGAGAGGCTGAGCATCTCCCCTGACTCCAGCGGCAGCGCCGCCGCCGTCACTCCCCAGACCAGCCCCTGATTCCCCAACATGTACCAGACCTGGTTGACCTCTCGCGGCGCGGAAATGGGGTTCAGGTAGACGTCCACCCAGAACGCGCGGGTGACCGGCATGCTGCCGCGGTTGCGGATCACCAGGCGGATGTCATTGGAGGTGACCAGGAGTTGTTCGATCACCAGGTCGGGGGCGGGTGTGCCGCCTGCGCTGCCGACCATGACCAGCGGCAGGTAGACCCCCCCTGGGATCAGGTTGGAGGCTTCAGCGGTGTTGTTGTCGGTGTACGGGTCCTGCACAGGGGCCAGCGGGGTAGCAGTGGCGGTGTTGGTCACGGGATGGATGGTGGTCAACGTTGCCCGCAGGGTGTAGACCACTGATGCACCAGCGGGCAGGTTGACCGTGTCGGCAATGCCGCCGCTGCCGCTGGCAGTACAACTGGCCCCGCCCGACGGTGCGCACGTCCAGGATGGGGCGTACAACCCTGGCGGTGGAGGGTCGGAGACCAGCGCGCTCGGGGCGTCGCTGGGGCCGGTGTTGCGCACGGTGATGGTGTAGGTGATCACCTGCCCCGGCAGAGCCTGGGGCGGCAACGCCGTTTTCGTCACCGCCAGGTCAGCCCAGGCGTCCACAACGGTCGTGTGGGCAGCGAAGTCATTCGTGTTGTCAGGATCGAAGGTGTCGCTGTAGGCCAGCGCCTCGTTGTACAGTTCCCCTCCTGCCGCAACCCACGGCGGCACGCGGGCAGTGACGGTGACGACGACGGTGTGACCGGGGGCCAACGAGCCTAGATTGCAGGCTAGTGGGCGGTCGGGGTCGCCCGGCGTGCCACGGGTGCAGTACCCCTGCTCAGGCGTTGCGGCGACCTGAGTGATCCAGGAGGGCAGACGGTCCTGCAGTGCCACCCTCTCGGCAGCCGATGGCCCGTCGTTCGTGACGAGGAGCGTATAGGTGAGCGCACCGCCCGCCGTGACCCGGTCGGCCTGCAGGGCGAAAGTGCCGCCCGGTTGGCCGTCCACCTGCACCTGCCCAAAGACGACCTGTCCCACCCGCAGGTCGGCCGCCTGGGAGACCTGGTGCTGCGCGACAGCCTGGTTGTTGGTGAGATCGGCGTCGGGGTCCGTCCCCAGGACGTCGGCCAGGCTGGTGAGCGCCTGAGCCTGGGCGGCGGCGACGGTGACGGTCACTACCCAGCGACCAGCGGTCGAGGGGGTACGCACCTCCAACGGGGCGCTCAACGTACAGCGCAGGTCGAGCCGTCCGGTGAAGGAGCCGCCGGTCGGCGCGCAGACAGCCGGGCGGTCTGAGGAGACGGCCAGGAGGTCGAAGGAGCCGTCCGACTGCACCAGGTCGTGCAGGACGACGGCGTGCGCAAAGCCCGGCCCCAGGTTGTCCACGATGGCGGTGTAGGTGAGCCGCTCCCCGGCGCGCACCGTTCCGGCAGGGTTGCCGAAGAGAGCCAGCCGCAGGTCGGCCTGCCCCTGCACCCGCACCGCTGCGGTGGCAGTGTTGTCAGCGGGGTCGGGGTCAGCGGCGGCGCTGGCGGCTGTGGCGGTGTTGACCGGCTCCGCGCCGGGGGTGGCCGCCGGTGACACGCGCGCCCACACGGTGACGGTGCGGCTGCCCGTGACAGGCAGTCCGCCCAGGCTGCAGCGGAGGACGTCGGGGCCTGTGGCGATGAGGACGCAACCGGCGTTGTCCATCTCGTAGGTGAGGGAGGCCGGCAGCGTGTCGGTCATCACCACCGCTGGTGCGTCGGAGGGGCCGTCGTTGGTCACGGAGAGAGTGTAGGCCACCACCCCACCGGCAGTGGCCAGCGTCGGATCGACCGTCTTCTGCAGCCTCAGGTCGGCCCGGGCCACAACGGCCGTCGTGGCCGTGGCCTGGTTGTTTCCTGCTTGTGGGTCGCTCACGCTGCTGGAGACCGCGGCGGTGTTGGTGAGCACCGTTCCATGGGGCGTGTCGCTATCCACACGGACACGGATCAGCAGACGCACCGTCTCGGCGGGGTCCACATCGCCCAGCGTGCAGGTGACCCTGTGGCTTGCAGCCTGATAGGTGCAGGAGGCCGTCGGCCAGCCGATGGCAGCGGCGCTGACGAAAGCCGCTTCCGCTGGCAGGTTGTCCGTCACTTCCACCTGGCGTGCGGTAGAGGGGCCGGCGTTCCCTACGGTGAGGGTGTACTCCAGGACATCGCCCGCTGTGGCCGGGTCGGGAGCATCTTGTTTGCCGATGGAAAGGTCCGCTTCGGCGCTGACGGTCAGGCTGGCCGAGGCGCGGTTGTCCCCGATGTTCGGATCGAAGGTGGCCGCAGAGACCCATCCGTCATTGCGCAGGGCGACGGAGGTCGGGAAGTCAGGAGCGATGCGGACAGTGACGGTAAGGGCCGTAGCCGCGCCGGAGGGCAACGCGCCCAGGTTACAGGTCAGTGGGGCGAAGGGGTCGCCCGGCGTACCGGCGGTACAGGAGGCCCCTGCCGGCGGCTCGAAGGACACCAGCGTCACACTGGCGGGCAGGAAGTCCTGCAACACCACACCCTCCGCCGCCGACGGGCCACCGTTCGTCAGCCCCAGGCGGAACTGGACGTTCGTCCCCGCCCGCCACGGCCCGGCGGTCAGCACGCCCTTGGTCAGCGTCAGGTCGGCCACATCGGTGACGGAGATGAAGTCCGCGGTCTGGTTGTTGAGGGGGTTGGGGTCAGGCGTGCCGCCCGTGCGGGTGAAGGCCTGCACCGAGTTGCTCACCTGCTGCGCCTCGCTCGCCTGCACCACGATCTGGATGGCCCAGCGTCCGTCGCCGCCGGTGGTCTGTGGCTCCAGAGGCTCGTCCAGGGTGAACTCCATGCTCACCCCGCCGGGCGGGGCGGGCAGGTAGGACGGCCCGGAGTCGGGGCGGTTCGGGTCGAGGAGGACATCCACCAGGGTGAACGCGCCGTCGGAGAGGATGTCGTCGCGCAGGGCCACCTGGCGCGCGGCGGAAGGACCATGGTTCTCGACGAAGATCGTGTAGGTGAAGCGCTCCCCGGCGCGCACGGTCGTCTCCGGGCTGCTCGTCTTGACCACCGACAGGTCCGCCCGGTCGGTGACCAGGGTGACGCAGGTAGCGCGGTTGTTGTCGGTCTCCGGCTCGCCGCCGACGCCGCGCACCTCCGCCGTGGCGGTGATGAGCGCCGTGCCGTCGGGCTCGGCGGCGACCAGGTCGGCGGGCAGGCCCACGCGCACCTGGAAGGCGAACTGGGCTCCCGCCGGGATGGGGTCCAGCACGCAGAAGAGGCGGTTGCCGGGGTCGGGGTCGGAGCAGCCCGCGGTATCGGCGATGTAGACGGCCTGAGCGGGCAGCGTGACGGTGACGCCCACGCCTACGGCCGTGTCGGGGCCGGCATTGGCGACGGTGAGGACATAGGTGAGCGGCTCCCCGGCGACGGCCGGGTCGGGCGTGGCCGTCTGGACGACCGAGAGGTCAGCCAGCGGGGCAAAGGTCAGGCCGAAGGGCCAATTCAGCCCGCCGCCAGAGGCGAAGACGTCCAGGAAGGCTCCGGTCAGGCCGTCGTAGCGCAGCACCTGATCGGTGTTGATACTGCTGACGTAGAGGTTGCCGTCGGGGCCGAAGACCAGGCCGGCGGGCAGATCCAACCCGCCACCGGAGGCGAAGACGTCAAGGAAGGCCCCGGTCAGGCCGTCGTAGCGCAGCACCTGGTCGGTGCTGTAACTGCTGACGTAGAGGTTGCCGTCGGGGCCGAAGGTCAGGCCGACGGGGTCATTCAACCCGCCGCCGGAGGCGAAGACATCCAGGAAGGCTCCGGTCAGGCCGTCGTAGCGCAGCACCTGGTCGGTGTTGTAACTGCTGACGTAGAGGTTGCCGTCGGGGCCGAAGGTCAGGCCGATGGGGTCATCCAACCCGCCGCCGGAGGCAAAGACATCCAGGAACGCGCCGCTGCTCCCGTGATAACGCAGCACCTGGTCGGTGTTGTGACTGCTGACGTAGAGGTTGCCGTCTGGGCCGAAGACCAGGCCGGCGGGCAGATCCAACCCGCCACCGGAGGCGAAGACGTCCAGGAAGGCCCCGGTGACGCCGTCGTAGCGCAGCACCTGATCGGTGTTGCTACTGCTGACGTAGAGGTTGCCATCGGGGCCGAAGGCCAGGCCGATGGGGTCATCCAACCCGCCGGAGGCGAAGACATCCAGGAACGTGCCGCTGCTCCCGTGATAACGCAGCACCTGGTCCGTGTCGAAACTGCTGACAAAGAGGTGGGCGGGGAGCGGAGCCAGGTGTGGCTGCGCGGGCGGCGCGGCGACGGCGGAGGAAGCAACGGAAGATGTCAACACCAGGACGAGGAGAAGCATACCGTTGGTCAGAGCGCGGAGCAGGCGATTGGCGGGCAGATGGTTCATGATGGCTCCTTTCGTGAGCAACTCTCAGGGAAGTGGAGGGCGCGTCGGTGGTGGCGGCTGTGTCGGCCGCGGCGGCAGGGTCGGCGGCGCGGGGGTAGCCGTGGGCCAGGGGGTGGGCGTGGACGTCGGCGGAACAGGAGTGTACGTGGGAGTGAAGGTCGGAAGAGGCGTCGGAGTGGGCGTCGGGGTGCGCGAAGGCGCCGGGGTGGGCGTCCGCGTGGAAGTTGGCGTGGGCGTGGGGGTTCTGGTAGGCGTGGACGGGGTGGGCGTAGGCGTGGGGGTGCGGGAGACAGGGAGAGGGGTAGAGACAGAGGTCAGCGTTGCCGGGGAGGAAGGAGTGGAAGCAAAGGTCGGAGTAGAGATGGGCTGAAAAACCACTGGCGGAACCACGGTGGCCTGCAGCGGGGGTGTCAGATAGGGCACCTGCTCCCAGACCGCGGGAGTGAGCACCTCCGGGCGCAGGGGTTCAATGGCTATCGGCGAGGGCGGGGTGCCCAGGTCAGGGTTCAGTTCGGAGCGCATGCTGGCAGCGATGAGCCAGGAGCGCTGCGGGCGGACCGCCCTGTCTGCCGCGCTGCGGATGGCCAGGAAGCCCATCAGCAACACAAGCAGGAGCAGTAACACCTCCTGCCATCGCCGGTCGCGGCGGACCGTGGGTGAAAGTCGGCTGTCCATTCTGTCGCTGGCCTAACGCGGCAGGCTATCCTTGCTGGCGGGAGGCCGGGTGGGCAGAATGATGCTGAACGTGCTCCCACCCCCCTCGCGGCTGGTGACGCGCACCTCCCCGCCGTGCGCCTCGACAATCGCACGGGTGACGTAGAGGCCCAGGCCCAGACCTCTGACCTCGTCATCACCGTCCCGCTCGACGCGACGGAAGCGGGTAAACAGGTGCTCCTGCTCCTCCGGGGGGATGCCCATGCCGGTGTCCATCACGTCGAGCACCACCCGGCCGTTGGCATCGGAGAGACGGACCGTGACCGCGCCCCCCTCCGGCGTGTACTGCCAGGCGTTGCGCACCAGGTTGACGATAGCCCAATGGAGACGTCGGGGGTCAGCCTCGATCAAAGGCAAATCAGGTGGGGCCTCAACGGTGAAGGCCAGGCCCTTTTCTTCCATCTGCGCGTGCCAGGACTTGGCGATCTCCTGCACCAGGACGGAGAGGAGCACCGGCTGTCGCCGCAACCCCAGGCGACCCGTGGCCTCCATCTCCGAGAAGTCGAGCAGTTCGTTGGTCATGGTGACCAGATTGTCGGTATGCCGTCCGATGGTCTCCAGAAAACCACGAGCCGTGTTGTCCAGGGAACTGCCGATGCGTTTGAGCAGCAGGGCGCTATAGCCCTTGATCGCCGTGAGCGGCGTGCGCAGTTCGTGAGAGACGTGGGCGACGAAGGTGTCCTTGAGCCGTTCCGCCTCAACCTCGGCGGTCACGTCGCGCAGGACGATGACCGTGCCCAGGTGCTTGCCGTCGTCCGTGCGCACCGCCGCGGAGTGGGCGCTGATCACCTTGTTGCCGACCTCGAAGCGGCGCCTCTCCAGCAGCCAGGGGTTGAAGTGGTCATTGGTGGTCGGACGTTCCTCGCTCACGGAGAGTTCGCGCAACGGACCGAGCATGAAGCTGGAGGTCAGTTCCTCCAGCAGCCGTTCGGCAGCGGGATTCAGCGGCACAAAGTTGCCGGACGTATCCTCCAACATCACGCCGTCGCCGATGCTGAGGAGGATAGCGCGCATGCGGCCAGAGGCTTCTTTGTAAGTATTGAGCAGTTCCTCAAGCGCGCGGGTACGCTCCGCCAGGCGGGTGGTCATCGTGTCGAAGGTCGTGGCCAGGGCGCCGATCTCGTCAGTGCTGCGGATGCCGGTGCGCTGCTCCAGGTTCCCTTCCGCCACCGCTTTTGAGGTATCCACCAGGCGGCTGAGGGGACGCGTGATGCGCTGGGAGATGATGTAGCCGACCAGAATGACGCAGGCCATAGCGAGGAAGAAGAGGACGGCGTAAGTGTTGCGGCTGGCCGCCCCGGCCTCCACGATGAACTGCGCCGGCAAGGCGACAGAGAAGACGCCCAGCCGTTCCTGGCCCACCCACAACGGACCCAGGGCGAAGCGATACCAGCGCCCACGGATGCGCACGTTCTCGCCGCTGACAGAGGTGGTAGCGGTAAGGTGGCGGGCGTACTCCTCGGGGGAGATAGAGAGCTGGTCGAGCAGCGCAGCAGCAGCGGCGGGGTCCTCCGGCGCGGTGAAGGTGCTGGCCACAGCGCGGCCGTCTTCGAGGTAGAGCGTCACTTCGGCCAGAGAAGTGGACTTGAGGTAGGGCAATAAGGTGTCGAGAGAAGTGCCGATGATGACCACCCCAGCCAGACGGTCTTCCAGCGGTATCGGGAGCGCGGTGAAGTAGTAGTATCGTCCGTCTGCCGGGTGTTGGCCGATGGCGCGGCGGGGCGCGCCATTCGGGTCGCCAGCCTCTACCAGGGCACGGACGAACCACAGGGTGGCCGTGTCGAAGCCCTGCGAAGCGGGCGCCAGGGAGCCGTCAGCCTGTCGCAAGAGATGGAGGCTCTCGCGCCCCGTGCTGTCGGTGATGATGAGGCACTCCAGGCCCAGGCCAGCGGCAGCGGGAGAGGCCAGGGCGTCCACACGCGCGCGATCCCCCGCCTCCAGGGCTTCCGCCAGCCCCTGGGTGAAGGCCACCACCCGCGCTGACCGGAGGCGATCAGTCTCGTGGCGGGCCAGGGTGTCGGACACGGCGCGCCCGCCTTCGAGCAGGTGGTTGGTGAGTCGTTCGCTGACCGAACTGGCCACCAGCGTGGTGACGATGTAGGTGCCGACGATGGCGATGATCAGCGTGAGCAGCATGTAGGGCAGGATGATCTTGCTGCGGATGTTGAGCGTCGCGTAGGAACGCAGCCTTTGGAGCCAGGAAGGGGACGTGGTCTGCCGCGAATCTTGCCTCACGGCCGTTTCTCCAGAACAGATGTTGTCCACGGTCCAGGGTGCCGAAGGCAGACGCGTCGCCAGCCGATTGAGCAGGTTGAGCGGATTTCACTGCCGAATCCGCTCAATCCGCCCCATCCGCTGACTTTTCCCGTCTTTCGAACGCAATCCTCGATCAACACGACAGTGGGAGACTACCCAGATACCGTTGTGAGGATTATAGCGCAAACAAGAATGAAGGTCAATCAGAGATGATAACGGGAGTGTTTCAATTGAGGGGCAAGGCCTCAGGTGACCATACCGCTGAGGCCCTATGTTGGGCGCAGTCAGAGACTGCGCCCAACCGGAACGCGCAGCACGTCGCAGGGAGGTCAGGCTGGCTTGCGGGCTCGCGAGCGACGGATCAGCCAGCGCAGGAGGAAGACGAGGCCGACGACGGGCAAGGCCAGGATGATCAGCGCTGGCAGGATCAGCAGCACGATGTAGATCAGCGCCTTGACGAAGAACTCGAGAACATCCAGCAGCCGCTCGACCGCGTCGCGAACCGTGCCCGGCAGGTTCCACCCACCTGTCTCCAGCGGCTGGGCCAGGGCGTCAGGCGTCAGGCTGACCGTGATCGTCGCGAGGGCAGTCTGGTCTTCTAGATAGCGCATCTGGCCGACTACCTGCTCGATCTCCGCCTGGGTGGCGCTCAGTTGCTCGTAGACGGCCAGCGTCGCCTCGGTGTCCTCCGCCTGATCGAGGAACTCCAACAGTTGCGCCTCCTTGGCCCGCAGGTGACGGAGGCGGGACTCCAGGTCCACGTACTGAGCGGTCACGTCCTGGCCGGCGCGGGACTCGTGGCGCACGGTTGTGGCGGCATCGCGGAGCCGCGCCAGCGCCTCGTCAAAGTGCTCATTGGGAACACGCAGCACGACCGTGGCCTCCAGCCCCTCCTGGTACTGATAGGTGTTGAGGGAGACCACGTACCCGTCCAGTTCCTCTGCCAGCCGCTCGATCTGCCCCAGGGCCTGTTGGGTATCGGGCACAATCAGGTCCAGTTCGCCGGTACGCACGACCATCCGCTCGACGCTGATCGCTACCGCGCCCGAACCAACCTGATCCTGTATATCCGCCACCGGAGCACCCAGAGACGGCATCTCGCCCGGAGCCGTCTGCCCCACAACTCCTTCATAGACAGGCGTGCTGGCTCCGACGGCACATCCGGCAGTCAGGATGAGCAGCGCCAACGAAGAGGCAAACCACACTACACGATTCATTTTTTCCCTCCCCGGTCAGGTCTGTATTCGAGACGCTGGCAGGGGATGCACAGTTCCCATTCAGCGGCCGAACCCCAGCCGGGTGATGAGCCGCCGAGGCAGATTGTGGGCGCGCATGCGCTCCTGGGTGATCTCCAGGGGATAAGCCACGCGATGGTGCTCCCAGGTCAACGCCTCGGTGTCGAGGATGGCGTAGCCCGCACGGGGATCGCCGTCGCGGGGTTGGCCCACGCTGCCGGGGTTGAGGATCATGCGCCGGTCGGGCAGGTCCAACGGCAGAGGAGCGGGATAGGGAGGAAGGAGCATGGAACAGCGTTGCTGCTCTCCGTTGAGGGCAAAGGCAATGGCGATATGGGTATGGCCCACCAGGCAGTGGGGGACATCGAAGTAAGCGAAGTTTGCGGCTGCCTGATCCACGTCCAGGATATACTCCCAGATGGGCTCGCGCGGGCTGCCGTGGGCCAACAGGAAACCCTCCTGTTCCAGCCGCGTGGGAAGGGATTCCAGATACTCCTTGCTGGCGGGAGTCAACTGCTCCTGGGTCCAGGCGTTAGCCGTCCGCGCGTCGAGGTTGAAATCCTCCAGGCTGATTCGACCCAGCACAGCCCAATCGTGATTGCCGGCCACAGCGACGTGCCTGAACTCCTGCAAACGGGAGACACAGGCGTTCGGATCGGGACCGTACCCCACCAGGTCTCCCAGGCACCAGATCATATCGAAGGACTGAGCATCGTTGAGGACGGCGTCGAAAGCAGTCAGGTTGGCGTGGAGGTCGGAAACGACGAGACAGCGCACTCTATCACTCCTTGTGAAAGGTCGGCACACATTGTAACACTTTCTGCCCGTTTTGCCAGTCGGCAAGACGCGGGGATTTCGAAACAAATCCCCGTCTGGGGACGAAGTCGAGGCTTTAGCCGGCGCAAACGTGGCTCAAACCGGCTGAAGCCTCGACTCCGGGCGGGAAATGCAGCATCGACGTAGCCTAAATCGCTTCTGCTTCGAATGCCCTCGTTCACTCCCACTAGACAAGATCGAAAAGAGGAGTAGAATTGCCGCCAAACCTGCACGGGGGAAGGAGGTCAAAATGAACCATAGCGAGGCGGCGTTGGCCGCGGTGATCCTGGCCGGTCACTCGCCAGCAGAGGAGGATCTGCTGGCGGAGCACAGTCTGGGCCGCCCGAAGGGCCTGATCCCTATCGCCGGGCGACCGATGATCGCCTACGTGGCTGAGGCCCTGGCTGGTTCGCGGCACATACGCCGGATCGTCGTGGCCGGGCTGCCTGCGGAGTACCACGCCGTGCTGCCGGTAGCAGCAGACTACACGCCGCCGCAAGCCGATATGATGGGCAACGCGGAGGCCGGCATCCGCCGGGCTATGGAACTCCTGCCCGGGCTGAGCGGCGTCGTGATCGCCAGCGCCGACCTGCCGCTGTTGACCTCCGAGGTTGCCGACATGTTCATCGCGGAGTGCCTGAAGACCAACCACGACCTCTACTACGGCGTCATTGAACGTTCGGTGATGGAGGGGCGCTTCCCGACTTCCCGGCGCACCTACGTACACCTGGCGGATGGGGAGTTCGCCGGGGGGGACCTGATCCTGGTCCGCCCCCGAGCGCTGCGTACCGATCAGGACTTGTGGCGCAGGCTCTCGAGCGCACGCAAGAGCCCGCTGCACCAGGCACAGATGTTGGGGGGATTGTGGCCGGTGGTGCGGCTCCTCACTCGCCGCATGAGCCTATCAGAGGCGGAACAGCGCGCCAGCCGCGCGCTCAACCTGCGGGGCCGCGTGGTGGTCTGTCCGCACGCGGAACTGGGGATGGACGTGGACAAACCGTTCCAGTTGGAAATCGTCCGCGCCGAACTGGAGGCCCGGGATGGCCTCCTCTCCTCGTGACAGGTTGGACGGCACGGCTGCTGGCCTGGGATAAGGTTACGTCAGCGCGCCTGGCTGGCTCCGCAGGGGGCAGGCTGGCACACCTGCTGGCGCTGCTCGTGGCGCACAGCGGCGACAGCCCGCTGTGGCTTGTGGGGGGCGGAGCGGCTCTGCTGTGGGGCGGCGCCACAACGCGCCCCTTCGGCCTCCGCATCTTGATAGCCACACTGGCAGGCGCCCTCGCAGCGACGCTCGGCAAGTGGCTCTTCCGTCGCAACCGCCCCGGCGCTTCCCACGGCGGCCTGTATACGCGGCTGGACCGCCATGCTTTTCCCTCTGGCCACGCCACCCGCGCGGCATGTGTGGCCGTCATCCTGGCCCCATTGCTGCCACCCTGGGTTGCGGCGCTGCTGGCCGCCTGGGCTGTCGCCGTCTGCCTGGCACGGGTAGCCCTGCGCGTCCACTACCTGCTCGACGTAGCCGCCGGGCTGCTGCTGGGTGTGGTGCTGGGCGTCGCGTTTCTGCTGCTGGGAGTTTAGCGTTCGTCCGTCCTCATCTGCGACGGAACGCCAGAACCAGCACAACCAGTCCGCCGATGATGAGCAGCACTGGCCACGCCAGGTTGGCCCATGTCCCCAGCACCGTTACCAGCAACCCAATGCCGATGCAGATGGCGGCTGGCCAGAGCGCCCAGGTCATCCCCTGGCGGGGGGCCGCGAGCAGGTAGATCAGCAGGAAGGTCAGGCCGATGCCCCCAAAGAGGATACCGGCCACTACTGTCCCTGCCCATTCGGCAGCCACAGGCAGTATCCCGATGGTAGTTAACACTCCCGCAGGGATGATCGCCCACCACCGCCTGCGCCCGGTCAGGTAAACGATCCAGAAGGCCAGGGCCATGCCCAACAGCAGCAACGTGGCACCCCACTCATCGCCCACCACTGGCGACAGGGCGATACTGCCGCCGATAAGGGTGAGCACGCCAGCAGGGATGGCTGCCCACCAGAAGGAGCGTCCTCGCACGGCCAGGATCAGCCAGAAGGGCAGCCCGATGCCGAAGAACAGGAAGCCGCCAGCCACCACATCATCAGGCAGCAGGTGTGCCTCGGAGACGAAGATCAGCCCCCCTACCGCCAGGAAGAGACAGCCGGGGATCAGTGCCCACCAGGCTTCCCGGCTGCCGATCGCCGCGACCAGAAAGATCAACCCCAGCGCTGCGGTGACCACGGCCCACACCGACGGTGTCCACTCGCCCAGCCACCCCAACCGCTGCGCGGTGAGCATACCGCCCAGCAGGATCAAGACGATGCCTATTGCGACACCGACACGGCGCCCCATACTTTCCTCCTTTTAGCCTGTTGGCCTTTGTCCCCCCTCATCGCCCCAGGCAGATCTCCTCGCAACCTGAAACCTGAAACCTGTACCCCCAAAGCCTGCCACCCCGAAACCCAGGTCTGCCCTGCGCCACCCGACATGCAGACATTGTACTCGGTGTGGTTTGTCAGGCAAGTGGGTGGGGGGTATAATGGGAGTTGGGAAACTGGAAACTGGGAAACTGGGAATTAGGAAACTGGGAA
>Ga0209018_1001089_pt1 | contig 22986 bp, 24 predicted proteins | sample YNPBryBLVA2012_FD_185814 | JGI IMG/M metagenome (GOLD analysis project Ga0209018, IMG submission 185814) | Anoxygenic and chlorotrophic microbial mat microbial communities from Yellowstone National Park, USA - YNP Bryant BLVA 2012 (SPAdes)... ...
ACCGGCGCAGGGGGAGGGCATGAACCGCACGAGATCGGCGAGCGCATACGAAGAAGCCTGCAGGTATCTCCCGGGAGGAGTGAATTCCCCGGTTCGAGCTTTTCGGGCCGTGGGAGGTGTCCCCGTGTTCGCGCGCAGAGGAAGAGGCGCGAGGATCGAAGACGTCGATGGAAACGAGTATGTGGATTTCGTCTGCTCCTGGGGCCCCTTGATTTTGGGTCACGCCCATCCGGCGGTTGTCGAGCGAATCCGGGCGATCGCCACCGATGGAACGACCTTTGGGATGCCGACCGAGGGGGAAACGGAACTGGCCCGGGAAGTCGTCGCCTGCGTTCCTTCGGTCGAGAAGGTCCGCTTCGTCAGCTCGGGGACAGAAGCTGCGATGAGCGCAATTCGCCTTGCCCGGGCGTTCACGGGCCGCCCGAAGATCGTCAAGTTCGCGGGATGTTATCACGGCCATTCCGACTCTCTGCTCGTCAAGGCGGGCTCCGGCGCCGCGACGTTCGGATCTCCGGACAGTCCGGGCGTACCCGACGCTCTTGCCCGGGAGACGCTCGTGCTTCCGTACAACGATCTCGAGGCGGTGGAACGGGCTTTCGGCGCATGCGGCCCCGAGGTGGCCGCGGTTCTGCTCGAGCCCGTGGCCGCGAACATGGGTCTCGTGCTTCCCAAACCAGGATTCCTGGAAGGCCTGAGGGAGATCTGCAGCCGCCACGGGGCCCTTCTGATCTTCGATGAAGTGATAACCGGCTTTCGGCTGGGCTTGGGGGGTGCGCAGGAGCACTATGGGGTTCTACCGGACCTGACCTGCCTCGGAAAGGTTCTGGGAGGCGGGTTGCCCTTGGCCGCCTTCGGAGGCAGAGGCGAGATTCTCGACCGGCTTTCACCGGATGGCCCCGTTTACCAGGCGGGCACCCTGTCCGGCAACCCCCTGGCGGTCGGAGCTGGGTTGGCGACGCTCAGGGAGATTGCGAAGCCGGGATTCTTTGCGTCCCTCAACGAGAAGACGGCCCGCTTTGTGGAAGCCGTGCGGCAGGCGGCGCGCGACGCGGGAGCGAAAGTGGAGATTCCTTGCTTAGGATCCATGTTCACGGTTTTTTTCCGGGAGGGTCCGGTCGAGGATTTTGGCTCCGCTCTTGGCTGCGACCGCGAGCGGTTTGCGCGGTTTCATCGGGTGCTCCTGGAGGAGGGGGTTTATTGGCCGCCCAGCCAGTTCGAGGTGTGTTTCGTATCGGCAGCCCACGGGGATGCGGAATTCGGCCAGGCCCTGGAAGGTCTCCAGAAAGCCTTTCGGGCGGTTCGCGATTGAGCCCCGGGGAGGCGGTTCGCGCAAGACTTCTGATGAATGGACCGACGGCAGGACGGGCGCCGGGTCGAAGAAGGCGCGCGTTTTGTTGACTTTTGGCGAGGCATCTTCTAGAATCGCCTCTCTTTCCCGAGCAAGGTGAGAGGGTCTACATCGGGTTTCGTGAGACCGCCCTGCGGGGTGTGGAATCATCGAAAACAGACCGTCGGACTGGAAGCGGCTGGCCGTGTATGGGGCCCTGGCCATTGAAATGGGCCTTGCGGTTGCGGCTGGCACGGTGGCCGGATACCTCCTAGACGGGGTATTCAAGACATCGCCGATCCTTACGCTCGCGGGGCTGTTCCTGGGCCTCGTGGGGGGGATCGTGAATTTCATCAAGCTGTGGAATTTGTTGAAAAAAAGGCTGGAAGGGCCAGGCTCGCCGTAGCGATGGAGCTTCAAGGGGCCATCCGAAAGCTCAACCGCATCGAGCGGGATGCTTGTTTGTTGCTGGTTCCTGCGGCTGCAGGGGGATTCGTTTTCAGCCGGGACGCGGGTGCCGTGGCGAGCATTCTAGCTGGCGGCGCGCTCATGGTGGCGAACTTCCATCTTCTTTGGAGGTTCGTAAGGAGAGCTTGGGAAAGGGAGGGGATGGAGCGCGGCGTTTTCCTGGCCGGGATCTTCTTGCTCTTTTTTCTTTTTCTCGGAGCGGTCTGGGGCTGCCTGATCGTTCTCAAGTTGCCGGTACTTCCGTTTTTCGTCGGAACCCTTTGTCTGGTGGTGTCGATCTTCTTGCACGGCCTCCTGCTGGTGTAGTCGCGGGAGCTTCGAAAGGGGCCGCGTCATGGAACACGCTTTCACCTGGTATTCGGTGACGCCGTTTTCCAAATGGATACCGATCCATGTGTTTCACTCCCTTCTGGCGCTCCTGATCTTGGTGCTCGTGTCCTGGAGGATCCGGGTGAGCCTGCGCAAGGCCAAGGATCCCTTGGTCCCGGAGGCGTCGTTCTCGATGCGCAACGTCTGCGAAATCGTGGTCCAGGCGCTTCAGGGGCAACTCAGAAGCATCATCGGACACCACGGTGAGCGCTACATGCCCTTGATCGGCGGGCTCTTTCTTTACATCTTCTTTTGCAACATCCTCGGGGTCATTCCGGGCTTCGTGCCGGCCACGGACAGCCTGAGCACGAACCTTTCCATGGCGATCATCGTATTCGTCTACTACAACTACCAGGGATTCAGGGAGCACGGTGTCGGGTACCTCAAGCAGTTCGCCGGCCCGATCCTCTGGCTGGCACCCCTTATGTTTCTGATCGAGCTCTTGAGCCACCTTTTCCGACCCATGTCGCTCTCGATCCGGCTTTTCGGGAACATGTTTGGCGACCACATGGTCCTTGGAATCTTCTCGGGTCTCGTGCCTTTGGTGGTGCCGGTCATTTTCATGATTCTCGGGATCGTGGTCTCCCTGATCCAGGCATTCGTTTTTGCCGTTCTTGCGACGGTGTACATCGCGCTTGCGGTCTCCCACGAGCATTGAACCGGGCGTACGGCCGGAAGCATCTTGCGGTCTCCGGAATCGAAGGGGCCGCAGGAGGATGATTCAAATGGGTTGTGGCAGCGTTTGGCGGGAACAAACAGGACAGAAAGGAGCCAAGGGAATGAAGAGGAACAAGGCACTCCTGCGCGTGGCAGCTCTCGTGGTGTTCATGAGCCTCGCTCTGCCCATGATCGCGGCGGCCGAGGAAGAGGCGGCGGCCGGAGGCAGCGCCGGCGACTACTTGAAGAAATTCGGTCTCGCCATCGGCGCCGGCCTCGGGCTGGGTCTGGCTGCTTTTGGCGGCGGCCTCGGCCAGGGCAGAACCGCGGCGGCGGCTCTGGAAGGAATTGCCCGGAACCCGGGCGCCGCGGACAAGATGTTCGTCCCGATGATCATCGGCCTGGCGCTGATCGAGTCCCTGGTGCTTTACACCTTCATCATTGCGATCTTCCTTCAGGCCAAGATCTAGGGCCTGTCCAGAAGAAGGCTTGGGGCAGGCTGGGCCCAACACAGGGGAAGGCCGCCTTTACAGCCTGCATGCCCGCCGCCAAGGGGTCCCGGTTTCCGCACCCGGCCGAAACCGGGACCTTTCCTTTCTCCAAGCTTTGAGGTCTGTGCGGCGACCTTTGCGCCGGATGGGCGGACGCCTCGAAGCCGCGCCAAAGCCGAAGAAGGACGGCTTGGGAGCGCCTGAGGCCTGAGTTTCAGCGGCCAGGCTCGGCTTGGGGGCAACGAGTCCGCACCGGCCTCGGGGGCTTCTGGGGAGGGCGCTCGCCGTGGAAGATGTCGCGGACGTCGTTGTCATTGGCGGCGGCATTGTGGGGTGCTCAATCGCCTTCGAGGTTGCGGGCCGGCACCCGGATCGCTCCGTCTTTCTGCTGGAGCGCGGCCCATACCTCGGAGACGGCACGAGCACCCGCAACAGCTACGTCCTGCACGCCGGCATTTACTATCCCGAGGATTCGCTCAAGGCCCGTTTCTGCGTGGCGGGGAATCGTGCGCTTGCGGAATTCTGCAAGCGCTACCGGATTGCCTGGCAGCGCACCGGAAAGCTCGTGTTCGCTCGCATGCCGGCCGAAATTCCTGTCTTGGAGGCCCTCTGGCGCCAGGCTCAGCGCAATGGGGTCGAGGGAACCGAGATCCTGGAAGCAAAGGAGATGACCGCGAAAGAGCCTCACATCCGGGGCGTCGCAGCGCTTTTCGTTCCCTCGACCGCTGTGTTCGACGTAGCTCAATGGTTCCGGGTCATGGAGGCCCTTCTGTATGACCGGGCCGTCGCGGTTCTCAAGCGCACGCCCGTGGTCGGGCTGGACCGCAAAGGAGAGTTTGTCGAGGTGGCGACCCGGAACCGGGGCTGCGTTCTGGCTCGATCCGTGGTCAACGCCGCAGGCCTGCACGCAGACGAAGTGGCGAACTGGCTTGGTAACGCCTATCGGATCTATCCGGTCCGAGGGGATTATTTCTCACTGACCGACAGGGTTTCGTTCCTTGTGGGGAGGGCCGTGTATCCGTGCCCCGGCTCCTTGGGGTTGGGGATCCACCTGACGAGGCTCTGGGACGGCACGGTCCTCGTGGGGCCGGACGCCCGGTACGTGCAAAGCAAGGAGGATTACAGGCCTCCCGATGTGCTTTCTCCGGACGGAGACCTGGACACGAGCTCCCAGGATTTTCTTAAGTTTTTTCGTCCCGTAAAGGAATTTTTTCCGGTCGTCGAGGCGAAGGACTTCAGGCTCGCCCATTGCGGCATCCGGCCCTGCCTCCGGGCGCCAGGGGAAGAGGGTTTCCGGGATTTCAGGATCGAGCCGGACCCGAACGTCCCCCAGGTGATTCATCTGTTGGGAATCGACTCTCCGGGACTGACGGCCTCGCCCGAGATCGCGAAGCATGTGGCGCAAAGGATCGACGAGGTCCTGTCCGGCTGAACAGACGCGCTCCGGCTGCGGTTCAGTCCTCAATGCGCGTCATGCCCAGAGCGAGGTTTTGCAGGGCCTCGCGGTCCCGGATGTGGATGCGATTGCGCTCCACGCGCAGGAGGCCCTGGCGGGCGAGCTTGCGAAAGGTTCGGGAAAGGGTCTCGGGGGTGGTGCCGATCTGGCTGGCCACCTGTCCTTTCGTGATGGGCAGGCGCACCACCCCGGGGTTCTGTGATTCCTCAGGAAGGTCCAAAAGCAGGCTGGCCAGGCGCCCCGCCACCTCTTTCAAGGAAAGCCCTTCGATCTTCTGGGTGAACGCACGGAGGCGACGGGAGAGGGTTGCGAGCATGTTGAGCAGGATCTGGGGCTTTCTGGAAGCCAGGTCGAGAAAACGAACCCTTGGAAAGTACAGGAGCCTGCTCTCCTCGAGCGTAGAGGCAGACGCCGGGAAATTGCTTCCGCTGAAGACCGGCACCTCTCCGACCGGCTCACCCGTGCCGAAGATGTGCAGGATGTGTTCCTTGCCGTCCGGCGAAATCTTGAAGACTTTCACCTTTCCCGACAGGACGAGATAGAAACCGTTGGCCGAATCCCCTTCCTGGAAAAGGGCTGCGTTCCTGGGCAGGCGTTTTTCGAAGGCGATGTCCAGGAGGTCCCTTCGATCCGAGTCTGAAAGACCCGCGAACAGGGGTGAGGCGTCGAAAGCGGTCTTGAGCAGGGACACGGGGGATCCTTGTTTCGATTGCCGGGCAAAGGCAAGTTCGAAAGTTCGAATGGCTTCCTATACCCGAGACAAGGGAATTGTCAACCCGCCCGGAGATGGGTGTGGCGATTTGGCGGCCGCGGCCTTTTGCCGGTCGGCGGCAGGCGCCTTGAAAAGGAAAGACCCTTTCAGATATAGAAATCCGAACGACATCCGTTGCACGAGGACGCGCTTGAGTTGCCCGTGATGAAAGAGAAAAAGGCTCCGACAACGCTCTCCAGCCAGGTGGAACCCGAGGGTCAAGAATCCTGCGGCCAGCAGCGGTCTGGCCCTGGCGCATCCGGCGCAGGGGCCGGCCCAAGCGGGCAGACGGCCCCCCCTGGGCCGGAGGGGCGCACGGCGCCTGCGGCGAGGCCAGCAGTCACGGCGCAGGAGCTGGCCCTAAAGCAGCGGGAAATCTCCGTCTCCGAGTTCTTCACCAAGAATCGCCATCTTCTCGGTTTCGACAATCCCAGTCGAGCCCTGCTGGCCACGGTCAAGGAGGCCGTCGACAATTCCCTCGACGCCTGCCAGGAAGCCCATGTGCTGCCGGAAATCCTGGTCGAGGTCCGGCAGATAGACGAGAATCGATTTCGGGTGATCGTGGAGGACAACGGACCGGGGATCGTGCGGCACCAGATCCCGAAGATTTTCGGCAAGCTCCTGTACGGGTCCAAGTTCCATACGTTGAAGCAGAGCAGGGGCCAGCAGGGCATCGGGATCTCGGCTGCCGGCATGTACGGCCAGCTCACGACCGGAAAGCCCGTGGCGATCATCTCTTGCAGCCGGCCGGGCCGGCCCGCCCATTCCTACGAGATTCAGCTCGACACCGAGAGAAATCAGCCGATCGTGCTGAAGGAGGCAGAGGTCGACTGGAAAGGCGGCAGGTGCGGCACCCGGGTGGAGATCGAACTGGAGGGGAGGTACCAAAAGGGGCGGCATTCGGTGGATGCCTACCTTCAGCAGACCGCCCTGGCAAATCCTCATGTCGAAATCACGTATGTGCCCCCGAAAGGAGAGCCCGTGCGGTTCGAGCGGCAGGTGGAGAGTCTGCCTCCGGACCCGAAAGAGATCCGTCCCCACCCGTACGGCGTGGAACTGGGCGCTCTGCAGGGCATGCTCAAGTCGGCGAAGGGACAAAGGCTCTCGACGTTTCTCTCTACGGCGTTTTCTCGGGTGAGCCGGCGCACGGCAGAAGAGATCTGCACCCGGGCGGGCTTGAAAACCGAGGCCAAGGCGCACATGCTCACATTGGAGGAGGTGGAGCGCCTGTTCAAGGCCATCGGCGCGACCCGGATCCTGGCGCCTCCGACGAATTGTCTTTCACCCATCGGAGAGGAAGTGATTCTGAGAAGCCTCCAGGGCCAGATCCGCGCGGACTTCTATTCGGCCAGGACCCGGGCCCCGGTCGTTTACAGAGGCAATCCCTTTCTGGTGGAGGTGGGGTTGGCTTACGGCGGAGAACTCCCCGCAGAGGAGCCGATTACACTCTACCGGTTCGCCAATCGGGTGCCCCTCTTGTTTCAGCAGTCGGCCTGCGCCATTACCGAAGCCGTGCTGCGGATCGACTGGAAGGCCTACGGGCTCACCCAGCCAAAGGGATCCTTGCCTATCGGCCCGGCTGCCGTCCTGGTGCACGTGGCGTCGGTTTGGGTGCCCTTCACCTCCGAAAGCAAGGAGGCGATCGCGGACTACGAGGAGATCGTTCGGGAGATCCGTCTCGCCCTGCAGGAATGCGGCCGCCAGATGGGCCGGTTCGTGCAGCGCCGCAGAAGGGAGGCAGAGGCCGAGCGGAAGCGGTCCTACATCGAGAAATACATCCCCCACATCGGAGAAGCTCTCCAGGAGATCCTCGCGCTGCCGCCCCAGAGAAGGGCGTCGATCGAGGAGAATCTGAAACACATGCTCGAAAGGAGCCGGTCGTGAGCGGCCTGGCCAAGAAAATTCAACAAGAAGCGGGGCAAATCGCATCGGACATCAGCCGCCGCAAGAAGCCCTCCTTGCTCGTGCCGGTTCGGTCCTTGCAGAACGTTCGGTACGATCCGGCCAAAGGGTACTTCGCTCTCGGCAAGCGCCGTAAGGCCCGGACCCTGACGGTCGCCACGGTGAAGACCTTTGCCCAGACCCTGAAGATGATCGCGGCCAGCAAGGGACTGCTCGACACGCGGGAGATCGCGACCAAGCGGGAGATGTACTACATTTCCAAGAACTGGGGGGACGCGAGGTTTCTCGAGCAGGACGAGTCCGACACCATCATGGACGACATCGAGGCCCTGTTTCTTGTGAACCGGGAGCAGCTCGGGTTCGTGCCCGAGGAGAAGGGCGGCGATGTCGCCGGCAGACTCATCATCAAGGATCGCGATCCGGCCACGGGCAAGACCCTCAAGATCGATTGCACGAAGTTCGGCTCCGGCGCCTATTCCATTCCGATCTCGGTTGAAGATCTCGAGTTCGAGACCCGGGCCAAGTTCATTCTCGCGATCGAGACCGCGGGCATGTTCCAGCGGCTGGTGAAGCACCGTTTCTGGGACACCCACAATTGCATCCTGGTCTCCATGGGCGGCGTGCCGACCCGGGCTTGCCGGAGGTTCATCCGGCGGTTGGGAGAGGCGTGCCGGATTCCGGTTTACGCCTTTGTGGACGGCGACCCTTACGGGTACAGCAATATCTATCGAACCCTCAAGGTGGGCTCGGGCAACGCGGCCCACATCAACGAGTTCTTCTGCGTGCCCAAGGCGACCTTTCTCGGCGTGACGCCCCAGGACATCGAGGACTATGATCTCCCGACGCATCCCCTGAAGGAAGTGGACATCAAGCGCGCCAAGGACGCTTTGAAGAACGACCCCTTCATCAAGAGCCATCCGCCCTGGCAGAAGGCGTTTCAAAAAATCCTTGAAATGGGGGTCAGGGCCGAGCAACAGGCCTTCGCGGCCCACGGCCTGAACCATGTGCTCGAAGTGTACCTGCCGGAAAAACTCAAGCGGCCTGACAAGTTCCTGCCCTAGCCCTAATGGCGGGCAGGCCCCTCAAACAAGAAGGAGAGAGCAATGCCGGAACGGACAAAGAAGCGTTTCATGATCTCGATCTGGATTTGCGGCCTGGCGATCCTGGCCGCCTCTTGCGGCGGCGACAACGGGGACGAAAACGGCGTCCGATGCGTTGTCGAAGCCCTCACGGCCGGGACGTACTCGTTCACGGTCGCGAAGGTGGATGACAAGTGCGCGGGCGGGGCGGTGGCAGATCTCATCGGCGAAGGACCTTACGAGTTCGATCTGCCGAGTTATGCGGACCTGCAGGCTGGACCGGTCGATTTCGAGGCAGAACTCCCGGGCATCGGCGCTGTTACAGTTCGGTTCGAGCTTGAGGGGGGGAAGATAAAAATTTCTCTGCCAAATGAAGTCCCGCCTGAGGTGACGGTCCAGGGTTCCCTGTGCCCCCTCTCTGAAACCGAGGCGAATGCGACGCTCGTATTGACTATCGAAGACCTTGTGGGAACTTGCGGTGATATTAAGCCGGATATGCCCTGCGACGTTACAGTACAACTTGAGGGCCAGCTACAGGCCGAATGAAGAAGTCAAACAAGTAGGAGAGGACCTCCAGGCCGTCACTCCTGGCTCATCGATTTCACGTACTGGATCTTCTCCACAGGCCAGGCCGCGCAGGCCACGCTCTGGCCTCCCATGACCTGGCTCATGCAGGCGTCGCAGTCGGCCCGGCAGTGTTCGATGTCGTCCTCTCGGCCTGTGAGGGCCTTCTGGACCCAATCCGGATCGGCCAAGATCACGCGGGCCAGGCCCACGAGGTCTGCCTGGCCTGTCTCGAGGATCTTTTCGGCAAGCTCCGGGGTCGAAATCCTTCCGGCCGCGATGACCGGGATCGTGACCTCTTTTCGGACCTCGGCCGCCAGATCCGTCATGTACCCGTCCCTGGCCGATCGCTCCATGACTTCTGGCAGGAAGAACGACTCGTACGTGCCGGCCATGACCGAAAGATAAGCCACGCCCGCCTTTTGGAGAGCCCTCGCAAAGGGCCGGGCCTCGTCCATCCTGAAGCCGTCCGGTAGCCATTCGTCGGCCTCGAAACGATAGCCCACCGGAAATCCGGCACCGACCGCCTCCCGCACGGCAGCGACCACCTCCAGGGGGAACCGCATTCTCCCCTCCAGGGAGCCTCCGTAAGCGTCGGTCCTGAGATTCGTCCTGGGCGACACGAAAGAAGTGAGTAGATACCCGGTGCCGCCGTGCAGCTCGACCATGTCGAACCCGGCCCGCTTCACCCGGGCTGCCGCCCCGGCATAAGCCTGGACAAGCGCCGGAATTTCCGAGAGCGAGATCTCTCTCGGGGTTCTGCCGAAGACCGGGACCGGAGAGGGAGCCAGCGGCTCTTCAACGAAGGCGAAGCGTCCCGTGTGGTTGATCTGACAGCACGCCAGGGCGCCTCCCGTGTGGATTTCCCGCGCGATCCGCGCAAGGTCTTCCAGGAATGAGTCGTCGTACGCCCTGAGCATCCTCGGCGTGCCAACTCCAGAAGGATCCACGGCGCAACTTTCCACCACAACCAGGGCGAGCCCCGAGGCGCCCATCTCGCGGTAATGCTCGAAGGTGAGACTGCTCGCGTGACCGTCGAAGCGGCCGTATCCGGTGTAGAGAGGAGCCATGACCAGCCGATTGGGCAGGCGAAGGCCTGCGACGTCGAGAGGGGAAAAGAGCCTGGGGTATCGGGCGACGCCTTTTGCCATGGCAAAAGCCTCCTGTTTTGAGAAGGGAGGAGAGTCCGCCGACGGCCTGACAGCAAACTATCAAAGAAGAGGCGAGCCTGACAAGAAAAACCAGAAGCGGCCGCCCTGGCCAGCTTGGATCTTTCCTGCCTTTCCAATAGAATGAACGACCCGGAGGTGACCGCTGCATGTACTGGGACAAGGAAATCGAAGTTCTTCCCCGCCCGGAGCTGGAAGCTCTCCAGCTCAAAAGGCTCGTTGAAACCATTGCGCAGGCGCAGAAGGCGCCCTTTTATCGCGACCGGTTGGCGAAGGAAGGGCTCTCTCCGGAGTCGGTTCATGGGCTCGAGGATCTCAGGCGGTTTCCCTTCACGACCAAACAGGATCTGCGGGACGGCTTCCCGGACGGCTTTCTTGCCGTGCCCAGAGAGGAAGTCGTGCGGGTGCACGCGTCCTCGGGCACGACAGGGACGCCCACGGCGGTCTACCATACGCGGCGGGATCTCGATCGATGGTCGAACCTGGTGGCCCGGTGCCTGTACATGGCCGGCCTCAGGCGCTCGGACGTGTTCCAGAACTGCATGAGCTACGGCCTCTTCACCGGAGGGCTGGGCCTGCACTACGGCGCCGAAAAACTCGGCGCCATGGTTGTCCCTTCCGGGGTGGGCAACAGCCGACGGCAGATCACCCTCATGCGCCAGTTCGGCACCACCGCGGTCCACATCATCCCGAGCTATGCCCTGAAGCTGCTCGAGACCTTTCGGGAGATGGGGCTCGATCCGCGCAAGGACACCCGGCTGCGGATCGCTGTCGTGGGCGCCGAGCCCCACTCAGAGGAGATCCGGAGGCGGATCGAGGACGCTTACGGAGTTTTCGCCCCCAATTCGTACGGCCTTTCGGAGATGAACGGCCCGGGCGTGGCCTTCGACTGCCCCCACAAGACCGGCCTCCACCTGTGGGAGGACAGCTACATTCTGGAGATTGTGGATCCGAAGACCCTTGAGCCCGTTCCGGAAGGCGAAGTGGGAGAGATCGTCCTTACGACTCTTTGCCGCGAGGCCATGCCGCTCATCCGTTATCGGACCCGGGACCTGGCCAGGGTTCTGCCAGGCCCATGCCCCTGCGGCCGCACGCACCGGCGCCTGTCCCGGATCCAGGGCCGAAGCGACGACATGTTCATCGTCAAAGGGGTGAACATCTATCCCATCCAGGTCGAGCAGGTTCTCATGGGGTTTGCGGAGGTCGGAAACAACTATGTCATTCACCTGGACAGGCAAGGGGCGTCCGATCGAATGACCGTGAAAATCGAAGCGTCCGAGGCTCTTCTTGCCCTGGGCCTGGACAGACTCAAAGATCTCACGCGCAGGATCGCCCATGCCCTGCGGGAGGAGATTCTTGTGACCCCGGAGGTGGAACTTGTGGAGCCCGGAAGCCTCCCGGCCACCGAAGGCAAGGCGGTCAGGGTGGTGGACAACCGGCCAGCGCAGGGGGACTGAACATGCCGCAACAAGTTGTGGTCTTCCTGGAGAACAAGCCCGGCAGGCTCGCCCACGTGACCGAAGCCCTCGCGGCCTCGGCCATTAATATCCGGGCCGTGACGATCGCGAGCGCCGGAAGCTTCGGGCTCGTGAAGCTGATCGTTGACCGGCCCCGGGAGGCCTACGAGGCCCTAAAGGAAAAGCGGTTTTCGGTGAGTCTTCAAGAGGTTCTGGCCGTAGTCCTCGAGGACAGGCCCGGCGGGCTCCACGCGGTTCTCAGCCTGTTGGCCGCCCGGGGCCTCAACGTGAAGGACGCCTGCGGGTTCATTGTGGAGTCCGCTCGAAAGGCCGTCTTGATCCTTGAGGTGGAAGACGCCCCGGCCGCCCGGGAGATCGTGGCCCAGGCAGGACTCGTCTGCTGCGAGGACGAGTTGTATCGTTTCTGATTCCCCGGCGGCGCTGGGTCTGGCCCGACCGCGGGCGTTAGGTGAATGGAATGAAGATCTACACAGGCACCGGAGACCGTGGGAAGACCAGTCTGTTTAGCGGCGAGCGGGTGAGCAAGGCGGACCGCCGCGTGGAAGCCTACGGAGCGGTGGATGAGCTCAATTCGGTTCTCGGGGCTCTTGCGGCGGCGCTGGAGCCGGATCAGCCCGGGCTCGTGAGCGAAGTTCGGCGCATTCAGGCCGACCTGTTCCGGGTGGGAGCCCGGCTGGCTTTCGCAGGAGACGAGACGGACGGCCCGGCCCTGCCCGAACTGCAAGAGGAACACGCCGCCTGGCTGGAGCGGGCCATGGACCGAATGGAAGAGGAGCTGCCGCCTTTAAAAGGATTCATCCTTCCGGGCGGCCACGCTTCAGCCGCATGGGCCCACATTGCGAGGACCGTGTGCCGAAGGGCGGAGCGGCACGTGGTGAGCCTGCGGGACGGGCAGGCGCCCGGGACCGCTTCAGAGGCGTTCCGGATGCTCATTGTCTATCTGAACAGGCTCTCGGATTATCTTTTTCTCCTCGCCAGGAAGTGCAACCGCCTCCATGGACAGGACGACATTCCCTGGGGAGGTTGATTCCTCCTCGGCCCGCGCAGCGGAATCTCCCGCTTACCGGTCCCGAATTCTCAGGCGCCGCTGGCTGTGCGCCGGGACCCTGGAGATCGAGCTCGACCGGCCTTCGGGCTTCACGTTTGTTCCTGGGCAGAGAATCCGGCTGTTTCGAGACCACGAGGCAAGGGAGTATTCTCTGGCTTCGGCGCCGGGAGATCCCTTTCTGCTTCTGTGCGTGCGGGTTGTTCAGGGAGGCCGTTTCACCCCCTGGTTGGCCTCCTGTCCGGAAGGCTCGGAAATCGCCTTCTCTGGGCCTTGCGGATATTTCGTCTATAGGCGTTCCTCGTGGCCCGCCTGCTTCGTGGCCACCGGGACAGGAATCGCGCCGTTCGTCTCCATGGCGAGGTCCGGCCTTTGGGGTTTCACCCTCCTGCACGGCGTAAGATTTGCCGAGGAAGTCTATTACCGCGAAGTCTTCGAATCGCGCTCGGCTCTGTACGTGCCCTGCCTTTCCAGCGCGGCCGCGGCGCCGGGGCTGCCCCGGGGGGCTTTTCCCGGCAGGGTTACCGAGTACGCGGAAAAGGTTCTCTCAGGCGGGCCCTTCGATTTCTATCTTTGCGGGAACCGGGACATGGTCCGGGACATGACCCGGATCGTGGACGAGCGCTTCGAGGGATCCCGCGTGTTTGTCGAAGTCTTTTTCTGAAGGGGCGAGCCAACGGATTCGGCAGGCGCGGCCATGCCTGCCCTTGCGGCCGGTGAGGTCAACCTCCTTCGAAGGGAGGCAGAAGCACGATCTGGTCGCCCGGTTGCAGGGGAGTGGAGAGGCCCTGGACCGTTCCCACGTTTAAGCCGTTGACCACCACGGTTACCCCGTGGGCGAGGTCTGTTCCGTCGAAGACCTGTTCGCGCCATTCCTGTCCGTGCCGCTTCAGCAGCTCCTCCAGGAGTTCCCGAACATTCGATGCGCTGGCGGTCTGGGTTCTGACGCCTGTGATTTTTCCGATTGCGCCGAGAAACGTTACGGTCATGGAAGTCCCTGCGGATATTTGAATTGTATCGGGAAAGCCATTATACTAACGTGCTTTCGAATTTCAAGCGCCAAGGCTTTTGTTCCCCCTGAATCCCGGGATCGGAGTTGAACATGGACAGCAAGTGTCGTTTCGAGCTCGCCTATACCCCCTCACCCCCCGAGAGAGGATACACGAACCATATCCTGTGGGTCGATCTCGGCCAGCAAAGCCTCCGGGTGGAGGAAGTGCCTCCCGCCGTGCGGGAGAAATTTGTCGGAGGCCGGGGATACTGCCTCAAGTACGTCTTTGACGCCACAAACGCCGGCACCCGTTACGACAGTCCCGAGAATCTTCTGGTCCTGGCCGGAGGGCCCTTTTGCGGCGAGACCGCCTGGCCCGGCAGCGGAAAATTCATCGCCGGTGCGATTTCTCCCCTGACCGGCACCTTCTGTGATTCGAACGTGGGTGGGCACTTCTTTCCTCTGGTCAAACTGTCCGGGTTCGACGCCCTGTGTATTTCCGGCAAGGCCCCGTCGTCCCTGATGTTGCTCATCGACGGCGACGCGGGGCGGGTAGCGCTCCTGGATGCGCCTCGAGAAGATCTTTCCTTTACCGAAGCGGAGAAGTGGTTTGAGGCGTGGAAAGGCGGCGGGGAGATTCGGAACGTGGCGATGCTCACCACGGGCAAGGCCGCGTCGACAACGCTTTTCGGCTGCCTGAACAGCATCTATTACGACGTCAAGCGCTGCCGTTGCAGGGCCAAGCAGGCGGGCAGGGGAGGGATGGGCACGGTCATGCGCGCCAAGGGGCTCTGGGGCATCGTGGTGCGCAACAACGCTTCGAAGGGGCTTGCCAACCGGCCCGCGGACGCGACACGGCTGCGGGCGGCGGGCAACCGGCTCCGGGCCGTGATCCACGAGGTTGACCCGAAGGCGATGCGGATGTACGCGCAGGGGACAACTTCCCTGATCGAGATGATGAATGCCTCGGACATCCTGCCGGTGCGGAACTATCAGTACGGCAGGTCCGAAGAGGCGGAGAAGGTTAGCGGGGACGTTTTCGAAAAGCGCTTCTTTCAGCAGGGCATGCCGGACGGGTGCTTCCCCGGATGCAACCTGGCCTGCACGAAGGGCTGCGACCGGCACGTGCTGACCACGGGTCCCTTGAAGGGCCGGGAGGTCGCGGTAGACGGCCCGGAATACGAAACCGCGGCCGCGGTCACCAACCTGGGGATCTTCGATCCCTCCTTCATGATGGATTATTCCTGGTATTGCGACGAATACGGACTGGACACGATCAGCACAGGCGTTCTCATGGCGTTTCTCATCGAGGCTTACGAGAGGGGCTTTCTGACCGCGGAGGACACGGGCGGGCTCGAGCTGCGCTGGGGCGGTATCGAGGCAGCTTCGTCCCTCCTGCACCGAATCGCCGAGGGCAAGGATTCCTTCGCGGCCCACTCAGGCCGGGGCGTGCGGCACATGAAAGGCTGGATCGCCCAGCGCTGTTCGGCCCGCACGCGCAGGCCCCGGGAGCAGATTGTCGCCGAGCTGTCTCGGTTCGGGATGGAATGCAAGGGGCTGGAGTTTTCCCTCTACGTGACCAAGGAGTCCCTGGCCCAGCAAGGCGGTTACGGGTTCGCCCTGAAGGGCGCCCAACATGACGAGGCCTGGCTCATTGCCTTGGATCAGATCCGCAACGAAATGCCCACCTTTGACCTGAAGGCCCGGGCCCTGAAGTGGTTCCCCCTGTTCCGGACTTGGTTCAACATGGCCGGCCTTTGCAAGCTGCCCTGGATCGATGTGCGCCACCCGGAAGCCAAGAACACGCCTGAGCCCGCCAAGAACCTTCCCACAGTGGAGTACTACCTGGATCTCGTGCGGGCGACCCTCGGGCAGGAAAAGAGCCTGGAGGACCTCTTGACCGACTCTGAAAGGGTCTACACCCTTCACAAGCTCTTCAATCTCCGGCAGGGTTGCGGTACCAGAGAACACGACCGAATTCCGCTTCGCGCCATGGCGCCCGTTTACCTGGAGGAGTTCCTCTCCCGCAAGGCCCACTACGAGCGGTTGCTCCGGGAGATCGCCGGGGACGCCGCGGCGGACCTGTCGGACGAGGAAAAGCTCCGTCTCCTGCAGGAACACCGGCTGGCCCAATACGAGAAGCTCTGCGACGCGGTCTACGAGGAAAAGGGATACGATCGAAACGGCGTTCCTCTAAGGAGTACACTCGTCCGGCTCGGCCTTGATGATCCTGCGTATCTGGCGATTCTGGAGAAATACGAGCAGGAGGGCAGGGCCGAACCGGCGGATGCGACCGCCCCTCCGGTCAGGCGTCTGGCGAACTGATAGGTCGCCGGTATTCCTGGTCAGGCTTTCCGAGAAGACGAAGGCGATGGCCGGGTTTCTCTTGGGCCAGTCGGCGCATCATTCAGGCCGAGGGCCTGTTAGACGCAAGGATTACCGTACACCGCCCTTCCCGCCCGGATTACGAGTAGGCCGCCAGGTCTCAGATCCGTCCAGTGTTCGTGGGTCAGGGGACTGGTAGCGATGATAAAACCGCGCTCAGACGGCTTTTTCACCTCTGAAAGATCGACAGTCCAGTCTTCGTCCTGGAGCCTGATCACTCCGAACGGCGCCTCACGATATGTGAGGCAAAGCCCCTTGTATCCCGTGATATCGCGATAAGCGAACAGCTCCGAGCCGTTCGAAAAGAGCAAGTTCATCTCGCCGTGCCGGTTCAGCCGGCGAAGCCATTGTTCGATTTGCGGGAAGTCCGAGAAGGCAACCTTCTCCTCCTGCATCCACGACAAGAGAAGGCAAAGGGCCTGCTCCGAGTCCGTTTGGCCACGGGCTCTGAAGTGAGCGGGTTCGGGCAAGTCGCGAAGCGTGCCGTTGTGAGCAAACACAACGGGACGACCGTGAAGGTCGTGGCGGAATGGATGCGTGTTCTCCACCGTTCGGGCTCCGCGGGTGGCGTAGCGCACGTGACCGATGAAGATGTTGCTTGAGATGCGCTTGTCCAGGAGGGTGCTGAGATTGTCGCTCTTATGGGCTGGGGCCGGCTCCTTTCGGATCTCGGGCTGACCATCGTGGAACCACGCCAGGCCCCAGCCATGCGGGTTGGCGGCACCGCGATGCCGAAAGGCCCGGAACGAGATGCCCACGGTTACAGGCTCATTGAATGCTAACCCGAGGAGCTCGCACATCCTCCCACTCCGCGTCTAACGGTGCGCGTGACCTGCCGCGCCCCACCGCTCTATTGATGATAGCGCTAAAGATGTTACGCGGTCACGTCGAGGCGAGGCTTAGACATGCCTCTCATCTGTACACGTCCCTGCGGTGTCGGATGTGAATGATGTCCACGATTTTCTGTTCGTCGTATACTCCGTAAACTACCCGATAGTCGCCAATGCGAAGACGCCAGAGATATTCCGAGCCGACCAACTTCCGAACATTCGCAGGGCGAGGGTTCGTGGACAATCGTTCGATACGGTTGAGTATGCGTGTCTTGATCAGCCGTGGAAGACCCTCAAGTTCTTTTCTTGCTGAACGTGCAAAAACGATCGAATACTCATCCATTAGTTCGACCGCCCACTACCCTTCGCGATTCGCTTCCTCACGGCAGCAATGGATTCTCGGGGTTCTTTTTTGCGAGCCTCAGCTACAGCACGGTCATAAAAATCCTCCCAGACTTCTCCGTGTTTCTTGAGATCAATGAGAACAGCCGTTTTCTGTCCATTTTCGTCGATAAGGTAACGAACGCCCCTCATGATCGGACCTCCCATTTTCGAATACTTGCGACTCCTGCTTTTTCTAAAGTGTGTGGGTCAGTTTGAATCTTCATCCGACTTCCTTCCTCTCCAAGATCGCTATGACCTCGCGCGGCTTGAGAACAGGATACTTCCCCATGATTAGGGAATCACCATCGTTTGTGTACCGATGAACTCGGTTTCAAGGGCTGGCTCTCCGTCTTCAAGCAGCATTGCAATCACCTCGCGAAGATTTCTTTGTAGTTCATCAAGAGTGGCGGCTTGAGTGTGCGCTCCAGGAAAACCTGGTACATACCCAACGTACAGACCCGTGTCAGGACACTTTTCAACAACTGCCGAAAAGGTTCTCATTGCTGTCTACCTCCATACTCCATAACAATTCTCTACGCCAGTAACGCGCTGCGCCTAACAAGGATTATATGGTTTCTTGATAACACGCTTGCGTTGCTAGGTTTCGGCATAAGACACTGCAGCCCTGGGTGCGAAACCCTGTATTAACAATGGGACAGCCTCTCTTGGTCGCGAGCGCTTGATGGATACATTGTTTCTATATAAGACACTTTCTTTCATCCGTTACAAATCGGCGACCGGGCTCTTGACGCCCTTGCCGCTTCGGGTCAGAACATGGGTGTGGATCATCGTGGTTCTTACACCTTTTGGCCCAGTAGGTACGAAAAATGTATGGGTTTGCGGCATATTTTGCCCTGTCCGCGCTGGCCCGGGTCGCCGGTCTGGGGTGCTTTCCTTGAGATCGAGGCCTCCGGGGATTGGAGTATACCTCATAGGGTTTTGTGAGCGCAATCGGGATTATGCAAGGTTTTAGAGAGCCACGAAGGCCCTCTGCCGGGACGATTAACCCTTTGAGGGTGCCGGCTTGCTTGCGTCGCTTGAGTGAGCTCACAGCAAATCTGATGCCAGGTGCGTCGAGGCGCAGCGTTCCGGATCCGTAGACATGGGCAGAAAGCTGCACCAGCCCGTTTTGTGAGGAGCCGGGGTAAGGCGCAACGGCCACTGTGGGCGAGAACAGGGCTCAGGACAAATGGGGGCGGCGCCCAGGCGTTGCAGAACAATCCACGGGGGATCTCCAGCCGGTTCTGGCCGATCAACGGGAGCCTGAGATTCCGTTTCCGGCAAGATGGGAGCTCCCCTCGACCTCTAATAAGAATTTCTTCTCTTTTGAAGGAAGAAAGATTATTCTAGGAGTGGCGTGGATTAGCGTGAGTTGAAAGAAAAGAGTCGGTGGCCGCTCCCGGTCATAGGAGGAGGGCATTGAAATGAAAAGATTCTTAGCCAGCCGTCCGTCGGTTTGCGTGTTTTCCCTTTGTCTGTTCGTGTTTGTGCTGCCCGCCTGCTACAACCCCGGCGGTCCGATCCCCGGGGATCCGGTTCCTCCGGCTCCAAGGGAGCCGGTTCCGCAGCGGGTCGTCGTGGAGGAGGAGTCGATCTACTCGCCGGCGCCCCGCGACAACGGCGTTCCGCCACCGGAGTGCGACTTCATTCGGTTTGTTCGCTACCGGCCCGAGACGGACAGCGGCGAGCCGAAGCCGGTGGACGCCGTCTTCCTTCTCATGCCCGGATACATGGGAGGCGCCAACGAATTCGAGTACATGGGCCGGATGCTCGTCTCCATGGCCGAGGCGTCGGGAAGGGGGTCTGTGGAGGTCTGGGCTGTGGACCGGAGGCCCAATTGCCTGGAGGATCTGACGGGCATGAATGCTGCCGAAGAATCCGGCGAGCTGCCGGACCCTGATGTGGCCGTGGGGTATTACTTCCTCGGCGCCCCGGTGGGTGGGCAGAGGTTTCAGGGGTTCCTCCAAGAGAGGGACGTCCCGTTCCTTTCCGAGTTCGGGCTCCGGCTCATCATGGAGGATGTTTACACCATTCTCACTACCATGATCCCGGATCCGGAGGATCGGAGACGGGCGGTCTTCGTCGGTGGGCATTCCCTCGGAACGCCTTTGACAGGCCTTTTCGCAGGATGGGATTTCGACGGAGATCCTGAGACTCTGGACGACGCGGGCTTCCGGAACTGCGCAGGCCTCGTGTTGCTCGATGGGCCGGTCTTTTACGACGACCTCATGCGGTTCAACAATATCGAGGAAAGCGCCTACAGGCAGCGCGTGGCCGAAATCAGGGCCGGCACGGCGCCCCGCTTCGATTTCTTCACCGGCGTGACTCCGGACGCCATGGCGCTCCTGGAGATTATGGGCATGTATGCCGCTGCCCGGCCGGACGAGGAGTCGACCCTTCTCAGGGACATCCCCTTGTCCGCCGATCTGTCCCTGCTCGTCAAGATGCTCCATTCGCGGGATGTCCTGCACTTTGCCACGGGGTTTCCGCCCATTACGGCCTTCCGATACACGAACGAGGCTCTGCTCGGGGCCTTTATGGACGACAATTTCATGCCGGTCAAAATGCTCCAGGTGAGCGTCGGGTTCCTCCGGGGCGGTCCGGTCGTGACCAAGGAGTTCCCGGGCCGGATGGCCGACCAGCTCGGCCTGGGCGGAATCGACCAGGACTACCTCTTCATCCCGTGGGATGTGGGCCCTTACTGGGCTCCGGGAACCGGTCCTGTCTATTCCTGGGTCAATTTCGACGAGGTGGGGAACGCCGATCGTCCCGAGTACAAGGATCAAAACGGGGTCTACACGTACACGACCATGGAGGAAGAGGTTTCCGACATCCAGGACTTCGCCCGGATTCTCTACCGGGGACCGTCGAACTTCACGGAGTGGTATTTTTCCTCCCGGCTCCGCCTGGACATGGGTGCGGCCGCAGCTCCCTTCAACGCCGCTGTGGGGCTCACGTTCTTCCACAATTCCCGGGTGGACGTTCCCGTGATCGCTTTCGGGGCCCCCCACGGGGACGTGCCCGAGATCTCGGGCTGGGATGAATACAGGGACAGCATCGCCACGAACGAGTTCACCGCCATCATGTGCCCGGGCTACAACCACCTCGACATCAACGTGGCGGCTGTGGACAGGCCGTCCCACCGGGAGAACGAGGTCTTCGAACCTCTTCTGGATTTTGCGCTCCGGCACAGCGGCGGGCCGGTTTTGCCAGGGGAGCCCGAGTAAGGGAACTGCGTCAGGATTCGATCCCGGGACGGGCGGCCACGCCCTTCGTGTAGTAATGCCGGGCCTCGAGCATCTCCGTGATGAGATCGGCCCGTTCCAAGAGCGCGGGATGGGCGTATCTTCCGGTCACCACAAGCTCCACATGGTCCGGCCGGGCGTCCACCACGCGAAGCAGGTCATCGGCCGAGAACAGGCGGAAATGGGTGGCAATGTTCGCCTCGTCCAGGATCACGACATCGTACTGGCCTGAGGCGACGATGGCCAAGACCTCTTCGAGGCCCTTCCGGGCGGCTTCGATGTCCTCGGGCTGCGGCTCTCGCTCGATGAAACAGCATCTGCCGAACAGCCGCACCGTGATCAGATCCTGAAACCGTTCCAGCGCCTTGTGCTCGCTGTAGGGCATGCCCTTGACGAACTGGGCGATATAGACGCGCAGGCCAGCCCCCGCTGCTCTCAGGGCGAGGCCCAAGGCTGCCGTGGTCTTTCCCTTGCCGTTGCCCGTGTATACCTGTACGTATCCTTTCATGGCGACTCCGTTTCGCGCGCAGGGGAATCGAGTTCTCTCCGGAAAGACCTTACCGCAGGAGAGGCGGCGAGAGCAACCGCCGCCGGTCGCGCGCGGATTCAGGAGGCGGGGGCCGTGCCCTCGGTCGCAAGGATCTTGAGGTAGACGGCTTTGTGGTCGCCCGGCCCGTAAAAGTCCTTGAGGAGTGCTTCCTGACTGTAGCCCTGTCGCTGATAGAACCTCAGCGTGGGCTGATACTGGGCCCGGGCAGAGGTTTCCACGTAAATCCGCGTGCCCCCCAGGTCCTTGATTTTTTGTTCTGTTCTTTTGAGCAGCTCCCGGCCGACGCCCTTGGATTGCATAGCCGGCAGGACGGCGATCCAGTAGATGTCGAAGCTTGAAAGAGTACACGGAATCGGGCCGAAACAAGTGTATCCCAAGACCTTCCCGCCGTGCTCGGCAAAAAAGAAATGGTAGCCGCTCCGAAGGCCTTTGGCCAGCCTCTCCTCGACCAGCTCGACGGCGACGGAGATTTCCTCTTGGCTGAAAAAGCCGGTCGCGGACGTTAGGGCACGTACAGTCGCGACATCCGACGGAAAGACCTCTTCACGGTACTGAATCTCCATGGCACACCGTCTCCGAGGCAAGGAAAAGACGGGAATCCTCTCGAAAGAAGGGACCGGACCGCGCCATTATGGGGGCAGGCAGCTTTTCAAAATTTGTTCGATGAGGCGATCGTAAGAGAATCCTCCTTGTTCGGCCGCAGAAGCGAATCCGCCCCCCAGGGTCAGACAGGGATTCGCGTTCACTTCGAGAACCCAGGGATTGCCGGCGGCGTCGACCCTGAAATCGACTCGGGCATAGCCCCGCAGATCGAAAAGAGCCCAACACAAGGCCGCGAGATCGCTAAGACGCCGGAGCAGAGGCTTGTCTCGGTCTGGAAAGGAAAAGGTTCTGGGCGTGTGGTTGTATTCGAAGGAGTCTTCCTCCCATTTTGCGCGGTAGCCGACGACACGGATTTTTCCCGGCCCGTATCCCTCGAACAGGATTTCGGCAGGCGGAAGGATCAGGGGCCCGTTCTCTGACTCGAGCAGGCTCAGATTGAACTCGCGTCCTTCGATGTAGGCCTCGACAAACCACTTGCCCCCATAGCGGGCTTTCTTGCGCGAGAGTTCCTGGAGGAGAGCCCTTTCGTCCCATATCACGGAGTCCTCGTCCAGCCCGACGGACGCGTGTTCCCAGACCGATTTCACGATATAGGGGGGACCGAAAGGCAGAGGTCCCTTCTGGAGGACCTCTGGGGTCATCCATGGGGGGGTGGGGACCCCGGCCTTCTCCAAGAGGGTCTTTGCGACGAGCTTGTTCGAAGTGAGGAACAGCGCCTCGGCGGATGAGCCGGTGTAGGAAAGCCCCATGTGGTCCAGAACCGAGGGCGCCAGGTGGATGAGCTGCCCTTTGCCTTCCAAAGACTCGACGAGATTGAAGACCGCCTCAGGACGGAGCTTTGCAAGGGAATCGGCGAGGTGGCGCAAATCCAAGGAGCAAGAAAGCGGATAAGGCTCGTAACCGAGTCGGCCAAGGGCCTCCGACACCTCGCGGGCCTCGACGAGGGTGTCCTGCTCGTCTTTGGGCGCATCCGGCGGAACCGTCCCATGCAAGACCACAATCATGGACGCATCCTCGGGCTTGGGAACAGCCTTCGGGAGCTGATCACTCGGAAGCCCTCCGTCTCGCAACGGCACCCTCGGAGGAGGGACTCCCGAGGTTCTGCCGCGCGCAAGCGGACCGCACGATTCGGCTCAAGAGGTCTTTGTACGAGATTCCCGCCAGGGTACAGAGGATGGGCAAATCCGAATGGTGCGGGTGGAGGCCAGGAAGAGGGTTCACCTCGAGGAAGTTGGGGACCCC
>Ga0209018_1001094_pt1 | contig 22966 bp, 19 predicted proteins | sample YNPBryBLVA2012_FD_185814 | JGI IMG/M metagenome (GOLD analysis project Ga0209018, IMG submission 185814) | Anoxygenic and chlorotrophic microbial mat microbial communities from Yellowstone National Park, USA - YNP Bryant BLVA 2012 (SPAdes)... ...
CCGACCATGATCGCTCGCGTCCTCGTCAAGTCGCCAACTTCCGATCACGCTTCGCCTCCCGCATCAGGAGGGCAGTCTGAGGTGCTAACGGCGATGGGGCGGGGACGGGGGCCACGCGCGCGAACCGCCCGCTGCGCGCAGCGCACGTGAAGTCACGGGACGAAGATGACCGTTCGGCCGCCCAGGTCCAGCATGCCGGGAGCGAAGACCTCGTAGAGCGCACCGCTCGACCCGTAGGGAATCGGCTCAGCGATCATGGACGACAGATCCGTCGCAACACCCGTGTTTCCGGCTCCGCCCTTCGACACGCCCACGATGGCCGCCGCAGTGCCCACCGAACCGATCGTGACGGCCAACGCTCCGGATGCGTGCAGGGTGACCGTGGCGGTGTTGCCCTGGTTGCCGCCATAGGCCGGGACGCCCGAGTAGCGGAAGGTGATGGTATCCGGCGTGTCCTTCCGCCAGGCTACCGAGCCACCCGCCGCCGGATCGAGATCCTCGTACAGCACCGCAATTCGAGGGGCGCCCGTGAGAAAACGCGACTCGGACCGCTCCACCGACCCCTTGTCCACCACCCCGAATGTCAGGTTCCCATCCGAGTTGACATAGACCGACTGCCAAGTCTGCCCATAGAACGGAAACGAGAATCCGAGCGGTACCATCTTCCCGTCGTCGTCACCCAGGTGAATGACCGTCTCCGACCCCGTCGGACCGCCGTCCGGGAACGGGTTGGGACCGGGCACCGAGCTGTTCGGAACGAACAGGACCGCCCTGCCCGCAAGGTCGAACGGGTGCCCGGTGTCGAACGCTTCGTACACGGCCGCAAGCCCGTTCATCCCGAGTTCGCTCGCGGCGCTCAGGTCCACCGCTGCTGCGGTATTGCCCGCTCCGCCTTGCGACACCCCGACGACGTACTTCGACCCGCTCGCACTCGTGACGGACAGGCGTATGCGTCCGGTGGCGTACAGGGTGACCGACGCTTCGTTACCCACGTTCGTGCCGTAGCCAGGAACGCCATGCCAGCCGATCGTGATGCTCTGGGGGTCGTCATGGCGGAAGCTCACCGTGCCGCCCCGGGACGGGTCGAGGTCCGCATAAAGCACCGCGATCCTCGGCGGACCGGTCAGGAACCGGCTCGCCGTTCGGTGTGCGGTGGCGCTGTCCCCGGCTCCGAACGTCAGGTTGCCATCGGAGTTCACGAACACTTCGGACCAGCTCGCGCCGAAGAACGGGAACGCAAACCCGAGGGGGATGCTCTTGGCGTCGTCGTCACCGAGAGCAATCGCGGTGTCGGCAGGTGGAGGTGCGGGGCCGGGGCCGGCGTCTGGTTCCTCCGGCGGTTGCGCTTCAGCCGAGTACACGATCGTTCTGCCCGACAGGTCGAATGCCTCGTTGCTCCCGAATGCCTCGTAGACCGCGGACGATCCGAACGGCAGGTCTGCACTGGCAGCCGACAGATCCGTCTCCTGCGCGTGGTTGCCCGCGCCGCCCCGGGACACGCCGACCACGAATGCCTTGCCGCTGACCGCGCCGAATTGCAGCGACACCCGGCCCGTCGCCTCCAGCGTGACTGTCACCGTGCCGCCCCCGGCGCCCTGGTACAACGGAACGCCGGTCCACCGAACGAACAGGTTGTCCCGTGCGCTCCTGCCGTAGGTGACCTTGCCACCCTTGCCCGGATTCAAGTCCGCAAACAGCGCTGCGATGCGCGGCGCCCCGGTCAGAAAGCGGTCCGCCGACCGGTCTCCTGTCTTCGAATCTCCTGCACCGAACGTCAAGTTGCCATCCGAATTGACATATACCGACGTGTACGTCGCCCCGTAGAATGGAAACCCAAACTGCAACTCCACCTTGCGCGAGTCATCGTCGCTCAACGTCAACGGCTTCTCGAAAGGCTCGAAGGAACCATCACAGGCGTCGCCGGCCCCGTCCTCGTCGAGATCCTGCTGCTGGGGATTCGGTTGCTCCCGGCAATTGTCCCGGTAGTCCGGAACCCCGTCGCTGTCCGTGTCCGTCTGGTCCACCGGCGCGTAGATCACATACGTCGGATCTTCCTCGAGGTTGGCCGTGCCATAGGCAAAGAGCCCGTAGCCGTCGTTGCCCCAGCTCTTGCCCCAGCTATTGCGCAGAATCCACACCCCCTTGCCCTTGGCGTGCGGCACCGTGTCGTCCCAGCCCACCAGCGCCACGATGTGGTTGGTCGAACGGTGGTTGCACTCGTAGGAATCGTAGACACCGCCCCCGTAGCCAGGAATCGACCCACACACCGACATGGTCACGCCGACCGGTCCATACTTGTAGATGGCGGCCTTCAAGGCGTCTACGTTGTAGGCCTGCGCGGCATGATAGGACTGGATCCGATAGGGATGGCTCACCTGGCTGCCACGACATGCCAGATCGCGAGCCTGGTAGGGATACTGCTGCTCGGGGGCAGCACCGGGGCTCACCATCAGATCATACGCCCAGTAGCCACCGCCGCACCCGTATCCGTCATGGTTGCAGTCGATGACGAATTGCTCGCTCAGGTCCACGATCTGCTTGTCGAATACCGCAATCGCTCCCTCCACCGCCGCCACGGTGCCGAACGCCCAACAACTACCGCAATTTCCCTGACTGCGAGCCGGCGGCAGCCCCACGCCCACCGACCGCCAATCCCACTTCTCCGGCAAGGCGCCGTCCATCGGCACCGGCAGCGACATGGGCTTTGCCCCACCGGTGTCCTCAGGCACCCGCAGCCCGGTAATTGCCTCCTCCGGCAGGTGCATCACAGGGTTGTCCTGGAGATAGTAGCTCAGCCCGTGCTGCGCGATCACCTGCTCGTGGTAGGCCCGTCGCGTAGATAACTCTTGATCGTCCGGTGATGCCAAGATGGGTCCTGGCTTGTAGTACTTCTCGCCGGCGTTGATGGGGGGATACTCACCGGTCTGCTGCGCCGTCGATTCGCTCCCGGGATCGTCGTGGTGGTCGAGCCCCGCGGGGACGCAAGACGCCGCCAGGCCCAACGGGAAGACCGCGAGCATGTGCCGGAGTGAGAACGAGGAGGACATGCCGAACGGCGTCGAGCAAGGCCCGGGCCAGCCGACGCAGGACTGGCTGTTGCGCGAGATACCGGCGCGATGTGGACCAGGCCGTTTCCGGTCCCCTGCGCAAGATGGGCACATCGCGCAGGGCTTTCACATCTTGTGCAGCGATTCCCCGACCGGGCTGCGGCTTCCAAGACGTTCCGATGCGAGCCCGGTCCCTGTCCCGCTCCGATGACGACGTGCCGGTGTGCGCTCAGGTCGGTCCGCAGAGAGCTTCGTCATGGGACACTAAGCGCGCTTGCGAGGTAGGCCGCGACCCGCTTCGGATGCGGGCCTGTCGACGGCGCGAAACCGGGACGACGGCGACGCCTCCTCATCGAGCAGGGCTCGCGAGTGCTCGCCGGACAGGGACAGGTCCTGCTTGCCGCGAGTGCTCGGAGGCGGTAGGACCGGAGCGTTGCGCTGCTTGTACGCCTTCCAGCAGACCGGACAACGCCACTCGAGGCGTACGCTGCCGTCGGACTTCACTTCGCGCAGCAGCCTCCATCCAAACTCCTTGCTGATGAGCGTGTAGCCGGTCTCCGTAGGAGGAGAGTGACGCCCGCAGTCCGCGCAGACATGACGCTCTTTCATCCGTACGACTCCATCGCGCGTGCCAGCATTGCGCAGGCGCCACCGTTGCGCAACTGTCGGTAGCGAGAACAGGGCCGTCGTCGTGCGGACATTTTCGGTGCAGCAGGGACGGTCCAGACAGACGTTCTTACAGACTATCCCGGTCGCCCGCGAACGGCGCTCTCGCCGTGCTGCGATCCGCATGACCTGGGTGGCGTTTCAATCAGGGCGCGTAGGTGCAGAGCTTCATGCCGGGCGGCAAAGCATCGGAGGTGACCGCGTCGCACGATTTGGGCCGCGTGCCCATGGCCTCTCCGAAATCCTTCGGGCAGTCGGTGATGTTGCGGCACGCGATCGCTGCGCCGCCGACCGGGCAGGAACTCATGCAGGTTGCATACGACTGGTTGGCGTCGCTGACAACGCAGCAACTTTCTCCTTGCGGGCATTGCTCGCTGGTGAGGCATTCGAAGTGGCCATCGATGGACCGCCCGCGAGGGTCTGGGCCAGCGCAAGCGCCGCTCTTCGACGTCTTGTTCCACTTGCAGTAGGGGGTGTTGCCGGTGCACTGCAGGGTGCCGCAAGGCATGGTCTGGCCAGTCCTGCGGCATATTCCACCCGGCGCGCCGGGATTCGCGGCGCATCGCATGCCTGCGGAGCATCCGCCCTTGTCCGAGCACAGCTCGCCTCCCTCGCAGGGACCCGCTCCGCACGCCGCGTACACCGCCCCATCCTTGCCGAAGCGAACGCAGCACAAGAGTCCGCTTGGACAGTCGGTCGAATCGTCGCAGGACAGCGGCACGGACCCCGTCTGGCACGTGCCGGCGGGCGCCCCCGGTGCCGGGCAGCACGTCCCCTGGTTTGCAAGCTGATTGATGGGTACGCAGCGCGACGACGACGAGTCGGGCGGGTCGCAGCAAGCCTCCGCGCCAGCGGTGCAATTCGCAGTCCCGCAGCTCACCTTGCCTGGCGTTCCGCATTGCCCCGGCGCGCAATCGATCCAGCCACTGGCCGGTACCGGGCGGATCGTGCCCGGGCGTCGACGACCGGGCCAGCCGCCCTTGGGGATGCGCGGGAGCAGGGGCTTGGTCGCTGCCGGTGGCGTGCTGCTCGCCGCGGGCGGCGTGGTCTGCGCCGGCGGCGGTTGCGTTGGTGACGGCGGCTGCGTTGGTGACGGCGATTGCGTGGGCGGGGTGGAAGCCTGGCGCGGAGGCTCCTGCACGATCACGCAATGGCACGCAAGCGCTGCGACGGTCGCGGCGAAAACCGAAATCCCGACGGCGTGACGAGCTGAACGCATGTCGGCATCATCACCGGTTGCAGCGCGGGAAGTCAACCGGAAGTGGCCGGTCGCACCGGGGATGCGAACTGCGGATTGTGGATGGGTGTGTCCGGCGGGACAAGAAGGTAGTGACTGGGCTGCCCGGAATCGGGGCGTTGGCCGGTCGAAGCGGTGCCCGAATCTTCCCCCGCCCCGCCGCTCCTACCCAATCGCCGCCGGAAACGCCAACACCCGGCGACATGCCGCAGCCCGCAGATGGACTGCGAGGGCCACGGCCAGCCGTGCCGGACGGCGGACCATGGGACCGCATGGGTCGTGCCTGGCCATCCGCGCTGGCGTCCACGCCGGCAATCCCGCGCAGGGGCCGGTCTCCAGCCTGCCGCGGAACCTGTGTCGTTGTCCGGCGAACGCGCCTGCCTGGCCGCCCCATCCCGGGACGCCTCAGGGACGGCTCCCCGGCGCAGCCTGCGGCAAGCAGCGAGTTCCTGCATCGTGCTATGCACGAGGGGCATCGTTCTCGATCGTCATGCCTTCTAGCCTGCTGCCTCCAACCCACGATCTCGCCAGCATGTTCCTGCTCGGATTGCTCGGCACCGGGCATTGTCTGGGTATGTGTGGCCCGATCGCCGTGGCCATCGGGCCGGCGATGGGAGGCACGCGTCGGTTCGTCGCGGCGCTGCTGTACAACCTCGGACGCATCGTCACGTACGTGGTGCTGGGGGCGGTCGTTGCGGCGATGGGCGGAACCGTTGCGGGTTTGGGGGGGGTGGCCCGCGTGCAGGTCGCGCTGGCAGCTCTTGCTGGCGTGCTGCTGGGCTGGTTCGGGCTCGGTTTGCTGGGGGTCGTACGCCAGCCGCTTTCTGCCGAAGGGGGCAAGGGGCTGCGCCTGCCCGGGGCAGGCATGCTGCTTCGTCACCTGGCGCGCGGCGGAATGCCGATCGCGGCGTTGCCGTTGGGGTTGCTGCTCGGGTTTCTGCCGTGCGGATTGTCCATGGCAGCAATCTCGCGAGCGGTCAGCGCCGGCCATGCCTGGACCGGTGCGCTGCTGGTAGCAGCCTTCGGTGCGGGCACGCTTCCGTCGATGATGACCGCGGCCTGGGCAGGGGCGTGGCTGTCCGTCGGCAAGCGCAGGGTGGTGGAGGTGTTGGCGGCACTGCTCCTGGTCGGCATGGCCGTTCAGCAGCTCGCGCGGGTGGCGGGCTACCTCTTGGAGTGACCGGCGGGCGACAACGCGACGCCGTGTCCCGCAAGCCGGAATGGGTTGACGGCGGCTCTGCGGTCGGCAACAACGCGGTCCGGACGCCCATGTTTCGATTGGATGGAAAGGTCGCTCTGGTCACCGGGAGCTCTCGCGGGATTGGCCGCGCAACGGCCCTGCTGCTCGCACGTCAGGGCGCCTTCGTGGTGGTCAACTACGCGTCGAACGAACAGGCTGCACAGGCTGTGGTCGACGAGATCCAGCGTGGCGGTGGCGCCGCCGAGCGGATGCGTTTCGACGTGGCCGACAGCGCGTCGGTCGACGACGCCATCGGCGACTTGGTCAAGCGTCACGCCAGGCTCGACATCCTCGTCGCCAACGCCGGCATCGCGATCGACGGTCTGTTGCTTCGCGTGCGTGACGAAGACATCGATCGTCAGCTCGCGGTGAACCTGCGCGGGGCGATCGCGTGCGCGCGCGCCGCCATGAAGTCCATGGTTCGCGCTCGTCAGGGGCGCATCGTGTTCGTTTCGAGCGTGATCGGCGAGATCGGCAACGCCGGGCAGGCGGCGTACGCGTCGTCCAAGGCCGCGTTGATCGGGTTGACCAGGAGCCTGGCGCGGGAGTACGGCAGCCGTGGCATCACGGTCAACGCGGTCGCGCCGGGGCTCATCGACACGGACATGACCTCGCGCCTCGACGACAACGCACGCAAGAGTATCGTCTCGACGATCCCGCTGGGGCACTTCGGCAAGCCCGACGACGTCGCCGCTGCGATCCTCTATTTGGTGAGCGCCGAGGCCTCCTACGTGACCGGCCAGACGTTGCGCGTAAATGGGGGCATGTACGCGTAGCAGGGCACGTATTGCCCCGGCACGATCCGGCAACGCCGCGCGTTACCCGGTGCGTAAGACCGTTCGCTGCAAGAACCTGCTTTTCGTGGCTGCACCCGGCGGCGGGTTGGGTTAGGACACCGCCCGTCCGGAGGAACTTTCATGGCTGATCGCGACATCGCGGCCGAAGTCAAGGCCATCATCAAGGAGCAACTGGACGTCGACGAGAAGGACATCAAGCCCGAGTCGACGTTCATCGACGATCTTGGAGCAGATTCCCTGGGGCTGGTCGAGCTCGTGCTGGCGTTCGAAGAGCGCTTCGAGATCGACATCCCAGACGAAGACACCGAGAAGATACGCACGGTGCAGGACGCCATCGACTACATCGAGAAGCACGCGAAGAAGTAACTTCGCATCCTGCCCGATACGCGGTAGCTTCGCAGCCTGAGCCCCCATCGTTTCGTTGCGCGACCCGCACGTGGGGGCGAAGCTGTGCCTGGACCACCGCTCAACCTGTCGAATCATGGACCATCCGGCTGAACGAGTCGTCATCACGGGGATCGGCATGGTCACGCCGTGCGGCGTGACTGCTGACGCCACCTGGCAAAGCCTGGTCGCTGGACGCAGCGGCATCGGCCCCATCACGCAGTTCGACGCGACGGCGTTCGCGTCGCGGATCGCTGGTGAAATCCGCGACTGGGATCCGTCCCCGTTCGTCGACAAGAAGAAGCGCAAGGAGGTCAGCCGGTTCGAGGAGTTCGCCCTCGCGAGCGCGGCCATGGCGGTGCATGACGCCGAACTCGACCTCACCGAAGAGGAGCGCGACCGGGCCGCGTGCGTCATCGGTGTTGGTATCGGAGGCTTGGGTGTCATCGAGCGCACTGTCGAGGTAATCCGCGAGAAAGGGCCGTCCAAGGTCAGCCCCTACTCCATCCCCGCGATCGCCACGAACCTCGCCGCCGGCCAGATCTCGATCGTGCACCGCTTGCGTGGTCCAAGCTTGTGCACCTCCACCGCCTGCGCGTCGAGCGCCCACGCCATCGGCGAAGCCTTCGAGATGATCCGTCATGGCCGTGCGAGCGTGGCGCTTGCGGGCGGCGCCGAGGCCACCATCACGCCGACGTGCATCGCCGGCTTCCAGGCGATGTTCGCCTTGTCGCGCCGCAACGACGACCCTGAGAAGGCGAGTCGTCCCTTCGACAAAGGGCGTGACGGCTTCGTTTGCAGCGAAGGTGGTGCGGTGCTGGTGCTCGAGCCGTTGGCCCGCGCGCGCAAACGCGGTGCGCGCATCTATGCCGAGGTGACCGGCTACGGTGCATCGAGCGACGCCTTCCACCCTGTTCAGCCAGCGTCCGACGGCGCCGGCGCCAGAGCATCGATGCGCGCAGCATTGCATGACGCACGCTTGCCTCCTGACGCGATCGACTACCTCAACGCCCACGGTACCTCGACCCCGCTGGGCGACGTGCAGGAATGCAAGGCCGTCGCTGCCGTGTTCGGCGATCACGCCACCTCGCGCAAACTCTGGATGTCGTCGACCAAGTCGATGACAGGTCACTTGCTCGGCGCAGCCGGTGCTGCCGAGGCGGCCGTCTGCGCGCTCGCCTGTGCCCACGGCGTCGTGCCCCCGACCATCAACATCGAGGAGCAGGACCCCGATTGCGCCCTCGAAGTCGTCCCCAACCATGCACGCGAACGGCAGGTCCGGCACGCACTGTCCAACTCCTTCGGCTTCGGCGGCACCAACGTGACCTTGATCCTGTCCCGCGTCGGCTGACCCTCTGGTCTTCCGCTGCGCCCCGCGCTAGACCGATGCCATGAGCCGCATTGCGATCGCCTCCGACCACGGAGGATTCAAGCTCAAGGTCGTGCTCGTCAAGGCGATGGACAACTGGGGTCTGGCCGTCGAGGACCTCGGCACGCACGCCGAGACGTCGTGCGACTACCCCGACTTTGCCCACGCCCTCGCCCGCGGTGTAGCGGACCGACGCTTCGATCGAGGCGTGCTCATCTGTGGAACCGGCATCGGCATGTCCATTGCGGCAAACCGGCATCCTGGGGTGCGAGCCGCCGTCGTCTCCGACGTGTACTCCGCGCGCATGGCTCGCGAGCACAATGACGCCAACGTGTTGTGCATGGGTGCGCGGGTCGTGGGCGAGGGGCTGGCCATGGAGATTCTCAAGGCGTGGCTCGACGCAGCCCCCGACCCAGACCCGCGGCACGCGCGCCGTGTGGCGAAGATCGAGCTTCCGGATCGCTGAGATGAAGTGCCCCTTCTGCGGACACATCGAAAACAGGGTTATCGACTCGCGCCTGAGCGCCAACGGCGAGGTGACGCGTCGACGACGCGAGTGCGACGCCTGCAATCGTCGCTATACCACCTACGAGCGCGTGGAAGACGTGCTGCCGTCCGTGGTGAAACGCGATGGCCGCAGGGAGTTGTTCGACAGGCTCAAGCTTGTGCGGGGCATCCGGGCTGCCTGTACCAAGCTGCAGATCTCGGTGGAGCAGATCGACGCCGTGGCCGAGGCGGTCGAGCGTGCAGTCCTCGAATCGGGCGAGCGGGAGGTGTCCTCCGCCCTGCTCGGGGAGAAGGTCATGGAACGCCTGCGCGAGCTCGATCAGGTCGCGTACGTGCGGTTTGCAAGCGTCTACCGCAAGTTCAGGGACCTCGACGACTTCGCGCGCGAGCTGGCGGCGCTTGTGACGGAACGTCCCTCGCAGTAAATGGGCTCCCGGTCGAATCATGCCGACACACTCCGAGATTGACGTGAAGATGATGGGACGTGCTCTGTCCGAGGCCCGCCTCGGACGCCCATCTCCCAACCCCAACGTCGGCGCGGTCGTCGCACGGGACGACCAGGTCATCAGCGTGGGGCACCACGAACGTGCCGGTGCAGACCACGCCGAGGTCGTGGCGCTGCGCGAGGCCGGTGACGCCGCCAGAGGCGCAACCCTGTACGTGACGCTCGAGCCCTGCAACCATCACGGACGCACGCCCCCGTGCGTCGACGTCATCGTGCGCTCCGGGATCAAGCGCGTGGTCGTGGGCATACGCGACCCTAACCCGCATGTGCAAGGAGGTGGCATTGAGGTCTTGCAGGCCGCCGGTATCGAGGTCGAGGTCGGCGTTCGCGCGGCCGAGGCCAAGGCACTCATCGAACCCTGGACCAAGTACGTGACCGTCGGGTTGCCCTACATCAAGCTGAAACTCGCAGTCTCGCTCGACGGGCGTATCGCCACCAGAACCGGCGCCAGCAAGTGGGTGACCGGGCCCGAGGCGCGCGCAAAAGTGCACGAGCTTCGCGCCCACTGCGACGCGGTGATGGTGGGGGTAGGAACCGTCGTCGCCGACGATCCCCGCCTGACGGTGCGCGACGCGCAGGGCGTCAACCCGATCCGGATCACGCTGGATTCCAAGCTTCGAATGCCGACCACGTCGACCTTGGCCACCACGGCTGTCGAGACCCCGACCTGGGTGCTCACCACCGCCGACGCTCCCGAAACCAACGAGCGTACGCTAGCCGCCCTCGGCGTCGAGGTGCTGCGCGTCGCCAAGACCGGCGAGGGGCGCGTGGATGTCACCGCTGCGTTCCGTGCGCTCGCCCAGCGCGGTATCGTCAAGCTCCTCATCGAGGGCGGCGCCGAGCTCGCCGGAAGCGTCCTCGCCGCCAGGCTCGCCGACGAACTCCACGCGTTCATCGGTCCTCTGCTCCTCGGTCCCCGAGGTCGTCCAGGTGCAGTCGACTGGGCAGGCCCCAGCACCCCGGCCGAAGCACCCCGTATCGTCGACCCCAAGTGGGAGCTTTGCGGACGCGATGCTTACGTGCACGGCGTGTTGAGCTATCCCATCGCGCGATGATCCGGACCTCGCCCTGTCCGGTGCTTGCTTGCGCCGGCCCCGTGGCTTAGGAATGCTAGCGCTATGGCCGTCCTCCCCATCCGCATCTATCCCGACAAGGTCCTCCGCGAGAAAGCCCGTCCTGTGGAGGCCGTCACACCCGACATCCAGCAACTCGTCGACGACATGGCCGAAACCATGTACGCCGCCCCGGGTGTCGGCCTCGCCGCCAACCAGGTCGGTGTGCTGTTGCGCGTGTTCGTCATCGACATCGCTTCGGACGACGAGCCCAGCGACCTGCGCGTGTTCATCAATCCGAGGATCCTCGATCGTCACGGCGAGGTCGTGTGGAAGGAAGGGTGCCTGTCCTTTCCCGGCGTCAGCGAGAATGTCGAGCGTGCGGAACGCGTGGTCGTGCAGGCCCTGGATCGCAACGGCGAGTCGTTTACCCTTGAGGCCGACGGGTTGCTCGCCATCGCCATCCAGCACGAGTATGAGCACCTCGACGGCGAGCTCATGATCGATCACCTCGGTCCGGTCCGGAAGCGTCTGGTACAGCGAAAGCTCCAGAAGCGCCCTGCAGTTGAGGCTGGAAGCTGATCGAGATCAGCGGCGGAACAACGAAGGGTCGACCACCACACCGCGCGACTGCAGGTCGGTGATCGCGTGAGGCACGACACCTGCCGGGTGGAAAGATCCCTCGATGGTGCCACCGGTGGCGGTTCGCTCCGCAATGAACGCGAAGATGTCGCGCTGGGCGATCGTTATCCCTTCGACGCCAGCGGGCTCCGCGATGCGCAGCACGCGTACGCGCCCGTCGCGCATCCTGGCGAGTTCGACGTACAGGTCGAAGGCCGCGGCAACGGCTTCGCGAACGGCGTCGACGGACACGCCGGGACGGTGGGCTGCGATGTCGGGCACGAGCCGGGCGATGGCATGACGAAGTGATGGGGCGCGCGTGAGGGCGACGACGCCCTCGGCGCCGTTGCCGATTGCATCGAGTACTTCGGCTGCGATATCGCCCTGGAGCGCGGAGACGAACACGCAATCGGCGCCAAGGCTGGCGGCGGAACGGACCGCGGCCACGCTGTCGGCCTTGTTGTTGGCCGCGAGGATGGATGTTGCGTTGCGGGGAAGGGCGGGATGGCACCCCACGTCCTGGAAGACCACGACGTGTTCGCCGCTGCGTGTCACCGACAGGAGGGCCGACATCAGGCCCCGCGCGTCGGTTCCAGATCCGGCGGCCACCAGCACGTTGAGGTGTCCCGAGACCGCGCTGGACAGCAGAGATGCCATCGCGCGGGACATCACGCCGGCCTTGACCAGGTCGTCGAGCGACTGGGACGCCGGGCCACACTTGCGCAGCGTCGCCGTCGTGCCGGGCTGCGCAACCGGGCTGAACGCCGCCACCAGGTGGACGCCCTCGCTCGCCACGAATCGTTCGACCACCGTTTCCCCCGTGCGTGCCGGTGCAGCGCCGCGCACGCACAGGCGTCGAATGATCCGCTGCAAAGAAGCTTCGCTCGCGAACGGAATCTCGGCCCGGCGCGGCCCGCTTACCCGCGTGGTCGACACCCACGAGTGACGATGGATATGAATCTCGGCGACGTCGTCATCGCGCAGCAGGGCCTCGAGCGGACCGAAGCCGACAAGCTCATCGCGGGCTTCACGCACCACGGCTTCCATGTCGACATTGGTCGCCATCTCGCCCGACGCGCGAATCGCGGCGATTTCCTCGCGCAGGGAGTGCTCGACGCGTTCGACGAAGTCCTTGTCCGGGATGGACCCGTCGTCGATGGAGGACAGATCGAAGGAATCCTCGATGCGCCGGAGCAGCGCGGCAGCGGCCACGCGCTGCGGCGGGATCTGGACGGTTTCCGGTGCGGCGTGCGGAACCGGCGTGGGTTGCCCCGGTCTCGGCTGCGCGCCGACACGCGCCACGGCGGGCACTGATGGTGTCCTCGAAGCCGCGGACGGGCTGACTCCTGGCGCGGACGGCTCCGCGGCTGGAGTCGGCGGCATGGCGATGGGCGGTCTCGCGGGCACCGCAGGCACCGGCGCGGGACGTGCGGCGGGAGGTGCGTGCGCGGGCGCGGTGTGGATGGGGGCGTGCGCCGCCGACGGTAGCCTTGGCGGTGCTGGCACGCGCACGGGCGCGGCAGGAGCAGGATCGGCACCGGACCAAGACGGTTCGTCAGGGTCGTTTTCCAGAGGATAGTGGCTGACGCCGGCGTCTTGCGAGGGACGCTGCGGGACGGGCACACGGGCCGGGCCCCTGGAAGACGACATGGGGTCGGCCTGCTCGGGCGACGACGGCGGGCTCGCGGCAGGAGCCGCTTGCTGCGGCACCTCGAGCCGGAGAATGAAGTCGCCGATGTAGATCTTGTCTCCCTCACGAACGATCGTCGCCTGCGTGATCTTCCGGCCGTTGACGTACGTGCCGTTCGTGCTCTTCAGATCCGTAACGATGAACCGACCGTCGCGATACAGCAGGCGTGCATGGTGCTTCGAGACGTTGCCCTTCGGGAGCATCAGCTCGTTGCCCTGCACCCGCCCGACGTTGATCTCGGTCTTGTCGAAAACCTCGCGACGCTCTGTGCCGCCCTTCTCCGTAATGATGATCGCGAACATGCCGTCCTTGGGGCGCGCCGGGCTGGCCGCCGGGTAGGTAGCCGATTGCACCCCGGCCTGACCGTACTGTCAATGGAATCGCAGCCATCCGCTGCACAAGACCGGCCCACCCGGAGGGCGCCGGTCCGGCCAGACTTCGAGGGCCCCCACAGGTTGCTTCCAACGCGCGCCAGTGTCCACTTTTCGACGCCCTCCCACCGGTTCGCTCCGCCTCGAACTCCGTGATCGCCATGACACAGTGCGCGATTGGCCAGCCCGTGGCTCAGGACTGTTCGATCATCCCCCGCTTTCGAGTACCATCCAATCTTCGGCGGCCGGCTCCCCGACCGCCCCGTTCGAGGATCGCAACGGTGCAAATCGACTTCAACGCCCGCGAAATCACGGTCAAGCTCGTCTACTACGGGCCCGCTCTCAGCGGCAAGACCACCAACCTTCAGGCCCTGCACAACCTGGCGGACTCCACCTCCCGCGGCAGGCTCATGACCCTGGAGACCCGCGACGACCGCACCCTGTTCTTCGATTTCCTGCCCCTGCGCTTCAAGGGTGAGGGCGACCTCGCGCTGCGCCTCAAGCTGTTCACTGTCCCCGGTCAGGTCATCCACGCCTCCACGCGCAGGCTCGTCCTTCAAGGCGCCGATGGCGTCGCGTTCATCGCCGACTCGCAGATCAGCGAGACCCAGAACAACGCCATGGCCTTCCTCGACCTGAAGGAGAACCTCAAGGCGCACGGCCGCCAGATGCGCGACGTGCCCTGCGTCATCCAGTTCAACAAGCGCGACCTGCCCAACACCCGCACCCACGAAGAGCTCGTCACGCTCGCTGCCAAGGGGCGCGAGCCCGTCTTCGCCGCGGTTGCCACCCAGGGCGTGGGGGTCCTCGAAACCTTCATGGCCCTCCTTCACCTGACCTGGTCCAGCCTCGACGGTACCCACGGCCTCGGCAAGAAGTTCCGTATCGACCCGAACGCGTTCCTCAATCATGTCATCGAGCGCATGGGCGCCACCACCACCCTCGACAAGATCCTGGGCGTCAGCCTGGGCGGCAGCTTTGCAGTCCGCAACACGGAGGCCGGCCGATGACCTCCCAGCAGCGTCCCCCGGCGTTCGACCTCGAGCAGCTCACCACCGCGCAGAACCTGCGCCTCGAGGACCTCGTCGACCGCAGCTCGCTCAAGGAGGTCATCCGCTCGTTCATCAACCTGTTCGGCATCTCCATCCGCGTCTTCTCCAGCGACAGCGAACTGCTCGCAGACGCGGTCGAGCAGCAGGCCATCTGCAAGTACGTCAACGAGCACAGCTCCGGACGCAGCGCGTGCGGCGCAACTGTCAATGCCGTCAAGCGCGTGCGTCCGGTCGACGACAAGCCCTCGATGCACCCTTGCTTCACCGGCGCCACCTACGAGGTCGTGCCGATCACCTACGACGGGCGCATGGTGGGCAAGCTGGTCCTCGGCCCGTTTCTCCCTGCGAACCTTCGTGAGGTGCCCGGAGCGCTGTCGAGCACGGTCCCAGAGCTGGACCGCGTGCGCGTGCGCGAACTGTTGCCCAAGATGCCCCGCGCCAAGGCCGAAACCGTCACCAGCATCGCCGAGCATATGCGTGCCGTGCTCGACCTGATCCTGTTCAGCGGTCACAAAGCCCTGCTCACGTCCCAGATGCACCTCGCCAGCGTGCGCGAGAGCTACCGCGAGTTGCAGGACAAGAACGCCCGCCTGCAGGATGCCTTCGACAAGCTCAAGGAGCTCGACCGCCTCAAGAGCAACTTCATCGCCACCGTCAGCCACGAGCTGCGCACCCCGCTGACCTCCATCATTGGCTACAGCGAGATGCTCGACGAAGGCATCGCCGGTCCGCTGCAGCCCGAGCAGAAGGAGTTCATCCGCACGATCCGCGAAAAAGGCGAGCAGCTCCTTGGCCTGATCATGAGCTTGCTCGACCTGTCCAAGCTCGAGAGTGGCACGCTGACCTTGCTGCGGACAGACGTTGCCATCCGCTCCGTGCTCGAAGACGTGATCTCGCTGCTCAAGCCCGTCGCATTCAAGAAAGGCGTCAAGCTCTCCCTGCAAGTGGGCGACGACTTGCCGCCGCTGCGCGGCGACGCCAACCGCCTGCGTCAAGCGTTCCTGAACCTGGGCGAAAACGCCGTGAAGTTCACACCCGCCGAAGGAGAGGTCAGGATCGAGGCTGCCCTGGTGCGCGATGAGTCCGAGGACAACGACGGCTCTTTCGGCTTCGCGTTGCTGGCTCCCGCTCGCTCGCTCATCGAGGTGCGCGTGATCGACACGGGCATCGGGATCCCTGAAGACGAGCGCGAGAAGGTGTTCACGCCGTTCTACCAGGTCGACTCGTCGTCCACGCGCGAGTACGGAGGCACAGGCCTCGGCCTCGCCATCGTCAAACGTCTCATCGAAGCGCACGACGGCAAAGTGCGCATCGATGCCAACACGCCTCGCGGAACCGTGTTCATCGTCTCACTCCCCGTGCCTGCGCCCGCGTCGTGACCGCCGGAGTTGCCTCGTGGCTACCGAGTTCGAACGAATTGCCTTGATCCAGGCGATCCTCGGCCCCCCACCGAACGACGTGCCCCTCGGGATCGGCGACGATGCAGCCATCGTGGCGCCGTGCCAACCTTCACAACAGCTCGTGTGGACCGTCGACTCCTTCGTGGAGGGGGTGCACTTCCGATCCGACCTGATGACCTGGCGCGATGTCGGGTGGCGATCGCTGATGACCGCGGCCAGCGACCTGGCCGCCATGGCGGCTACGCCCGTCGGCGCTCTGGCTGCCCTGGTGCTCCCAACCTCCTTGCATGACGACGACCTGCTCGACATCGCTCGCGGTCAGCACGATGCCGCTCAGACCATCTCCACGGCCGTGGTGGGAGGTAACTTGTCGCGCGGATCCGAAGTCTCGATCAGCACCACGCTCTTGGGACGCACGAGCGTGCCGGCGAGGAGGGACTCGGCGCGTGCAGGACATGTGCTGGTTGCGTGCGGCGACCTGGGGCTGGCCGCGGCAGGCCTCCGCCTCCTGCTGCGCGACCCGAAGCACCCCCCCGATGACGCCGACGCCCTGTGCGCCATCGAGGCATTCCGCCATCCTGTGGCGCGTATCGCCGACGGCCTGCGCTTCGGCCCTGTCGGATCGTCGCTCATCGATGTCTCCGACGGACTCGCGCAGGATGCCGCGCATATCTGTGAAGCGAGTCGCGTGCGGATCGAGATCGACCTCGGCGCGCTGATCGACGATCGCATCGCCCGGCTGGCACGCCGAGTCGGTGTCGACGCATCCGAACTGGTTCTGAACGGTGGCGACGACTACGCGCTGCTCGGCACGGTCGCGGCGGACCAGGTGCCCGAGGGGTTTCGCGTGATCGGACGATGCGTGGAAGGGCAGGGAGTGTGGCTCACAGGTACGAATCGACGCATCGACCTGCACGGTCACGACCACTTCCGAACGGCGTGATCGCTACTTCTTCTTGAAGGGCAGCAGGTGCGTGATGGTCCAGCGCCCTTGCCAGGAGATGAGCGTGTGGACCTTGATCGAATACGGCTTGCCTTCGAAGCGGTAGCGAAGCATCGCGCCGAAACTCCGGAAGTAGCCGATCTTGTTGTACTCGTCGCCAGGCTTGACCCACGTGGGCCGGGAGCCGATCTCGAAGGACTCGAACGTGGCGCCCGTCCAGTCGCGCCGCTTGCGGTGGAGTTGGTGGATGTCGTGCTCGTAGGCGCGGTAGAGGTTGCGCCAGTATCGGTCGGGATCGGCGACATCCTTGAGTGGTGTGAACGGCTCGCGTGGAAAGAAGAAGCCGCGCGCCTTCTCCGGGTCGCCGGTGACGATCGCCTCGAACAGCGACCGGCCCGACTGCTCGAGCTCGGGGCCGCTCGAAGGTGGCTCGGTTCTGTTGTCCGGGTCGTCCGCGGCTTCTTGCGTGGGACTGCTGGCCGCGCTGGCTGCGGACGAACCTGCGGGTAGCGCCGACGACGGTGGCGGCGCAGCGGATGCGAGGGGCACGACGGACGACGGGGCGGCAGCTACCGAGTTGGATGCCGGCGAGATCCCGGCACCGGGAGGTTCCCCTCGGGCGCACGACGACTCCGCGATCCACGCGATGACCAGGAGTAGGCGGGAGAGGCGACGACTGGGTGCAGAACCGCGCACGGCAGGCGACGTGCCTATTGGCGTTCGAGGATCTGGAACTGCACGCGGCGGTTGCGCGCGCGGTTGCGCTCGGTGACGTTCGGCGCGACCGGACGGGTCTGACCGTAGCCCTTTGCTTCGAGGCGGCTGGCTTCGACGCCATGAGCGATGAGCCAATCGCGCACCGCGTTGGCACGACGCTGGCTCAGATCCATGTTGTGTTCCGCCGTGCCCGTGTTGTCCGTGTGGCCCTGGATCTCGACCTTCTTGATACCCGGGTTGCGCGCGAAAGCGTCGGCCAGCTCCGTGAGGATCCCCGTCGAATCGCCCTTGATCACCGCCGAGTCTGTCTCGAAGTGAATCTGCTCGCGGATCACGATCTGCTGCTTGGTGATCGTCACGCCCGGGTTCTTCGGACGCGGCGTGAGCGATACGGTGACCTTCGAATCCTCGCGCGGTTTGACCGTGGCCGTCTGCGTGGTCATCAGGTACTTCTCCGCTTCGACCTTGATCGAAACTTCACCGGGCTTCATGTCCGCTGCGCGGAACGAGCCGGACCCGTCGGTCGTGACCGTGCGGCTCGTACCGTCGGCCCCCACCAGCGTGACATTCACGCCTGAAACCGGTGCGTTGGTCTTGCCGTCGACGACCGTCCCGACGAGGTTGCCCACGCGCGGCAGCGCCTCGAGCGGGCAATCGACGTCGACCCAGGTGGTCTGCGGCGCGTTGGTGTTCGGGGCAGCCGCGGGCGGCGGCGCCGATGCCGGCATCGTGCCCGGAGCACCGAACGGGTTGGGGGCAAGCGTGCCGGTCGACGGCGTTGTTGCCGGGGGCGAAGCCGAGACGGTCGCGGTGCAGGTGCCTTCCTTGTACCCCGGCGCCGTGATGGTGAACGTGTACGTCCCAGGCGCCAGGTTGTTCGTCTCGAACTTGCCGTCTGTGCTCGTGGCGTAGCCCATGGTCTGACCGCTCACGCGGACGATGGCGTCTGCCACTGCCGTGTTGGTCCCCTGCTCGTGCACGAGGCCGCGGACGAAGCGTTGCGGCGGCGGTGCGGACTGCACCACACGCTCCACGGTCTCAGTCTTCACCACCGGAGGCGGTGGCACGGTGTCCACGGCGTAGCCCAGTCCGAGGTACAGGGTCCATGGCGCTTGTGGTGCAACCTCTTCGATGAAGTCGCTGGTGCCGCTGATGCCGATGTCGAGGGCCGCGACCGGAGCCAGACCAGGCAGGAACGGGTAGCCCCGCGCGCCAATGGTCAGACGCGATGGATACACGCTGAAGGCCATCCCGTCCTTCGTCTCCTCGCCAAGGCAGCCGTCCTGGAACGCCTGCGTGGTGATCGCGTTCTTGTCGCAAACGTAGCTCTGACGATTGAATGGGACGTCGATGCTGTACTCGATGAACGGGCGCACCTTGGCGAAGGCCCCTTCGACACCGATCCCCGTCTCGATGAAGTCGACGCGGTTGATGCCCAGGCCGAAGCGCTCGATGCGCGTAATCGGTAGCGGCGAGCCCTTGCCGCCGCGAGCGCTCTCCGTGTCCTCGACAACCTTGGCGGAGTTGTCGAGGTGGTAGCCAAGGTTCGCATGGATGCGCAGGGGCAGGCGCTTCTCTGCGGGGCGCTCGGTGAAGTCGGCAGTTGCGAGACCGCGGATGCGTGCACCCGTCCCTGCACCGTCGAAGCCCACGCCGCCCGTGCCGTTGACCAGCAGGAGCTGCGCCTCGCCACCGAAGCGGAACATCCGCCCGGGCTCGTCCGGCGTGAACAGCTTCACGCCGAGAATCGAGTCGCCCAGCACTTGCAGCAGCTTCGGCTTGCCCAGGTCGTTCGAGTTGGCGTACGAGCGGAACGAGCCGTATGCCTCAAGGTATCTCGTGGCCGTGATCGACAGCGACGCTGTCGTGCCGAAGTGCGATACGTCATCGCCCGTATTGTGCGTGGCATCCGTTCCGCACACGTGATCGCTCGTGCAAAGGAAGCTCGACGCGGTGAACCAATCGGACAGCAGTTCGACGCGGAACGTGCCGGGAGCACCCGCACCAGCCTCGGAGACGTGGAGCAGCCCCACCGACCCGTGGAGGTTGTTGTTGAGCTGCAGCGAGTGAAGCCGACGCTCCTGGGCGTCGTCGGCTGGCATTGCGTCGCGGGGCAGCTCGGCAGGCCCGGTGGCGGAAGCGTCACCACCGAAACCGGTTGCGAAAGACCACGATCCACTGGCTCCTGCAGCAGGGCCGGGTGCAGGGGTTGGAGCGGGCGCAGGCGTGGGCGCAGGCGTGGGCGCAGGCGTGGGCGCAGGCGTGGGCGCAGCAGCGGGTGGAGCCGTTGGCGCAGCACCGGGTTGGTAGTACGTGGGGGGGGGCGGCGTAGGCGACGGTTGTTGCGCCATCGCGCTCGAAGCAAGGCCACCCGCCAGCAAGAACGGAAGCGAAGTCGTTGCAACTCGGTTCATGGGTCCATCGCTCCTAGGCCTCGGTTCGTAAGCTCCCCCGGACGTGGGGGCGCACGGATCCCTCGGCCGGTCGCCGTTCTATCATCCTTCTGGACGGTTCCCAACAGTTCCGATCGGGCGAGCGTCCGGCGGACACGAAATGGGCCAACGAATTGTGCAAGATCCCGCGACGCCTTGCCCGATGGCGGCGGTGCTCCAGGGCGCATTGGGCACCCCGCGTTCTGCGTTCGAACCCGTGTCACGTGGCGCCGAGGTGACCGTACGACCGAGCTCGCACGCTACCGCGGTCCTCGGTGCGAGGTCGTGCAAAATCCAGTACAAGCTACACGAGCACCGGGGCGACCGGAGGCCGCCAGCCCGCGTCCTCCGCCCCGGACAACGTCAGCCCGATCGACAACGAGGGAAAGCCAACGTGACCGAGCAGGTGATCCACGTCGAGCATCTCGCCAAGGTGTTCCGGCAAGGCTTCTGGAGAAAGCGCGTCGAGGCGCTCTGCGGCGTGACCTTCTCCGTGCCCCGCGGCTGCATCTTCGGATTCCTCGGCCCCAACGGTGCCGGCAAGACCACCACGATCAAGATCCTCACCGGCTTGATCGCGTCGTCGTCCGGTCACGCCACGCTGATGGGCAAGCAGGTGCCGGCGCCCGACGTCATGAAGCACGTGGGCTTCCTGCCCGAGAACCCCTACGTGTACCCGTACCTCACGCCGTACGAGTTCGTGAGCATGTGCGGCAGACTGTCAGGCCTGTCGGGTGCGAGGCTTCGGAAGCGCACCGAGGCGGTGCTCGATCGGGTGGGCATCGCCTACGCCGCCGACCGGCCGGTGCAGCGGCTGTCCAAAGGCATGCTCCAGCGTGCCTGTCTCGCCGCAGCGCTCGTCGCCAAGCCGGATCTGCTCATCCTCGACGAACCGATGAGCGGCCTCGACCCGGTCGGACGCAAGGAGGTGCGTGACATCATTCTCGAGGAGCGCGCCAAGGGTCGCACCGTGTTCTTCTCGAGCCACATCCTGAGCGACGTCGAGTCCCTGTGCGACCAGGTGACAATCCTGCGCAAAGGCAAGGTCGTGGTGGAGGGACGCATCCTCGATCTGCTGCGCCGCGATGTGATGGTGACCGACATCCTGCTAGCAGGCGATCGCGAGGCATGCAGCGCGCTCATGTCGGAGCTGTCGTCGATGGACGGCGTGACGTGCAAGCTCGGTGACGCGACGCTGCGTGTGTCGGCTACGGGCGACAAGGTCACCGCCGAGGTGCTACGTCGCGCGCTCGACGCCGGTGTGCGTGTCGCAGAGGTCACGCCGCGGCGAGAAACCCTGGAGGATCTGTTCGTCGCGAAGGCGTTCGGCTAGCGGGCGATCGCTACGCTTTGCTCCGTCCGATCACACGCTTGACGACGTCGAGGTCGGCGCGCCCGAGTTCGCGCGTGACGACGAGCAGGACCACCGCGATCGTCCCCATGATCGCGGCCTGGGGAACGACCAGGAGCTTGCCCTTGTAGGGCATCAGCCAGCCCGCCGCGACCACGACGGCGAGGGTGAACATCACGCGGATCGCCGTAAGCGGCGGTACGAAGGCGCGCGCGGCGTGCAGCACCGCAAACGCTCCACCAACCGCGGAAACCGCGAGCCCTGTCGACACGGCCGACGCACAACGCATCAGCAGCCCGTCCGGGCCCGTCGCGGTCCAGCAGGCAAGCCACGCGAGCCCCTGCACCATGGCTGCCGCTCCCGCGGTCATCAGCGCGCTGCGACGCTCGTGACCGAGGCTCGTGAGCACGGTCATCTCGATGTAGAAGATCGCGAAGGCGCCCTGGCCCAGCGCGAGTACACGGAGCGCATCGCCTCCGCGATCGCCGACCTCGGGCGGGAAGGCCAGGCGCAAAAGATGCGGTGCGAGGGCGGTTACGGTGGCCACCATCAGCGACGCGAACACGAAGGCCAGACGCATGCCCGAGCGCACGTATCTGGCGATGGCGTCGCGGTCGTTGTCGGCCTTCGCCCTGGCCAGCATGGGGAACAGGATGAACGTGAGCGCGATGAGGAGCTGGAAGGGGAGGAAGGCGAAGAGCTGGCAGGCGCGGTACACGCCGACGATCTTGTCCGACGCTTGCTGCGCGGCCTCGCCATCGATCCCGGCGGCGAACACCAGGCGCGATGCGTGGTGGCCGAGGGTGACGATGTCGAGCTGCATCAGCGCCTGGAGGGCGATCTGGCCGAGCGCGACGGGGAAGATGAACTTGAGGTGGTCGGCCACGCTGGGTCCGGCGTCGCCTCGTTTGCCGACGCCGGTGATGCGAAGGGCAATCAGGAGGATGACGCAGGCGGCGATTGCGAAGCCGACGCAGGCGCCGAAGACGCCGTCGCCATGGCGGTGGAACAGGTAGCCCAGGCCGAGCAAGCCTGCGGTGCGCAGGGCGGCGTAGGTCATGTCGAGCACGGCTTGGGCGGTGAATCGCTGTTGGCCGTTGAGGTAACCGACGAGGGGCGCGTACATGCCGTAGGCAAGCACGACGGTCGCGACCACCTGAACCGATCGCAGGATATGGGGTGATCCCTGGAAGCGAGCGTAGTGGGGCGCGATGAAGAGGAACAGCAGGGCGACCGGGATGGCGATCGCAACGTGCGTGGTGAAGGTGCGTCGAAGGGTGTGAGGCGCCAGATCGTCGGGGGTTTGGGCGACCGCGCGCGAGACGCCCTGGATGGAGGCGGTGACGACGACGTTGTTGGCGATGTTGGAGGGGGCGAGCACGCGAGACAGCGCGCCGTAGCCATCGAGCCCGATGATGTGGGGCAGGAGGGTTTGCTGGAGGAGGCCGCTGAGGATGAAGAAGACCTTGGCGGCGAGGACGGCGATGCCGCCTCGGCCGGCGGAGCGGACGGGATCGTGGGATTGGGAGGGAGGGGGAGCCACGGGGTGGGGATCGCACGGGGGCGAGGCGTGGGGCAAATTGCG
>Ga0209018_1001095_pt1 | contig 22913 bp, 14 predicted proteins | sample YNPBryBLVA2012_FD_185814 | JGI IMG/M metagenome (GOLD analysis project Ga0209018, IMG submission 185814) | Anoxygenic and chlorotrophic microbial mat microbial communities from Yellowstone National Park, USA - YNP Bryant BLVA 2012 (SPAdes)... ...
GATTTCAAGACTAACGACAAGATTTGCGCCCTGAACACTGTGACCATCAATGACGTGACTGGCCCCCTTCAGGATCCGCCGCCGCCCGAACTCCCGTGGGAGGAACATCCATTTCTCTTCATCAACCGCGGTAATAGGCCCGAGACTCGCAATTTTGAAGCCGTCGCTCAGTCGATCGAGAACGGCCGGGTTTTACCCTTGAGCTCGACTCAGGAATATGAATGGAGATGGCAACCTTGGGAAACGAGCGATAGTAGCTTGATCTATTACGCCGCCGGCCAAGTCCTGCCGGAATCAACGAATGCTTCCTTTACTACGCAACAGGAGAACGGCGGTGCGACCCAAAGAAACGGCACGGCCATCTTGACTGCAGGTTTAGTGGTGACCAATGATACGGTCAACGTACCGTCGACCGTCGGTTCGACGCTCTATGGCGTCGCTCCGGTTACGGTTTTGGCTTGCGAAAATCCATGGCCGTCGCTCCAGACAGCGCCGTTTGCCGACACCCAGGACTGGCAGAAGAACAAGTTCCCGAGGCTCCATAACGGCACGAGCATCTTCACCCAGCCGGATCCGCTTAATCACAAGATCCTCTTCTACAATTTCTCGACCTTGTACTGCCGTGACGCGGGCGAAGCGCACAAAACGACGGACGATCTGCCGGCTCTCGTCATAAATCCCGTGCCGCGGACCAAGACCGACGCGGACAAGGGCATCTTGCGCCAGTACCTATTTACCTTCAGCGAGCCGGAATTGAAGGGCGACGGTATTGGCATCCGTATCATGGAGAATCCGCGGCACCTTTCGCCGATCGAATGGTACCTGACGCAGGGCTTCATCGGCAATCCAAAACCGGTGAAAGTCGACGGCTACCCGGCGTTGCAGGACGGCAGTTCGATTTACGTGGCCGCGGCCAACCAGCCGGCGACCGACGGTCCGATCTATTCCAATATCTACATCATCTCGCACAACCAGAACGCCTCTAAGACGACACTTCTCATCTACGACCAATTGGTGAAATACCTGACGTTCAATATCAACATCCTGGGGCAGAGCAACAACTGCCATTACGTCCAGGGATCACAATATCAGAATAGCCAAGTCTTCGTGCCGGAAGGCGGAGAAGGTCAGTTGGTGGTTCCAGTCAAATGCTCGGCTGATGCTGACTGCGTGGCCTTAGACTCGAACAAGAAGCTCTATTGCGCTTCCAATAAACTCAAGTTGGCGCGTGATACCCAGCGCATGGCCGACTTCCAGTTGCTAAGTCGCAAGTTGGCCGCGGTCTACTCTTATCAGGGCAAGTATCCGCAGCTCACGGCCGGCACTTTCATCAAGGGTATGACTAACAGTCGATGGGCGTCTTGGTGGGATGAATTGGGTAAGGAGTTGGTTGGCTCAGCTCCGATTGATCCACTCAATCATTTCTTGTCGTGCGGCCGTTGCAGCGGAGGTCAGCCATGTGCGACCGACGCCGATTGCGCCGGTCAGGCCACAACCACCTGCAAGGGGGGTAGGCTCGTCGATGAGACTCAGAACGGCACGACGATAAGCGTCTGGCAAGAGGACGCGAATATAGATCCGCAGACGTGTTGGAACACTAAACAGGCGCAATTTATTTGTCCGCAATACCAGGTAGACAATCCGTTTTCCGTTTCGCGCATTTACCAATACCGGACTTTCGCTGGCGCTACGCAATACCAGGTGGCTGCGGAATTCGAGGTCAGGCCGATGACGGCCAATAAGGAAGATTGGTGGTATCCGCCGCTCACCGAAACGGTTTATCGTTGCTTCAGTACCTCGACTTTTGGTCAGATCTGCAGCGACGAGCATGGTCAGCCGTCAGACGCGCTGTGCCGCAATTGCGCCAGTCAAGCTAAATGCGGCCATTGTAAGCTTTCAAAGGTGCGATGCTCGGGTGATGATGAGTGCTCGGGTGCGGGTGATGCTTGTGTTCAGGATCCGATCATCAGTGGTTCATGCCGGCCGGTCGGCGGCAGTTTCAAGTATTCCGGTATCTGTACCAATCAATCTTTTGCTGAGAAAGGCGTATGCGGCGACGGGGTCAAGAATACTGAGGCTAAGACCTGCAGTTTAAGTTACAAAGCCTGTACATCCGACGCGGACTGTGCGCCAAACGGCGGTAATTGCATCGGCGAAGTCTGTGAACTGGGCGAAACGCGATCGGTACCGTGTTGCGTGGCAGGTGATGGACAATGCCCGGGTAAGCTGGACGGGCACAGGTTGCAGACTTGCATAGCCTGCACCCATTTCGACACCGACCCGAGACATCCGCAATGCGTGCCAGATGTAAAATGCGGCAATGGGCGTATCGATAAGCATTGCGCCGTAACAGTTTCCCAATCTTGCCTGAGCGATGCGGATTGTCCTAATGTGGGTACGACATCTAACCATGAAGCTTGCGTTCCGGCCGAACAGTGCGATGATGGGGTGCTGAATGGCACTTACGGCCATTGCGCGGTGGGTTGCGGGAGTTATGGAGGATTCTGCGGTAATGGCCAGTTGGACGCCGGCGAAGTTTGTGATAATGGGGCGAATAACGGGCAATGGTCACCCAAACAGGATCCAGCAAGCTGCGCGCTGGACTGCAAAGGTATCGGCCCGTATTGCGGCGATCAGACGGTCCAGGCGCCGAACGAGGAATGCGACGGCCAGACAGAAACGTCGCAGAAAGCCTTGTGCCAGGGCACGAGTATCCTGTGTGACACCGATGCGGATTGCCCGGCGGGCAAGAAGTGCGGCGCGCTGATAACCTTAGCCGTCTGGAGCGACCCCTCGATGCGGCTCGGGTTGGTCGATCGATTCTTAGGCTTCCTGGGCGTCAGGCCAGTGTCAGCCGCGCCGGCAAACCAGGTGAATCAGTGGAATAATGTGAATACCGGAAGCGGCTTACATGCTATTCCTATTCCGGTGCAATCGGCTATATCTTTGATTTACCTGAATGCTCAAGGCCAGAAAGTCACGACCACCGGCGAAGCCGATTGCAGTCAGCTGTACGTCGAGGATACCGATGGCAGTAAACGGGCGACCCAGCGTTCGCGCAGTTGTCAGTCCCCGGGTACGGCTAAGGCTTGCCAGTGGGATACCTGGAGCGCCTGCATTCCAGCTGGCGTCTGCGGCGACGGCATTAAGGATCCAAATGAGGAATGCGACGACGGACAGCAAAATGGCGACAACAAACCGTGTACATCGCAATGCAAGAAGAATGTCTGCGGCGACGGCAAGCTGAATGTTGGGGTGGAGGAGTGCGACAATGGCGCCCAGAATGGCCAGCCAACTTGCAATGCGGATTACAACTCCAGCTGTTTGTCCTGCAGTCAGGGCTGCAAGTTCATGGCTTCGGCTGGTGGATATTGCGGTGATGGCATAAAGAATGGACCGGAGCAGTGCGACGGTAAGGACGGCCTGAAGGATACTGAGGGTCACGACGTCACGTGCAAGATGTTGGGTTATGATTACGCCGATAATTCGACTCAATTCGTTGACATCTTATCGTCAAGTGTGGGCGCGTCTTCCGGCGGAAGCACTGGAACCGGCGGCACCTCAGGGTTGAAACAGTTTCTGAAGAGCGGAACTACGGATTATAAGTTCTATCAAATCGGAACTGCCGGCGGCGGCACGGGTTTCGGCGTTGATGCTTTGTTAGGCAAATTTTCCGTTATCAACTCTTCGAACTCCAATGGTAGCGCCAATACTATATCGGTGCACAACCTGGGTATCGGCGGGGTAGCTGGCGGCGGTAATTTGAGCAATTCAGTAGGAACGTTAGACTATGGAGAATCGTTTTGGCAGAATCTCGGTGCAACGGATAATACACCTCATCAAGTCTACAATCTGGAAGCGGCCAAGTGCACTTCGGCCTGCACCTTCGGCGGTTGCAAGAAGTGCTCGCAGGATCCGGGTACGGGCGTCATCCAGGGTCGCGTCTATGATGCGGTTTTCCAGCAGGTGGTGGCCAATGCCCGCGTGACTTTGACCTACAAGGGAGTCAAGGTTGACGAGACCTATACGGACGCCAACGGCGTATTCACCTTCAAGACTCTGAACACCAACAAGGCGTGCGATTCATACAAGATCGTCATTGACATGTACGACGATAATCCCTGCACCAACCTGCCGAAAGACACCGATCCGTCGCCCGACAAATACTGCTACCGTAATTTCACTCCGCCCTGGACTTATCCTTATAGCATCGATGAGAGTAAGACCGGCGGCTATTTCCCGTTCACGAGTGAAGTGTTCTCAGCTGCTGATTTCGATAGTACGGTTAATGGCAAAGATAGCGACGATCTGCCGCACATCGACATCTTCCCGCGGCCGGAACGCGGCATGGCGTACGCGGCTATCACCTGGCGGCCGGTCACGGGCAATGAACGGGTCTGGTACAAGATGCACACTATTTTGCCGAAAGACTACGCTTTCACCGCGCCGATCCCGCAAAGGATTACGGATCAGATTGACTGGGATAATCTGAATCAGAAATCAGAGAGATGCGAATATGACGATCGTCCGGCGGTCGTGGATATACTGGACGAAAATGGCAATAAACAGAACTATCGGGTGCCATGCTCGCGCGATATCTTCCACTATCAGCTGGGTAGATGGGATACAGCCACGTTCCCGTATACGCGTCTCATCTGCCTCCACCGCTCAGGCGAGAAGACGGATGGCTGGATTGATCAAAGATCTAATGGTTGTCCGATAGAAGGTTATGAACAGTGTATGAAAAACAAGAACGGAAACTATCAGAGCTGCAGTAAGTCATCGACATCAGACCAAAATTGCAGCGCTTGCGGCCTGGACGCGAACCATGTCGACAACAACGGCAACTGGACCTGTGCCAAGGCACCGCATTTTGCGGACTGCGGCAACCCGATGAGCTTTGGGCCGCTGACCACGCTCGTGAATTTCGCGCCGATGGTTGCGAGCAACGAAAGCGACCCTGTCAGGTTCTATTTTGTGGCCGGTGATGGGCAATCAAGCAATCTGAAGCACCTGCTCGGTTGGGAAGACGCGAAGTTCCGGGTCTATGCCGCGGTGACGAAGCTGAACGGCACGTCCGAACTCAAATCCGTGGAGAAACCGCCGGATCCAGGCGCCGGCACGGGTTGGGCCTGGCACATCGCGGACCTTGACCCCAAAAACCAGGAAATTAAGGTGATCAATGCCCTCGAAGGCATTGACGGAGCAGCTAACAGCATGGTCGGTTGTTTGGGCGTGAAAGAAGACTACAAAAACCAATGTCAGAAGCCGATCGACGGGCTGGCGGCGTGGAGCTATTGGTTCCAGGCTGGGGGAAATGGTGGGTACTGCGTCAAGAATGCTTATAATGACAATAACGAAGCAGAACCCTTGACCTGGAAACTGCTGGATCAGAACGCTGTGTGTTGGCATGATTCAGAGGCCAGCGCTTGCACGGCCGCCGGATATTACTGCGACAGGTGGTCTTACAAAGCCTGGCATTGGGCGAACTATTGAGAGTATGGAAAAGAAAAACATTTTGATCTATTCGGGCATCGTCATCCTCGGGCTCGGCCTGATGGTAGGATTCATCTTATTTCTGCGTAGCCGGAATGCCCCGCCGCCGGATAACCTAACATTGGTTGAGCCCGCGGACAAGCCGACCGCGTCAAAGCAAAGCCTGCCACCGCCGCCGGTACAGAACGTCGGAGTCAGGAAATTCCAGCCTTTGGACCAGGTCCCGCAAGCCAAGTCCAGCGGCACCAATGTCAAGAGTCTTAGATAAACTAACATTACTATGTTCGATTCCGCCCCACCGAACCTGCCGGTCGAACCGGCACCCAAAACGCCGCCTGCGACGCCGCAGATGCCGACGGCTCCGACCGCGCCCATGACCGCACCACAAGCGATGGTCGTCGGTCAAATTAAGAAGGAGCCTGAAGATATCTTCAAGGATTTGGACACGGCCGGACAAACGGCCGCCGACACGGCGCTCATGCCTGAGTTCGAGAGCGCGTCGCGCAAATCGCCGGTGAAGCTGATCGGCTTCATCGTCGGCGGGCTCGTGGTCTTGGGCGGAATCGGCTTCGCCGCCTGGTATTTCATGCTGCGTCCCAAGCCCGCGGTCCCGGTCGAGACGGCCGCACTGCCTGCTGTCGAGACCCCGAAAGAGCAGATTGAAACGCCGCCGCCGATGCCCGAAACACCGGTTACGACACCGCCGGCCGGCGTCAATATTCCGGCTCCGCAATCCATAGCTCCGCCGACCAACGCTACTGGAACCAGTCCCGAGACTCAGCCGACCGCTACCCAGCCCGAGGCTGCTCCGGCCTCCGTGGCAGGCACTGCGCCGGTCGAAGGCACCGATACTGACCAAGACTCGCTGACTGATGCTGAAGAAGCATTGCTCGGGACAGATCCGGCCAACAAGGATACCAACGGAAATTCGTATCCTGACGGAACTGAGGTCCTCAATCAGTACGATCCGCTAAAGAAGGGCGCGCCACTGGCCGAGTCGTCGAAATTGAAATGGTTCGAGTGGGAAGGCCTCAAGATGCTGGCGCCTGCGGGCTGGCAACTCATGACTGATCCGTTGAGACCAGATGTGACCACCTTAGATACGGGAAACGTGGCCAAGTTTGTTATTCAAAATAGAGGGGATATGGGCAACCGTTCGTTGCGCGGTTGGCTGGCCTTGGCGGATAACGACACCAGCATGAAGGTGCTTAAACCGAAAGCCGGTTGGGAAGCGTTGCAGACCGCGGACGGGCTCACGACTTATGTTGCGGTAAATGGTACAATCTACATAATCACTTATGAGCTGAACGGCGCTCCCACATATGAGTACCGCACGCTTTTCACGCTCTTGGCCAATTCCCTCCAAGCCATACAATAGCCCCTTATGCCTGATGTCCAACCCATGCCGCCTGGCATAAACCAAGCGCCTGTCGCCGAACCGGAGATTATTGTGATTCCGGAGAAGTTCTACGGCGCCGCGCTCAAGGCCAAAGTCGAGGCGCCGCCGGTCACAGCGTCACAGTTGGAGCAGCCGAAGAAAAGCTCGACGCTTTATATCATCCTGGCCGTGGTGGTCTTATTGCTGGGCGCGGGTGGGGCTTTCATTTACTTCAATCGTAATCTGCTGTTTCCGCCGAAGACGGCGTCGCCGCCGCCACCGGTCGTCAAAGTCGAGACTCCGGCGCCCGTAACTCCGCCGCCGGCGCCGACTGCCCCGGCCAACGTGACGGCGACCTCAAGCAATCCGCAGAGTGCCTCGATCGTCTGGACTGACACTTCGGCTGAGGAAACCGGTTTTCGGCTGGAAAGGGCCGAAGATCAGGGCGTATTTCAACCTTTGACTAGCTTGCCGCCGAATAGCAATTCGTATGTTGATAATTCCGTAATGCCCGGAAAAAACTACCGTTACCGTATCTTTGCCTTGAACCAGTCGGGTGATTCTCCGCCTTCGAACGAGGCTGCGGTTAGCGTGCCTCAACCACCGCCACCGCCGCCTGAGGCGCCCAAGCTTCCGCCTGCCGGTCTGGATTCGGATTCTGATGGCTTGACCGATCTCGAAGAAACGCTTTTTGGCACCGATATTCGCAACCCGGATACGGATAGCGATGGTTTCCTTGACGGTAATGAGGTCTATAACCTCTACAACCCGGATGGCAAAGCGCCGGCCAAGCTCGAGAACTCTAGTCAGGTGAAGAAGATCGAAGGTTCCATCGGCTGGCAGATGCTCATTCCGGCCAGCTGGACGACTCAGGACGCAAATGCGGACGGTAGCAAGATTACAATCGTGACTGGCCATGGCGAGATATTTAAGCTGGCGGTCAACGACAACCCCAACCATCAGACCGTCATCGAGTGGTATCTGGCCAACCATCCGGATGCGAACCGCGACCAAATCCTGAAATACCGCTCCAAACACGGCTATGAGGGCATCATCGGCGCCGACCAGCTGACGACCTTTATCCCCTGGGGTGACAAGATTTTCGCCTTCACTTATGACTTAGACGGGCAATCGTTCATCAACTATCGTACGACCTATTACATGATGTTGAATTCGCTCGTATTGAGCGGACTGCCGCTGATCAACGTGCCTGCCGGCAGCGCCTTGTTGCCGTTTGAGCCGGCGGCCACGACCCCGGGCGTCGTCACCCAGCCGCAAGCCGTTTTCCCGACCTCGACCATACCGGCGACCGAAGCTCAGGCGACGCCTGCCGCACCCGTCCAGCCGCCTCCGCCTGTCGCGGAAATGCCGTCAACCGCGGTGACCGAAACCCAGGCCGCCACTTCGGCGACACCCACCCCACCCACCCCATGACCGAAGTCGAAACGTTCGGGCGCAGGCCCGCGGTCCTAACTAAACGCCAGGTGGTTCGGGCGGTAGTTTCGGCTGTCGCAGCTACGCGCCGTAAACCCGAAGGAGCCATCGTTGTTGTTTTCGTTTCCGGACCGACCATACGTAAGCTCAATCGAGAGCATCGGGGGAAGGATCAGACGACCGACGTCCTGTCTTTCGCCCTAGTGGATTTCAGGGTAGATCACAAGCGCACATCCTTGCGGGCCGGGGATCTGTTCATCGCACCATCTTATGTCAAACAGGATGCTTTGAAAGCCGGCGAGGATTTCAAGACTCAACTTATCCGTGTCATCGTCCACGGGACGCTTCATTTGATGGGACTAGATCATGTTAAACCGGCCGAAGAAAAAAGGATGTTTGCCCTGCAGGAACGAACGTTGAAGAAAATATTATGAATTGGGCCAAAGGCGTCATGGAAAGTTTTAGTCATGCCTGGCGCGGACTTAGGCTCGCTTTCGTGACCGAACGGAGTTTCCGCATCCAGGTGGCCGCGGCTTTGGTGGTGATCGCCTTGGTCGTGATTTGTCCGTTGGTCGGATGGGAACGTGTCCTGTTGCTGGTAGCCACGGCCGCGGTGCTTGTGCTAGAATTGGTGAACAGCATGGTCGAGAGGTTGGTGGACCTATTTAAGCCGCGTCTGAACGCCTACGTCCGCGACATCAAGGATCTGATGGCCGCCGCGGTCCTGGTTGCCTCGGCGTTTTCTTTAGTCGTCGGCCTGCTTGTTCTCTGGCCGCACCTCAAACAACTCCTTAACTTTTTATGAAGGATCGCCTGATTGCCGGACTCGATCTGGGTTCGTCGCATATCCGTCTCGCCGTCGGTCAGGTTACTTATGGCCAGGACAAGCATCCGCACCTGAACCTGATTGCCGCGACCGAACTGCCCTCGCAAGGTATCTCCAAAGGTGCCATCAGCTCGCTCGAGGATGCGGTCAGCTCCATTTCATCTTGTCTGGAGCAGGCCGAGCGGATGGTTGGCGTACCGCTTAACGAGGCGACAGTCGGCATTGGCGGGACGGCCATTACCTCACTGGAGGCCAAGGGGGTCATTGGCGTATCGCGGTCCGACGGCGAAATTCGCGCTGAAGACGTGTCGCGGGCCATCGAGGCGGCTCGGGCGTTCGTCAACCCGGCCAATCAGGAGATTCTTCACATTCTACCTCGCAGTTTCTCGGTTGATGGTCAAGTGGGTATCAAGGATCCTATCGGCATGCAGGGTATCCGGCTGGAAGTCGATACGCTCATCGTCGAAGGGCTGTCTTCCCATGTCCGCAACCTAACCAAGGCTGTGTTTCGGACGGGTCTCGACATCTCATATCTGGTCTACAACCCGGTCGCTGTGGCCGAAGCGGTGACTTCGCCGCGCCAGCGCGAGCTCGGGGTGTGCATTTTAACGATCGGTGCTTCGACTACGGGCATGTCGGTCTATGAAAACGGAGAATTGCTCCGGACCTTGTCCTTGCCAGTCGGCGCTGACCATATTACCTCCGACATCGCAATCGGGTTGCGGGTCTCGTATGAGGCCGCCGAACGGATCAAGATCATGCACGGGACAGCTAATGCTGAACCTTTGCCCAAGCGGGGAGTAGAAATAGATCTGCTTGATTTTGGGGCTAGCGAAAGCGAAATCGTATCCTTGCGCTACATCGCGGAGATAATCGAAGCGCGGGTCGAGGAGATTTTTGAAAAAACGGAAGCTGAGCTTAAGAAAATCGACCGCGAGGGATTGCTGCCTGCCGGCGTGGTTTTGACTGGCGGAGGAGCTAAACTGCCGGGCATGGTCGAGGTCGGGAAGCGCGTCTTGCGCCTGCCGTGTGCTTACGCCATGACGACCGCCCCGAGCTCGATGCCGGAACTCATCCAGGATCCGGCGTTCAGCACGGCTGTCGGCCTAGTCTTGTGGACTTATGAGAACGAACGGCGCGAGGATGGTAAAGGCATGTCGCCGGCCAGGGGTATTGGAATTAAAGGCAGTGATCTGTTGGGTAAGCTAGGTAACCCGATTAAGAAGATTTTTAAATCATTCATTCCCTAGGTGGTGCAAGCGGGATTTGGCGGCGAGGCGCGAGGCCTTATCATTTTTTTGAGCTCCGCTTATTGACGTCGCTTGACGGTCTGTTTTAGGTTCTGTATTCTCGCAAGAGAAGGAACAGTTATTGGCTCAATATAGCTATTTTCGAGTACAAATTGTACTCAAAACCATATGGCAGAAATTAAACCTGATATCGAGACCTTCGCCAAAATAAAGGTGGTTGGCGTCGGTGGCTCCGGCGGTTCGGCTATTAATCGGATGATCGCCTCGAAAATCCGAGGCGTGGAGTTCATCGCGTTGAATACAGACGTTCAGGCGCTCCATAATTCCCAGGCCCAGACAAAACTCCACATCGGTAAGACCGTGACTCGCGGCTTGGGTGCTGGCATGGATCCGGAGGTCGGAGCGCGGGCGGCGGAAGAGAGTCAGAATGAGATCAAGGAGATGCTCAAAGGCGCCGACATGGTGTTCATTACTTGCGGTTTGGGCGGCGGCACCGGTTCAGGCGCGGCGCCGAAAGTCGCGGAGATGGCGAAGGAGATGGGCGCGCTGACCGTGGCGGTCGTGACCCGGCCGTTTTCTTTCGAAGGCGCCCAGCGTCGAGCTATCGCTGATACGGCCCATGACCGTCTGGCCGAAGTCGTCGACACCATCATTACCATTCCCAACGACCGGGTGCTCCAGATCATCGATCGCAAGACCTCTCTCCTCGATGCCTTCGAGATCGTGGATGAAGTGTTGCGCCAAGGCGTACAGGGTATCTCGGAGCTCATCACTGTGCCGGGCCTCATTAATGTGGACTTCGCTGACGTGCGGGCCATTATGTATAACCGCGGTTCAGCCCTCATGGGTATTGGTCGCGGGAGCGGTGAGAACCGCGCGGCCGACGCGGCCAAGAGCGCCATCGCCTCACCACTCCTCGAAGTCTCGATCGATGGCGCAAAAGGCGTGCTCTTCACCATCACCGGCGGCTCCAATCTGGCCATGTTCGAGGTCTCGGAAGCGGCCAAGGTTATCACCCAATCAACCGATCCAAACGCCAAGGTCATTTTCGGCGCCATCATTGACGAAGCGCTCAAGGACGAAGTCAAAGTCACGGTCATCGCGACGGGTTTTGAGACGCGTGCCCCGAGCGCCAAGAAAACGGTATTTGTCTCCGGATCTTATGCGCCGCGGTCAGAGCCGCTCGATCACGTACCGTTCGTGGGTCGGAGCGCGCCGGTCTCGAATGTCGCGCCAGTCCCGCAAACGCCGGTCAAGCAGCCGGTCGAGCCTCTACCCGCGGCCGTCCAAGCTTCGGAATCAAAGGAGCAGTCGCCGCTGAGGCCGTCCGATCCGGCGCCGGCCGCCATCCAACCGCACGTCCAAGCGCCGAACTATTCGCCAGTTCAATCGGCCCGTCCGTCCATGCCGGCGCCGAGCCGCATCCCGAGCCAGGGGAAATCGGAAGAGGAGGATCTGGAGATTCCAGCCTTCATTCGGAAAAAGATGATGTGAGGGGAAGTCGCTGTTTTGGCATACTTGGTACCTGGTACTCGGCGCTTGGCCTGAAGCCGGGCACGGAGTACGATGTACCAAGTACGCTTTTAAAGTTATGCATTGTCCCGTTTGCGGCAATGAAGCGACGAGCGTCGTGGATACGCGAGTGACCGCCGAAGGTTCGGCTATTCGACGGCGTCGCGAATGCGATGCCTGCGGCTACCGGTTCTCGACCAGTGAGGAGGTGGAGATTTTGGATGTGGCGGTGGTTAAGCGCGATGGCCGACGCGAAAGTTATTCCCGTGATAAGCTGTCGCATGGGCTAAAAAGGGCGCTCGAGAAGCGGCCATATACAGACGCTTCCTTCCGTAGCCTGCTGAACGCAATCGAACGCGACATTCAGCGTGAGAAGAGCAACGAATTGACGAGCTCGCGCATCGGCGAAATTGTGATGGATCGGCTTAAGACATTTGATAAAATCGCATATATTCGGTTCGCTTCTGTCTACCGCCAGTTCGAGGACGTGGATTCGTTCGCCCGGGAACTCAAGAAGCTGGAGAAGCGACCTAGGCGGAGAGCCAAAAAGTCCAAAGAGTCACGTAATCAGACCGGGAAACTGGGGATTTAAGAAGTCTTGGCTAAGACCTGTCCAGGGCCGTATAATTTTTCTGTATTCCTTTTTATTCGTGGCTTAGAAAAAAGATATGCGAGAGAAAAAAGATATCCTCATAACTATCCTTGTTTCAGGCCTCACCGCGGCCTTTGTCGCGTTGGCCGTGGTCTACCTTCAGCCGGAAGTACGTCCGCAATTCCAGAACTGGTTAAATTACAACAAGCAAGAGCCTCCGAAAGTCGGCATCAAAGTCCCGGACCAGAAAATCGCGTCGAACGACGGGCCGGTCTATACGGACCGGACGGTCGAGGTCGTGAAGCAGGTCCAGCCGGCCGTGGTTGCCATCGCCATTAAAGCCAAGGTCGCCCAACGTCAGGTCATTAACTTTTTCGACATGGATCCATTCGATGATTTCTTCGGTTCGCCGTTTGGTTCAATCCGTCCCCGACACCAGCAGCCTGTGCCGAGCGAACCGATGCGGGTCGGTGGTGGTTCCGGATTCTTCGTGAACAGCGATGGGCTGATCGCGACCAATAAACACGTGGTCCAGGCCGGGGATGTGGGCGACAGTCCAGAATTCACGGTTCAGACTCAAGATGGCAAGGAGTATCCAGCTAAGGTAGTAGCCATGGATCCAGTGCTTGACCTAGCCTTTATTAAGGTTGAAGGCCAGAATTTTCCGTTTCTCCAGCTCGGCGATTCTGACAGACTTGAACCGGGCCAGACGGTCATTGCCATCGGTAACGCGCTCGACCAGTTCCGCAACACGGTGACGCGCGGTGTTGTCTCGGGGCTGAATCGCCGGATTATCGCCGGCAACGGCACGGGGTCGGAAGTCATCGAGGAAGCTATCCAGACCGACGCGGCCATCAATCCGGGCAATTCTGGCGGTCCACTGCTTGACATGCAGGGCCGCGTTGTCGGCATCAACACCGCGGTCTCGCAACAGGGCCAGCTCTTGGGTTTTGCCATCCCGGCCAGTTCCATCCGGCGCGCTTTGGAGAGTGTTCAGAAAACAGGCAAGATCGTCAGGCCGTTTCTCGGCGTGCGTTACATGATGGTGACCCCGGAATTGGTCAAGGCTAATCAACTCAAAGTTGACCATGGCGCCCTGATCCAACGCGGCAATGACCGCAGTGAATTGGCGATTTCGCCCGGCTCGCCGGCGGACAAAGCCGGGCTCAAGGAGAACGACATTATCCTTGAGGTCGACGGTGTAAGGGTTGATGATAAACATTCGCTCGCTTCGCTCATCGGACGGCATACGGTCGGCGACGAAGTGACCCTTAAGATTTCAAGCGGCGGCAACGAGAAGACGGTCAAGGTCAAGCTGGAAGAGATGAAGACGGAATAAATTAGGTAGGGGCGAACAACCATTCGCCCCTATATTTATCTTAATTTTCGCGGTACAATCGGCCCAATATGGCAAAACAGACCAAACGCACCAAGATTGTGTGCACGCTCGGGCCGGCCAGCGGCACCAAGGAGAAGATCACCGAACTCGTCAAAGCCGGGATGAACGTAGCGCGCCTCAATTTTTCGCACGGCACGCATGAGGAACACGCACAGATGATCCAACTAATCCGCTCCATCGCCGCGGAGACGGGCGAGCCCATCGCCATCCTCCAGGATTTGCAGGGGCCGAAAATCAGGGTCGGGGAACTGCCGGAGAGGGGCGTCGAGCTGAAAGTCGGGATGCAAGTCGTGTTCACCACCGGCAAAGCCGACATCCCGAAGAAACTGCCCGTGACCTATGCCAAACTGCACGAGGACGTGAAGCCCGGCGAACGTCTGCTGTTCGATGACGGACTCATGTCGGGCAAGGTCGTGAAGGTCGAAGGCCAGGATGTGACCTGTGAGATCATCGACGGCGGCATCCTGCTGTCGCACAAGGGCATAAATCTGCCAGATACCAAAGTTACGGCGTCGTCGCTGTCGGATAAGGACGAGGATGATGTAAAGTTTGGCGTGGCCCAGGGGGTGGACTGGGTGGCGCTGTCGTTCGTGCGCGAGGCCAAGGCCATCTATGATCTGCGTTTTCTCATGAAACAGTATGAAGCTGAATTGGGCATCAAGACGAGCGTCGCGCATCCCATTCGCATCATTGCCAAGATCGAGAAGGGTGAGGCCGTGAAGCATATCGACGAGATCATCGAGGCCGCGGACGGCATCATGGTGGCGCGCGGCGATTTGGGCATCGAGATCAAGGCCGAGGAAGTGCCGCTCATCCAGAAGAGGCTCATTGACAAGTGTTTGGCCGCGGCCAAGCCGGTCATCGTGGCCACCCAGATGCTGGATTCTATGATTCGTAACCCGCGGCCGACGCGCGCCGAGGTTTCGGACATCGCCAACGCGGTCATCGACCATACCGATGCGGTTATGCTTTCGGGTGAGACAGCCAGCGGAAAATATCCCCGGGAATCGGTCGAGACCATGGCCAAGGTCATTCGTGAGGCCGAGGCTTCGATCTACGACAACCTGGACGACAAACCGGCCGTGAAGCTCAATCGCACGACCGACGAGGCCGTATCGCAAGTGGCTAAGATCCTGGCCAAGGACGTGGGCGCCAAAGGCATCCTGGTTGCTTCCATGTCCGGCGACACGGGCCGGCTCGTCAGCCGTCACCGGCCCGAACTCCCGATTTATGTCGCGACTGATGACGACCGCGTACAGCGCCAGCTTAACCTCTCGTGGGGTGTCGTGCCCTTCATCCTGCCCAAATGCCGGACCGTGGAGGAACTGGTGGAGCGATCAGTAGGCCATCTTCTGCAGCAGAAGCGCCTTAAAAAAGGCGACAAACTCATCGTGGTTGCCGGCGAACCGGTCGGCGTGTCGGGCAGAGTGAATCTGGTGGAGATAAGGGAAGTCTGAGAGCTATGGAACCGGGATTCAAGGCTGCGCTCAGCGAATTGCGCCGCCAGGCCGTCCGGCCGAAAGACAAAGATGAGCTGGATGAAACGGTCGAGCAGCTGGGCGATGCGCTGGGGCTCGATGAGGTGGCTGAGGCGCGCGGGCTGCGGAAGGAAAGCGTCATAAAGATTTTGTCGCTTCAAAAGGAAAAACAGCGCATCATGGAATGGCTCAAGGCGTGACTTAAAAATATCGACTCCAAGGAAGTCGAATATGATCCATCTGCAAGGCGCATCGTCGCTGATCAGGATGGGAGATACTTCTGGGAAAAGTCAGACGGTACGCGCGAGCCGGTTAGCTTAGGCGCGCTTTTAACGGACGGCATCTGGGACGTCAATTACAGCCTGGATCCGGCAAGCGTCCCGCGCATCGTCCGCAAGAAGTTCTTCATCGCCCAGGCCCGGAGGCTCCTACAGCGCGAACTCGACAAGCAGATCGCCATCGACCAGTCGCATAGCCGAAAATCAAATCCGCGTAACCGCCAGGGATACAAGGGTCTCGTCATGAACCGGGAAAACCTGGAGACACAAGGGCATCTGGCCGAGCGCATGGTATTTTCCTATCTGAACAAATTGTCCCTCGATGAGGATGTGCCGTTCACTATCGAAGCGGCCAACGTCTATGAAGACATAGAACTCAAGATTGATTTCATCCTTAAGATCAGGACGCGCAAGCGCGGCGTGGCGGTCGAGGGAGTTACAAGCGATGAGGCACGCACTATCGGCGTCCAGTTCACAATCGCCAGCCGACGCTCGCGCAAGCTCGGCAAGCTCCAGATGGCCAAAGCGAAGGCCAAGGAAACCGGAAGCAAGGTTGAGGATATCGTACTCGTCAAAGTTCCGCTTAAGAAGTTGAACGATCTGTTCGCCCGTTGGGCGGTTAATAAGCCGCCGGGCGGTCCGGATCGCTTGTGGGATGCCGAAATTAAACAGAAGATACTCCGCGGAGTGCTCAAAGGCCTCATCGAGGAAGACGAGATTGAAAAGATATGCGCCAAGGTCGCATTGCGGAACCCGTTCAGCGAGCAGGTGGCTTGATATCTTGATATAATCCACGCATGGCCAACCAAACCAGCGTCGTCGAAAAACAGCTGAATTTTCCGGCCAAGGACAGGTTTAGGGCGTATGCCCGGTTCCTCGGCGTCATCCGGCGCGCGCATCCGTGGCTCACCGCCTTCCGCTTTACCTTGATCGTGCTCGGCGCTTTCCTCCAGCCGATCGAGGTATATTTTTTCGCCAAGTTCATCACGGCCATCGCCCAAGGGCAAGCGGCTCAGGCGCCATTCCTCATCGGGGTCGTCATCGCCTCGTACGGCTTGCGGTATTTTGTCAATGAAGTCACTTATTCCCGGCTTGATGCATGGTTCGCACGCGCTTCGAGCCTGGCCAGCGAACAGGCTATCTACGAGCACGTGGCCCGTCTCGATCCGGAGGCGCTGAACCGTCACGAAGTCAGGCGTTCCCTGGATTTCGTGCGCGAGGATATGTGGCGGCTCAATCATTTGGCCGACAATACGGAGTGGCTGTTGCGGTCGATCCTGAAGTTTGTGGGCACCTTGGCGTTGGCTTTGACCGCTCCATGGTGGGTCACGGCCGTGACTTTGGCCGATGCGGCGCTGCAGGCGGCGAACTTGTGGTTCGAATCGAGCAAGGAAGTCTGGGCATCGACCTGGAATTCGCTTGAGGGCAGGCGCCTGGAATACACGCGTTTCCTTTTCCTGAATACCGAAGAGTTCCGCGAAATCCGTTTGTTGGGCGCGGAAAAGACCGTGCTGCGCAAGCGCGACGCGGCGCGGGCGAACGTCCTGGCCCGGTTCCGCGAGGTGGCGTTTTTGAGCGCGCGCAACCGCACGCTCCTGGCCGGCCTGCATGTCGCCGCGTATGCGGCGGTCATCTTGGTTCTCGGGCGCGCCGCCTTCGACGGACCGGAATCCTTGGCCGTCCTCTATGTGGCGTTGAATCTGTTCGGGCTCATGGGCGAGGCCTTGAACGGATTGTCAGGTTCTGTCACCTCGTTATGGGCCGACGCGAACATCTTGGCCTACATGACTCGGCTGTTGGATTTTACTCCGGAACGCACGACGGGCTTCGCCATCCCGCAGGCCAACCTCAAATTGGAGCTAAAGGATGTGACCTACCGCTATCCGGGCGCCGCGCGGGATGCGTTATCCGGTATCACCTTCACGGTCAATGAAGGCGAGCATCTGGCCTTTGTGGGCGAGAACGGGGCGGGGAAGTCCACCCTCCTGCGCCTGCTCTCCGGCGTCATCCAGCCGACGCGCGGCCAGATACTGCTGAACGGCCGTCCTCTGCAGGCTTACAAACCGGCGGCTTGGCGCGCGGCGTTCCATCTGATGCTCCAGGACGCCAAGATCTATCAGGATTTTGTACGCGACAACCTGCTTTACGGTGCGCCTGGCGGAAAACGCATTCGGGGTTTGCCGCTCGAGCAAAGCGTGGGCATCGCCGGCGCGGACGTCGTCATCGACGCGTTGCCTGAAGGTTATCGGACGTTCCTTGGCAATTGGGCTGCGCCGCCGGGCATCACGCCCCACCAGGTTTCGGGCGGCCAGCGGCAGAGGCTCATCATCGCGCGGTCGCTCATCCACGGCGGCCGCATCCTGGGTTTCGACGAGCCGACCTCGGCCATGGATGCAAATTCCGAGATGCGCTTCTTCGAAAATCTCCTTAAGGCCGCGGGCGGCCGCGGGCTCATTTTCATCTCGCACCGCTTTTCGACCGTGCGCCGCGCCGACCGCATCTTTGTGCTAGACGAAGGCAAACTCATTGAACAGGGCTCACATGAGCAGCTGCTTGACCGCGGGGGCAAATATGCGGAGCTCTACCGGCAGCAGGCGCAGTGGTATGCATAGAATTCATTCGTCGGTCGGCGAAAAACAGCATCCGCGCCAGGTGGATTTCGGCTTTTTGCCGGCCTGATAAAAATATATGTCAATTCATTATTGCATTCCGTTCAGCCGGCTGCGGCTCGAGGATGTCAAGTCCGTCGGCGGCAAGAACGCCTCGCTCGGCGAGATGTTCCGCAAGCTCAAGCCGCGCGGCATCCTGATCCCTGACGGTTTTGCCACGACCGCTGATGCCTACTGGCATTTCATTGATGCCGCGGGACTGAGGAAGCCCATCGCGGCCGCGCTTCAAGGTCTTGACATACAAGACATCAAAGATCTCGAACAGCGCGGAGCGCGGGTGCGGGGGATGATCCTCGAGGCTGATTTGCCGAAAGATTTGGAAGCGCAGGTCGCGAAGGCGTATGCGCAGTTGTGCGGCGGCCAAGGACCGTGTGAAGTTGCGGTGCGCTCGTCGGCCACGGCCGAGGATTTGCCGGATGCGTCGTTCGCTGGCCAGCAGGAATCATTCCTCAATATCAGAGGCCGTGAGGCGCTTTTGGATGCAGTCAAGCGCTGCATCGCTTCGCTCTTTACCAACCGGGCCATCGTCTACCGCGTCGAGCAAGGTTTCGACCACATGCAGGTCGCGCTGTCGGTCGGCGTCCAGCGCATGGTGCGTTCGGATGCGGCTGCGGCTGGTGTCATGTTCACGCTTGATACCGAATCCGGCTTCCGCGACGTGGTGCTCATCAACGGCGCATGGGGGCTCGGCGAGAGCGTGGTGCAAGGCAAGGTCACGCCGGACCAGTATTTCGTCCACAAGCCCACGCTCGTCCAGGGTTTCAGACCCATCATCGGCCGCCGCCTTGGGAGCAAGGAGACGAAAATCATCTACAGCCTGGAAGGCACGTCGCCGACCAAGACGGTACCGGTGCCGGCCGCTGACCGCAACCGCGCCTGCCTGACTGACGACGAAGTGCTGAAGTTGGCGCGTTGGGGCATCGAGATCGAAAAATACTTTTCCAAGCTGGCCCAGGAAGACCGGCCCATGGATATCGAGTGGGCCAAGGATGGCAAGACCGGCGAGCTGTTCATCGTCCAGGCGCGGCCCGAGACAGTGCAGGCGAGGAAGGATTTGGACACCATCACCGAATACGAACTACGTAAGAAGTCCAAGATATTGGCTGAGGGTTTGTCCATCGGCTCAAAGATCGCAAGCGGCAAGGTCCATGTAATCAAAAGCGCGGCCGAGATGTCGGCGTTCAAAGACGGCGAGATACTCGTCGCCGAGATGACGGACCCGGATTGGGTGCCCATTATGAAACGCGCCGCGGCCATCGTGACCGCGAGCGGCGGACGCACATGCCACGCGGCCATTGTGAGCCGCGAGCTTGGGACGCCGGCCGTGGTTGGCGTGGGCCAGGCGCTCGAGAAGCTTAAGACCGGGCAAGAAGTGACCGTGTCGTGCGCCGAGGGCGAGACCGGCCGGGTGTACCAGGGGAAGCTGCCATTCGAGATCAAGAAATCGAAGCTCAAAGGGCTGAAGTCGACTAAAACGCGCATCATGCTCAACCTGGCCGTGCCGGAGCAGGCGTTCGAGTACTCGTTTTTGCCGCAGTCCGGCGTAGGCCTGGCGCGGACTGAATTCATTTTCACCAACTACATCAAGGTCCATCCGCTCGCTTTGCTGAATTTCAAGAAGTTAAAGGCTGAGGAATTGAAGACGAAGATCGAAGAGCTGACCGTCGGCTATCGCGACAAACGCAGATATTTCGTCGACCGCCTAGCCGAGGGAATCGGCATGCTGGCCGCGGCAGTTTATCCGCACGAAGTCATTGTCCGCGCCTCGGACTTCAAGACGAATGAGTACGCCAAGCTCTTGGGCGGCGAGGCCTACGAGCCGCAGGAAGCGAACCCGATGATCGGCTGGCGCGGCGCATCCAGGTATTATGATGAGAAGTTCACGGCCGCTTTTGCCCTCGAATGTGCGGCCATCAAGAAAGTCCGTGAGGAGATGGGGCTCAAGAATGTAGTGGTCATGATTCCGTTCTGCCGCACGCCGGAGGAAGGCAAAAAAGTCCTCGCGACCATGGCCAAGGCCGGACTTCGCCGCGGCCAAGACGGCCTCAAGGTCTATGTCATGATCGAGATTCCATCGAACATCATCCTGGCCGACAAGTTCGCCGACATCTTCGACGGTTTCTCCATCGGTTCGAATGATTTGACGCAACTCACGCTCGGCGTGGACCGTGATTCTGCCCTGGTCAGCCATTTGTATGACGAGTTGAATCCAGCGATTCTTGAATCGCTTAAGCATGTCATCAAGGTGGCTAAGAAAAAGCGGATCAAAGTCGGCATCTGCGGCCAGGCGCCGTCCGACTTCCCGGAATTCACCGAGTTCCTAGTGCGTCAGGGCATCGACAGCATCTCGCTCAACCCGGATTCCATCGTCAAGATGGCCCGGCGTGTAGCGCAGGTCGAGGCGAAGATTACCAGGAAGTAGCGCAGTTATCCCTGGGTATTCCAGTTTGTATTTAGAGCCGATATTTATCCCCAGTCGGCGCGTTCGGTGCCGCTCTTAATCTACGGAAAAAGCCGATTTTGTTAGCCTCTTCCGGCTCTTGCACGGTCGCGGCGGCCATGATATTTTAAGACCACTTCGGATAAAACCGAACGTGTGCAAACGAGGAAAGACTCCGCCCCGTCAAAGGCGGGGTTTTCTTTTTGGCGGGTTAGGGTAGGGGAGTTAGGCTAATTTTGCGATTATTGATACACTGGCAAAAAAGGGTTAAGGCGCTTAAAGTAGAGGCTAATGAATAAATTAAGAAGAAATATGCCAAAGAATAACTCACCAAAAACAGAACAATTTGAGAAAACGCTGTTTAAGGCGGCGGATAAGTTGCGCAAAAATATGGATGCCGCCGAATACAAGCACATTGTGCTTGGTCTGATTTTTTTGAAATACATCTCGGATTCTTTTGAAGAGCTTTACACCAAAATAAAAGACGGTAAAGGTGATTTTTGGGGCGCGAATCCGGAAGATCCAGACGAATTTCGAGCTGAAAATGTCTTTTTTGTTCCTCCTACCGCTCGTTGGTCATATCTTCATTCACGAGCGAAACTGCCTTCCATTGGCAAAGATATTGACGACGCGATGGAAGCCATTGAAAAAGAAAACCCGACGCTCAAAGGTATCTTGCCAAAAGTCTATGCTCGCCCGAATTTGGACAAAACCGCGCTTGGCGGACTGATTGACCTCATCGGAAATATCGCGCTCGGCGATGCGGCGGCAAAATCAAAAGACTTGCTTGGGAGAGTGTATGAATATTTTCTTGGTGAATTTGCCAACGCCGAAGGTAAGAAAGGCGGACAATTTTATACGCCAAAATCTATCGTGCGGCTCATGGTAGAGATGATAGAGCCCTACCACGGGCGCGTGTATGACCCTTGTTGCGGCAGTGGCGGCATGTTTATCATGAGTGAAAAATTTGTAGAAAGTCATCAGGGGAAAGTAGATGATATTTCTATTTACGGACAAGAAAGCAATCAAACCACTTATCGCTTGTGTCGGATGAATTTGGCTATTCGCGGCATTGACGGCAGTCAGGTGAAATGGAATACCGAAGGCTCATTCCTAAACGATCTGCACAAAGATCTCAAAGCTGATTTTATCTTAGCCAATCCGCCATTTAACGATAGTGACTGGTCGGGGCAGTTGTTACAAAACGATCCGCGCTGGCAATTCGGCACGCCGCCAGCCAGCAACGCCAACTACGCGTGGCTTCAGCACATGATTTACCACCTCTCGCCCAAAGGCGTGATGGCGTGTGTGCTGGCCAACGGCTCACTCTCATCGCAAACGAATAACGAAGGCGAAATTCGCCAGCGCTTGGTAGAGGCTGATCTTGTGGACTGCATTGTGGCGCTCCCTAAACAGCTTTTCTACAACACCGGCATTCCAGCCTGTATTTGGTTTATCTCACGCAAGCGTGCGGGCAATGGCGACCGCAAGAGGACTGGCGAAATGTTGTTTATTGACGCCTCCGAGCTTGGGTATATGGAAGATCGCACCCATAGAGCCTTTGCTGATGAGGATATTGCTAAGATTGCCGGCACCTACCACGAGTGGCGCAAAAAAGACGGAAAATATAAAGACATCAAAGGTTTTTGCAAATCTGCCAGTCTTGAAGAAATTGCCAAGCATAACTTTATCCTCACTCCCGGGCGTTATGTGGGGATTAAAGAGGAAGAAGATGACGGCATTCCGTTTGAAGAGAAAATGAAACAACTTACCGCCAAACTAGCCGAGCAGATGAAGCAAGAAAAAGAACTTGATGAGGAGATAAAAAAGCAACTAGCCAATGTTGGCTTTAAGTTGGAGATATGAATAAAGATATTATTATTTATCAAGGCAGTAGTGGCGAGATCGCCCTCAAAGGCGATGTCAAGCGAGAAACAGTTTGGGCAAGTCAAGCCCAGATTGTTGACCTTTTTGGCGTGGATCAATCCGTGGTTTCAAGACATATAAGAAATATTTTTAGAGATGGCGAAATTGAAGAAAAAAGCAATATGCAAAAAATGCATATTGCAAATTCAGATAAGCCCGTAGTTTTTTATTCTTTGGATGTCATTTTGGCTGTTGGGTATCGCACCAATTCCAAGGTCGCCGTAAATTTCAGAAA
>Ga0209018_1001096_pt1 | contig 22900 bp, 15 predicted proteins | sample YNPBryBLVA2012_FD_185814 | JGI IMG/M metagenome (GOLD analysis project Ga0209018, IMG submission 185814) | Anoxygenic and chlorotrophic microbial mat microbial communities from Yellowstone National Park, USA - YNP Bryant BLVA 2012 (SPAdes)... ...
GCATGCCGGTCGTGTTCGAGCAGAACCTGCGCAGCCCGGCGGCGAAGCTGGAGTACGCGCGGCCGGTGCTGCTGGACGAGGTGGCCCGGGAGTACGGGGAGCTGCGGATGGTGGTCTCGCACATGGGCTATCCCTGGGTCGCGGAGACGATTGTCCTGCTGGCCAAGCACCCCAACGTCTTCGCCGACGTGGCCGGGCTGCTGCGCCACCCCTGGCTGGCCTACAACGCGCTGCTGCCGGCCTATGAGTACGGCGTGATGGAGAAGCTGCTGTTCGCCAGCGATTTCCCGCGCCGCTCGCCGGCCGAGTGCATCGAGGCCCTGTACTCGATCAACCAGCTCAGCGCGGACACCAGCCTGGTCGCGATTCCGCGGCAGAAGCTGCGCGGCATCGTGGAGCGCGACGCGCTGACGCTGCTGGGGATCGAACAGCCCCCGCCCGCCGCCGCCCGGGCCAGAACCAACGCGCTGGCGGACGATGAGTAGCCTGCGGCGACGACGGCGGTACGTGACGCTGGCCGCCGCGGCGCTGGCGTCGGCGCTGCCGGCCGGCTGCGGGCGCCCGTCGGCCCTGCGGCTCACCTCGTACAGGGATCCGTACTTTCCTGAAACGTTCGACGTGCGGCTGGATGAATGCGCCTACTGCCTGGGACCGGGCAGCGACTACCACATCGTCGGCCGGGCGCTGCATACCCCGGCCGACGGTGGGGCATCCGTCGAGCAACTGGTCTACGTGCACATGTTCTGGAAGCCCTGGCCGGGCAAGACCTTCGCCGACCCGACCATGGTGGATGCCACCATCCGCTACGCGCTGGTCACCGAGCAGGGCGTGGCCGTCTACAGCGGCACCGGCTTCGTCTTTCCGCGCCAGCGCCGCTTCAGCGACGAGCTACTGGTTGAGATCGAGGACGCGCGGCTGCGCGTCGACTGTCTGTCAGGCGAGCCGCCGGAGCTGCTCGGCGCCGCGCGCGTCGCGGGGCGGCTGCGGGCGCGGCACGATGCGGGACTGGCGGTGGACCTGCGCCGCCGCGTCGAGCTGTACGCCGGCCTGACGAGCGCGCAGCAGCAGTGATGCGTCTGCCTGCTGCCCGGGGCAGGTGGGGCCGGGGAGAAGGGCGAGCGGGGGCGCAGCTCGCAGAGCAGGGGAGCACGACGCAGCGGTGCGGCTCGGACGGGCGTCATCGGTATGCGACTGGAGTCAGCCGTGAGCAGCGAGGTGTACAGCCGGTTCATTGAGCGGGTGAAAGAGCTCAACACGACGCGCGCCGTTCAGGCGCTGCTGGAATGGGACCAGGAGACGTACATGCCGCCGCGCGCGGCGCAGGATCGCGCCCGTCAGGTGGCGCTGCTGGCGGGGCTGGCGCACGCGCAGCTCACGTCGGACGAGCTGGGGGGGCTGCTGGAGCAGCTCGAGCGCCAGGGCGTCGGGGACGACTGGGCCGCGAAGACCAACCTGCGCGAGATCCGTCGCGAGTACGAGCGCGCCGTCAGGCTGCCGCGTTCACTCGTGGAAGAGATCGCCCGCACCAGCACCCTGGCGCGCAACGCCTGGGTCCAGGCGCGGAAGGAATCCCGCTTCCCCGGTTTCGCCCCGCATCTGGAGAAGCTGCTGGAGCTGAAGCGCCAGGCCGCGGACCTGATCGGCTGGCAGACCGAGCGCTACGACGCGCTGCTGGACGAGTTCGAGCCCGGGGCGCAAGCCGCCCGGATCCAGCGGATCTTCGACGCCGTCCGGAGCGAGCTGGTCCCGCTGGTGGCGGCGATCAGCCAGGCCCGGCGCCAGCCGGACAGGTCCATCCGCCGGCGGCATTGTCCGCGCGACGCGCAGGAGGCGTTCAACCGCCGGATCGTCGCGGCGCTGGGATTCAGCTTCGAGGCCGGGCGCATCGACGTTTCCGCCCATCCTTTCTGTACCGGCCTGTCGCCCTGCGACGTGCGCCTCACCACGCGCTACGACGAGCAGTACCTGCCGATGGCGCTGTTCGGCGTGCTGCACGAGTGCGGCCACGCGCTCTACGAACAGGGGCTGGATGCGGCGCACACGTGGACGCCGATGGCGCAGTCGGTGTCGCTGGGCATCCACGAATCGCAGTCGCGGCTGTGGGAGAACCAGGTCGGCCGCAGCCGGGCCTTCTGGCAGCACTGGTTCCCGCAGTTGCAGCAGACGTTTCCGTCGCTGGCGGACGTGTCGCTGGACGCCTGGGTGTTCGTGATCAACACGGTGGAGCCGTCGCTCATCCGCGTCGAGGCCGACGAGGTGACCTACAACCTGCACATCATGCTGCGCTTCGACCTGGAGCGCCAGATGCTCGAAGGGCGCATCGCGGTCAGAGACATCCCGCAGGCGTGGAACGCGGGGATGCAGGCGCTGCTGGGGATCACGCCGCCGGACGACGCCCGCGGCTGCCTCCAGGACATTCACTGGAGCATGGGGATCTTCGGGTATTTCCCCACCTACGCGCTGGGCAACCTGTACGCGGCGCAGTTCTTCGCCGCGGCGCAGCGGGCGCTGCCCGACCTGGAACAGCAGCTCGCCCGCGGGGAGGTGGGCCCGCTGCGGGAGTGGCTGCGCCAGAACATCCATCGGCACGGCAAACGCTACCGGGCCGATGAACTGGTCCGGCTCGTAACCGGGCAGGCGCTGTCGCCGCAGCCCTTCATCAGCTATCTGCACGCCAAGTACCGGCCGTTGTACGGGCTGGACACGTAGGGCCGGCCAGCGGCGCCCCGGGCGATCAGCCGGCCGGTTTGCAGCCGGACACGCACAGCGCCGCGTTGATCAGCCCCAGATGCGTATAGGCCTGCGGAAAGTTGCCCAGCCCCTGCCGCGTGCATGGATCGTATTGTTCCGCAAACAGGCCCAGCGGCCCGGCCAGCTTCAGATACTCATCGAACAGCGCGGCCGCGGCGTCCGGGCGTCCGATCCGGGCCCAGGCCTCGATGAGCCACGTCGTGCACAGGTGAAATCCGCCCTCGACGCCCGGCAGCCCGTCGTCGTATCTGTACCGGAACACCGTCGGCCCCTGGCGCAGGTGGCTGGCCACGAAGTCGACGGTGTCGACGAAACGCGGGTCAGCCGGCGGCAGCAGCCCGCTCAGACCGACCCACAGCGTCGCGGCGTCCGGCTCGCTGTCGTCGTACGTGGCGCAGAAGGCCCGTTGTACGGAATTCCAGCCATAGCGCAGGATGTCCTCGGCGATCTGCTCCCGCAGCGCCTCCCAGTCCGGGCGTCGCTGTCCCAGGTAGCGCGCCACCCGTATGGCCCGGTCCACCGCCTGCCAGCACATCACCTTCGAATGCACGTGCCGGGCGCGGCCGCGGCGGATCTCCCAGATGCCGTGATCCGCCTCGCGCCACCGTGCGTCGACGGCCTGCACCATCGACTCCAGCATGCGCCGGTGATCGGAGGACAGCGGGGCGCCCAGGGCGGCCAGCACCGCGATCAACTCGGCGATCGGGCCGAAGACGTCCAGTTGAATCTGGTACGCCGCCGCGTTGCCGACCCGCACCGGCCGGCTGCCGCGATACCCGCTCAACTCGGCGATTTCCGCCTCGGGCGGAATATGCTTGCCGCTGACGGTGTACACCGGGCAGATCAGCGAACCGGGCTGACAGTGGTCGAGAATGGCCAGCAGCCAGTCGAGAAACTTGATCGCCGGCCCGGTCGCTCCGAGGCGCGCCAGTGCCGCCCCGGCCAGCGCCGCGTCGCGCGGCCAGCAGAAGCGGTAGTCCCAGTTCCGCACGCCGCCCGCATGCTCCGGCAGGCTGGTCGTCGGCGCGGCGACCATGGCCCCCGTCGGGCCGTAGGTCAGCGCCTTGAGGACCAGGGCACTGCGCCGCACCAGTTCCGGCGCCAGCGACGGCAGATCGAGCGTAGCCGCCCAGGCGCTCCAGAAGCGCTCGGTGCGCGCCCGGCGCAGCGGCTCCGGCAGCGGGGCGGCGTCGAGGTTGCCCGTTCCATAGCGCAGCTCGAAAACGAGCGGTGCGGAACCGAGCTCGGCGACAGCGTGCGCGGTCTGATGCGGTCCCTCCTCGTACAGCTCCCAGCGCAGCGCCGGCTGTTGCTCCCCGCCGCCCACCCGCAGGACCAGCGGGTCCAGCGCCCCCTCGACCACCACGCCCGAGTCAGTGACCCGCAGGCGCGTCGCCATACGACCGAAGTCCAGCCGCGGGGCGAACGTGATCAGCACGCGCCCGCACCCCGCGATGCTCCGCAGCAGATCCGTACGCCCGGCGCGCTGAAAGGCCCGCCCGCCGCCGGTGTCCAGATAGTCGACCACTGAGAACCCGGGCCAGTCGGTTTGCAGCACGAACGAATCGCCGACGTAGTGCTGGCGCAGGGCGCGCTCGTGCCCGACGGCCCGAATCTCGAAATACCCCGCCGTCGGCCCGCCCAGCAGCTCTGCGAACACGGGCGACGAGTCGAAACGCGGCAGACACAGCCACGTGATCCGGCCGCCGGGCGTGACCAGCGCCGCCGTGCGCTGGTCGGAAAGCAGGGCGTGCTGCTCGATGGGCACCGCCCGCGACCCGGCCACCCAGGCCGCCCGCTCCTCGGCCAGCCGCGCCAGCAGCCGCGCAACGCTACCGCTGTCGGCGACGCGGTGCGCGGCGCGCGTTTCCCCGGGACCGACCTTGATGCCGATGTCCGGGCCGGACAGTGCTGCAAAGGCATCCTCGTCGGTCACGTCGTCGCCAATGAAGACCACCGCCGAAGCGCCGATGCGCCGCCGCAAGCGCCGCAGCGCCTCTCCCTTGTCCGTCTCGACTACGCTGAGCTCGACGACCTTGCGGCCGTGGCGTACGTGCACCCCGGCATACCGGCCCGGCCCGCTCAGCACGGCCGCGACCGCAGCCGGCGCCTGCTCTTCGGGCACATTGCGGTAGTGGAACGCCAGCGACGCCGGCTTGCGCTCCACCAGCGCCCCGGGCAGGCCGGCGGCGATCCGCGTCACCTCTTCCGTCAGGCGCGCCAGCAGCGCGCACGCCGGCGCTGCCAGCGGCTGCGCGAAACCGGCCTCAAACTCACTGCCATGGCTGCCGACCAGATGAACCCGCCCGGCCGCCGCCACGCGCGGCGCCAGGTCGGCCAGCGCCCGCCCCGAAACGATGGCCACGTGCGTCTGCGGCAGCTCGGCCAGCATGCGCAAAGCCACCAGCGCTTCGCGGTTGGCCTCCGCCGCCGCCGGATCATTCACGATCGGCGCCACGGTTCCGTCGTAGTCGCTGGCGACGAGCAACACCGGCTGACGCACGACCTGCGTTAATCGGTTCTCAAGGTCGCTCATCGGACTGTGGCAGGCACCCGGCCGGTCCGCGCGGCGCGAATCGGGCATCCGGTCGCGGGCCGGTCCGGATGCTCGGGCCTCCGCAGCGCGTCTCCCCGCCCCGCCGTCTCACGGGGCGCCGGTCGCAGAGGAGACATCCCCGCTCAGCCCTGCGCGGCAGGACGACCGAGCAGCACTGGCCCCGTGGCGGCCCTTCAATGGCGGTTCCCCGCGCCGTCTCTTGCGGGGAACAGGGGCGACCACGGCATCGGGCGTCGGACCTCCCGCCCGTGGAGTTGCGTGCGGCCCACCGCCGCGGCGGCAGCCCGCACCGCGCCGCTGTGCGCCAACGGGCACCACCGCGGCTTCGACCCCGCAGGCGCTCAGAAAACGGCGCACCCACCAGTACACGTCCTGGCGCCCCACCGTCGCCCGCAGACGGCGCATGCTCGGGCGGCGCTGGCCGGGCGTCATCAGCACCGCACGGCGGATGGCCTCCGCGACAGTATCCGCATCATACGGATTCACCAGCACCGCGGCCTTGGCGAACTGCACCGCCGCCCCGGCGAACTCGCTGAGAATCAGCACCCCGTTCCCCTCCACCTGGCAGGCACAATACTCTTTGGCGACGAGATTCATCCCGTCCTTGAGCGGCGTGACCAGGGCCACGTCCGCCGCCCGGTAGTACGCAACCAGCTCCTCGCGCTCCACCATTCGAAACACGTGGTGGATCGGAACCCAGCCCGGTTTCGTGAACTGGCCGTTCACCTGGGTGACCAGACGCTCAATCGCGGCTTTCAGGGCCTGATACTCGGCGACCGCTTCACGGCTGGGCACGACCACCTGTAACAGCGCGATCCGCCGGTGCAGCTCCGGATAGCGGCTCAGCGTCAGTTGAAACGCCTTGATCCGCTCCGGAATCCCCTTGGTGTAGTCCAGCCGGTCCACGCCCAGCAGGATCTGCTCGACGTTCATGTCGGCGCGCACGGAGCGCACGCGCGCCACAACGGCCGGCTGTGCCGCCAGCGCGGCAAACTCCCGGTAGTCCATGCCGATCGGGAAGCAGCCGGCGCTGGCCCGCTGGCCCTCGAAGGCTATGTCCAACAGCGAGCGCGACCGCCCCAGCCGCACACCAGGCAGCAGTCGCCGCAGACAGTCGGCGAAGTTCTCGCGGTCGCGCGGCGTTTGAAAGCCGATGATGTCGTACTCCAGCAATCCCAGAATGACCTCTCTGCGCCACGGCAGCTTGCAGAAGATGTCGGGCGGCGGAAAGGGAATGTGCAGGAAGAACCCGATGCGGTTTCGCAGGCCGCGCTCGCGCAGCCAGCGGCCCAGGCCCATGAAATGGTAGTCCTGAACCCAGATGAAGTCCCTGGGCGTCACGCTGGCCACCACGACTTCCGCGAACTTGCGCTGGACGGCCAGGTACGCCGTCCAGTATTCGGGCACGAAGTTGCAGCGCGACTGCAAGTCGTGAAACAGGGGCCAGATGATCTCATTCGAGAACCCGTGGTAGAAGCCCTCCTGCTCCTCGGCGGTCAGGTACACGGGCCGCAACTGATACCCCGCCTCGGCCCCGAACCGGGCGAAAACCCCCTCCAGCTCAGGCTCGTCAGCCCCCACGGCACCCGGCCACCCGATCCACAATCCCCCGCGCTCCCGCAGCACGGGCGCCAGCGCGGTCACCAGCCCCCCGGAGCCCGGATGAACTTCCAGCCCGGTCGGGGTGCGCTCGACCACTACCGGCAGGCGATTTGACACGATCACTATGCGCACGGCGCTTTCGCCCTCGTCACCCCGTGCCGACTGACCGAGCCGCCGTACAGGGGGCTGGTGTCGAGCCGCCCCCGAGCCGACTGTCCGCCGTCTGCTGCCGAACTCGCGCCCGTTGACCCGTGGCGGCCGACGTGCTGCCGCCGCTGGCACTATACCGCGGATCGCGCCCGGGCACTACCCGGCCCCCGGTGGCCCCTGATGTCCAGGCGGGCGCACCTACATGGGCACACACGCCGCCCAGTTGGCCGCCACGGCCAGGGCTGCGGTCTCGACGCGCAGAATGGTCGGGGCCAGGCGCACCAGCTCAGCCCCGGCCTGGCCGAGGGCCCTCAGTTCCGCGTCGCTCAGTCCTCCCTCCGGACCGACGACCGCGGTGACATGCTCGTCGGTCAGCGTCTGGGCGTGCAGCCGCGTTGCCAGCGGCAGGGCCTCATCGCCCGGGTGCGCGACAAGCAGCCGGCCGGAGCGCCGGCCCGCCAGCGCCGCATCCAGCGTCGCTGCGCACTCGATCTGCGGCAGCCATGCCCGTCGCGACTGCTTGGCCGCTTCCAGCGCCGTTCGTCGCAGGCGCGCCGCGTGCGCGGCCTGGGGGTGCACCACCGAGCGCTCGAACTCGGCCAGAACGATCGTCGTGACGCCCAGCTCCGTCAGCTTCTCGATCATCCACGTCAGGCGCGGCCCCTTGCAGCCGGCAACGATCAGGGTCAGCGTGCGCCCCGGGGGCGGCTCGCACAGCACGCGTTCTACGGCGAACGAGGCGGTCAGCCGCCCGCGAACCGTCCTGCGCCGCCCGGCGGGCGCGGCAGCGGCGCGCGACGCCTGGAGCACGCCGTGGGCGATGCGCCCGTTGCCATCGAACAGCACCGCCTGGTCGCCCGGGCGGAGGCGCAGGCTGCGCAGTGCGTGCTGCGACTCGGCCTGGTCCAGCGTCACGAGGCCCGGGGCAAGCTGCGGGCAGTAGAAGCGCGGCTCCGACATCGCCCGCTAGTATACGTGCGGCGCTGTGCGAGCAGCAGCGTCAACCCGGCCGAGGGACGGGCGGCACGGACACCCCGGCTTCAGCGGCCGGGGATATGAAGCCGGAAGTCAGAGGCAAGTCCCCAGAAGATGGACCGCTGCCAGCTTACCGGCTTCTGACGTCCTGCTTCTGGCTTATGACCTCCCCGCCCACCGCGGCCACCTTCTCCAGGGTCGCGGGCAGCGTCTCGAGCAGACGGTCGATGTCGGCGTCGCTGTTGAAGCGGCTGAGCGAGAAACGGATCTGTCCCTGGGCGACGTGCGGGTCGATGCCCATGGCCTTCAGTACGTGCGAGGGCTCGAGCGACCCGCTGGAGCAGGCCGAGCCGCTGGAGGCGCAGATGCCGGCTTCGCTGAGCAGCAGCAGGATCGCCTCCGCCGGACAGCCGGCGAAACAGACGCAGGTCGTGTTGGGCAGGCGCGGCGCGGCGCCGCCGACGATGCAGGCGTGCTCGAAGCGCCGCACAAGCTCGGTCTCCAGGCGCCGGCGCAGCGCGTGCACCCGCTCCATCGCCCGGCGTTCCGGCCCCATGAGCAGTTCGCAGGCGGCGCCGAAGCCGATGATCGCCGGCGCGTTCAGCGTGCCGCCCCGCCGCTGCCGCTCCTGCGGGCCGCCGAGCAGCAGCGGACGAAACGGAGTCCCGCGCCGGATATAGAGCGCCCCGACGCCCTTGGGACCGTGAATCTTGTGGCCGCTGAGGCTCAGCAGATCGACGCCCAGCTCGTTCACATCGATCGGCAGCTTGCCCAGGGCGTTGACCGCGTCCGAATGCACGAGCACGCCGCGTGCCCTGGCGATCTCGCACACCTGCCGCAGCGGGAAAAGCACCCCGGTCTCGTTGTTGGCCAGCATGATCGAGACCAGGGCCGTGTCGTCGCGGAGCGACGCGGCCAGCGCGTCCAGATCGAGCCGGCCGTCGGCGTCCACGCCGATGCGCGTCACCGCGACGCCTTCGCGTTCCAGGGCGGCGGCCGGTTCCAGGATCGCGTGGTGCTCGACGGCGGAGATGACCAGATGCCGCCGCCCCGGTCGCGCCGCCAGCACCCCGCGCAGCGCCGCGTTGTTCGACTCGGTGCCGCCGCTGGTGAAGACGATCTCGCTGTCGCGCGCCGCGATCAGGCGGGCGACCTGCCCGCGGGCCTCCTCGATCCGGGCGGCGACCCGGGCGCCGAAATGATGCCCGCTGGACGGATTGCCGTACTGCTCGGTCAGATACGGCCACATGGCCTCCAGCACGCGCGGATCGCTGCGTGTGGTGGCGTTGTTATCGAGGTAGACGACTGGGGCACTCACCGGTTCTCGGTCTCGGGATCGAGATCCCAGTCTTCGGCCAGCTCTTCCTTGAGCTTCGTGCTGCGCTCCACGTGCCCGTCGCGGAAGGCGTAGTTCGCCCCGCCGTAGTGCCGCTCGTCGATGTACGCCTCGCCCTCCAGGCCGGCGATCTGCGTCTTGAGGATTTCGGTGCGATAGTAGGCGTGATTGGGGTCCCGGATCGGCGGGGGCAGCACCTCCGGATTGGCATCGGTGATCAGCGGCAGATTGTACTTGGCCCGATCCAGGTTGCCCGTCGCCCAGGTCAGTTCGTACACGCGATAGTGTCCGGTGTGGTTCTCCAGCGGCAGGGCTTCCTTGCAGACGAACAGCGGATAGGCGCCCTCCAGATTGTGCAGCACCGGATAGTCGTGCTCCCAACTGTAGTCGCGCACCTCGAACAGGTACGTGTGCAGCAGCTCCGCCCAGCCGTGCAGCGGCGGGTGCGGGTCGCCCGGCTGCGGCTCGCGAATCGGATACTGCGCCAGCGGCAGAGCGAAGTCGTGATCGTGCGTATAGGCCGTCACCGCCTTCATGATCTCCGCCAGCGACGCCATGCAGACCGTGGCTTTCGCCTGCTGGCGGGCACGCGACAGCGAGGGCGTCAGGATCGAGATCAGCATCGAGATGATCGCGATCACCACCAGCAGCTCGATGAGCGTGAAGCTGCCACGACTGCGGCGGCCCTGCCGGCAAGCGTGCCGGTCCGGTTCCATGGCGCACATCCCCGACGGTTCGGCGTCGGCACCCCCCAGGCAATATGCTATTGTACGATCCGGCTTTCTGCTGCGGCAAGCCGAACTCATGCGGGGCTGTCCGGCCGCGGGAGCGAGCGACGTGGCACACATGCGACGCGCGCACGGTACGCCCATGTCGCCCGCCGAGCTGCGCCGCCGGCTCGATTTCACCGACGCGCAACTCCTGGCCGAGTGCGACGTGCACCGCTACCGGGCCGGCGGCCCCGGCGGCCAGCACCGCAACAAGATCGCCTCGGCCGTCCGCCTCCACCATCGCCCCAGCGGCCTGGTCGCCGTCGCAACCGAAAGCCGCCTGCAAGGTGAGAACCGGGCCCGGGCTCTGCGGCGTCTGCGCGCCGCCATCGCGCTGGCCGGCCGCCTGCCGCTCCCGGACAAGATCACCTGGCCGGCGACAGTGCAGATCGTCGCGGGCTGTCTGCGCATCAACGCGCACAATCCGGGAATCCACCACGTCATCGCGCTGCTGCTGGACGCACTGGCCCAGGCCGGCGGCAACCCGGCCGCCGCCGCCGAACTGCTCGGGCTGACATCCTCCAGCCTGGTGCGGGTGCTGCGGGATCACCCGCACGCCTGGCGTGAAGCGTCGCACATCCGCGCCGCGGCCGGCCTGCCGCCCCTCAAGTAGGGCACGTCACACGCGCCATTCCGAAGTGCTCCAACCCGCCGCACTGCCTTCTCCCTTCCGGCGCCTCGTCGCCGCGTCGATTGACTGGCATCCCGGCGGCCACTACCGTTTGGCCCGGCATGCATCGCCTCGACCTTTTCGGGCTTCGGCGCCTGTGGCCTGCACTCCGCTTACGGGCGCGCCGGCCGGCCGTTTTCATGTTCTTGATGTTGGCAGCGTACCTGGTCCCGGCCGCGTGGGGACAAGCGCCGCTTTCGCCGACAACGAGCGTGCCGGCCGAATCGCGGTTCCCGCCCGCGCCCGACCTGTATTACGGCGCGTGGGTACTGACCCCGCCCCTGGTGACCATCGTCCTGGCGCTGGTACTGCGACAGGTCGTGCCGGCGCTGGTCGTCGGTGTGCTGATCGCCGCCTGCATGCTCGTCCCATGCCTGCCGCCGGAAGCAGCCTTCGGCGGCGGCGTGATCGGCGGTGTGCGGCTGGCGCTGGAGCGTTACCTGCTTGGCGCGCTGGCGCGCCTCGATCCCGACACCGGCCGGGTCGATTACGGGCACTTGAAGATTCTGGTGTTTACGCTGCTGATCGGCGGGATGGTGGGGGTCATTGCGGCCAACGGCGGCACGAAGACGCTGGTTGACCGGGTGGCACGCTGGGCATCGACGCGGCGGCGCGGGCAGCTCGTCGGCTGGCTGGCCGGAATACTCGTGTTCTTCGACGACTACGCCAGCGCGATGATCGTGGGGCCGGCGCTGCGGCCGGTGACCGACCGCCTGCGGATCAGCCGGGCGAAGCTGGCCTACATCGTGGACTCGACCGCCGCCCCGATCTCCTCGATTGCCCTGATCGGAACGTGGGTGGGGGCGGAGGTGGGTTACATCGATGCCGGTTTGCAGGGGCTGAGCAACCGCCCGGCGTTCCTGGCGGACGTGAGCGCCTACAGCGTCTTCCTCGCCAGCATCCCGTATCGCTTCTACGCGATCCTCGCCCTGGTCATGGTGTTCTGGATCGGCCTGCTGGGCCGCGACTTCGGCCCGATGCGGAAAGCCGAAGAGGCGGCGCCACCGGCCGCCGACGACACCCCACCGCCCGGCCCGACGTCCCAGCCTCAGCGCGGGCACGCCTGGTACGCGGTCGTGCCGGTGCTGGTGCTGGTGGTGGCGACGCTGGGATTGCTGGTGGCGACCGGCTGGCCGGCAGCGCCGCCGGGGGAATCTGAGCTGCCGGGAAGCGGCCCGCGCTGGTTCCGCCTGGCCCAGCAGATCGTCAGCGACGCCGACCCCTACAACTCCATCCTCTACGGCGCCGTCGCCGCGCTGCTGGTGGCGGCCGGCATCTCGCTGGCGACGCGCGCCCTGAGCCTGGGGCGCACGGTCGACTCGGCCACCGAGGCCATGTCACGCCTGCTGCCCACGCTGATCGTGCTCGTTCTGGCCTGGTCGCTGTCCGACGCCATCGGCGACCTGAAGCTGGGCGAAGTGGCCAGGACGCTGCTGAAGCAGTACGGCCTGGCGGCCACCTGGCTGCCGCTGCTGGTGTTCATCAGCGCCTGCATCGTATCGTTCGCGACCGGCACCTCCTGGGGCACGATGGGCATTCTCTGTCCGGCGACGATTACCGTCGCCGCCGGCGTGCTCGCGGACCTGCCGCCCGCCGAGGCGCGCACGCTTTTTTACGCCGCGGTCGGGTCGGTCCTGGCGGGGGCCGTGTTCGGCGACCATTGCTCGCCGATCAGCGACACCACCGTGCTTTCGGCGCTGGCCAGCCAGTGCTCGCTGGAACAGCATGTGTGGACGCAGATGCCTTACGCGCTGACGGTGGCGGCAGTGTCGGCTCTCAGCGGCGAGGTGCTGTGCCGGCAGTGCCAACTGGCGCCATGGGTCGGCCTGCTGACGGGCGCCGCTCTGCTGTTTCTGATCACGCTGCTGCTGGGAAGACCGGCGGCCAGGGTTCGGGAATAAGCAGCCGGAGGACGGCCCGCGGCCGCGCTTATGACTTCCGGGAGCGGACGGCGCACTTTCCGGCCCGGGTTGCCGTACCCGCCGGCCGGTCACGGCCCGTCGCTGACCGGTGCCGACGCCGGCGTCAAGCAGAACGCCAGGTCGTGTTCCCGGCCTGTCAGCTCCCCGCCCCAGTCGAGCCACGAGAAGCCGTCCCCGACCGGCGAGCTCATCCAGAAGAACCAGCAGTCGGGGTCACCGCCGCCCTGGATCGAGAGCCACCCGCTGCCCACGACGCACGCCGGGCTGAACCCGTCCAGGGTGAAGTGCAGCAGCTCGCAGGTGCCGTAGTAGAGACCCGTCCGGACGACCGTCGCCCTGCCGACGTAGGAGCACAGCGGTGCGCCCGGCAAGCCGTCATCATCTTCGTAAAACGTGATCTGGAACGTCGGATCGCTTTCCACACATTCGTAGCAACCCGGCGCGCGGTCGAAGGCTGCCGTAAGACCCCACCACTGCACGCCCCCCACCTGCCCCACGACGTCCCCGAAACCGTCGATCGCCAGCGTGTAGCTGCCTTCGCCACCGGCCTCGCTGGGCGCAGGCGCCCACGGCTCAAACCACTCGTGCGCCGGCTGGGAGTACAGCGCGTCCGCAGGGCACGCCGGCGGCGGCGGGACGCACGGGTCAGGCTCGCAGCTCACATCCGGACCGAGCCACTGGCCCTCAACGCACTCAGCCTCGGCAACGATGGCGCACGTCCCGTCCGCGTAGCAGCACGCGCCGACCGGCGGCGGGCACGGGTTCGGGTCGCACGGGCTGAAGTCACCCTGGTACGCGCCCGCGCCGGCCGCGCAATCCGCCTCCGCCAGCTCTACGCACGAGCCGTCCGGCAGACAGCACGCACCGACCGGAGGCGGCACCGCCTGGATGGTCACCCGCCCGGGCGCCGGTGCCGAGCGGATCACCGCACCCGCATCCGAAAGCTCCGCATAGATCGCGTACGTGCCGGGCGCGACCCCCTCCGTGATCCACAACACGCTCGTCTCCACAGCGGCGGGAACGTCTGCCACGATTGCGATCTCGTCGCCGCTGCCCGCCTGCGCGTCGGGATCCGCAAACGCGGCGACAAGAGCATCATCCCCTGCGTTTCCCGTCACAATCTCGAACGCGACGACCGCGCCGGCAAAGACGCTGATGTCCTGATCCAGACCGGCGATGGCGACGGTCGGCGGGGCGGGGGGCGGCGGGGGCGGGGGACGCTCGCCATCCTCCTCCGGCAGCTCGAGAACCACTTCGATGATGTCGCCAGGTTCGAAGTCCTCGCCGATGCGCAAGACCTGCGTGTCCAGGACTATCGGCGGCTCACGGAGAAACGTGACGCCGACGCGGACGATGTCAGCCCGTTCAGGCCCGATGACAATGGCCGCGCTGGCCGCCACCACGCGCCGCAGTGAAAAGTGGACCTCGTGGCCGACAAGCTCCATGGTGATGCGTACGTCGGCGTCGCGGGGCGTGGGGTTGGAGATCCGCACGTGGATGGGTGCCGCGCTGGCTGCGGGAGCGTGGAAAGCCGGCGCGTTGGGGTCCGATATCTGCTCCCGGGCTACGTCCCCTACCGTAAGTTCAGGAAAAGGCTGCTCTTCGGTGGTCCACTGGGCAAGCTGGCCGGGGTGGAAAACGCACCCGACCAGCGCGCCAACAAGCAGCATGAACACGTAACGCCTGCGACACGTACACATGGACGACCCGCCTCTCCGGCCCGAACGGAACAGGTGCAGGGCAGACCCGCCGCTCCGCACCGCGGCGGCTACTGTAACTTCGGCGCCCCAGACTCGCCCCGCCGCACCTACACTAGCCGCGGCAGCGCGTGAGGTCAATCAGAATCCGGAGTGTCGCAGCTCCCTGTATCCGCGAGGCTTAGGTCTGGGCGCAACGATTTGCGTTGCGCGGTGCCGATGGTATATGATCCGCGCGGCGACGAGCCGACGACGCAGGAGCGCGGCTATGAACAGGCGTCTGATATGTTCGACCATCGCCGCTTGGGGGGCCTGCTGGCTGGCGATACATCCGGCCACCGGCCAGCTTGTGGAGCGCGCCCACATTGATCGCCCCTCGTCCTCGTCGCCGTCGCAACGTCTCGGCTGGACCGGCGGAGACTACACTCTCCAGGTAAGCAACGCCGTCAATCTCACCGGGGCGCCGATCGGCTTCGTGTCGGGGCTGAGCTCGCGCGGGCTGACCACGCCGAACTTCTTCGGCGCTTCGTCCCTGGGGCGGCTGCCGCCGCCTGCCCTCCCGCAGGCATTCGCTTTCGCGCCCGTAGGTTACGTTGTTCCGCCGTATGCTTCAAAGTCGTCGGCCTCGTGGCTGGGAGCGGCCAACGAGCTGGACCTGGCGCGGGTCACTCTCTTGCAGGCGTCAGAGCGTCTGACGGTCCCGCTGACCGGGCTGGGCTATACCGGCCCCCCACTGGTGCCGCGCCCGTACTTCGCGCCGCAACCTGCCGCCAGCGCCGTGCACGGCTTCTTCGGGCTGGTGCCGGCACAGCCGGCCTTCGACTCTGCGGGCACCGCCCCGGTCCCCGACGTCGTGACGCTGCTGGAGCGCAAGAACCAGGAGCGCGCTGAGCGACAGCGCGAGCAGGCACTGGCCGCGTTTCGGCAGGCGCTGACCGCGAGTGCCGAGCAGCGGCCTGACGCCCTGGCCGGCGCGCACCGGGACCTGGCCAACTGGCGCAACCTGGACCCGACAGCCCACCTGCCCTGTCAGCTTCTCGTCCACGTCGCGCTGGCCGAGCAGAGCTACCTGCTTGCCATGGAGTATCTGGGCCAGGCCGTGCAGCGCTATCCGGCCCTGTTCGCCACACCGCCCGGGCTGGCAGCGTATTTCGGTGACGCCGAATCCGTCGCCGGCGTGCTCCGCAGCCGCCTGCTTGAAACCCAGATGCGCGAGCACCTCCAGATCGGCGACCGCAACCCGGGAGTGGCCGGAGCCTACGCGTTGCAGGCCTATTGCGCCTGGGTGCTGGGGGACGCGGTGCGGCTGCGCGACGCGCTCGATAAACTGAAGGCGGCGGAGGAGCAGGCGCAGGCGGCGGACCCGAAGCTGGTCGCAATGCGGCAGGCCCTCAGCGCCGCCCTGCCATAGCGCGCGGCGCTCCGGGCCGTCGGGCCGGCCGGTCGGGGCCGGCGACGCGGCACCGGCACCCGGGCCGCTGTGCTGTATCGAGATGAGCGCGAAGAACGAACCGTTCCCGGTTGGCCGGCTGACGAGCTGGGCGCGCGCCCACCGCTGGCTGGTGTCGTTTCTGGCCCACCTGCTGCTGTTCGGGCTGGCCTGGTTCGTGGCGTTCGGGCTGGTCTACAAGGCCCTGCTCGTCGAGACCGAGCGCTGGTTCCGGGTGTTCTTCCTGCCCATGCTGCCGGTCGTGATGGCAGTCAAGGCGCTGCTCTTCGGGCTGATGGGGCTGTACCGCACGTCCTGGCGCTATGTCAGCATGCGCGACGTGACCCAGATCGCCAAGGCCGCCTTCGTGAGTTTCGTCTGGATCTTCGTCGTGATCTACGGCGCCCAGAACCTGGAATTCATAGCGCATCTGCTGGGCTTCAAGAGCTTCGCCTTTGCGCCCTTCGGGGCCGGGGGCTTCCCCGACTCGGTGCTGGTACTGGACTTCGCCGGCACGATCGGCCTGGTGTGCGGCGCGCGCTTCATGTTCCGCCTGTACCACGAGGAAATCCAGCCCGTGCACGAAGGACCGATCCCCAAGCTGCTGATCCTCGGCGCTGGAGACGCGGGCGAGAACGTCGTCCGCGAGATCCTGCGGCAGCCCGTGCTCCAGTACCACCTGGTCGGGTTCCTCGACGACGACCCGAACAAGTGGGGCTCCCAGATTCACGGCGTCGAGGTGCTGGGCGGGATCGACAGGATCAAGGCGGTCTGCAAAGAGCACGCCGTGGACGAGATCCTGATCTCGATGCCCTCGGCGACGCGCAAGCAGATCCGGCGGGTGATCGACCTGTGCCAGGGCACGAATCTGCGCTTCAAGACGCTGCCGGCCCTGGCCGACCTGATCACCGGTCGGGCCACGATCCAGCAGATCCGCGACGTGGACATCAACGACCTGCTGGGACGGGCGCCGGTGGAGCTGGACACGCGGGAGATCGCCCGCTTCCTCGACGGGCGCGTGGTAACGGTCACCGGAGCCGGCGGCTCCATCGGGGCCGAGCTGTGCCGGCAGATCGCGCGCTTCAATCCGCGGCGCCTGCTGCTGTTGGAGCAGGCCGAGCAGAACCTCTTCGAGATCGACCGCGAGCTGCGCGAACGCTTCCCGAAGCTGGACCTGGCTCCGCTCATCGCCGACATCGGCGACGTCGGCCGCATCGACCGCATCTTCGCCGCCGAGCGCCCCAGCGCCGTCTTCCACGCCGCGGCCCACAAACACGTGCCGATGATGGAGCTGAACCCGGGCGAGGCCCTGAAGAACAACGTCCACGGAACGCGGGTGGTGGCGGACGCGGCGGGGCGCTGCGGCTGCGAGAAGTTCGTGCTCATCTCCAGCGACAAGGCGGTCAACCCGACCAGCATCATGGGCGCCTCGAAGCGCCTGGCCGAGATGTACATCCAGGCGCTCAACGAGCGCGTCGCCACCCAGTACGTCACCGTGCGCTTCGGGAACGTGCTCGGCAGCAGCGGGAGCGTCATTCCGATCTTCAAACAGCAGATCGCCCGGGGCGGACCCGTCACCGTCACCCACCCGGAGATGGTCCGCTACTTCATGACCATCCCCGAGGCGGCCCAGCTTGTGCTCCAGGCGGCATGCATGGGGCGCGGCGGCGAGATCTTCGTGCTCGACATGGGCGAGCCGGTGCGCATCGTGGACCTGGCCCGCGACCTGATCACGCTCTCCGGCTTCCGCCCCGGCGAAGACATCGAGATCACGTTCGTCGGCGTGCGCCCCGGCGAGAAGCTGTACGAGGAGCTGGCCATCGAAGGCGAGGACGTGGCGCGCACCGCCCACCCCAAGATCGGCATCTGGCAGCACCGCGCCGCGGACTTCGACGGCCTGCTGCCGGCGATCGAGGAGCTGCTGCGCGACGCCGACGGCCTCGATCGCGATGAGGCCCGCCTGCGTCTCAAGCAGCTCGTACCCGAGTTTCAGCTCGACACCGCCCCGACCGGTTGCGCGCCCGCCCCGGCCACCCGCGCCGCCGGACAACCATCCTGAAGCACACAGCGCCAATCAGTGCCCGGGGCGGCAGGGCGGGCCTACCGGCGACGCGCTTGCGGCGCTGGACTGGTCCGGCTGCCAGCGTCTCCCGCTGCCCCCTCCTGGGACGATGGCGAGGCGACCCCGGCAGGAGCGCTCCCCGCCGCTTAGAGCGGTCCGGCGCGCCTGTGGCCCGCTCCCCCCGCGGCGAGATATAGTTGTACGCTGATGCCCAGGCGGATCATCATCCTCGGCTCGACCGGCTCGATCGGGCAGGCGGCACTGGAGGTCGTCGCCGCCCTGGGCGACGAAGTGCACGTCGTCGGCCTGGCCGCCGGCAACAACTGGCGCCGGCTCGCCGAGCAGGCGCGGCGCTTCCGCGTCCCGGACGTGGCCCTGGCCTCGCCGACCGGCTACGAAGCGCTGCGGAGTGCCTGTCCCTCCGGAACGCGCGTGCGCTGCGGTGTGGGCAGCGTAACCGAGCTGGTGCGCGAAAACGAGGCGGACTTCGTGCTGGCGGCCATCGTCGGCGCGGCCGGTCTCCCGGCCACGCTGGCCGCGGTCGAGCGCGGCATGGATGTCGGCCTGGCCAACAAGGAATCGCTGGTCGTCGCCGGGGCGCTGATCATGCCGCTGGCGCGCCGGCGCGGCAGCCGGCTGATCCCGGTGGACAGCGAGCACTCGGCCGTCTTTCAGGCGCTTCAGGGCGGACGCCGGGAGGAGGTCCGTCGCGTCTATCTGACCGCCTCGGGCGGCCCGTTCCGCACCTGGCCGCCGGAGCGGATGGCCAGCGCGACGCTGGCGGAGGCGCTGGCGCACCCGACCTGGAAGATGGGGCCCAAGGTCACCATCGACAGCGCCACGATGATGAACAAGGCGCTGGAGGTGATCGAGGCCGTCTGGCTGTTCGGCCTGGCCCCCGAGCAGGTGGCGGTGCTGGTGCATCCCGAGTCGATCGTGCACGCGCTGGTCGAGTTCTGCGACGGTTCGGTTATGGCCCAGCTCGCCCGCCCGGACATGAAGACGCCTATACAATATGCTTTGACTTATCCGCAGCGGCTGGCGGGACTGGCCCGGCCGCTGGACTGGAGCACGGTACGCAGTCTGACTTTCGAGCCGCCCGACCCGACGCGCTTCCCCGCTCTGGAGCTGGGCTATGCGGCGGCGCGCCGCGGGGGCAGCAGCGGGGCGGTGCTGAACGCGGCCAATGAGGCGGCGGTCGAGCTGTTCCGCAAGGGGGCGATCCGGTTCGGACAGATCGCCGAACTGGCTGCGGAAGTCTTCCGGCGCCACTGTAGCGGCGCCGGCGACCGGCCCGCTGGCGGAAGCGGGGCGCCGACGCTGGAGCAACTGCTGGCCTGCGACGCCTGGGCCCGGCAGGAGGTGGAGCGATGCTGTCGTCAGATGCAATCGGCCTGACGCTGGCCGCAGGCGAACTGCCCGGGTGGCTCACCACGACGGCCGCCTTCATCAAGGTCCTGATCGGGTTCTCGATCATCATCTTCGTCCATGAGCTGGGGCACTTCCTGGCCGCCAAGTGGGTCGGCATCCGCGTGGACCGCTTCTCCGTCGGCTTCGGGCCGCGCCTGTTCGGGTTTCGCCGCGGCGAGGGCTTCACCCTCGGCCGGCGCCCCGACTACTCCACGCGCGAGCTGAGCGCCAAGGGCTACGGCGAGACGGACTACTGCTTCAAGGCGCTGCCGATCGGCGGCTACGTCAAGATGCTCGGTCAGGACGACGTGGTCATCAACGAACAGACCGGCGAGGTGAAGCTCAGCGACGACCCGCGGGCCTTCACCAACAAGCCCGTGGGCAAACGCATGGTCGTCGTTTCCGCCGGCGTGGTGTTCAATCTGCTGTTCGCCGCCCTGCTGCTGGTGGCCGTGTTCCTGATCGGCCTGGAGCTGCCGGCGCCGGAGATCGGCGTGGTGCATCCCGACAGTCCGGCGCAGGGCAAGCTGCTGCCCGGCGATCGGGTCCTGGAGATCAACGGGCGCCGCGTGGATTCGTTCGCCGACGTCCGCCTGGGCGTGGCGCTGGCCGACGGCGACGTGCGCTTCAGGATCGCGCGGGGCGGCCGGACGCTCGACGAAGAGGTCGTGGTCACGCCCGTCAAGCTCGCCGACGACGAGCTCCAGACCATCGACGTCGATCCGGTCCTGACCACGCGCCTGGTGGTGGACGGCGAGCAGATCGACGATCTGCCGAATCTGCGGCAGGGCGATGAGATCACGCACGTCAACGGCCAGCCCGTCAGCAACGCCCTCGACATTCTGGCGCTGTTCAGTCGCAGCGCGGGCGCGGTGCTCGAGCTTACCGTCCGCCGGCCGCTCCAGGGCGCCACGTCCGCGTCGGGGCGGGCGGCGTCGGCCGGCGCTTCAGAGGGGGACTCGCAGCGCTTCGAGGTCGTGCGCTGCTACCAGCGCGCCGTGCTTTCCGTGAAGCCGGCCGACCTGCCTGCCGAGGCCAGGGGCAACCTGGTCGACAGTTGCCACATCCTTGGTCTGCGCCGCAGACGCGTGGTCGGGATGACGGTCCCCGGCATGCCGGCCGAAAAGGCGGGCTTCCAGCGCGGCGACGTGATCGCCGCCTGGGGCACGGTGCTCAATCCGACCTACCAGGAGATCATCGACAGCATTCAGGCCAACGCCGGCAAACCGATCCCGGTGATCGTTCTCCGCAACGGCCGGGAGCTGACGCTGAGCGTCACGCCGCGGCGGAAGTTCAGGCTCTTCGGCCAGCGCAAGGCCGAGGTGGGGATCGAGTTCTCGGCGCGCGGCGAAGAGGCGACGCCCGTGGTCGCCGACGTCGTCCCGGGCACGCCCTTTGCCGCGCTCAACATGCCCCGCGGGGCGCTGCTGCTGGCGATCGACGGCCGGCCGGTCGCGAACTGGTTTGACGTCGTCGAAGCCCTGAAGGCGGCTGCCGGGCGGACGGTGGCAGTGCGCTATCGCAGCGCGGGCGACGAAGAGACGGGCACGGTGACCGTCCCCGGCAGCCTGGTCAACGAAATGGGCCTGCCGCCGGGAGCCGTGGTGTGGTCGGTGGACGGCGAGAAAAGCGTGACGGTGCCCAACGAGCAGGGGCAGATGGTGACGCTGCCGGTCCTTGATCCGCGGGCCCTGCGGCAGATCCTGCTGCAAAAGATCGGGCAGACGGTCACGGTCCGCTACAGCGCGTCGCTGGCCGAACCGGTCATCGAGGCGTCGTTTACCGTGCGGCCCGACACCGTCGACCCCTGGCAGATGCGCGTCACCTACGGCTTCGATCCGCTGGCCTTCGAGCCCAAGACCGTGAGGGTCTCCGCCCACGGCAACCCGCTCACGGCCCTGAAGCTGGGCGTCAACTACGCCGGCTACCAGCTCTGGCAGGTCTACGTCTTCCTCAACAGGCTCGCCAGCCGCCGCGTCAGCACCCAGAACGTTGCCGGACCGATCGGCATCATCGGGATGGCGATGGAGCGGGCGCAGGCCGGCCTGCCGCAACTCATGTTCTTCCTGGCGTTCCTGTCGGTGAACCTGGCGGTGATCAATTTCCTGCCGATGCCGGTGATGGACGGCGGGCTGATGATCTTCCTGCTGATCGAGAAGATCAAAGGCAAGCCGCTGAGTCTCAAGGCCCAGATGATCAGCACGATGGTCGGCCTGGTCGCCATCATCCTGGTCGGGCTGTACGTCACGATCCAGGACATCGGGCGCTTCTTCTGACCTCACCCCGCGCGCGCCGCCAACTGTATCCCTCGCCGCCCGCTCACGGCACAAGAAGACCGGCCGGGCGTCCTCCCGCCGTCCGGCCGGTCAACATCGGCAGTTCCCCTGCCGCGCCCGGGTCTAGGGCGTCGGCTCGCGCTCCTCCGCCGCCCGCCGCCCGCGACGCTGCCGGTCACGGTCCGGCCGCTCCGACTGCCGGCTTGCCAGCCAGCGGTCGAAGCGGGCCGCCTGCTCCTCCGTCAGCAGGTCCCGGATCTGCTGCTGCACGTGCTGCGTCAGCTCGCCCAGCTTCTCCGCATCGCGCCCCGCCTCGCGCTCTGCCCGCAGCGCATCACGACGGATGTCGCGCAGGCTGCGCCGCTGGACTTCGTCCAGGTCCAGCCGGCTGACGAACTGGAAACAGGCCCGCAGGTCGAGCTGCCTCCGCCCGGCCCGCAACCGCTCCCGGAACTGCCGCAGCGTCCGCACCTGCTCCGGCTGGAGAATCGACTCCAGCCGGTCGAAGAACTCGGCGATGGCGCGCTCATTCTGCGCGCGGGCGTCGGGAAGCCGGGAGCGAAGCTGCCGGACACGTTCCTCGTCGCCGGCGTCGGCCGCCTCCTGAATCTGGCGGATCAGCTCCTCCGCCTCGGGCCCGTGCGCCCCGGCCTGGTCGACTTTCTCCTCCAGCTCAGCGTAGAGCGCGTCGTACTGCTCCGCCTGCTCGTCGCTGAGCTCCAGCTCCGCCCTGAGCTGGCGGAGCTGCCCCACCGGCCCGCGCTCGCCGCCGCGCTGCGCTGCCAGCCGCTGCCGTATCTCCGCCAGCCTGGCCCGCTGATCGTCTCTCAGAATGCCCTCGATGCGGTCCAGGAATTCCTCCAGCCCGCCCCCGGACCGGCTTTCGCGAAGCTGGCGGCGGATTTCAGCGGCGCGCTGCTCGTCGCCCGCCTGACGCGCGCGGCGCAGCTCATCCGTCAGTTCACGCATCCGCTTCAGCCCGCCGCCGCTGCGCTCTTTGCGGAACTCGGCGGCGATGCGGTCGAATTCGGCCTGTTGCTGGGCGTCCAGGTTGAGCTCTTGGCGGATGCGCCCGATTGTCATGGCCGGGCGGTCCTGCGACCCGCGTTGCTGGCGGACGGCAGCGCGGGCGCCTTCCTCGCCGCCGGCCGGCTCCTGCCCCAGGGCGGGGATCGCCAGGGCGGCTGTCAGGCATACGGTTGTCAGATGCAGCCTCATGCGTCACTCCCGTGGTGGAAAGAAACCGGTAGCGGCGGTCAGAAAGAGCCGGCGCCGCACCATGCTTTAATAGGA
>Ga0209018_1001097_pt1 | contig 22900 bp, 17 predicted proteins | sample YNPBryBLVA2012_FD_185814 | JGI IMG/M metagenome (GOLD analysis project Ga0209018, IMG submission 185814) | Anoxygenic and chlorotrophic microbial mat microbial communities from Yellowstone National Park, USA - YNP Bryant BLVA 2012 (SPAdes)... ...
CACGGAAAATCAGGCTGTGACGCGTGTCTACCCGGGTAGACGCCGATGTCTACCCGGGTAGACGCCGATGTCTACCCGGGTAGACGTGGAACGCGCCGTAGGCCTGGCGGGAGATCGAACGAGCGTGGACGAGGCGGAGTCGCTACATGGCCGTTGCTGTTGTCGGCTGGGAGGAGCAGGTCGCGGTCGCTCTCCTGGTACGAGGCTGTCGGGCAGAGGGCAGGTTCCGGACCGCGCATGCACCGGTCTTCCGCCGCCTTGCGACCAGGGAAGGGGTGGGCGCAACGTCGGTGTGTTCCCTCGGTGCCTGCCGGCGCGCCGGGCAAGCCGCCGTTCGTACGCCATCTTCGACGCGCGAGAAGACGAGCAGCCCGGCTACCACGAGCCGATCACTCACCGAAGCCGTCGATGCGCGACGGACGGCAGCGACGTGCGCACCTGAACCAGGTAGCTGCGGTGCAGCGTGGCGCGGCAGAGCCCTTCGCCTTCCGAACACTGCGCGATCACCTCACCCCAGGGGTCGACGACGATGGACTTGCCGTACGTGGTTCGTCCCTTGGGGTGACGTCCCCACTGTCCGGGAGCGATCGCGTAGACCTGGTTCTCGATGGCGCGGGCGCGGACCAGCACGTGCCAGTGGTCCTTGCCGGTGGTGAGCGTGAACGCGGCGGGGATGACGATGATCTCGGCGCCCATGTCGATCAGCCGTCGATACAGCTCCGGGAACCGCAAGTCGTAGCAGATGCTCAACCCCACTTTGAAGCCGTCGACATCGACGACCACGGGTTCGTCGCCGGCGAGGTTTGCGTCGGACTCGGCGATGCGCGTGCCGTCAGGCAGGTCCACGTCGAACAGGTGAATCTTGCGGTACTTGGCGGCGATGGTGCCGTCGGGCGCGAACACCGCGCACGTGTTGTAGGGGCGCCGCGGGTCATGGGACTGTTCGGGCACGCCGCCTGCGATGACCCAGGCGTCAGCGTCGGTCGCAGCCATGGCGAGGGACTCGAAGATGGCGTGGCCGGGCTCGAGGGGCTGGGCCACGGCGCGCTTGCCGTCTTCGGGGCCCATGTACGCGAGGTTTTCGGGGAGAACCACGAGCCGGGCGCCACGTCGTGCGGCCTCGAGCACCAGGGACCGGGCGGTCGAAAGGTTGGTCGCAAGATCATCCTGTGTGTTGAGCTGGACCGCGGCTACTTCGATCGAGTCGTGCAGCGTGATACCGGTGTTCATGACAGCTCCCTGCCTTCGTAGGACCGTGCGCGCAAGGGCGCGAGGCCGCGTATCTTGCCGTAGCGGTGCGGGGATGACCTGCCTAAAATGAACGCGCCATGACGATCACCACGGCGTCGATGCAGCAGTTCGGCGTGCCGTCGAGCCCCGACGCCGCGCGGCGTGGCGGCACGTCGGCAGGGCTGGTCCTGCTGTACTCGCAAGACTACGAGCATCTTCAGCCGGCCTACCCGATGACGACGCCGGAGGTGTACATCGGGCGCGACCCGGCCTGCGCGATCTGCGTGCCGGAGCGCGCCGTGTCGCGACGCCATGCGATGCTGCAGTATCGCGGCGGTGTCTGGGTGCTGCGCGACCTCGGAGGGAGCAACGGAACCATCGTCGACGGTGCATTCGTGACCGAAGCCGAGCTGGAGCACCTGGCGGAGATCCGGGTTGGCGACACGATCTTCAAGTTCGTGGAGTCGGGCGCCGAGCTGTTCGTGCCGTTCCGGATCGATGGAGTGATGGTCGGCGGCGCGCGGCGTCGCGCCGAGCGGCTCTCGGAACTCGTAGGCGGGATGCAGATCGACAAGGCGGGAGCGCAGCTCGAGCGGATCGCGCCCGTCGAGCTGTCGGTCATCATCATGGGCGAAAGCGGCACGGGCAAGGAGGTCGTGGCGCGGGAGCTACACCGGCTGTCGGGCCGTCGTGGTCCGCTGGTGGCGATCAACTGTGCAGCGATACCGGCGAACCTCATCGAGAGCGAGCTGTTCGGCTACAAGCGTGGCGCGTTCTCGGGGGCGGACAGGGACAAACTGGGGCAGATCGCAGCGGCCGACGGCGGCACGCTGCTGCTCGACGAGATCGGCGACATGCCCATGGAAGCGCAGGCGAAGCTGCTGCGTGTGATCCAGGCGCGCGAGGTGTATCCGGTCGGTGCGACGAGCGCGCAGCGGGTCGACGTACGTTTCGTCTGCGCGACGAACCGCGACCTGGCGCGGCTTGTCCAGGAGGGCCGTTTCCGCGGCGACCTGCTCGCGAGGCTCAACGAGTTCAGTATCGTGCTGCCGCCGCTCCGGGAGCGGAAGGAAGACATCTACCTGCTCACGCGGGTGCTTCTCGCACGGCATGGCGCAGCGCATCTCAGAGCGTCGTTCGCGTTCATGCTGGCGCTCTTGCATTACGACTGGCCGTACAACGTGCGCGAGCTCGAGTCGTGCCTCAAGCGCGCCTCGGCGATCACCGACAGCCCGGTGCTCGAGCCCCGCACGCTGCCTGACGCCATCCGCGAGAACATGCAGACCTACGGCCGCCGGCAGACCTTCGAAACGTCACCGCCGCCCGCCTTTTCGTCGCAACCACCACCAGCCCATCCGTCGCAGCCCGCCGCGCAAGCCACACAGCACGCACAGCCTCGCCGGTCTGCTCCGCCGACCGAGGAGGAGCTTCGTCGATTGCTGACCCTTCACCGGGGCAACGTCGCCGCCGTGGGGCGTGCGCTCGGCAAGGAGCGCATGCAGATTCACCGGTGGATGCAGCGCTACGGGATCGTGGTGGATGAGTTCAGGAGCTAGCAAGGCCGCGCGTGCCTCCGCTCCAGCCTGGTGGAGGGGACGACTGTAGCCAGATCCCTGGCGATTGCGAGCTTGCGCGCAGCCGCGCGATCCGCGCCGCCGTCTGACCCTGGACGCGCTGGATGAGTGCCCGCGACGACAGGGAACGTTGCCACGACGACGTCTCACGGGACGGCGCTCGGTTTGACATGGCTTGCACCTGCGGGAAAAACTTGCTCCAGTTGCGCCAAGCATGACCGCACGTTGCGCCCTTCCCCGCCGATGGCCCGCAGGATCCGCCCTGCTGCTCTCGGCGTCTTGTTGCGCGATCGCCGAGCTCGCCAGCAGCACGTCCACGGCGCAACCCGCGGGTGCGCCTCCCGTGGTGTCGTCCAGCGCAACCGCCGCGCCGGCCCCGCAACCCGCTGGCCCATCGCTGATGCGTACGGTCCGGTCCCTCGCGCGGGATCTGGCTCCCGTGTCGGCCGGTTCGATCGTCGCGGCCGTTGCACTCGAGTCCGACGTCCCGGCACCGCACGGCTCGGAGCTGGTCAGCAAGGCCGTCGCGTTGCTGGCCGGCGCCCTGGGGCCCGAGGTCCGCGCGGGACGCTCCCCGGCAACCTTGGATACCGCAAGAGCAGATGCGGCGTCCGCTTCGTCGTTCGTGCTGCTGAAGGTGCAGATCGCGCACGGCGAGATCCGCCTGTCCGCGGACGCATACCCGGTCGTTCACAACGTATGGGACCGGGCGCGCAACCCATCGCCCGGGCCGATCGCCCACGGCTACGCGTCCGCGCGGATCGACGCCGAGATTCGGTCGTTCCTCGACCCGATACCGCTGGTCGCCACGGAAACGCTGCGTGTGCCCTTGCCCGAACCCGAAGTGCTCGCCCTGCTGTGCGACGACATCGACGACGACGGCGCGCTCGAGGTGGTGGCGGCATCCCGCCGAAACGTGCTGGTGGGCCGATTCCGCAACCAACGGTTCGACACCCTGCGCAAGGCATCGTGGGACTCCTACGCATCGATCGCGCCGGTCCCCTGGCGCCAGCCCTTGATGTCGATCGCCTCGCCCGAACCGGGCTCGATCGACCTGGGCTCCACCGACCGGGCCAGGGCCGTGCGCATCGATGCCGCGCTGGTCGCTCGTGCTGACCTTGCCGGGTTTCCCGTCCCTCTGCCATCCGGATCCGCTTGCGTGCGCGTCGACGCCGGCACGCTCCACAATCGCTTTTCCCCGTGCACGTCCGACGCCCAGGTGCCGCCCTGGGCCGAGGCGCCGTTCACGTTCGACGCCTCCGCGGCGACCTCCCTCGTGCGTAGGGATGGTCGTCTCGACGGCGTGATGGGGGTTCGTCGTGTGGCGGACGCCACCGTGGTGTTGCGCGACACGCAGGGGCGGACCGCGAACGTGTCGAACGTAGGGGCTCAGATCGCCCTGGCCGACCTGGACCTCGACGGCGACCCGGAATTGCTGGCGAGCAGGAACGTGCTGAATGCTGCGCAGGACGCCGTCGTCGTTCGCACCTGGAGCCAGCAAGGCGTGCAGGAGCGGTGGTCCAAGCCTGTCCCACAAGGTGTTTCGGCGGTCACGGCCTGCCCGCCCGAGGGCGGCGGGATGCGGGCCATCATCGTCGCTTCTTCGACCGAGCTGTGGTTGATTCGATGATGCGTCGAAGAACGTTGCTCGGCCTGGGCTGCGCGATGGGGCTGGAGTGCGTGGTCGGCGAAAGCCCGGCCATGGGGCGCTACCCCGTGGGTGGTTCGTTGAGTTTGCAGATCCCGCATGACACATCGCAAGTCGATCCCCACGACCTGAGCGACCCGATGGCCGCCATCGTGGGCTCGGCCCTGTTCGAGACAGTGTTCCGTCTGGACGTGTCCGGCACGCCGTACCCGTCGCTCGCGCAGTCTCCCCCCACGCTCGACGGCACCAACGTGCGCGTGACCTTGCGCGAAGGGCTGCGGACTTCCAGGGGCCGAGCCCTGGACGCGCGGGATCTGGTCGCGAGCGTGGAGCGGGCTCGGTCGCGCGGCGCCAGCGCGCTCCTCAGCCATGTTGCAAGGCCTGTCGTGGCTCGCGGCAAGCCCCGTGTCGCTGTGTTTCGCGATGTCGACCCGGTGGACCTGGCCCGCTTGCTCTCGTCGCCCCTGCTGGCCGTGGTGTCGCGGTCTTCCAGCCCTGCGGCTCCGGACGGCACGGGACCGTTCCGCGCGGATCCGTCCCCGGAACGCCTCGTGTTGACGCGCAACCGCTACGCCGCCCGCGGCCCCGCTTTCCTTGATCGGGTGACCTTGATCCGAGCCTCCGACCTCACCGGTCCCCTGCGCGCTTTCGAGGCGCGCCAGGTCGACGTGGGCTGGCTCGGGGCCGGATACTACCAGCAGCGTTCCGATGCCGTGCCCTTCGATTTCGGGTCCGTTGCCTGGGTCGTGCTGCGCACCGGCAACGAAGCTGGCGCGTGGGGCGGCCCCGGCGTTGCCCAGCGCATGCTCGACGGCATCGAACCGTCGCGCCTCGCGCGACTCGTGCTCGGCTCCTATCCCGCACAGGCTGCCCCCACCCCTTGGGGCGGCGGTCCCTGCGAGATCCTCGCGCCTGCCCGTTCCCCTCACCTCGCCGAAACCGCGCGAACCCTCGCATCCATCCTCTCCGCCCCGGGACATGAAATCACGCCCCGCGTGCTGCCCGACGCCGAAGTCGACCGGCGTCGCCGGTCCGGCGCGTTCGCCCTGATGGTCGACCTGGTGCGTCCCATCGGCCCACCAGGCGTGGCCACCCTCTTCGCCCTGGCCACGGCAGACGACCCGGCACGCGCAACGAGCATCGTCCGCTCGCCGCCCAGACTCACCTCCTTCGCACCCAGGGTTCTCGCACGCACGCTGCGCCTGGGCGTGGTGGGCGACCTGCGCGTGGCCGGTGCCGCGACGGAGTCGGTGCGGTTGCAGCCCCAAGCCGACGGCATCGGGTGGGACCTCGGTGCGTCGTATCGACTCGGCGCCTAGGATGGCGCCCCGCGAGTGTCACGCCACGCGCCTGGGGCCGGTGCGCCCAACGAGCTGCACGACCGCGAACCAAGGGCCCACAAAAGGAACAACGCCCACGACGGAGGGGGGCAATCGTTCGTGGGCGTTGGATAGATGCCGACGTCAGGGACCCAAAACTGCTGGGCCTCGTCCGACGTGGTGACCCTACATGTAGCACATCTCGGGCCAGGTCGCCGCTACGCAATTTCAGCCAGTTGCGGCAGCCATCCGGGCATCTTCCGTTCAACGGTGAACCCAGACCCGTCCGTCTTGCACGACATCGGTCGCGGGGGTCCGTTCGGGTTCGGGAACACACGGGCCGGCAACGAGACGGGGCAAGCGAACGGCAACGCCGCGGAGCCAGACCGAATGCTGCGGCGCTCAGGTCGGCGGACGGCAGACCTCCTCTCCGCACGGACGCAGGGGCCCGGCAGGTCGGGCACCGCCTGGCTCTCGGCCGGGTGCGTGTCGAACTTTCGGCCTATCGTCCCAGGGCTTCGGAATCACGGCTTGGGCGGAAAGGACGCCTGCGGCGACCAACTCTGGTGGCGCCGCCAACCTGCCACCAACAAGGCGGTTGCAAGCAGACCCCAGGTCCAGGTCGCGCATGGCGCCGTGCCCCCGCCATGCCCAAAGCAACCTGGTCCATCGGCGCCGTCGTCCGCCTGCCGTCCGGCCACCGCAATCCGCGCCTGCCTCCGTGTCACCGGTCGTCCCGACCGCCTGGACAATCCGAACCGTCCCGTGTCCATCCTGTCCAACAGCAAGCCGGCGCGATGCGCACTGGCACCGGCACCCAACCATCCAACAGCTTGTGTGCCAGTCCGGTCGTATGGACTTGCGCACCGTTGCGGGCGCGCACGGGTGCGGCCGGCCACCCGAAGCCCGCCCGACGCGCCCCCATGTTCGCGGTATTGCTCGGAAGCAACCACCGACGTGGCGGACCGCCGCCCCCTACGCATTCCGCCACTTCCCCGTCCTGCCCGGAGGATCTCTTACCCACCGGTTCGACGCATCTGTTCAGCGGTTGTCTTGGCGCCGGTATCTGCGATGTTGAGTGCCTCGGGGTGCGGGCTCGGCGAATGAGCAATCCGGTGTAGCGGTGCGTTCCGTGCAAACGAATCCGTTGAGTGCCTTCGGGTCGTGGGGTTTCGGAGCCGGACAACCGCTGAACAGTTGCGGTTCAACGGCCTCTCAGGCCCTTGCTGGCATCGACGAACAGTCGCTCGTCGAAGCGACGGTATCCCTCTGCCGAGTACGTTCCGTGGAAGCGTTCGGGGGATTGCCGCGGATCATGGTTGCACCTCGTGCTGCCGGCCCGCGTCGCTGTTCTGAGCTGCAATCATCATGACCATGCGGTCCCTGCGCGTCGCGGTGACGGTCAGACCATGCCGTTCGAAGATCTCGAGGAGCCGGTCGCCGTCGAAGAACGTCATGGCAGACGCTTTGCGCATCGCCTGCTGGGCGGGCCCGTGGAGCCAACGGGCTGACCCGAGCGTGGCCACGCAAACCAGGGGTGCGCGGGCACGCATGGCATGGGCCAGGGCCCGCACGGCGCCTTCCGGGTCCGCAACCAAGTGCAACACGCCAGAGCAGGTCACGCCGCCCAGGCTGCCAGCCCGGATCGGGAGAGCGGTCGCCGAGGCCCGTACGAAGAGGACATGGGTGTCTCCCCGACGGCGAGCGTCGTGCACCGCGCGGTCGAGCATGGTAGCGCTGATGTCGACGGCGATGACCCGCGAGGCGCCAAACCGGCTCGCGAGCCAACCAGCGTATCGACCGGTCCCGGACCCCACGTCGAGCAGCGGACCGTCGACCGGCGACATGTGTCGCTGGAGGAAGGCGTGTTCGTGCGCGTAGCCGATGCCCGGTCCGAGCCGCGCGAGGGTGGGGCGAAGCACGTCTTCATAGATGGCCGTGACGGCGCGCGATTGCATGAAGCGACGCGCGAGTCGGCCGCGGTCCGGGGGGGCCGGTTCGAAGTCGATCCACCCGTTCCGCAAGGGGAAAGGCGCGTGGCACCCGGCGCACGCCCAAACGGTGGGCCCCATCGTCAGGGGGCCGCCGCAACGAGGGCACGCCAGGCTCGCGGATCGTTCGTCGGACAGCGTCATGACCTCGATGGTACCGCGCCTCGGGACCGATGCGACAGGCTCAGCACACGCCCTTTCGAATCCGTGCTCGTGCCGGCTGACCTTGCCGTCATGTGCCGCAAGAGCACCTGCTCAGAACCTTTCCTGCGGTTGGGCGGCGGCTGCCCTCGGGCCGGCGGGAGGGGCAATCGACCGCAGCCCGGCGAAGCGCGGCGGCGGAGCCGGCGAGTTCGTCCGCCAAGAATCCCGGGTGCTCCCGGTCGACACCGAGCTCGCAACGCCGGGCCCACGCCATGACACACAAGCAGCGTGCGTCATGAGCGCCGACGTCGCCGAGGTCCGAGGCAACACGCGGGCTGTCGACAGCCGTCAGGGCTGCACCTTCGTGGGCGCGTTTCGCTGGAAGTCGACCTTGAGGCGCGAGACGCTCGCGAGACGCTTGCCGGTGCGTATCATCTCGAGGTTGTCGACGAACTGCACGTCGATTCTCATCGAGCTGCCCAGGTACTTGCGGAACGTCGCCAGGACCTCCTGCAGGACGTCGTCGGAGTAGCGCGACCCTTTGACCACCTTGAAGATCATCGCCTCGGGCTCTTCCTGCACGACCTGGTACAACTTGAACGCATAGTCGTACTCCTTGAGATAGTGAGCGAAGAAGGTGCCGGGCAGATATCGTCCGTCGGTGCCTTGGATGATGGACTGCACCCGTCCCTCGATCCGGCCGATGCGGGGCAGACCTCGCCCGCAGGGGCATGGCTGGGTGTCGTCGACGGCTTCGGCCAGGTCGCCGATGCGATACCGGATGAAAGGCATGCAGTAGTTGTTCAGGTCGGTAATGACGACCTCACCGACTTCTCCTGGCGCCGCGGGGCGGCCGTCGCGCAAGATCTCGACGATGAAGCCTTCGCTGACGACGTGGTGGCCCTGGTGTGCCTCGCATTCGTAGGCAATGCCAGAGAACTCGCGTCCGCCGTACTTGTCGAAGACCCGGCAACCGAACGCTTCTTCGATGATTGCGCGACTGTTGTCGGGCAGCGTCTGGGCGCTGGACATCACACCGCGGGGCCGGTGCTCCAGCCCTCCGTGTACCTTGATGAACTGGCCGAGGAGGTTGAGCGCTTCGGCGTACCCGTCCACCAGGGTGGGCTTCCAGTCGGACACTTGTCGCACGACGTCCGGGAGAATCTCTTCGCGCATCTCGAAAACCGGGACGAACTTGCGTCGAAGGAAAAGGGCATCGGCCTTCTCCTTGCGGATTTGAGATGGGCTCATGCCGAGGGTCTGGTGCCAGAGGCGCACGCAGGGGTCGCCGAAGCGATACCCGGTCCATTCCTGGGATCGGAGCGTGGCCGCCCATCGAAACTCGAGTTGTTGCCGGTCTGCATAGCAAACGAAGGGTTCGCCCGTGGACCCACTCGTGGTGATCTTGAGGATCTCTCTCTTGTCGTGATTCTCCGACATGATGTCGAAGTAGATATGGGCGCGCACGTCGTCTTTGCTCAACAAGGGCAGCTTGTGCAGGTCTTCCTGCGAGCGGATGTCGTCCGGGTGGACCCCGGCCTCCTGCATCCGGGCACGGTAGAAAGGCACATTGCGGTAGGCGTGCCGGACCAGCCGCCTCAGCTTCTCGTTCTGCAGCTCCCGCATCTGGGACAGCGTCAACCACTGGGTCTTGTTCAGGGTGTCGTAGTAGTGCTCCACGTCTCGGGTGATGAGCCAGTGTGTTCTGTCGAACGCCGCCATGTATGCGCGCCACTCGATCTGTCGCACGGCGGACCGCCGGGGCGTGCGGTCGAGCACCGGATAGCGCTTGAGGAAATGCGTCGCAACGTCTGGAACCGTACGCTGGAGGCGATACTCATACAGACCGCTGGCGATATCGCCGAGTGACAGGATGGAGGCCTTGAAGGCGCCTTTGTCGAGGAAGGACTTGCCCTGCCGTCGATGCTCGAACAGCGTCTCGACCTCCTTGTAGGAATAGCCCTTGGCATGGGCGGCCACCATGATGAACGTCTGCCAATAGTGGTAGTTGCCTTCGTAGGACAGCAGATCCTGCATGACCTCGCGGGCACAGATGACGAAACCGCTCTTGTTGTCGTGCAAGCGCATCCCGAAACTATGGTTGAGCAGGAAGTTCAGCCCGCGGCTCAGGTGGTAGCGCGTATCGCGCTCCCTCCCGACCGCGCTACGCCACCCTTGCACGACATCCACGCTGGACTCGATCAGCGTGCGATAGAGTCGCAGGATGTCTTCGGGCTGGTACTGGAGATCGGCATCGATCACCACCACGTAGTCCCCGCGCGCAGCGGCCACCCCCGTCTTCCACGCCGCAGCGATTCCCGCATTGCGGGCATGGAAGCGCCCCACGACGACTCCCGGGTACGTACGCTCATACTCCTCTATCACCCGTCGCGTCCCGTCCGTGCTGCCGTCGTCGACCAGCACCAGCTCCCCCGCGAGCTTTCCGCGCTCCAGCACGCCCAGCACCCGCTCGACCAGCGCAGGAATGTTGAACTCTTCGTTGAAACACGGGGCGATCACCGAGATTGTGAGGCTGTGGCTCGTCGCGGTCCCTTGATCGGTCATGCTTTCGTCTCCGGGCTGTCAGGAGCGGTCCTCGTCCTAGCACGAAGCGACGCGCCGAGCCAAACCCCGGCGCCAGCGCTGCCGGGCTCCGCAAGAAACGAAGAACCAGCGAGCACACCGCCCAGGGATGCAACGACGCGCAGAGGCGCGGTCGCAGGTCCGACGGAGCCGCCCGCCGCGGCGTCACGGCTCACGCTGCCATACAGACCAGTGCGACCCGACGAAGACCTGACGGAAGGTGCCGGGCGGCGGGTGGAAGCCCTGCCCCCTCGCCAGAACATAGTCATAATAGGGATACAGCTCGCCACGTACGGGTACGGATTCCGGTGTCCATTCCCATCGCCGGCGGGCCGGTCCGCCAGGCGGCGGGGCCTTTCCTGGCGCGTAGTCGAAAGGCCAGTGCGGATATCCCGCAAAGGAGAATTGCACCAGGCCCCCCTTGCGTACCTGGTAGTACGACCCGAAGTGCAGGAAGGGCGAGAAGTTCACCGACGACGACCCGCGGTCGTAGATGAGCGTCGCCACCTTCTGCCGCGGCGGGATTGCATCCAGCGCCCGTTCGAAGTCGCCCACCTCCTGCTGCTGAAAGCGAATGAAGTGCGCTGACGTATTGAACAGGCCGTACGCGGCGACACCCATCGCCGCCATGGTCGCCCAATGCCCCTTCCAACCGTCGGGCATGCGGAGCAACGGTATCACGGTCAGCGCGAACAAGATGGGAAAACGTGGAGCGAGGGGCCAGATGTAGTCCCGCCCCTCCGGCGTCGTGAACCAGAACCAGGCGCAGACCACCGGCAACGCGACCAGGCGCCAGGCTCCCGCTCGCACCCGCTCCCGCGACGATTGCCCCATCGCTGCGGTCAGCAGCGCCACGGCCAGCAGCGCCACAAAGGTGCGCTCGTCCGTGTCGTCCGGGAACACATCCGTCATCCAGCGATAGACCGACGACAGCAATGTAGCGAGGTTGGGGGCGGACCGCTCGGATCCGATCTGGCGGGTAAGCTTGCCCGCTTCGGTGAACAGCGACCACCACGACGCGACGGCGAAGCTCGGCAGGGCCGGTGCGAGCAGCGCCGGCCAGTCGCGCAGACGCCTCCAGGGCAGCAGCACGAGGAAGCCGACCGCCAACAGTCCGAAGGGCACGACGTGCAGATAAAAGAGCGCAACACCGAGCACCGCGAGCCCGATGCCCTTTTTCCAGTCCGGGTCGTCGAAGTACCGGACGGCCAGCGCGAGGCCGAAGAGCATCAATGGGATGCCGAGCAGGAATGGAAAGAGGCCGAGCAGCACCATCACGTTCATGGTCAGCGGCACGGACAGCAGGCTCAGACGCGGATCCTTGCCGAGCGTACGCAGCAGCACGGCCATCCCCAGCACCGTTCCCGCAAAGTAGGCGCCCATCAGCACCACATTGGCCGCGACCACGCCCAGCACGTAGGACAACACACTCCCGAGCGCGTAATACCCGAGGTACTGCGTGCGTCCCAGCGTCAGCACGTAGTGGTCCCGGAAACCGAAGGCCGGATCCCCGAAGCTGTGGATCACCCGCATGGCGGCGAGGTGATAGGGAAGATCCTCGATCGGCGGGAAACGAACGATCCACGCGGGGATCGTCGCGGCGACCGCCGCGAGCACACACAGCCACATGGGTGCGGAGATGCGCGATGAGCGCCGCATGCGCGCGGAGTCTACACCATGCGGCGCGATCGAGGTCCCCAATGCACCACCCCATGGCTGTTGCGAACAGCATGCCCTGCGCTAGGCTGCGCTCCCGCCATGGTCGAGCAGCCACGTACGCCGCAGCAAGACGGCACCTGTGTCGTACCCGGAGTTGGCCTGTCGCCCGACCAGCCCCCGGCCCAAACACGCCCCTTCGCCTGGACGCGATCCTGGAAGACCTGGGTTGCCCTCATCGTCCCGTTCATCGCCTTGGCGGAGCTCATCGCCCACCTGGTGCAAGTGCGCACCGCCGTGCCCCCCGAAGCGTGGGACCAGGCGCGGGAGGTCGCCCGAACCATGCTCCAGCCTGCCGACGGCCTGCTGTTTTCGCCGCGCTGGACCGAGCCGCTCGGACGCATGCACTTCGGCGACCAGCTCGCCACCCTCGATCGGATGGCGCCCCCGGACTACACCCGATTCCCGCGCGTGCTCGAGGTGTCCATCCGCGGACAACACCGTCCCGAAGTCGCAGGCTGGACCTTGACCGAGGATCGCCGTGTCGGACCCGTGCGCCTGCGCATGCTCGCCAACCCGTCCCCCGTGCAAGTCGTCGACGACCTCATCGATCACGTCCGCCCTCACGACCTGTCCGTCGTCGAAGCATCCCTCGCCGACGGCTCCGAGCGCCCCTGCCCGTTCACACAAACCGGCCCCCGCAGTGGCCCGCTCGGCTTCGGCCCCGCAATCCCTGCGGACAAGTTCACATGCTCGCGCGGCGGACCCGTCGCCGTCACCGTCGTCACCGACCTCGACTACTACCCGCATCGCTGCATCTACGCGCCACCTCCAGGCAGCGGCGCCGCGCTCCGCTTGCGCTTCGCCAGCATCCGGTTCGGAAAACTCCTGCACGGACACCATGGCCTGTATGTCGAGGCCGAACGCCTCCGGCAGGGTGCTCCGATCGAAATCACCTTCCGCGCCGGCGACAAGACCATCGGCACCACCGTACACCACGATGGTGAGGGGTGGTCCCGTTTCCAGTTCGACACGTCCGACCTCCAGGGCTCGACCGACGAGTTGACGGTCGAGGTCAGGTCGACGTTCTCCGAACGCCGGATGTACTGCTTCGAAGCGGACACGAGGTGACAGCCTGACCATGAAGTCTTCCCACCCAGCCTGGGACCACCTCATCGGCTTCGGCCTCGCCGTTGCCTATGTCGTGTGGCTCGTCATCAGCTCTCGCACCCTCGGCTTCGCCCGTGACGAAGGCTTCTATTTCCAGGCGTCGACCGAGTACGCTCGCTGGTTCGACCTGCTCTGGCACGACGGCTCCAGGGCGCTGCAGCGCGCAACCGTGGACCGATACTGGGCGCCGAACCACGAGCACCCCGCGCTGCTCAAGAGCCTCTTCGGCATCTCCTGGCTGCTGCTGCACGAAAAGTGGAAGCTCGTGCCCCAGGCGAGTCTGGCGTTCCGCCTTCCAGGGATGTGGATGGCCGGTCTTGCGCTGTGGACCACCCATGTGTTCGGCGCAAGAACCTACGGCCGCACCGCAGGTCTCTTCGCAGCCGTCCTGCTCGCCCTCATGCCGCGTGTGTTCTACCACGCCCACCTCGCGTGCTTCGACGTCGGCATCATGACGATGTGGACGCTGTCGTTGCTGATGTACTGGAAAACAACGCATCGCGGGGGCTCGCTATGGCCCGTGCTGACCGGCCTGGTCTTCGGTTTGACACTCGAGACCAAGCACAATGCGTGGATCCTCCCGACGGTGGTCCTGACGCATGCCGTCTTCACGACCGCAACTCGTTCCGTACGTCGCGATCGCACCGCACGCTGGGCGATCCCCGGCGCGATCCTCGCCATGGCCACGCTGGGCCCCGCGCTGCTCGTCGCGCTCTGGCCCTGGCTCTGGCACGACACATGGGAACGCTTTCGCTGGTACGCCAGCTTCCACCTGCATCACGAGTACTACAACATGGAGTTTCTCGGACGGAACTACTTCCTCAATCCGTCCCCTCGCGCCTACGCACCCGTCATGATCCTGGCCACCGTGCCGTCGACTACGCTTCTCTTGTTCGCCGTTGGCCTCGCCGATCGCTTGAAGCATGCGTGGAGCCGACTTCAGGCCTGGTTTCGTGATCGCCATGCGGCCTCGCCCTCCGATCCCGATTCTGCGCCCCGGGTCGACACCGACATCCTCGTGGTGCTGGCCATCGCAGCGTCGCTCTCACCCTGGCTGCTGTCGTCCAAGACACCGATCTTCGGCGGCACCAAGCATTGGCTGACCGCCTATCCGTTCATGTGCCTGCTGGCTGGCCGGGGCTTCACCTGGGCTGCTCACAAGCTTCGCGAGACTTTCCCCAAGCTCTCGGCGGCCCGCGCCCTGCCCGCTACCGCCGCGCTCGGCTTGCTCTGCGCCCTGCCCCCCCTCGCGCAGACCGCACACTCGCATCCCTTCGGCCTGTCGTCGTATGTCCCGCTGGTGGGCGGCACCGCGGGCGGCGCTGACCTCGGACTGAACCGCCAATTCTGGGGCTTCACCTCCCAGAGTGCCAACGCCTGGCTCGCACCCCACGCACCTCGCAACGCCACCGTGTTCATCCACGACACCGCGTGGCAGTCCTGGTCCCAGATGATCGCCGAAGAACGCCTCCGAAAAGACCTTCGCGGCGTCGGTAGCCCAGGCGAAGCCCAGATCTCGCTCGTGCACCACGAACTCCACATGAACGAGGTCGACCACTCCATCTGGGTCGCCTACGGCACCGTCGCCCCTGCGTTCGTCGTTACCCACGACGGTGTCCCCATCGTGAGCATCTACCGGCGGCGTTGAGCCTGCGCTGCGCGGGCCGTGTGGACCTCCCACGCGATCGGCACGAGGTCCAGACCGGCACGAAGCATCGCGATGGTCGTGAGCTTCGATCCGCGAACGTCGCGCCACTGCCGGATGGGCACTTCGACGAAGTCCTCGGCAGCAAGCGGAGGCACGCCCGGCGACGGCGCGATCAGCCGACCGATCAGCTCCACGTCGAATGCCCATCGTGAGCGGAAGCGACGCTTGAGCGCATCGCGGAGCGAGGGGGTGTCGCGCAGCAGCTTGGCGCCGCATTGCGTGTCGTAGACCTCCATGGCGAGCGCGGTCGAAGCGGCGGTGGCAAACAGCCGACCGAGCAGGTGGCGCGGCAGGCTCCGACGAATCTTCGACCCAAGCAGTGCCACCCGGGCCGCCATGACCACGGACGCCACCCCCTTGCGAGCTTCGTCGATGAGGCGACGCATCTCTTCCGGCGGCGTGGATCCGTCCGCATCGAGGAACCCCACGACGGTCGCGCCCGATGACAGGGCATCGAGCATGCCCGTGCGCACGGCCTCGGCCTTGCCCTGGTTCCGTGGCAATCGGCTCACCACGATGCGATCCGGTTGCTCTCGGCGGATGCTCTCCAGCACCCTGGGCGTCGCGTCCGATGACCCGTCGTCGACCAGACGCAGGTGCGTGTCGGGCTCCGCCAGGATCGGGAGCAAGGCGCCGGCTTGCAGCCTTCGCTCTTCGTTGTAGCAAGGGACGACGATTACGATTTTCGACAAAGTGCCCACCAGCTCAGGCCCGGGAGGGATCGTCCACGTGCCGATGCCCACAACGAGGCGGCACCGTCCAGGGATAGCACGGAATGAACGAGGCGCGCGAGACGAGGACCGTGGTTCCACTGCAGCGGCGGCGCCGCAGCCGGTGGGGCCGGGCGCGTAAGGGATTCCGCAACACGGCGCAGCGCGCGCGGCACCAGCAGCCCCGCGAACAGCCCTCCGGACCGGATCACCCTCAGCCCCACGTCACGGACCAGGCCGAGCCCGTCGGATGGACGATACCGGCGATGATGCAGCAGCGCCGCATCGTGCGTCGTATACAACCACGGCCACGCCGGGACGCTGACCAACAGGTGCGCGCCCGGAGCCAGGTTCTCCTCGACAATCTGCTGGAGAAAAGCCCGATCATCCTTCACATGCTCGAGCACGTCGAGCGCGGTGACCAGGTCGAAGGCCGAGGCAGGACGAACCGCGCGCAAGGTCATGGGTTCTGCAAGCGCTGCATCCAGGTCGGCGTAGCCGGAATCCCAGCAAGTCACCCGGGCATCCGGCGGAAGATGCACCAACAGCCTGCGCGCAAACCAGGCGTCACCCGAGCCTACGTCGAGCACGCGCCGGGCGGACAACGCCTGCGCGTCGGCGAGCACGCGCAAAAAGAAGTCGAAGCGCGCGGTTTCCCAAGGGTGGCGGGCAGCATCCTGGCCGGGTCGTTCACGCAGGTCCATCGGCAGGGACTCGGGCTAGTCGTTTCGGAGCATGAGCAGGAAAAGGCCTCGCCGACCGATCTCATGGTACCCGTGGGAAGCGATGAGCGAGACGTCCCATGGGCGGTCGACGAAGGTGACGATGAAGCGGGGACGGCTGGACCACAAGGCTTGATTCTGCTGGGCCAGCCACTGGTCACGGTGGAAGAACAGCCAGGGCTCATCGAGGGGAAGCTCCGAAACGAACCGGCAGGGGGTTCGCATGCCTGTGATCGCGTACATCGCGAGCTCGAAGCCGCGGACATGGAGCAGGTCGCCCGGCCGGGCCCGCTGCAAGATGAGGCCGGAGATGTATTCCTGGGCAGCGTAGTCGTAGTTGGAGACCCCTTTGAAGACCTTGACGAACTGCTCGCGGGGCAAGCGACCCGCGCGGTAGTCGCGGAACGTCTCCAGAGCATAGGTCCGGTAAGTGAGTGCCGGGTTGGTGTACCAGGGCGGCGCGGTGAGAAAGCCGCCCAGCACCACGGACAGGGCGTGCAGCGTGGCGACGCCGGGGCTCCAGCGAGCTAGTTCGGCCAGGCCGTAGGCCGCAGCCAGCACGAGAAACGGCACGACGACGCCCCAGTGATACGAGAAGTACTTCTTCTGGGCGACGACCGATGCGAACGCAAGGGTGACGAGCAGCGCAGCGAAAACCGCACCGGAAAGCACGTGCCAGCGGCGCCTGGACGCCGACCGCAGCGAGCCCGCCAACCACAAGCCGGCGAACGCGGCGACCCACAAGCCGGACCGCGTCAACCAGAACATCTCCACGCGACTGCGGGCGTCCGCCGGACTTGCACCCGTCTGCGCGTAGTGCCCGAGGTACCCGATGAGCTCCCACAGGCTGTTGCTCGCCCGATGAGCGGCGAAGTAGGCAACCACGATCGCCACCGGCACCAACGTTCCGAGGGCGAACAAGCCCCCGGCCGCCAGCGACCGCAGCACGCGACGACCCGTCGTCACCTGCGGGCCGGCGTCGCGCCAGCCTCGCACCACCGCAAGGAACCCCAACGGCACGACGATCAAACCCGCCGTGAACTTGAACAGCAGCGCAATACAACCAAGAATCCCCGAGACCAACGGGGCTCGCAACGGAGAGCGGATGCGCTCGAGCACGGCGAGGCCCGCGATGACGAAGAACGCTTCCCACAGCTCGGCCTGGCCCGAATCCCAGAAGTCGAAGCTCGTGAAGTACACGCCGGACAGCAGCGCCACCACGGCGCCGAGCTCTCCCCTGACCCGATCGCCGTCGCGACGCACCGCCAGCGAGATCACCTTGCCAAGCGCAAGCACGCACAAGATGTCGGCGATGCGAATCGACCACTGATGCGCCCCGAACATCAGCACTGCCAGCGAGTGAAGCGCGTACACGCCAGGGGGCTTGAGGTCGAACGCATCGCGATAGGGAAGCGTCCCGTGCAGCCACTCGCGGCCGATGTAGTAGAAGATCGCCTGGTCGCGCCCGAAAGGATAGGCCAGCGTCGGAATCGCGTACGCCGCCCCGACCAGCACGCCCAGCACGTCCGGCCAGGTGCGGCCGATCGCTCGCAGGTCGGTCTTGCCGATCCAGGCTCGGAGGACGTCATACGGGCGCGTGATCATCGAGGCGCGCCATGATACTCGATCCAACCGTGCCCCGAAGGTCTATGGTTGAACACGCATGACGCTCTACCGCGGACGATTTGCGCCGTCCCCCACAGGGCTGCTGCACCTCGGTGGCGCAAGCACAGCACTGTGCGCCTGGCTTGCCGCGCGCGCTGCGGGAGGTGCGTTCGTCATCCGCATCGAGGATCTCGATCGGCCTCGCGTCGTGCCCGGAGCGGCCGAAGCGATCCTGGACGACCTGAGGTGGCTCGGACTCGATTGGGACGAAGGGCCCGACCAAGGCGGCAGCGCCGGTCCGTATGTGCAGAGCGAACGTGTCCACCGCTATGAACGCGCGCTCGCCAGGCTGCAACGCGATGGGCGAACCTATCTTTGCGATTGCTCGCGCGCTGAGATCGCGCGGATCGCCAGCGCTCCCCACCAGGGCGACGAAGGCCCCGTCTACCCCGGCACCTGCCGAGAGGCACCGCTCGATCGGGTCTTTCGACGACCGCCCGCGACCCGCCTCCGCGTCCCTCCAGGCGTCATCTCGTTCGTCGATCGTGTCCATGGCGAGCAGCAGGCTGACGTGTCTGCGCAGACGGGCGATTTCGTACTCCGCCGTGGGGACGGCATCTTCGCGTACCAGCTCGCGGTGGTGGTCGACGATCTCGAGATGCAGATCACCGAGGTGGTGCGAGGCGCCGACCTGATCGGCTCGACGGCCAGGCAGATCGCGATTGCGTCGATGCTCGGTGGCAAGCCGCCGTCGTTCGCGCACGCGCCGCTGGTGTTGGGGGCTGATGGGTCGCGCCTTGCGAAGCGTGCGCGGGGCGTGACCGTGCGCGACCATCGTGTGGCGGGTGTCTTGCCGGGCCGGTTGGTGGCGCTGCTGGCCGGCGTGCTGGGGCTGCGCACCGACACGGAAACCGAGGTTCACCCGCGTGATCTCGTCGCGTCGTTTTCCTGGGATCGGGTGCCTGGCGAGCCGGTTTGCGTGGACGCCGAGGCGCTGCGCATCGTGGACCGCCCGGCCGGTTTCAGTCCTGCTTGCAGGGACCGTGCTGGTAGCAGTTGAGCTGGCAGTCCATGTCGCTGCCACAGTCCTCGAGGCACTTCTGGCAGGGATCGGTCGGCGTGGGCGTGGTGCCGCCGCTGCTCGAGCTGCCGAACGAAATCCCGGCGCACGAAGCGGGCGGCACGTCCAGCGTGGGGTTGCACCCGAGCGACACGATGTCGTGGATGCACGCGCGCAGCGCGTCCACGCACAGCCCCTCGGGCACCACCAGCGGCGGATTGCACTCCGGGTAGCGATGGAGCGCGTCGGACACCTGCCGGAAGACGTCGCAGACCGCCCCGAACCCGTCCGTGTCGAGTCCGAAGTCGATCGAGTCGTAGATGTCTTCGCAGTACGAGGGCGGAGAGCCGGTCGCCAAGTCTCGGGTGCTCATGCCGCCGGATGTGCCGGGCTTCGGCTCCTCGGGCGGGGGTGTGGTGGACACGTAGCCGCAGGTTGCCGCCAGGTTGCAGACCGGCAGCATCACCACGTCGATGAGCTGCGAATACGTCACCGTGGTGTCTCCCGTGCATCCGGGGAAGTCGGTGCCTGAAGGGGAAGGATCCTGGGCTGGGGCGAACGGATCCCAGCCGTTGACGACGGGACGTCCGCTGCTCTCGTAGGTGTATCCGCCAGGGGGGCCGGAACCGCCCTTGCCGCCGCCACCGCATGCGACCGCGCCGAGCAGGAGTAGCCCTGGAAGCATAACGAAGTGGTTGCGTCGCATCTTCACCTCCCGCGACCTGCCCCGCGCCTGGAGGCGTGGCGGCCGCATCCGCCTAGTGTAGCGCGAATCAGAAGTAGTACAGGGCGCTGACGTTGTTGGTGAAGATCGCCCACGGATCGTTGTTGACCGACGTGCTGATGGTGGTTCGAGAGCCCTGGATGGAGGTGTTGGGGCGGCTGTTCGCAGCGTTGTTCGGGTCGCTGTAGGAGCCGCCATCGGCCTTGTACTTCTCCATGGAGAAGTAGAGCCCCACGCCGGCCTGAAGCGAGAGGTTGGGAACGCCGATAAAGCCGAAGTGCAACTCGGTGCCGACACGCGCGCCGATGTCGAAGCGGAAGCCGCTGAGCTTGATGTCGCCGATCGTGTTGGGCGGGCCAGCCTGGCCGGCCGGCACGTACGGCTGGTCTTTGATCGTGCCGCTCGAGAATCCCACGTTCGCCTCCGGGACCACCTCGAACACGAAGTGCCTGTCCGTGTTCAAGGCCAGCGGCACACCCGCGTGCAGCAGGAAGCCCATCTGGCTGACGTCGTCGTACTCGTAGTCTCGCTCGGTGAGCGTGTTGTTGTTGGTCCAGTCCGCGCGGTGCTCCTTGAACGTGCCGCTGTATCGCCGGAAGCCCAGGCCTCCATCGATGCCGAGCATGTCGTTCAACCAGTAACGGACGCCGATGACAGGCGCATAGACCGTGGCGCCGTCAGCCGTCATGTAGTTGACGCCCTGGCCTGGGTTTCCTTGCACAGCGGCGTTGGTGGCGAAGGGAACCAGGGATGCGCCCAGGTAGCCCACCGCGAAGGAGCCGACGAACTTGGCGTGATCGGAGTCGCCACTTGCCACGGATCCGATCCCTGACGAGTTGGCGGACACGCCCGCGGTGGAGACACTGGCACTGGCCGCGGCCTCGTCGGCAAGCGACGGTGAAGGCACGAGGACCATTGCGCCGAACAAGACTGCGGAGCATCCCCACCGACCGAGAGAAAGCTTTCTTGCACGCATTGTGTGTTCTCCTTGCAAGCCGACCGGAAAAGCCGATGCATCTTGGGGCCGACCGCCGTCGGTGGTCAAGCTCGCATTTCGCGCCGACCCGGGCAAGATTGCACCAACTGGTCCAGCGGACCGCCACCGGACGGCTGTACCTTTGCATTCAGCGAAAAACACGCGACATCCGCCAGCCGACAGCGCCTCCGGATGCTAGCATCCACCCGATCGCCACGACGCCCCAGCGAACGTCGTGTACCCCGCCAGCCCCGGAGGTTGTCCTTCATGCCGTTGCCCCGTCGCTTCGTCCTGTTCTTCCCCTTGCTCGCAACACCCATCGCCCTGGCTGCGTCCTGCGCCGAGCCGTCCCCCACGCCCGAAGCGCACGTCACATACACCCGCCAGAACATCATGGGGGGCACCGACGATCCGGGCGACCTCAATGCCGTCGGGATCGCGATCATCCAGGGTTGGTCCGGCGGGGTTTGCACGGGCTCGCTGATCGCACCGAACCTGGTGCTCACCGCTCGTCACTGCGTGTCGAGCACGCCGGAGCAGATCGACTGCACGACGGCGAACTTCGGCACGCCCTACGCCGCCACCTCGTTCACCATCACCACGGACTACAAGGCGCTCGAGAGCTTCATGTCGAGCGGGTACGTGCCGGGCACCACCTACAAGGTTCAGAAGGTCGTGGTGCCGCCCAAGACCAAGGTCTGCGGCAATGACGTCGCCCTGTTGTTCCTGAAAGGTTCCGGTGTTCCCAGCAGCGTGGTTCAACCACTGATCCCGCGAGTCGACAAGATCCCCGCGAAGGGCGAGGAGTACCGCGCGGTGGGGTTCGGCGCCACAGACGACTACGGAAGCGGTGCGGGGCGTCGACGGCAGCTCACGTCGCTGTTTGTGAAGTGCTCTGGAGTCTGTCCGGCGTTCTACATGGATCCGGCGACCGAGTGGGAAGGAGACCATGGCATTTGCCAGGGCGATTCGGGAGGGCCTGCGTTCGACACGCTCAACCGGGTCATCGGCGTGGTGTCACGAGGCGGGATGGGTTGCACCACGCCCATCTATGGATCGGTGTTCGGGTGGGCCGACTGGATCAAGCAGAACGCCGCGGAGGCAGCGGACCTCGGCGGCTATCCGGCAGCACCGTGGGTCACCGGCGCGCCCACCGGTCCGGATGTGGACCCCGGCACAGGCGGAAGCGGCGGCGGAGGGAGCGGCGGAAGCGGCGGATCGCCCGCTACCGGAGGCGCCGGTGGAGGCACCGGAACAGGCGCCCCAGGCGACTTCTGCAACGCGCCGGAGATGTGCCAGAGCCAGCTCTGTGTCTACGAAGACAGCCTCACCACCTACTGCTCTGTGCGGTGCTCAGCGGACAACCCGCAATGCCCCGCCAACATGACCTGCGCCACCAACGTCGGTGCCTGCTTCCTCCCCGGCGGCTTCGGCACACCCTGCCAGGCCGGATCGGATTGCCGTTCAGGCATCTGCGTCAACGACGGCAACGGCTCGCAGTATTGCTCGCAGCTTTGCGACCCCGCGAACGCAGTCTGCCCGAACAACGCCACGTGCGCGGGCAGTCCTGGCGCGTGCTACCTCCCCGTGACCACCTCCAGTTCGTCTAGCAGCGGTGGTTGCTCGGTCGCCAACGTTTCCGCCACCGACCCGACCAAACCCATCCCATGGGCCGTTGGCCTCGGTTTGGTCGGTTTGCTGGCCCTCCGTCGCCGCCACCACGGAGCACGCCGCCCCGCATCCTGATGGCCACTTGGGCCATCGCACCCGACTAGATGCCGTCGCGATGTGAAACACAGCAACGCGCAGTCCCGGTCCGTCGCCACGTTTGCGGTGGACTCAACGGGTGCTCCCGCGCCACGAACGACGCGCCGCCCTCGCTCAACGCTCGTTGCGTCTCGCCATCTCGGCTTCGAGCGCCGCCAGCCTCCTCAGCGCTTCGTCGCGCTCTCGCTCTGCCCGCTCGCGCTCCCTTCGCTCTGCCTCGCGTTCCTGCTCTGCCCGCTCGCGCTCCCTTCGCTCCGCCTCGCGTTCCTGCTCTGCCCGCTCGCGCTCCCTTCGCTCCGCCTCGCGTTCCTGC
>Ga0209018_1001098_pt1 | contig 22888 bp, 9 predicted proteins | sample YNPBryBLVA2012_FD_185814 | JGI IMG/M metagenome (GOLD analysis project Ga0209018, IMG submission 185814) | Anoxygenic and chlorotrophic microbial mat microbial communities from Yellowstone National Park, USA - YNP Bryant BLVA 2012 (SPAdes)... ...
GGCCGATCAGATTGCTCTGGCTATCAGTAATGCTCGCCTTTATCAGCAAGCCCAGGCCAGCCTCGAGCAGCTTCGCCGCGTCTATGGCGAGATCTCCCGTCAGGCCTGGCAACAGCTTGCCCGTCAACAGGCTGTGCCGATGTACCGATACGCTGACGGTGGAGTTAGCCCTGCCCCCCACACCCTGACGCCCGAAATGCGCCAGGCCATGCATGCCGAAAGACCTCTCACCATCAACCCTGCTCAGGATGCGTCTGGCGAGGCGCGGGTCGTCCTTCCCCTCAAGACTTTGGGCCAGCCGGTGGGCGCGCTGGAAGTGCGCCGCAAGCAGGCTGACCGCGACTGGTCTGAAGATGAGCTGATCTTGATCGAGACCATCACCAACCAGTTGGGCGCCGCGCTCGAAAGCGCCCGCCTGTTCGCCGACACCCGCCGGCGGGCCGAGTACGAACAGTTGATCGGCCGTGTTACGGCGCAAATGCGGCAGAGCCTGGATGTGGACACGGTGCTGCAAACCGCAGTGCGCGAAATGCGCCAGATTCTCGACCTGGCCAATGTCGAAATCCGCCTGGGCGAAGCCCCGGCGGCATCAGAAACCCAATCGCCGGCGGGTTGACCTGCTCGAGAACAGATGACCTGCCGCCACCTTTGACGCGAGGCAGTTATGACCACGTCAAGTTCGTCACCATCGCAAGCCATGCAAAGCGTAGCTGCCGCAGGTAGCCTGGTCGCTCTCAGCACCCTGGCGGCCGCGGTGTGGCAATATACGCGCAGTCCGCAGACCGGCTACCTGGTATTGGCCGGGGCAGCCGCCCTGGCCCTTGCTGCTCATATCTTGGCAGGATGGCTGGGCAGTTTACCTGGGCGCGGCGCTGTGGCTACAGCGGTTTTCAGCCTCTCTCTGGCTGTTGTCATTCTGGCGCCAGCTTACTTCATCGCCGAGTTTTGGATCTTGGGGCTGATGTTTGGCCTGTTGTGGGTCGTCGAAGCGGCAGTTTGCCATCGGCCGGGGAGTTTCTTGCCTGCTGTGTTGGGCGCTTTGCTTGCTTTTGCCGGTCTGATTGCGATTGACCTTTGGCTGGCGCCGGTGCAGAGACCGAGGGTGACGGTGGATATGCCCAACGTGGCAATGATGATTGTCGGCGTCACAACCCTCCTCTCGCTTGGCCTGATCATGCACGAATGGTTGACGCGCCGCCGCGGCCTGCGTCCCACGCTGGAGGCGCAACTTTCCCTCTTGTTCTCCCTCATCTCGTCAGCGGCCATCCTGGCTGTCTTGGTGGTGGTGGTCATCCAAATTCGCGCCTCGCAGGTCAGTCAGGTGGGCAAAAATTTCCGCTCGGTGGCCGAATTCCAGGCCGAACGGGTGGGCAACAACCTCGAACAGCAATTTGCCTTGCTCAAACTGTTGTGGCGTGACCAGACCCTTACTTACGCCATCAATACGGCCAACACCACCTATGGCTTTGCTGCCTATCGGCCCGAAACGCTGGATAAATTGCGCCAGAAAGATGCTGAATGGCAGGCCTTGCCCGATAACAGTGAACTGGTCAAACAGTACACCCTAAATCCCCAGACGCAGGCGTTGGCCCGTTTTGCTGCCACCAACCCGGCGCATAGCAACTTGCTGATCACCGACCGCCTGGGCGCCCTGGTGGCTGCGCAGGGCAAACGTCCCCAGCATTTCTACTTTGGCGACGAAGCCTGGTGGCAAGCTGCCTGGAACAATGGCAAGGGCGCTCTCTACATCGGCAACCTTGCCTTCGATCCTCAGACCGGCGCAGCCACGGTCTTGATTGCCCTGGTGTTCAAAGACCCTTCGACCATCGGCGACAATTCTGATCCTGAAGCCGGTCAGCGCATCGGCGTGCTGGCCTCCACTTTCGACCTTGGCCAGATCCAAAATTTCTTTGACACTTATGCCGAGAACAGCACCATACACTTGGTTTCGCCAGATGGCGTCCTCATTGCCAGCAATGCTTTGCAGCCCGGCGCAACGGCTTGGCCAGCCTTGATGAGCGCCGGTATTATCGGTTCCGACGCTTCAGCTTGGTCTTTTGGGCTGGATGCCGACAATCAACGTTCGGTTATAGCGAACTCTCCTATTAGGACTACCGCCGGCACGTCGCTGGAGGCGATCACCCCTCTGGGGTGGCAAGTGGTGGTGTTACAGCCTGAAGCCGTTGCCTTGCTGCCGGTGACCCGCTCGATAGAGAGCGCCAGCCTGGTGGGATCGTTGGCGTTGGGATTGGTTTTGGTGGCCGCCGCGCTTATTTCGCGGCGCATCACCCGCCCGATCGAAGGCTTGACCTCCACCGCGGTGCACATCACCCAGGGCGATCTCTCCCGCCGGGCGCAGCCCTCTGGGCCGGTGGAGTTGTACACCCTGGCAGAGGCTTTCAACACACTGACCGACCGCCTGCAACAGACCTTGATCGGCCTGGAACAGCGCGTCGCCGAACGCACCCGGGACCTCGAGCGCCGTTCAGTCCAGATTCAGGCTGCTGCCGATGTCGGCCGCGCCGCCACCTCGATTTTGGACTCCGACGAGCTGCTTCAGCATGTCGTCGAGTTGATTCGCGAGCGCTTCAAGCTCTATTATGTCGGTCTCTTCCTGGTCGAGACGGCAGGCGAAGTAGCGGTTCTGCGCGCCGGAACAGGGGAGGCCGGCCGCGCCCTACTGGCGCGCCGCCACCGCATCAAGATCGGCGAGGGGATGGTAGGCTGGTGCATCAGTCACTCACGGCCGCGGGTTGCTATGGATGTCAAACAAGATGCCGTGCGACTCAGCACCGACGAGCTGGTGCTGACGCGCTCGGAAGCGGCCATCCCCATGCACTCGCGGGGGCGCGTCATCGGCGCCATCACCGTCCAGAGCGAGCGCCCGGCTGCTTTCGACGACGAGACCGTCGCTGTCTTGCAGACCATGGCCGACCAGGTGGGTGTGGCGCTCGACAATGCCCAGTTGTTTGCCGAGAGCGCCGAGGCGCTTGAAGCAGCTCGCCGCGCCTATGGCGAATTGAGCCGCCAAGCGTGGAGCAAGCTGTTGCGTTCACGGCCTGTGCAGGGTTATCGTTGTGACGAGGCGGGTGTGGTTGCCCTTCGTGAAACTTCCTCTTCGCCGGACGATTTGGACACCGAAGAGGTGCGCTTGCCTGTCAGGGTGCGTGGCCAGGTGCTAGGCACCTTGCGTGCCAGAAAGCGCTCTGATGCGCCGCAGTGGAGCAAAGAAGAAATTACCTTGATCGAAACGTTGGTGGATCAGATGAGTGTGGCGCTCGAGAACGCTCGCCTGTATAGCGATACACAACGCCGCGCGGAGCGCGAAAGACTGATTGCGGAAATTACGGCGCGGGTGCGTGCCTCGGCCAGCATTGACTCGATCTTGCGCACGGCGATCCAGGAACTCTCTGAAGCGCTGCGGGTCAGGCAGGCCTCGGTGCAGTTGCGCAGTGGCGATGGAGGTCGCTCTGATGAGTGAGATGAAACCTTCTTACCGGCGTGTCTTAGCGGGCAAGGCCAAGAACGTGGCCTTGTCCACCCCGCTGCAACAGCTTTCCATGCGCCGCGCTGTCCAAGCTGTGGTGCTGGTGGGCTTCATTATGTTTGGCTTGGGCGCTTTCTTGCTGTTCACCGCCTTGCCCATTCGGCATTGGCAGAACGCTGTCGGCGTGGCAATTCCCTGGGTGATCTGTCTCGTTGCCGTGCTAGGTGTTTTCATCATCCGCCGAGGGCGTCCAGGGCAGGGCTTGGGCTTGACCATTGCCTTCTTCCTGGCAGGTTGTTTGGCTGAAGTACTGCTAATTACAGGGTACGGCGTTATCCTGGCCATCGTTGGCTTTGTGATCTCGTCGGGCCTGGCGCTCTACGCCATGCCGCCTAAGTTTGCCGGGCGGGTGACGATGATCGCCGCGTTCGTGGGCGCGGCCATCCTTGTGCTGGACTTCTACCCCTTGTTCGAACGCCAAGCGAGCCGGCAAACCAGTTTCTGGGTAGTTCTGGCTATCAGCGTGGTGGCAGTGATTGTCTCCCTTGGCCTGGTCTTGAGCCGTTTCCGCAGCTTCAACATCGGCCCCAAACTGATCACCTTCTTCGTCATGACGATTTTGCTGGCGATTACCGCCATGGCCATCGTCAATGGGTTGATCATTCGTAACGCTCTGACCGAAGCCGCAAACCGCGCCTTGGACATTGGCGCCTCCCAAACGGCGTTGGCTGTGGATGATTTCTTGCGCACTACCAGCTATACCACCCGCAATGAAGCCTCGCTGTTGGGGTTTTCGGCTTACCTCACCCTCAGCCCGGAACTGCGCAAAGGCTCGCGTGCCGAGAAAGAAGCCACCACCTTGCTCTTCAACCTGAAGAACCAGGCTTCAGGCCAGGTTGCCTCTTATATCCTGATGGACTTGAATGGCAAGGTGCTTCTCGAAACCTGGAATGTTGACCCGAACACCTACCCGCCTTTCCTGGGCCTGGACAAAGTTGACCCCACCTCCTTCTCCTTGATGCTCAGCTCGGGCTACACCTATGTCTCGCCGCTTCTCTATTCGGCCGGCGATCGCACGTATTATCTCTATTTCGCTAGCCGAGTGACGGGCAGCGAGAACTTGCCCATCGGCATCCTGGTGGTGCGCTATTATGGCGATGTGTTGCAATCGCTGCTGGCCTCCAAGTATGGCCTGGCGGGTGAAGGTTCATACCCCATTTTGTTCGATGAGGAGGGTATCTGTCTGGCGCACGGCCTGGATTTCAAGCTCATCGGCACGACCGTGCAGCCGCTCGAACTGGCTAAAGCTCAGGCGCTCCAGGCTCAAGGTCGCTTGCCTGTTGAACCGCTCGAAACGCTGTTTGGCGATTACCCGGCCCTGGCTGAAGGGCTGATGCGGGGTGATAGCGGTCGGCCTTTCTTCAGCGCGGTAGTGCCGGGCAATAACACCGAGCTTCACTCCGGCGCAGTTCACAACCTTGGGATGCGCTCCTGGCAGCTGGCTTATGTGCAACCGCAATCGGTTTTCCTCGCGCCCGTTACCCAGCAGGTGCGTTGGACGGCTTTGCTGGCCCTCGTCCTGGCTGCGCTGACGACGACGACGGTCACGATCGCAGCGCGCTTCTTGACGCAGCCGATTGTCCAGCTTACCGATGTGGCCAGGCGCGTCAGCGGCGGCGACTTGAATGCCCAGGCCGTGGTTGGGACTGAGGACGAGATCGGCGCACTGGCGCTGGCCTTCAATACGATGACCAACGAATTGCGCCAGACCCTCGAAGGCCTGGAGCATCGCGTGGCTGAACGCACCGCAGACCTGACCCGCGCCTCCGAGCAGATGCAGCGCCGCGCCAATCAGCTCCAGGCCGTTGCAGAAGCAGCCCGCGCCATTGCCTCTATCCAAAACCCCGAAGAGCTGTTGCAAACCGTCACCCGCATCGTCAGCGAGCGTTTCAACTTTTACCACGTGGGCATCTTCATGCTCGACAAGACGCAGGAATACGCCGTGCTGCAAGCGGCCAACAGCGAGGGCGGTCAGCGCATGTTGGCGCGCGGCCACCGCCTCAAGAAAGGGCAGGGCATTGTGGGCTACGTTGTCGCCCATGGAGAACCGCGTATCGCCCTGGACGTCGGCGCGGATGCTGTTTTCTTCGATAACCCTGACTTGCCCTATACCCGCTCCGAAATGGCGCTGCCGCTGCGTGTGGGTAACCGCGTGATCGGCGCGTTGGACGTGCAGAGTATCCAACAATCGGCTTTCGCTGAAGAAGATTTGCCCGTCCTGAGCACCCTCGCCGACCAAATCTCGATTGCCATCGAGAATGCGCGCCTGTTCTCCGAGACGCGCAATGCCCTCTCGGAACTGCAAGCGCTGCATGCCCAATATTTGCAGGAAGCCTGGTCGCAGGCCTCTGAACTGACACGCCATTTGGGCTACGAATATCAGTCGGGCAAGATCAGACCCTTGGATGCACCTCCCCCGCCGGAGCTATGGCAGATTGCGCAGATCAGCGAGCCGACTGTACTGGTCACGCCGCCGGAGGAGACCCCTGCTCAACCGCAGACGCCGCGCACCTCCCTGCTCGCCCCCATCATGGTACGTGGCCAGGTGATTGGCCTCTTCAACCTGAGCGACCCCGAAGAAGGCCAGGCTTGGGGCGAGGAGGAGATCAGTTTCATCCGCACCGTGGCCGACCAGGTCGGTCTGGCGCTGGAGAATGCCCGCTTGCTCGAACAAACCCAACGCCGTGCGGAGCGCGAACATCTCGTCACCGAAATCACCAGCAAACTGCGCGCCTCCAACAACCCACAGACGATTTTGCAAACCGCTGTGGATGAATTGCGCCAGGCCTTGCGCGCTCGCCATGCCCAAATCATCCTCGAACCTGTCTTGCCGGAGGACGCCTCGCCATTGCCCCAGGCCGACGGCGGCAATGGCCGCCCGGCTGGTGCCCAAAATCCCAGCGGCAACGACAACCAACCCACGCAACAAACTGATCCTTGAGGTGAAGCATGACTCAGTTAATTGCCGTGACCAACGAAAAAGGTGGGGTTGCCAAGACCACGACTGTGCTTTCCCTGGGCGGCGCGCTGGTCGAAGCCGGCTTCGAAGTGTTGTTGGTAGACCTCGACGCACAGGCTAATCTGACCTTGGGGCTGGGAATTACTCCCGCCAAGGTGCGCCGCTCGGTGGCCGATGTCTTGCTCAACTCGGCCTCGGTTCTGAGCATCAGCCGTGAGACGCCTATCCCCGGCCTGGACTTGCTGCCCTCCAATGCCGATATGGGCCTGGCCGAACGCTTCCTCTCCATCCGGCAAAACTATGAATTGATTCTGCGCAATGCCCTGGCGCCGTTGACCCATTATGACTTCATCCTCATTGACTGCCCGCCTTCATTGGGCGCAGTGACCATCAACGCCATGACGGCCGCCCAGCTCATTGTCATCCCCACCCAGCCAGAGTATTTCTCGGTGCATGGTTTGCGCGGCGTCTTAGCTGCTATCCGCCGTATCCGCAGCCAGCATAACCCCGATGTCAATTACCGTGTCTTGATTACCATGATGGATCGCCGCAATCGTATCCATCAGAACATGAGCGAACAATTGCGCGCCACCTTCGGCGAGGGTGTTTTCCAAACGGTTATCGAAACCGATACCAAGCTGCGCGAGAGCACGGTGATGGGCTTGCCGATAACCCATTTCTTCAGCCGCAGTCGCAGTGCAATTCAATATCGTGCCCTGGCTCAGGAGTTGACCCAGAATGTCCAAGAAACCACAACGCCAGAAGTCCGTCCGCAACCGGCTCAATAATCTCTTCGCAGACCTCGGGCAGGAAGCGGCCTTTGCGCCGGTGTCGGCGCAAGAGTCGCTGCCGGGTTGGTTGTGGGAAAGCGATGCCGATGGCCTCTATCTCAGTTGTGGGCCAGAAGTCGAAACGGCATTGGGAATTGCCCCGCGGGCTTTCATCGGCCAGCCGTTGCGCACTTTTGCCCTCCACGCCAGTTCGGTAGAGTTGCTCGAAGCGGCGCTGCAACGGGGGGAATTCCCCCTTGAGATTCAACTACAGTTCGTCAACGCTGCTGGTGAGCTTGTGCCGGTGGTTTTCAACATCTTCTCTGCGCCGGAGGAAGACGGTGGGTTGCGCGGTTTCGTGCAGTTGCTCGCCCCGCCGGCGGAGAAAGCGGCTGAGAAGGAAATTGCACCGCCGCCAGCCCCATCGGCAGAGCAAGCTCCGCCAGCGCCGCCGCAGCCGCCAGAAGCGCCTCGATTGCTGCTTGCTGAACGGCCCTCCTCGGCGAAGCCCGCTCTCGTGGGGGGCGTTGCCTATACACCGCAAGAATGGTTGTTGCCTGCCGCTAAGCCGGTCACGCCCCTCGACCGCGCCAGCCTGGAAAAGCAGCGCTTTGTCGCCCGGCCGGCTACCGCCCAGCAGCCGGCTACGATCGCCGTGCCGGTGCGCGCCCAAGAACGCGGCCTCAGCTTGCTGGAAATCATAGATGACACGCCCGGCCGCGCCTGGAGCGAGGACGAGCGCCGCCTGGTGGAGCAGGTGGCCGACCAGCTCAACCTGGCGCTCGAAAACGCCCGCTTGTTCCAGGAGACCCAGGCGGCTCTAGCCGAGACGGCCACCCTCTACGCCATCACCAGCGCCGCCACGCGCTCGCTCGACTTGCAAGAGACCCTGCAAGAAATGCTCATCCGCATCTTGGCGGCCATCGGTTTCGAAGCAGGCCTGATCAGCCTGGCCAACCCGGATACAGGCCGCCTGGAACTGGCTGTTCAGCAAAATTTGCCCGATGTCTTACTGCAAACCTTGAAAGAACATGGCTTCGAGGGGACGGTGTGCGCCCACGTGTTCCAAAGCGCACGACCGCTGAGCATCGAAGATTTGCGCGCCTATACCGCTCTCGATGTCAAAGCCTTATCCCGTCAGGGGGTTCGCACCTATCAGGGTGTGCCGCTCGAATCGAAGGGACGTGTTCTGGGGACTTTGTGCGCTTTCTCGTTTGAACAGCAGCCCAATCAGGCCGCCAGCCTGCCTCTCATGCAAATTGCCGCCCAGCAGATCGGCATCGCCGTGGATAACTCCCGCTTGTTCCAGGAGACGCAGTGCCGCAGCGCTGACCTGGCGGTGCTGAACGAGATGAGCCGCGCCCTAACCGCTTTGCTGGACGTGGATGCCATTTGCGAAGCCCTCTACACTTACACCAGCCGCCTGATGCCGCCCGACAGCTTCTTCGTCGCTCTCTACGACAGCGCCACCGAGACCTTGCGAATGCCGGTCATCTACAATTCGGGGATGCGCGTCGAGGCGCGCACGCGCAAACTGGGACAGGGATTGAGCGATTACGTCATCCGCAACCGGCAATCGGTGTTGCTCAACGGGGATGTGCCCGCACAGATGAAGCAATTGGGGGTTGAGTTCATCCCCGTTGGTAACGACCGCCCGGCGCTGTCTTGGTTGGGGGTGCCCATGCTCAGCGGCGATGAAGTGGTTGGCGTTATCGTGGTACAAAGCGTCAATACTCCCTACCTCTACACCGAGAATGAGCGCAACCTGTTGACGGCTGTTGCCAGCCAGGCGGTGATTGCTATTCAAAATGCCCGCCAATATCAACAGACCCAGATGCGCGCACAAGAGCTGAGCGCCCTCAATGACCTGGCGCAGGCTTTGGCCTCTCAGCTCGATCTTGACCGCGTGTTAGAAGAGGTTTACCGCGGCGTCTCACGTCTGCTGGACACGACGAACTTCTATATCGCCCTCCATGACGCGGAGCGCAACGTCAACATTTTCCCGATCAACGTCAGCGCCTCGCATATTGACCGTGAAATCGTCACTCTGCCTGCCGATGAGGGCATCACTGGTTATATCATTCGAAACCGGATGAGCGTTCTCATCATGGACAATGTTTCCCAATGGCTCGAAGAGCATGGGATTGCCAGTGTGGGTGAGCCGGCGCGCTCGTGGTTGGGCGTCCCCATGATGATTGGCGACCAGGTAATGGGTGCTTTGGTCGTGCAGAATTACGAGCGGCCAAATGCCTACGGCGAGCGCGAACGCGCCTTACTGACGGCGATCGCCAACCAGGCCGTGATTGCTATCCAGAATGCCCGTCTCTTCCAGGATACGCAGCGCCGCGCCGAAGAGCTGGCGGTCGTCAACGAGCTGACCCGCACCATCTCACAGCAAATGGAGCTGGTGCCTATTCTCGAAACCGTTTACCAGCAAATTCAGCGCATCGCCCCCATTGATGCCTTTTACGTCAATCTGTATGACCCTGTGACCCAGATGGTGACAACACCGCTGGCTTACGACTCGGGGCAACGCTTCTCCTACCCCGCGCGGCGACTCTCGTCAGATTCGGCCTCGGCCCGTGTCCTCGAAACCGGTGAGATCATTTTGCTCAACCGCACTCCCCAAGAGGTCGCCTCGCTCAAGCTGACAGAAGGCAGCGGCATCGGTTTAGCCGATAAACCCTCGGCCACCTTGCTCTATGTCCCCCTGCGGGTTGGCGAGGTGGTCGTCGGTTCGCTCTCGGTGCAATCCTATCAATTCGAGGCGTTCTCGCCGCAGACGGTGGCGATCATTACGGCAATCGCCAACAATGTGGCCGTTGCCGTACAAAACGCGCGCTTGTTCGAACAAACTCAGAAAGCTTTGGCCGAGACCGAAGTGCTGTACGCCGCCAGCGCTCAAATCAACACCGCTCTCACCTATGACGATATTTTAGCGGCGCTGCGCGCTCACACGATCGCCGGTCAGGGCGCTAACCTGGTCAGCCTAATCTTCTTCGACACGCCATGGACGCCCAACCATCCTCCTGAATATCTCGAGGTGTTAGCGCGCTGGAGCGAAGCGCCGTTGTCGGCCACTATACCGCGTTACCCCTTGAGCGATTTCCCCTCCGTGCCCAACCTGCTCAGGCCGGATGCACCGTTGGTGGTGGAAAACTTGGCCGAAGACCCTCGCCTGGATAAGAATGTGCGTGTCCTATATTTGGAAGGGTTGCAGGCGCAATCGGCCATTTTCATCCCCTTCACCGTGGCCGGTCAGTGGCTGGGTTTCATCAATGTCACTTACCCTGAAAAGCGTACCTTTGCCGAAGAAGACCTGCGCCGCTTGATGGCTTTGTCGGGGCAGGCGGCAGTGGCCGTGCAGGGCTTGCGCAACATCGAGCTGGCCGAACAGCGCGCTCGTGAAGCCCAACAGCGTTCCGAAGAGCTGGCGCTCATCAACCGTGTCGTCACGCCACTGGTCTCCATGGCCGATTTGCGTCAGGCTCTCAGTGTGGTGGCTGCCGAGCTGTTGAAATCTTTCTCCCTGGGGCATGTGGGTATTGCCTTGTTGGATGCTCAACAGATGACTCTGACGGTTGTCGCCGATCACTCAAGTTACGATTCCCCCTCGGCGGTGGGGTACGTCATCCCGGTCAGCGGCAATCCTTCCTCCGAGCAAGTCATCGCCACCCGCCGCCCGCTCGTCGTGGATGATCCTCAACATAGCCCTCTCACCGAGCCAATCCATGCCTTGATGCAGGAGCGACAGGTCGAAGGCTTGGCTATTTTGCCTCTCATTGCCGCTGGCGAGGTGCTGGGTACGATTGGCCTGGACATCGTCCAGCCAGGCCGCACCTTCACTGCCCAGGAAATTTCCCTGCTCGAAACGCTCACCGCCCAAATTTCCACCTCGATTCAGAACTCGCGCCTGTTTGAGCAAACCCAAAAAGCCCTGGCCGAGACAGCCAACTTGTATCAGGCTAGCGCCGGCCTCAACGCGGCCAGCAACTACGATGACATCTTGCAAATTCTGCGCACCTCTACCGTCTTGGGACACCCTGCCGCCACGCACGTCACCATCAGCCTGTTCGACCGCCCCTGGGCGGGGGAGGAGATGCCCGAGTGGTATGTCCCCCTGGTCCGCTGGTCTGCAGACCCCTCTTGGCGACCGACCTCCAAGCGCTATCCGATGTCATCCTGGACAACGGCTGCCGAATTGTTACGTCCCGACCAGATCACCTTCGTTCAGGATGTCGAAAAGGACCCCCGCCTGGACACTACGGCGCGTTCGGTGTACTTGGGGCAGATGAAGGCTAAATCCTTGTTGTTTGCCCCGTTGGTTGTGGGTGGCCAGTGGGTGGGGCATATCAATGCGGTGTTTGGCGAGTCGGTTGCTTTTAGCGAGGATGAAACCCGCCCCTTGATGGCGCTGGCCGGCCAGGCTGCTGTTGCCATCCAGAACCTGCGCTTGCTCGCTGAGACACAACGACGCGCTGGCCAGTTGAATACCGCTGCTGAGATTGCCCGCGATACCTCCTCCACCCTGGCGCTCGAAGCGCTGCTGAACCGCTCGGTGAACCTCATCCGCGACCGCTACGGTTACTATCATGCTTCCATCTTCTTGCTGGATGAGAGCGGCATCAACGCTCAGGTGCGCGCCTCCACCGGACGTGCCGGCGAAGAGATGAAGCGCCGTGCTCACAAGCTGGCCGTCGGTTCGCAATCGGCTATCGGCTATGTCACCGAGAGCGGCACGCCACTGGTGATCAACGATGTCTCCCAGAACCCTATCCATCGCCCCAATCCGCTGTTGCCCGATACGCGCGCCGAGCTGGCTATCCCCCTCAAGATCGGCAACCGCATCATCGGCGCCTTGGATGTGCAAGCGTCGGAAGTGGAGGCTTTTTCGCCCGACGATGTCGCCGTTCTGCAAACCCTGGCCGACCAGATCGCTGTAGCCGTGGACAACGCCCGCTCCTACGAACTGGCCCAACAAGCCATTTCCGAGACGCGCCAGCGTGTCCAAGAGATGAGCTTGCTGTTCAGCTTTACCCAGAAGTTGGCCAGCGCTCCCATGGAGATGACCGAGATCGCTACCATCGTCACCAGCAACTTCATCGAGGTCATGGATGTGCCAGAGGCGGCTATTTCCATCGTCCGCCCCGATTCCGACCAACTGGTGCTCCTGATGGATATGGTGCGCACCGAGGACGGCAAGGACATCGTCATGAAAGCGGACGATAGGGTTTACCACCTGGCCGATTACCCGGCCACTTCTAAGGTGATGCAAACTTTCCAGCCGCTGGTGGTTTATGCCAAAGACCCCAATGCCGATCCGGCCGAGCTGGCCTATATGCGCGCCAATAACCTCTACACGCTCCTCATCCTGCCTCTGGCGGTCAAAGGGCAGGCATTTGGCATCATCGAGCTGGAGTCCTGGGACCGCGAGCGCCTCTACACCCCCGAACAGATCAACCTGGCGATGACGCTGGCGAACGCCGCAGCCGTGAGCCTGGAGAATGCCCGTCTCTACCAGGAGCAGATCGAGACTGCCGAGAAACTGCGCGAGGTGGATAAACTCAAATCGCAATTCCTGGCCAATATGTCCCACGAATTGCGCACCCCGCTCAACTCCATCATCGGCTTCTCGCGGGTCATCCTCAAAGGCATTGATGGCCCCATCACCGATTTGCAGCAACAAGATTTGACTGCCATCAATGCCGCTGGCCAGCATTTGCTCAGCCTAATCAATGACATCCTTGACATTTCTAAGATTGAAGCCGGTAAGATGGAACTGGCCTTCGAGGAGAATGTCAGCCTGCAAGATATCATCAACAGCGCCATGTCCACCGCCGTTGGCCTGACCAAAGACAAGCCCATCAAGCTGGAGAAGCTGGTGCAGCCGGATTTGCCGCCTGTGCGCGCCGACCCAACCCGTGTCCGCCAGGTGCTGATCAACTTCCTGTCCAATGCCGCTAAGTTCACTGAGGAAGGCTCGATCATCGTCAAGGCCTTTTTGCAACGCAGCCCAACCGGCATGCCGGAAATCATGGTCTCGGTGACCGACTCGGGTATCGGCATCGCTCCCGAAGACCAGAAACTGCTCTTCCAGCCGTTTACTCAGGTGGATGCTTCACCTACCCGCAAGACCGGCGGCACCGGCCTGGGCCTGTCCATCTCCCGACGCTTGATCGAAATGCACGGTGGACGAATCGGCGTGAACAGCGAAGTCGGCAAAGGCAGCACATTCTATTTCACCCTCCCCATTCGTGGCGCTGAACCGGCTCAGATCGAACAAGGTGAGACCAAACCGGTCCTGGTCATTGATGATGACCGCATGGTGATCAACCTCTATGAGCGTTACCTCAGAGATCACGGTTACCAGGTCATACCGCTCACCGATCCGACCCGCGCTGTGGAAGTTGCCCGACAGGTCAAGCCTTTTGCTATCACGCTGGAAGTGATGATGCCTAACCGCAACGGCTGGCAGGTACTGGAGATTCTCAAGAGTGACCCGCTGACGCGCAATATCCCGGTCATCATTTGCAGCATCGTCGAGGATCAAGAGAAGGGCTTCAGCCTGGGCGCCGCCGATTACCTGACCAAGCCCATTCTCGAAAACGACCTGGTATCGGCCCTCGACCGCCTCAACGGCGATGGCAGTATCCATGAGGTGCTGGTGGTAGACGACGATGCCGACGATTTGCGCCTGGTGCAGAAAATCCTGCAGGAGCACACGCATTACCAGGTGCGCCTGGCGCACGGCGGGCCGGAGGGCTTGGTTGCCATTCAGCAGAAGCCGCCTCATGCTGTAATCCTCGACCTGTTCATGCCTGAACTGGATGGTTTTATCTTGCTCGAAACCATGCGCGGCGATGCAGCTCTGCGCGACATCCCGGTGATTATCTTCACCGCCGGTGAATTGACCAATGAACAGGTGAACCGTCTGTCGGAATTCTCACAGGCCATGATTCGCAAAGGCTTGTTCAAAGAAGAAGACCTGCTGGCCAGCATCGAGCGTGCCTTGCAGCGCTTTGCTCCGTCTCAGCCGCCTGCGGATTCCCCCGCAAACGGCTAGGCCAGAGAATTCATCCTCTGGCGGCGTGCGGCTTCGAACGAAACTTTGTTTACGACACCTAAAAATCTGGAGGCATTGCTTTGTCATCACATGTCCTTGTTGAATGTCTGGATTGCTGCTATCAGGCTCCCTATTCTCCGACCTCGAGCACTTGCCCGCGATGCGGCAGTCAGTGGCGCGAAGCGCGCTACGATTACGAAACTCTTGCCAAGACCATGCGCCCCCTGCTGAAGGAACGCCCCTTCGACCTGTGGCGTTACCGCGAGTTACTGCCGGTTCAGGGGCCGAATGCGGTCATCTCTTTGGGAGAAGGCGGTACCCCGCTGATTCATGCTGCCAATCTCGGCATGATGTTGGGCTGCCCGCACATTTACATCAAGGATGAGCGCCAGGGGCCAACGGCCTCCTTCAAGGACCGCCAGGCAGCTCTGGGCATTGCCGCTCTCAAGGAAGCGGGCATCACCGAGCTGGTCCTGGCTTCCACCGGCAACGTGGCCATTTCCTATTCGGCCTATGCCGCCCGGGCGGGCATCAAGCTGTGGGCTTTTCTCACCAGCCTTGTGCCGGCGGAGAAAATGCGCGAGGTCGCCATCTACGGAACGCAGGTCGTCAAAGTAACCGCCTCTTATGACCAGACCAAGCAGATTGCCGCTGAATTCGCCCGCCAGCGCAACCTTTACCTGGAACGCGGCTCGCGTTCGATCCCCTCTGTCGAAGCGATGAAGACGATTGCCTTCGAGATTTGCGAACAACTGACCAGCTTGCTTGGCCCGCCGCCGATCAATCGCACCCCGGCGACCTCCTGGCGCGCCCCCGATTGGTATTTCCAGTCGGTCAGCGGCGGATTGGGCCCGCACGGCGTTTCCAAAGGCTTCGAAGAGATGTTTCGGATGGGCTGGATTGATCACTTGCCCGCTCTGGCCAATATCCAGGCCGAGGGCTGCTCGCCGATGGTGCATGCCTGGAAACAGGGCCTCGAGGTGGCCGAACCGATTCGCTCGCCGCGCACCCTCATCCCCACCCTGGCTACCGGCGACCCCGGCCGCACCTATACCCTCATCCGTCAACGCATGATGGCGGGCGGCCGCGGCGTTTTTGAGAGCGTCACCGATGAAGAAGCCTACCGCACGATGCACATCCTGGCCAAAATGGAGGGCATCTCCTGTGAGCCGGCCGCAGCAGTGGCTTTTGCCGGCTTGATCAAGATGGCGCGCTCCGGACAAATCAAAGCCTCCGATGTCATCGTGGTAAATTGCACCGGCCACACCATGCCTATCGAGAAGATGATCCTCGGCGAGGGCTGGGCGCGGGATGTGGCCCTCCCTGCCGAGATGTTCAAAGACAAACCCGAAGAGGGTCTGCTGGCAGCCCTGAGCCGCGTCACCGCCGAACGTTACCCCCGCGTGGCCATTGTGGACGATACCCCCGATGCCCGCCGCTTGATCCGTCGTATCCTGCAATCCCAGGGTGATTACACCCTTTTCGAAGCTGTCAATGGCCAAGAAGCCATTGAGTTGGCACGGCGTGAACTGCCCGACCTCATCATCCTCGATTTGATGATGCCAGAGATAGATGGCTTTTCCGTGTTGGACGCGCTCAAACAAGACCCACAGACCGCTGCCATTCCTGTCATTGTGGTCACGGCGAAAGAATTGACCCCCCAAGAGAAAAACCGCCTGCAGGGCCGCATCCACATGCTCATGCAGAAGGGTGAATTCATGAATGACGAATTGGCCGATGAAGTGCGCGCTTTGCTGAAATGAGCCGATCTTTCCGACAGCAGGTCAGGGGACTGCCGGCAGCTTTTGCCTCCCCGTTGTTCCTCGGACTTGCTCCAGTCTTTGGTAAATTGGCAATCAACCACGGCTTGCCGCCGCTCTTCGTAGTGGCTTTGCGCACTATTCTGGCAGCCTTGTTGTTGCTGCTGGTCATGTTCCTCTTTCGCCGGCAGTTCCTCTATATCTTCCCTGCTGGTCTGTTGGGGTGTTTGCTGGCCGGTTGGATCAACGGGATGGGGTCTCTGCTGTATTACAGCGCCCTCGGCCGCATTGACGCCAGCCTGGGCCAAATCATTTACTCGTTGTACCCTCTGTTCGTTGCCCTGTGGCTTTGGTTTGACCACCAGCCGCCGAGCCGCCTCACGCTTCTGCGTTTGGCGATGATTCCGCCAGCCTTGGTGCTCTTAGCCCAATCGGGAGAGAATCACATTGATGTGGTCGGAATGTTGATGATGTTGGTCTCTTCCATGCTTTACGCCTTGCATTTGCCCATCAATGAGCGTGTACTCTACGAGATGCCAGCCCCTACTGTCACCGTTTATACCCTCCTGGCGATGAGCGCCACGGTGATGCCGGTCTTCTTTTTCACCAAATTCAACACCGTACCTGAGATGGTCAGTTGGGGCGGCCTGATCGGCCTAACGCTGGTGACTTTCCTCTCGCGCCTGACGCTTTTCATGGGCGTCAAGCACCTCGGCGGCTTGCAAACAGCCGTCTTGGGGCTGGTGGAGCTTTTGGTGACGATTTCTTTTTCCCATCTGATTTTGGGCGAGCGCTTGAGCCTGCTTCAGTGGGGAGGGGTCATCCTCTTGATGGTGTGCCTTGGCCTGACGGTGGCCGAGAAGCCACAAGCCAAACGCGGCGCGGGTGGCTTGTTGAGCTGGATTCGCCCTCCCTTGCCTCAAGACCTTTCCTGGCCGCCTCACTGAGTGGCCTTGCCGCGGCGCCGCTGCTGTGTCCCACCGCTTTGACCCTCTCTATGAACCTGTGCTAACCATGAAAACTCTCCCCCGCCTTCGTTTTGCTCATTTACCCACACCGGTCGAAGCCATGCCGCATCTGTCGGCGGCTCTGGGCGGCCCGACCTTGCTGGTGAAGCGCGACGACCAGACCGGGCTGGCCCTGGGCGGCAACAAAACCCGCAAACTGGAATTCCTGATGGCCGAAGCTCAGGCCAACGGCGCCCGCACCATCATCACCGCTGGCGCAGTGCAATCCAACCATTGCCGCCAGACGGCCGCAGCCGCAGCGCGCTTTGGGCTGGCTTGCATCCTCGTGCTGGCCGGCGATCCTCCCGCCTCGGCCTCGGGCAATTTGTTGCTCGATCGCCTGCTCGGCGCGGAATTGGTATGGACGACGCGCCCCGAACGCGAACGCACTCTCCGCGAAACCTTCGAGCGCGCCTGGGAGCAAGGCCGTCGTCCTTATCTCGTGCCGTATGGAGGCTCGAACCCCACCGGCGCGGCTGGCTATGTCTTTGCCTTGCGTGAAATGCTCGAACAAGACATCCACCCCGATTGGGTGGTCTTTCCCTCCTCCTCCGGCGGCACCCAGGCGGGGCTGAGCGTGGGGGCCAGATTGTTCGGCTATCGCGGCCGCATCCTGGGAATGAGCGTGGACGAGACAGCAGAGGTCCTGCGCCAGCGAGTAGCCGCCCTGGCCACAGCCACTGCCGACTACCTCGGCGAAAGTATGGCTTTCACCGCCGACGATATCCTCGTCAACGCCGATTATCTGGGGCAGGGATATGGTGTCATCGGCGAGCCAGAAGTCGAGGCTATTCGCCTGTTTGCCCGCCACGAAGGGCTGTTGCTCGATCCGGTGTATACCGGCCGGGCGGCTGCTGGTTTGATTGACCTCATCCGGCGGGGATTTTTCAAGGCAGGCGAGACGGTGCTGTTTTGGCATACCGGCGGCGCCGCGGCGCTCTTTGCCGATCGCTATCGGCAGGCGCTGGAAGATGGGGGCTGAACTCCACCGCACACTCAGCGCAGGCCGATCACCTCGTAGACTTCCACCGGAGCGCGTTTGCCTTTGGCGATGATCGGTTCGACCTGGCGCGCCTCCACCAGGTGGATGACCTGGGCGTAAGCCTCGGCGCTGATGAGAATTTGCCCCCCGGCGGCGTTTTCTTGGATGCGTTTGGCGGTGTTGACGCAGTCGCCAATGGCGGTGTATTCGATCTTGTCTTGTGTGCCGATGAGACCGAGAACGGCTTCGCCATAGGTGATGCCCACCCCAAAGGAGAGATGGGCTTCGGGAGGCAGGACAGTGTGTAGCTTGTAGATGGCCTCGCGGATGCTCAAAGCGGTCTTGACCGCCCGCAGGGTGTGGTCTGGCTGGGGAATGGGGGCGTTGAACCAGGCCATGATGGCGTCTCCCATGAATTTGTCAATCGTCCCCTGATGTTCCAGCACGGCGTCGGCGGCGGCGGCCAGGTAGCGGTTGAGGATGGAGACGAGTTGCTCAGGGCTGATGGTTTCGCTGTAGCTGGTAAAACCGCGCACATCGGCAAACAGGGTGGTGATAGCCGTGCGCTTGCCGCCCAATTGCAGTTGCTCAGAATTCATACTCTCGATGACTTCGATCACGGCGGGCGAGACCATACGGCTGAACAATTTGCGGGTGGCCTCCAGGCGCTTCTTCTCAGTCAGGTCATCCAGCACAATGGCGACGCCTTGGGTGTTTTGCGAGGCGTCCTTGAGCGGGGAGAGGTTGAGACTCAGGTGAACCTGTCCCCGCTGGGGCAGGGAGGGGGTGAACTCGAGGCCGACGAGCGGCTGGTCGGTCTGCCGCACGGTGTTGACGTGGCGGGAGAGATCGCTGGCAATGGGCGGCAGGATGTCGGCCAGGCTGCGGCCGACGACATTGCAGGCTTGCTGGCCGAGGATGGCTTCAGTGGCGCGGTTGCACAACAGGATTTTGTCTTCCACATCGGCGGTGATGACGCCGCTGGCGATGGAAGCGAAGACATTGTCCATCAGATTTTTGAGTTCGGTCACTTCTGCCAGGGTGCGGCGCACCGATTCGAACAGGCGGGCATTCTCGATGGCCACAGCCGCCTGATTGGCAAAGGCGTTGAGCAGGTCGCGTTCGGCAGCCGTGAAAATGCCCACGCGGATACGGTTGTCGGTGTAAATCACACCGGTAATCTCGTCCTTGACTTTGAGCGGAACGCACAGGATGGAACGCAGGTGGTAGGCGATGATGCTTTCCTGGCCGCCAAAGCGGGGGTCTTCCTGGGCGTTGGTGGTCAACACGGGCATGCCGTCTTTGACCACGCGGTCAATCACCGTGCGGCTGATAGCAAACTCAGAGGCGTTGATGGATTCTTGTTCCCAGTTGCGTGCAATGCGCGTAGTCAGAGCGCCATCCTGGTCGCGCAGCATCAAGAAACCCCGCTCTGCGCCGGTCAGCCGCACGATGGTGTCCATCACGATACGCAGGACTTCATTGAGCTCCAGCGATGAGTTGACGATCTGACCGATGTCGGCCAGGGCCTTGAGGTTGGTATGTTGCTCTTCCAGGCGCGTCACCTGGCGGCTGATGCGGTTCAAGTTGCCGGCAAGTTGCGTCAATTCCTGTGAAATGCCAGGGGGGAGGGCATAATGGCCGCGCGCCAACACATCACGCATCTCATCGGCCTTCTGGCTCAGACGACCCAGTTGCTGTCCCAAATCAACACTGATGGAAGTGGTGGACTCTTCATTACTACTCATAGCAGCCCTCGCGCTGATCATGTTTTTAGTCAGGAACGTTCAAGCCCCAAGGGGCGCGTAAGCGCTCGACCCAGCGTTCAAATAGAGTCAGGTAAGATACTTTGCGGATTTGCGCGCTTGCTACTTGCGCAATTTCGATATCTGCTGGATGCAGACTGTAGGCAGCGGTCTGATATTCTGCAACAAGCTGGTCAATGGGAGCGGCAGCCTGTGGCAGCAATTGGGCGAGTTGGGCGGCGCGCTCGGCGGGCGTGTCATCCAGCTTAGGCCGCACTCCCAAGCGCCGTAGGGCATGGTTGATCTCCAGGTAGGCGCGCCACACCGGGGGGAGAGCGGCGTGGTAAGACCAACGGAGCAGAAACATCGGCGGGGTCAGGCCGCCTCGCCGCATCCATTGCTCCAATTGTACCGGTAAAGGCGGTAATTGTCGAACCGCATCGAGACGACACTTCACTGTAGCCAACAGCCTGTGCCAAAAGCTGTTTGGCACAGCTGCCCCCCCCAATGGATGTTGGCGGGTATAGTCGGCCCATTGCTGGATGAATTTGGGCGGTTGCCGATGGCGCTGTAACCACCAACCGGCTACACCGTTTGCAACAGCCGGCTGCAGCCCGGCAAACAGGATCAATGCCAGGCTGGTTAGCCCTAACGTGACGGCCAGGGCGGTTCTCGCTCCGCCCCACACTCCGGCGCTGTTCCCTACGGGGGGGGTAGCTGTCGCACGCGGTTCGAGGCCGGCTGGCCCTTTTTCGACCAGATCGTCTCGCACGGGCGTTTCACGCAGGAGGGGGCTGTCTTGCACCGGCAGACCCAACGGTCGGATGAGCGCCTCTTGCGAAGCCGTCGGCTCGAATTCCACCCATCCAATCCCGGGAAAATATACTTCTGTCCAGGCGTGGGCGTCGCGCTGGCGCACCAGATAAGCTGTTGTCTTCTCGGCAGATGCTTCTTGCAACTCGCCGCTCAGGTAACCGGCAGCGACACGCGCCGGTATGCCCAACGAACGCAACAGTACGGCATCAGCCGAGGCGTAGTAATTGCAAAAACCTTGCTTATACTCGAAAAGAAACCAGTCCAACGGTTCACGGCCGCGCGGCGCAGCGGGGATGGTCTTGCGGTAGGTGATGTTGGCGCGCAGGTAATTGGTGATGGCTTGAGCTTTATCGTAGGGCGTCTCAGCTCCGGCGGTGATTTGCAAGGCCAGTTGGCGCATGCGCGGCGTGATCGTTTCGGGCAACTGCAAATAGCGCTCGACGATGAAGTCTGGATAATCGCTTCCGGCAGCTTTCAATTGGCTAATGGTCACCGTGCTGAGCGAGGCGCGCACCTGATACGGTTCATAAGCCTTCAGATAGGGGCTGGCGTTGATGGCGGCGATTTCGATGTCTCCCTCGCCAGCAGGATAAGCCTGGATGGAGGCCGGGCGGCTGACCCATAGCGGCTCAGCGGCGCTGAAGAGCGTGGTGAGGGCGCGGTAAGGGATGAAAGTAAGCGTCTCGATGCGGCGCGAGCTGCCCAAGGGGGGAGATAACTCGAATTGATCGGGGCGCGTGCCCAGCGTGCGGTTGGCGTTGCTCAGCCAGTGGCCGCCGCGATATTCGTCGTAGACACGCGCCCGCCAGTAATAGCGAAAGCCAGGGTCACTTTGGCCGGGCGTTTCGACAAGCATGATGGGGGTTTCGCTCAAGACCGCCCCCGTACCCAGCGACAGGTTCTCTGAATAGTAATCGCTGATGACGCCGCTGGAAGGAGTGAGCGAAGCAAACAGATAATCGAAACGATCGCGCAGCGCCTGAAAAGGTTTCGCCATTAAGTCGTTGAGCGCTTTAGTGCTCGGCAGCGCACGGGCAGATGCTGGCGCCACCCAGGCCGCTAATACAATCAGGACGATGGCAACAGCGGCATAGCGCATCAAATCGTAGCTGGTATCGGCTGTGATAGCGATCCCCTGCTCTTGCCATTGGCGGTTTTGCTTGAGATAGTTCAGCCGCCAGACCAGCATCAGCGCCACAAGCAAGTAGACAGGGATGAAGTAGTCTCCCACAGAGAGCGAGTTGTCGCAGAAAAAGGCTGCATCAAAGGGAAAGGGACAGTTGGCAAAGAAGTGAACGATGAACAGCGTCACGCCTGCCGGGATGATCAGCCGCCAGACGTGAGCGTGGCGCGTCAGGTTGAAGCCAGCGTGGATGCTCAACACCCAAAATAGGAGCGCCATGGACGTGATGAAGAAGATGTTGTCCGTAATGGCTTCCTGTTCGAAGATGAGCGTGACCGTGTTGCCCAGACGATCCGCCAGGATGAAGATACGCTCACGCCAGGCAATCCCCTCTGGCAAGGTCAGGCCCAATTGCCAGGGGATGACGAACAGCCCGTAGATTGTGGCCAGCAAGGCGGCTGCCCGGCTCGAGAAACGGCTCTGCCCCAGCGCCAGGCCAAAGCCGCCTGCAATGAAGGCGATATTTTGAATGATGCCCAAGTCGCGCGTCCAGTGAGTGGAGACCAGGCGCGTCGCCGCGATGAGCAAGGCAGCGATCAACAAAAATGCTGCCAGGGAATCCCACCAACGCTGAAGCGAAATAGGCTGCGATGGCTTGTGCATCGGCCAATTCCTCGGTGAGGTAACGGCGCTGTCAGAAATCTACGATGCCGTTACCCCACCTATTGCCAGGTTCTTTGCCACTACCCTACCACATTCACCAGTTTTCCAGGCACCACAATCACTTTCTTGGCGGGGCGGCCTGCCAAGTGCTTCTGCACGGCCTCGTTTGCCAGGGCGGCTGCTTCAGCATCAGCCTCGCTGATGTCTGCCGGCACGAACAGCCGGTCGCGCACTTTGCCGTTGACTTGTAGAACCAGTGTGATGATGTCCTCGCGGGCGGCTGCCTCGTCCACCTGCGGCCAGGGCTGAGTGTGGATGCTGTAGGGTTTGTCCAGCACCTCACTCCACAGTTCCTCGGCGATGTGCGGGCAGACCGGGGCAAGCATGCGCAGGTAGATGTCCACCGCCTCGTCCCATTCGGGCGTGCCATAGGCGCCGGCCTCTTTGGCTTTG
>Ga0209018_1001099_pt1 | contig 22877 bp, 18 predicted proteins | sample YNPBryBLVA2012_FD_185814 | JGI IMG/M metagenome (GOLD analysis project Ga0209018, IMG submission 185814) | Anoxygenic and chlorotrophic microbial mat microbial communities from Yellowstone National Park, USA - YNP Bryant BLVA 2012 (SPAdes)... ...
ACTGCTGAATTTGTCCCAGGGGTCGTCCACCGCGTCCACTTTGCTCTGGTCGGGGCGGTAGAGTTCCTGCGAGAGTTGCAGGTTGTAGGGCGGGTCGGCGAAGACCAAATCCACCGAGGCTGCGGGCAGGCGGGGGAGGACTTCGAGGCAATCGCCAGTCAGGATTTGGTCGAGGGGGAGGCCAGTCATACGACTTGAATCACGATTCCGCCAAAACGGGCTTCGTCGGCGTAGCAGCGGATGCCGTCAATGACGCACTCGTGGCTGTTATAGGGCGTGCCGTCATCGGCGTAGAACGCCAGGTAGCCGCCGCTCAGGCTTTCGTTGAAGAATTTCAGCGCCCGGCCATCCGGCGAGGTGACCCGCCCAGCGCAGTCAGCGCAAACGTAGCGGGGATAGCGCTCGAAGGGCGGGACGGGGCGGTTACAGATTGGACAGACCTGTTTGGATTGAGGCATAGCACCTCTTCGCCAGCGTGACAGCGACCTCGCGGCGGTATTCGGCGGAGGCCCATTCGTCGGCGGCATCGTGGGCGGCGTTGCGGGCGGCCGGTTCGATGCCGGTGGCATCCTTGCCGTCCATGGCGAGCGAGGGGGAAGCGCCCCAACCGCCGATGACCAGCCGCGTGCGACCAGAGGGCCACTGCGCCAGCGTCGCGCAGACGAGGGGCTTGTCGGCCGGGGTGCGGGCGACCTGTTCGTAGGCTAGTTTGACGTTCAGGGGGATTTCGATGTGGGTGATGAGTTTACCGCGCAAGAGTTCTGCGCGCAAAGGCAGGAGGTCGCCCAGACTGATGACTGACGACTGCTCACCGATGACGGTGATCTTCGCGTCCAGGGCGAGCATCACGGCGGCAAAGGGGGAACGCCCATCGCAGGAGACCAGCGCGCCGGCCACGGTCGCCATGTTGCGCAGGTTGAGCGGGGTTTCGAGGCGCAAGGCAGAGCGGAGGGCTTCGGGCGTATGGGGCGATTCGAGCAACTGCTGAAGGATGACCGTGGCGCCGATTTCGAGGGAATTGCCTTTGCGCGTGAGCGTGCCCAAACCTAAGGCTTGCAAATCCACGACGCAAACCCCATCAGACGAAAATTGAGAGAGAAGCGTCCCGCCGCCAAGGGGAAGGGCGTTCGGTCGAGAGAGAAGCGTCAGGGCTTCATCAAGAGTTCTAGGCCGGAAATAGGCTGTAATCATAGGACCTCCTGATAGTAACACCAGCTACCTGAAGTTAGCAGGATGAGCGCAAAGCTGGATGGCTTCCCTATTGTGTGTCAGTCCCGCGGCAGGGTAGCGATGTCTGGCAGGGAGGCTGGCCTTGCTTCGTCCCTCTCATCTGGCGGGTACACTTTCCATCCCAGGGTCTCTAAATCAACGCCTGCCAGCATAGCCGCAGGGACATTGACCAGCAAGGCCTCAGCTTCGACGAGTAAATCGCCTTGGGGGCCATAAAGGGCGCCAAAGGCTGTGGCGGTGCGTCGGCGGTCTTTGAGCGCCCGCCCGACCAGTTTGAGCGGCTGGCCGATGGGGACATTCTTGCGGTAGCGCACATCCAGGCGCGCCGTGTACATGAAGCGGGGACGAGCAGCATCGTCGCCCATAAAAGCGCGCCCAACCGCCTCGTCCAGCATGGCCGCCACAATCCCGCCGTGGACGAGACCCGGGTAGCCCTGGTAACGCTCTGGAATGATCGTCTCAGCGGTGACTTCGCCGGGGGCAGTGGCAAAAAAGCGCAGGTGAAGGCCAAACGGATTCTCCAGCCCGCAGACAAAACAGTGACGAGAATTCGGTTGCTGTTGCTTCAAACAAATCTCCTTGACCGTGGCGAGGGCTGAAAGAGTGTTGCTCGTGTGAGTTTATTATATCCCATGCGTACAGTTGGGCAACCACCTAAGCGGGCGCGTCACGGCAATTTGCAATGCCAGGAAGTTGTCAGACAAGTTGTCTAATCAACTTGTGATACAATGTGGCATGCTTGTTCGCTCGTCGTGCTCGAACCGATGATTGGATTGCTGTCTCCCGCGTATGCCAGCGGGAGATTTTCGTGGAGCTGCACTGCATGTCAACCTCTGTCAGCGTCTACCGTTTCGTTGTTTCCCCCCGCCAACCCAACGACCCGCGTTCCGCGGCTTACCTGGCCGACGCCCACGCTCTCGGCCTGACCGCCGTGAGCGGCATCCGCTGCCATGATCTGTACTTCGTCGAAGGCGATCTCAGCCCGGCAGAAATCCAACGCCTCGCCGGCGAGCTGCTCTCCGATCCGGTAACGCAGACCGTCGAGAGCAGACGCGGAACGGAAGACCGACAACCGTCGTTCGCGCCCCCTCGCCGGTCGTCCGTCGTCGAAGTCGCCCTGCGCCCCGGCGTGACCGACCCCGTGGCTGAGCAAATCGTGCGCGCCGCTCACGAGATCGGCATCCCCGCAGTTCGCCGCGCCTCCACCGGCCTGCGCTTCGAGGTGGAGGGCGAATCGCTCTCGGACGAGATTCTTCACCTTCTGGCAAAGCGTCTGCTGGCCAACGCCGTCATCCAGCGCTACGCCCTCGGCGAGATCGAGCCATCCTTCCCCCACCCGGCCGAGGCCTCCGGGCAGGTGGAAATCCTCCCCGTGCGGGAACTCGACGACGACGGGCTGCTGGCGCTTTCCAAGCAACGCCGCGCCGCCCTCGACCTGGCCGAAATGCAGGCCATCCAGAATTACTACCGCACCGCCGGCCGCGACCCCAGCGACATCGAATTCGAGATGATCGCTCAGACGTGGAGTGAGCATTGCGGGCATAAGACCTTCAAGGCAAAAATCGCCGTGGACGGTTGGCAGTTAGCGGGTGACGGTACTGCCAACCAGCAATCGTCAACCATCAACGGTTTGCTCAAAACCTTCATCCGCGCGGCGAGTGAGAAAATCGCCGCGCCGTGGGTGCGCTCGGCCTTCGTGGACAACGCCGGCATCATTGATTTCGACGATGAATTCGAGATTTCCTTCAAAGTGGAGACGCACAACCACCCTTCGGCCATCGAACCGTTCGGCGGGGCCAACACCGGCGTGGGCGGCGTGATCCGCGATGTGCTGGGGGTTTCGGCCAAGCCGATTGCCGACACCGACGTTTTGTGCTTTGGGCCGCTGGATTTGCCGGTGGAGGCGCTGCCCGAGGGCGTGCTGCACCCGCGGCGCATCCAATCGGGCGTGGTGGCGGGCGTGCAGGATTACGGCAACAAAATCGGGATTCCCACGGTAAACGGGGCCATCCTGTACGACGAGGGTTACACGGCCAACCCGTTGGTCTTTTGCGGCTGCGTGGGGATTGCCCCCAAGGGCAGCCATCCCCGGGCGGCGCGCCCCCACGATCGGGTGATCGTGTTGGGCGGGGGGACGGGGCGCGATGGCCTGCGGGGGGCCACTTTCTCCTCGATGACGATGGACGCCCAAACGGGCGAGGTCTCCGGCGCTTCGGTGCAAATCGGCGACCCCATCACCGAAAAGGGGTTGATCGAAGTCATTTTGCGGGCACGCGATCAGAAGCTCTACACCGCCATTACCGACTGCGGGGCAGGCGGCCTGTCTTCGGCAGTGGGTGAGATGTCCAGCCAGGTGGGGGCCGACGTGGAGTTGAAAAACGTGCGCCTGAAGTACCCCGGCCTGGCCCCGTGGGAAATCTGGCTCTCCGAGGCGCAGGAGCGCATGGTCGTTGCCGTGCCGCCCGAAAACGTCCCCGCCCTGCAGGCCATTTGCGACACTTTCGACGTAGCGCTCACCGACATCGGCGAATTTACCGGTAGTGGACGGCTGATCGTGCGTTACGCCGGGCGCGTGGTGCTGGAACTCGACAACCGCTTCTTGCACGAAGGCATTCCGCAGCGGCGGTTGAGGGCGGCGGTAGGAGAGGTAAACAGGTACACAGGTAGAGAGGAGGACAGGTACACAGGTGGAGGGGCAAAATACCCGTCTGACGCTCTCGCCGAGAGGTTGATGACCTTGCTTTCCAGCCCTAACATTGCCTCCAAGGCTGCTGTCATCCGCATTTATGATCACGAAGTACAGGGCGGCACAGTGGTGAAGCCATTGACCGGCACACTCAACGACGGGCCGTCGGACGCCTGCGTGCTCAAGCCCATCGGGACGCGCGGCAGTCGGGGGATCGTGCTTTCCAACGGCATTAACCCCACCTACGGCAAGCGCGATGCCTACCGCATGGCGTGGAGCGTGATTGACGAGGCCATACGCAATGCCGTGGCGGTGGGCGCCGACCCGCAGCGGATTGCTTTGCTGGACAATTTCTGCTGGGGCGACCCGCTGCGCGCCGAAACGCTCGGCTCGCTGGTGGAGGCCTGCCGCGGCTGCCACGACGCCGCCATTCACTACGGAGCGCCCTTCATCTCCGGCAAAGATTCGCTCAACAACGAATACATCGGCGCCGACGGCCAGCGCCACGCTATCCCGCCCACCCTGCTCATTTCTGCTATCGGCCTCATCGAGGATGTCAACCAGGCCGTGACGATGGATGCGAAAGAGGCGGGGGATGCTGTGTATCTGGTGGGTGAGTTCCAGCCGGTGGCTGATCAACCGTCAGCCACGGTTCCTGCACCCTCGCTGAACGCTCCTGCAACCTACCGCGCCCTGCATGCGGCGATGCGCGCCGGCCTGGTGCGCGCCTGCCACGACCTGAGCGAGGGCGGCCTGGCAGTGGCGGCTGCCGAGATGTGCATCGGCGGGCGGCTGGGCATGGCGCTCGATATTGGGGAGGCGCACGCGGCTGTGACGCTTTTTGGCGAAACCAACGGCTGCCTGCTGGTGGAAGTGCGGGCCGCGGATTGCGCTGCCTTCGAGGCGTTTTTCCAACCGGCGGCGGAAGGCGAGCAAGCGGGGACGAACGAGCGCAGACCGCTGTTCCAGAAGTTGGGCGTTGTGACAGATGAAACAGCGCTGAAAATCACCGCCGCCAACACCACCCCCATCCACCTCCCTGTCTCTGCCCTCGTCGCCGCCTGGAACAACGCGCCTGCCTCCCAGGATACGCCGCACGAACGCAGTTCGACCGCAATACACCATACGCCCTCCATAATCAAAAATCTAAAATCAACACTCAAAAATCCAAAGTGCCTCATCCTCCACGCCACCGGCACCAATCGCGATCACGAAGCTGCCCAGGCCATCGAGTTGGCCGGCGGGCGGCCCGAAATCGTCCATATCAACCAGTTGCGCCGTGGTGAAAAGCACTGGCGCGACTATCAGATGCTCGTCCTGCCCGGCGGGTTTTCGTATGCCGATGCGCTCGGCGCAGGCAAACTGCTGGCGCTCGACCTGCAAGCCTATTTTGCCGACGAGGTGCAGGAATTCGTCGCCGCGGGCAAGCCCGTCATCGGCATCTGCAACGGCTTCCAGGCGTTGGTCAAGGCAGGGATACTTCCCTCCCCGACAGAGGACGGTGATGGCAAGGTAGGTACGTTGACTTTCAATACCTCCGGCCATTTCGAGTGCCGCTGGGTGACGCTCAAGCCGCTTTCGCAGCGCTGTATCTGGACGCGCGGCCTGACGGAACTCATCTACTGCCCTGTCGCCCACGGCGAGGGCAATTTCCAATTGCGCCATGCGGCTCTACTCTCTGCGCTCCAATGCGCTGACCAGATTGCCCTGACCTACACCCTGCCCAACGGCGCGCCCGCCGACGGCGCTTACCCTCACAATCCAAACGGCTCGATTGCCGACATTGCTGGCATCTGCAACCCGGCAGGCAACGTCCTGGGGCTGATGCCGCACCCCGAGAATCACATCTACCCCTGGCAGCACCCGCACCGTACGCGCTGCATCCACGGCTGCAGCGGGTTGCCGCTTTTCGAGAATGGTGTGCGTTATGTGTCTGAATAGCAAATAGTCGAGAGTCCAATAGTCGAGAGTCAAATAGTCGAATAGTTGGTTGTTGTGCGGGTATGCGACTACCTGACTATTTGACTATTTGACTACCTGACTATCTGACTAACCCAACGGAAAACCCTATGATCCCTCACCAAACCCTCCTCCAACTCCTGCCCCTCGCCTTTGGCGAAGCGGACCTGCCTTTGCCGGGCAAGCAAGCGGGCAAGGTGCGCGATTGGTACCCCCTGCCGGGCAGCAGACGCCTGCTGGTGACCACCGACCGCCTGTCGGCCTTCGACCGCATCCTGGCATGCGTGCCCTACAAAGGGCAAGTGCTCAACCAACTGGCCGCCTGGTGGTTCGAGCATACCGCCGACATCATCCCCAACCACGCCGAGTTGGTGCCCGATCCCAACGCCCTGGTCGCCCTGGAAGTGACGCCGTTCCCGGTGGAGGTGATCGTGCGCGGCTACATCACCGGGGTGACCTCCACCGCCTTGTGGTATCGCTATTCGCTGGGTGAACGCGAGATTTACGGCTATCATTTCCCCGAAGGGCTGCGCAAGAACCAGGCCCTCCCCGAGCCGATCATCACCCCCACCACCAAAGGCGGCGTCACCGGCCACGACGAACGCCTGACCTGCGCCGAGGTGGTCAGCAAAGGTTACCTGGACGCTGCCACCTGGGACGAGGTGATGGCCGCCGCGCTGGCGATCTTCCAACGCGGGCAGGAGGTGGCGCACAAGGCTGGGCTGATTTTGGTGGATACCAAATACGAATTCGGCCGCGCAGCCGATGGGCGCGTCGTCCTGATTGACGAAGTCCACACCCCCGATTCGTCCCGCTTCTGGAAGGCGGATACCTATGGCGAGCATTTCGCTGCCGGCGAGGAGCCGGAGAACTTTGACAAGGAATTCGTGCGCCTGGAATACGCCAAGCACGGCTACCGCGGCGACGGCCCCATCCCGGAAATGCCTGCCAGCCTGTGGGCAGCCGCCAGCCAGCGCTACATTGCCATCTACGAAATGCTCACTGGCCAGGCCTTCGAGCCAGGCGCGTACCCCGTGGAAGCGCGCCTGGCTGCCAACCTGGAGAAAGCAGGATTGATCTGAGCGTATACCGGCAACGGACGACGGTGGGAAGTCACTGACGTCCTCCGTCCCCCGTCGAGGTGCCATGTTCCCACCTGCCCTCACCCCCCAAACCCTGATGGCCCACATGAGCGCTCTGTGCAAGGAGATCGGACCGCGCCCGTCGGCTTCTGCCCAAGAACGCCAGGCGGCCGCCTACGTGCAGGCCGTGTTGAAGCGGCTGGGCATCGCCGATTTGCAGGAACAACCCTTTCGCAGCCAAACTTCGCCAGGGTGGAATCTCATCCCGCTGGCAGCCGCCGGGGTGGTGTTCGTTGGCATCGCCTGGCTGGGGGGGCCGGGGGGGCGCATCGTCGCGGGAGGGCTGTTGTGGGTCAGTTTTTGGCTGTACCGGCAGATGTTGTTGACCATTCCCACGCTGCTGCAACCGCTCATCGAGTGCGGGCGCAGCCAAAACGTCATCGCCCGTATCCCGGCGACTCAAACGGCACAGCGCACGATCTACCTGGTGGGGCACCTCGACAGCAACAAGCAGCGTTTTCTGTTTCCGCCTGCCCAGCCGCAGATCATGAAAATCGAACATACCGTGGTGATGGCGTCCCTGCCGGCCAACGGCGTCCTGCTCATCGCCAGCGGGCTGTGGCCGCAGCCGCTGTTGACCAGTATCGCCCTGGGGATGGGGACGCTGTTGGGGCTGGTCGGCGGGGTTATGCTGTTTTTGCTGATCTCCGACGAGCGTCAGCCGCACGTCGAGGGGGCCAACGACAACGCCACGGCGGTTTCCATCCTGCTGGGGGTGGCCGAGGCGCTGCAAAGCCAGCCGTTGCACACCAGCAACGTGGTTTTGTTGTTCACCGGCTGCGAAGAAGCGGGGGGCGTGGGCATGGAAAACTACCTGCGCCAGTTGCGCCCCAAGCGAGAGAACACCTTCTGGATTGACCTGGAAATGGCGGGGACCGGCAACCTGTGTTATGTCACCCGCCATGGGGTCAGCCACTTCTGCGAGTATCGCCCCCATGCTGAGATGGCGGAGCTGGCAGCCGAGGCGGCTCGCCGCTTCCCCCACCTGGGCGTCATCGGCAAAGAGATGCTCATTCTCGAAGAGGTCGCCACGTTGCGGCGGCATGGCTACCGCGCCGTGTGCATCGCGGGGTACAATCAGCAAGGCTACTTGCCCAACTGGCACCGTCTCTCTGACACACTGGAAAATATCGCCCCCGAAACGCTGACCCGTGCGGCCCATTACACCTGGGCGCTGATGGAGGCGATTGATGCTTCGGGGCGATTGCCGGCTGAATGACAACCGCCGCTCGGTGGTGGTAATTTCTGGAGGTAACGTATGGAAAAACCTTTGGTCGTGATTTTGATGGGCAGCAAGGCCGATGAACCCCACTGCCAGAAGATCGCCGAGGCGGTGCGCAGCTTTGGGCTGGAGGTCGTGCTGCGCATCGGCTCGGCGCACAAGACGCCCGAACACGTCTTGCAGATTCTGCGCCAATACGAGGCCGAGCCGCGCCCTAAGGTGTACATCACCGTGGCCGGGCGGAGCAATGCGCTGAGCGGCTTTACCGATGGCAGTGTGACCGCGCCGGTGATTGCCTGTCCGCCGCCCAGCGACGCTTTCGGCGGCGCGGACGTGTATTCGTCGCTGCGCATGCCCTCGGGCATTGCCCCCGCCGTCGTCCTCGAACCGGCCAACGCCGCCCTGCTGGCCGCCAAAATCCTGGGGCTCGGCCACCCGGCGGTGCGCGCCAAAGTGACCGAATTCCAGCAAAAGCAAGCCGAGAAAATCCTAGCTGATGATGAGGTGATCCGATGAAAATCCTGGCCTGGCCGTTTTGGAACTTCGAGCAGCGCCGTCTGCGCGCCCTGTGGCGCATCGTCTTGCAACTTGTATTCACCGCTCTGGCATCGTTGGGGTTGTTCTTTCCGTTGAGCCTGGTTCTCGGCGAAAGGACGCAGGAACAGTTTGCCAACATGGTGATGGTGATTGCAGTGCTGATCAGCTTTTGGCTGGCGGGTAAATTGTTGGATCGCCGCCCGTTTCGCGCTTTTGGCTTCAGCTTCACGCGGCGCTGGTGGCTGGATTTCGGCTTTGGCCTGGCGCTGGGGGCGATTCTGATGCTGGGGATTTTCCTGGTTGAGCTGGCCGCCGGCTGGGTCACAATCCGCGGGACGTTCCAATCCGCAGCGCCGACGTTTGGCGAGGGGATTGTGCTATACGTGGGGTTGTTCATTGCCGTTGGCATTCAGGAAGAGTTGCTGTCGCGCGGCTACTGGCTGCGCAACCTGGCCGAGGGCTTGAACATGCGCTTCATCGGGCCGCGCGCCGCGCTGTGGATCGCCTATATTTTGTCTTCAGCCGTCTTTGGTCTGCTGCACCTGGGCAACCCCAACGCTACCTGGATCAGCACCTTCAACATCGCCCTGGCAGGGCTGTTTTTGGGGCTGCCGTTCGTCCTCACCGGCGAGCTGCCCATCAGCATCGGGCTGCACATCACCTGGAACTTCTTCCAGGGCAACGTGTTTGGCTTTCCGGTGAGCGGGATGGTCACAGGGACGTCCTTCATCGCCATCGAGCAGGGCGGTCCAGAACTCTTGACCGGCGGCGCTTTTGGCCCGGAGGCCGGCCTCGTTGGCCTGGCAGCCATGGGCGTGGGCATGCTGCTCATCCTGGCCTGGCTGCGCTGGCTGGACGGGCGCGTGGCGATGCGCTACGACCTGGCCGAATACGCCGCGCCAACCGCGGCGCAGTTGCCCCCGCCGCTGGGCGCGGGCGAGGCGGGCGGCGACTCGGCCCAATGAACAGACTGACAGGCCGCGTCTCTACAAAACCATGACCGATTATTGTTCACCGTTCACGGATCACCCCCACGAAGAGTGCGGTATCGTCGGCATCTTCGCCCCCAACGAAGACGTGGCCACGATGGCCTTCTTCGGCCTGTATGCCTTGCAGCATCGCGGCCAAGAGGCGGCTGGTATCGCCGTTTCGGATGGCAAGGCCATTAACCTGCACAAAGACCTCGGCCTGGTGTCGCAGGTGTTCACCCCCCACAACCTGGCCCCGCTGCAAGGCCATTACGCCATCGGGCACACGCGCTATTCCACCACCGGCTCGTCTTCACTGCGCAACGCCCAGCCGTTTCTCATCGAGACACAGCACGGCCCGTTGGCTATTGCCCACAATGGCAACCTGGTCAACACCGCCGAGCTGCGCGCCGATTTGCTGCGGCGCGGGGTGGGGTTATATTCGTCATCAGACAGTGAGGTGATGACGATGATGCTGGCGGGGGCCGAGGGGCACACTTGGGAGGAACGTATCCGCGCCACGATGCCCAAGTGGCGGGGAGCTTATTCGCTGGTTGTGCTGACCTTGGATTGCGTGTATGCGGTGCGCGACCCGTGGGGCGTGCGTCCCTTGAGCGTGGGTCTGTTGCCCAGCGGAGGACATGCAGCCGCCTCCGAGAGCGGGGCGCTGGTGACCCTGGGATGTTTAGCCATCCGCGAGGTGCAACCCGGCGAGATCGTGACGCTGAGCAATCACGCTTTGCGGGTATATCAGGCCATGCCGCCTGCCAGCCGCCTGGCGCGCTGTGTGTTCGAAATGATTTATTTCTCGCGGCCTGATAGCGTCTGGGATGGCTTGACCATCCATAGGGTGCGGCAGCGCCTTGGGGAACAACTGGCGCGGGAGGCCCCGGTGGCGGCAGATATGGTCGTCCCTGTGCCGGATTCTTCCATCCCCGCAGCTATCGGCTATTCGCAAGCCTCCGGCATCCCTTACAATCACGGCTTCGTCAAGAATCGCTACATCGGTCGCACCTTCATCCAACCGACCGACTCGCTGCGCAAACAAGGGGTGGCCCTCAAGTTCAATGCCCTGGATGAAAACGTGCGCGGCAAACGCCTGATTGTGATTGACGACAGTATCGTGCGCGGCAACACTTCGGGGCCGCTGCTCAAGCTCTTGCGCGACGCCGGCGCCAGCGAAATCCATTTGCGCATCACTTGCCCGCCCATCAGACATCCCTGCTTCATGGGCGTTGATATGGGAACTTATGAGGATTTGATCGCTCACCGAATGAGCGTGGAGCAGATCCGCGCGCACATCGGCTGTGACTCACTGCATTATCTGTCGTTAGAGGGGATGATGGCAGCGATTGGACGGGAGAGCGGCTATTGCGATGCCTGTTTCACAGGCAATTACCCGATGGAAGTGGATTGGCGCTTCACGAAAACCGGTTTCGAGAGAAACGGGAACGGTTAGTTAAGCTAGTTATGGGTCATTACCGAGGAGGAGCCATGAAAGTTTTGCTTGTCGGTTCTGGGGGGCGCGAGCATGCGCTGGCCTGGAAGCTGGCTCAATCACCGCGTTTGGCAAAGCTGTGGGTCGCGCCGGGCAACGCCGGGACGGGGCAGGTCTCAGCTTTGGGCAGCCGGGCTGCCTGGCCGGAGGTCGAGAATATCTCGATTCGCGCCGAAGACCGGGAGGCGTTGCTGGCTTTTGCCCGCAGGCAGGCTGTGGATTTGGTTGTGGTGGGGCCAGAGGGGCCGCTGGCGGCCGGGCTGGCAGACGATTTGCGCGCCGCCGGGGTGGCAGTGTTTGGGCCCTCACGGGCCGCAGCGCAGATCGAGGCCTCTAAAGCGTTTGCAAAGGCTTTCATGGCACGGCACGGCATCCCAACAGCGCGCTCGGCCGCGTTTAGCGATTATGCTGCAGCGCGGGAGTATTTACACAGGCAGGGGCGAGCCTTGCCGGTGTTGAAGGCCTCGGGGTTGGCCTCGGGCAAGGGTGTGGTATTGCCAGAGAGCCTAACCGCGGCTGAAGAGGCTTTGTATGCGATGATGGTGAGCGGTGAATTGGGCAGCGCCGGCGAGGAAGTGGTCATGGAGGAGCGCTTGAGCGGCCAGGAGGTTTCGCTACTGGCATTTACCGATGGCGTGACGGTGAAAGCCATGCCACCGGCACAAGATTACAAACGTTTGCTGGATGACGACGGCGGCCCCAATACCGGCGGGATGGGGGCGTGCGCCCCTGTTCCGATTTGCCCGCCAGACGTGGCCGACGAGATGCTTCGCGCCGTGTTACAGCCCGCAGTGGATGGACTGCGCGCCGAGGGCAACCCCTTCGTGGGGGTGCTTTACGCCGGCATGATGTTGACCGCCGACGGGCCGCGGGTGTTGGAGTTCAATTGTCGCTTTGGCGATCCTGAAACCCAGGCCATCCTGCCCTTGCTGGAAACAGATTTGCTGACCATCTTTCAAGCTTGTGTGGATGGACGTTTGGATGAGGTGGATATCCGCTGGAAGAAAGGCGCAGCCGCTTGTGTGGTCCTGGCCTCGCAGGGGTATCCGGGGAAATACGCGACCGGGCATGTGATCAATGGCCTGGAGACTTTGCCCGAGCATACGGTAGCTTTTCATGCCGGGACGAAGTTGTCCAACGGGCAGGTTGTCACTGCCGGCGGGCGAGTGTTGGGCATCACGGCCACAGGCGAGACCCTGAAAGATGCGCTGGAACGGGCTTACACTGCTATCGCCAGGGTCAATTTTGCCGGGATGCATTACCGCCGGGATATTGGCAAGTATTTTCTCCGCGGCGATATTCAGGAGAGGCCCAAGCTCCTTTATCGGGATGGAGAGTCTCCACAAGGTCGAGTCGGCCCTTGCGGCCCGGCATCGCCGGCTTCTGCGGGCGGGTCTTCTCTCTCTTGCACGGAAGAGACGCGCTCCGTTTATGCCGCCGCCGGCGTCTCGATAGATGCCGGCGATCGCGCCGTGGAATTGATGGCCGAGGCGGTGCGCTCTACGTATGGGCGCGAAGTTCTGGCCGGCATTGGCGCCTTTGGCGGTTTGTTCGATGCCGCCGCGCTGCAGCGGATGCGTCATCCGGTGCTGGTGGGGTCTACCGATGGGGTGGGCACCAAAGTGAAGCTGGCCGCGCAGGTGGGGCGCTACCGCTCCATTGGCCACGATATCGTCAATCACTGTATTGATGATATTCTGGTGCAAGGGGCGCGCCCGCTGTTTTTCCTGGATTATTTCGCCACGTCGAGATTGACCCCTGAAATCGTGGCCGAGGTGGTCACAGGTATTGCGGAGGCGTGCCGCGCCGCCGATTGCGCCCTGCTCGGCGGTGAAACCGCCGAGATGCCCGGCGTGTATGCCGAGGGAGAGTTCGATGTGGCCGGCACCATCATTGGCATCGTGGAGAAAGAAGCTATTCTGCCGCGTACCGATCTGCAAGCCGGCGATGTCTTGATTGGACTGCGCTCGTCCGGCCCGCATACCAATGGCTACTCCCTGATTCGCAAAATCTTCGCCGGCGTATCGCTCGAAACGGTTTTCCCCGAGCTGGGAGTGCCTCTTGCCGACGCTTTGCTTGCCCCACACCGTTCGTATCTGTCGCTGATACAACCCATCCTCCATCGTCATCCCACTGCGATCAAAGCCCTGGCTCATCTCACCGGCGGCGGCTTTATCGAAAATATCCCGCGCATCTTGCCGCAGGGCGTGGGGGCGGTGGTGCAACGGGGCAGTTGGCCGATCCCGCCCTTGTTCGAGCTGCTCCAGCGACAAGGGGACATCACCAGCGAGGAGATGCACCGCGTGTTCAACATGGGCATCGGACTGATCATCGTTGCTGCCCCCGAAGATGCTGCTGCCATTCAATCTGCCATTGCAGAAGAAAGCTGGATTGTCGGCCAACTCATTGCTGGTGAAAGAAAGGTTACCTTGCTATGAATGCTCTTCCTTCTGCGCCTGTATCCCTGGTGGTGCTGATCTCCGGCAACGGTTCTAACCTGCAAGCCATCCTCGATGCTTGCCAGACGGGTTATCTGCCGGCGCGCGTGGCAGTGGTCATCTCGAACAAAGCCAGCGCCTACGGCTTGGAACGCGCCCGCCTGGCGGGAGTCCCAGCGCTCTGCTATCCCAAGCCAAAGGAGCAGGAGCGCCGCGAATACGACGCCGGCTTGGCCGCTTTGGTGGCCTCCTATCAGCCGGATTGGGTGGTGCTGGCGGGTTGGATGCGCCTTCTGTCCGACGCCTTCTTGCAGCGTTTTCCCAACCGGGTAGTCAACCTGCACCCGGCTTTGCCAGGAGCTTTCCCCGGCACAGAGGCCATCGCCCGCGCTTTCCAGGCTTACCAGCGCGGCGAGATCACCCATACCGGCGTGATGGTCCATCTCGTCCCCGACGAGGGCGTGGATTCCGGCCCAGTTTTGGCGCAAGAGGTCGTGCCAATTTTCCCCCAGGATACGCTGGAAACGCTGCAAGAACGCATGCATCAGGTAGAACATCGCCTGCTTGTCGAAACACTCTGCAAACTTTGCGAGCCAGGGAGGAGCCTATCATGACTCTCAATTATTCGATCGCTGCTGAGATTTTTGCCCTTTTTCCCGGTTATTGCCGCGGCGTGGTGTTGGCCTACGAGGTCAACAACCGCGCTTCCCCACCCGAATTGGTGGAACTGCTGCGCCAAGCCGAAGCTGGTGCGCGTCAGGCACTGACCCTCGAGACGCTCACCGCTCACCCGCGCATCGCCGCCTGGCGCGAGGCCTACCGCTCGTTCGGCGCTAAGCCCAGCGAGTTTCGTTCGTCCATCGAAGCCATGGCGCGCCGCGCTCTGCGAAACGAACCCCTGCCAACGATCAACGCCCTCGTGGACATCGGCAATATCATCTCGCTGCGCCACCTCGTCCCCGTGGGCGGACATGCTTTGGACGAGGTGAGCCATGATCTGATGCTGCGTTTGGCCACCGGCGACGAGACCTTCACCGCGTTTGGCTCGGATCAGGTGGAGACACCTTTGCCCGGCGAGGTCATCTTTGCCGAGGAGAAAGTGGTGCTGACACGGCGTTGGTCATGGCGGCAGGCCAACCACACCCTTACCCTGCCCACCACGCGCGCCATCGAGTTCAACGTGGACGGCTTGCCGCCGGTCACTTCTGCTGAAGTGGAGACGATTTGCCAGGAAGTAAGCGAATTGGTGCGCCGTTTCTGCGGCGGGCAAATCCATCACGAAATTCTGTCGGCGCAAAACCCCACTATCCCTCTGAGCGCCTTGTGACAATCTGGGCGATAGTCTTCAATCACTCCCTCTACCCCCTCACTCGAAAGGAATTACCCTATGCCTAAAGCGATTCTCTCAGTTCACGACAAAACTGGCCTGGTGGACTTTGCCAAAGGGTTGGCTGCCTGTGGCTGGACTCTGCTGGCCTCCGGCGGAACGGCCAAACTCCTGCGTGAGAGTGGCCTGGCCGTCACCGAAGTGGCCGACTACACCGGCTCGCCAGAAATCCTCGGCGGGCGGGTGAAGACCCTCCATCCCGCCATCCACGGCGGCCTGTTGGCGCGCCCCACCGCCGCTGACCTGACTGAGCTGCGCCAGCTCGGTTGGGATTACATTGACCTGGTGGCCGTCAACCTCTACCCCTTCGAGCAAACCATCGCCAAACCCAACGTCACCCTTGCCGAGGCTATCGAAAACATTGACATTGGCGGGGTCACCCTGATTCGCGCCGCCGCCAAGAACCATGAACGTGTCACGCTGGTGTGCGACCCGGCCGATTACGCCGCGGTGCTGGCCGAAATCCAGGCCGGCGGCGTCAGCCCGGTCACCCGCGCCCGCCTGGCCGTTAAAGGCTTCGCGCAAACCGCCCACTATGATGCCGCCATCCGCCGCTACTTAGCGGGTCGGCAAGCGCGGCCGCAAGGGGCCGACCCTCAGGCGATGAGCGACGAGCAGAGTCTCCCTGCCAATGACCTGCCCCTGCGCTACGGTTGTAACCCCCACCAGACGCCGGCGCGGGTGTACATGTCGGATGGTTCTCCCCTGCCGCTCGAAGTGTTGAACGGCTCCCCTGGTTACATCAACCTGCTCGACGCGCTCAACTCCTGGCAGCTCGTCAAAGAGTTGAGACAAACTCTGGGGCTGCCAGCAGCAGCCTCCTTCAAACACGTCAGCCCTAGCGGCGCAGCAGTTGGCCTGCCCCTATCCGAAACGCTCAAGCAAGTCTATTTCGTCGCCGACCTGGAATTGTCCCCCCTGGCAAGCGCCTATGCGCGCGCCCGCGGTGTTGACCGCATGTCTTCCTTCGGCGATTGGGTGGCGCTCTCCGACCAGGTGGACACGCCGACGGCCAAGCTGCTCAACCGCGAGGTCTCGGATGGCGTCATTGCCCCTGCTTACGATGCCGAGGCGCTCGACATCCTGCGCCGTAAGAAAGGCGGCAAGTTCGTGATCCTGGCCATAGACCCTGCTTACACGCCGCCGTTGACCGAAACCCGTCAGGTGTATGGCATTACCTTCGAACAGCGCCGCAACGACCGACCGGTGACGCTCGACGATTTCCACAATATCGTCACCCAGAACAAACACTTGCCCGAAAGCGCCCTGCGCGACATGATCGTGGCCTGGATCACGCTCAAATATACCCAATCGAACTCGGTGTGCTTTGCGGTGGATGGCCAGGTGATCGGCGTTGGGGCGGGACAACAGTCGCGCATTCACTGCACACGCCTGGCCGGAACCAAAGCCGACCTGTGGTGGCTGCGCCAGTACCCTGCCGTGCTGGGTCTAAAATTCAAGCCTGAAGTCAAGCGCCCCGACCGCGACAACGCCATTGACCAGTTCCTGCGCGACGATGTGACCCCCGCTGAGCGAGCTGGCTGGGCAGAGACCTTTGCCGAGATGCCGCAGCAACTCACCGCAACCGAGAAACGCGCCTGGCTGGATCAACTCAGCGGCGTCGTGCTCGGTTCGGATGCTTTCTTCCCCTTCCGCGATTCGATCGATCGCGCCGCCATGAGCGGCGTCCAATACGTCTTACAGCCCGGCGGCTCGAACCGCGACGATGCCGTCATTCAGGCTTGCGATGAATATGGGATGACCATGGTGTTTTCGGGTGTGCGCTTGTTCCACCACTAACCCCACACGTATCCGGCGCAACCCTCCGCCCTCAAGGAGTTTCTATGAACGAAGAACTATTCAACCAATTCGAAGCCCTCACCTTCGACGACGTGCTGGTCGTACCCGCTTATACCGAGGTGCTGCCCAACGCCGTGGATATCCACGCCAGCCTGGGGCCAACCCTCAACTTGAATATCCCCCTCGTCTCAGCGGCCATGGATACCGTCACCGAAGCGCGCCTGGCCATCGCCCTGGCGCGCGAGGGCGGCCTGGGCATCATCCATCGCAACCTGTCGCCTCAAGACCAGGCCGCTGAGGTAGACAAAGTCAAACGCTCGCAATCGGGCATGATCGTGGAACCGATCACTTTGCCGCCTGACGCCACCCTGCGCCAGGCTGAACATATCATGTCCACCTATCACATCAGCGGCGTGCCCATCACGGAAGAAGGCGGCAAACTGGTGGGCATCCTCACCAACCGTGACGTGCGCTTCGTCGAGCAGAGTGATTACGACTTGCCGGTGAGCCAGTTCATGACCTGCGAGCGGCTGATCACTGCGCCGGTCGGGATCGGCCTCGAGGAAGCCAAGCGCATCCTGCAAAAATATCGCATCGAGAAGTTGCCGCTGGTGGACGACGCGGGCATCCTCAAAGGGCTGTTGACGGTCAAAGACATCCAAAAAGCGCGCGATTTTCCCAACGCCGCCACTGATCAGCATGGGCGGCTCTTGGTGGGCGCGGCGGTGGGGGTTGGAGCTGATTTGGAAGAGCGTGTGCAACTGCTCGTCGCCGAAGAGGTGGACGTGGTGACGATTGACACCGCCCACGGCCACTCGGCGGGCGTGATCAGAGCCATCCGCCGCATCAAGACTGCCTGGCCGAAGCTGCCGGTCATCGCTGGCAACGTGGTCACCGCCGAAGGCGCCGCCGCTCTCATCGAGGCCGGCGCCGACGTGGTCAAGGTCGGCGTGGGGGCGGGCAGCATCTGCACCACACGCGTCATCTCCGGTGCGGGCATGCCTCAGGTTACGGCCATCCACGAATGCGCCAGCGCGGCCCGCAAACGCGGCATCCCCATCATCGCCGACGGCGGCATCAAATATTCCGGCGACATCGTCAAGGCCATCGTCGCCGGCGCCGACGTGGTCATGCTGGGCAGTCTACTGGCCGGGTTGGACGAATCGCCGGGGGATGTGGTGCTGTACGAAGGCCGCCGCTTCAAGGAATATCGCGGCATGGGCAGTCTGGGCGCCATGCAGGGTTACGGCAAGGACCGCTATGGCAGCGGCCAAGCGGGCGGCAGCGGCAAACTCGTCCCCGAAGGGATCGAAGGCCGCGTGCCCTACAAAGGCCCCCTGCACGATTACGTTTATCAGCTCGTCGGCGGTTTGCGTTCAGGTATGGGCTATGCTGGCGCCGCCACGCTCGACGATCTGCGCACCAAAACGAGATTGACGCGCATTACCAATGCCGGCCTCATCGAAAGCCATCCCCACGATGTGATCATCACCAAAGAAGCGCCCAATTACCAGGTGAACCAATAAATACGGACGACCGGCGATAGGAGACGGGAGACACTGCAGAGAGCATGCCTTTCCGTCCCCCGTCTTGGGGTACAATAGCCCCCATGTCTGCCCGCTTGCCGCGTGAATTCTTCGCCCGCCCCACCCTGGAGGTGGCCCGCGCCGTCCTGGGGATGCGCCTCGTCCGCATCGAAGGCCAAACCCGCCTGGCCGGCCTCATCACCGAAAGCGAAGCCTACATCGGCGAGAGCGACCTGGGTTGCCACGCCAAAGCCGGGCGCACGCCGCGCACCGCTGTGATGTACGGCCCGCCCGGCCATGCTTACGTCTACTTCACCTACGGCATGCACTGGCTGCTCAACTTCGTCACCGAAAGGGAGGGCTTCCCTGCCGCGGTGTTGGTCCGCGCCATCTGGCCTACCGAGGGTCTTCAGCTCATCGCCAACCGCCGCAGAGGGCAGCCCCCAGCCCGCTGGTGCGACGGCCCCGCTAAGGTATGTCAGGCCCTGGCCATTGACCGCACCCTCAACGGCCACGACCTGTGTAGCCCTCAATCTGTCCTCTTCCTCGAAAATGGCCTCCCAATTCCCGACTCCTGCGTGACCATCGCGCCGCGCGTGGGTTTATATAGTGTGCCTGAACCGTGGAAGTCTGTCCCATGGCGCTTCCGCGTGGAAGATTCGCAATTCAAGAACCCAAAACCCACACCCGCCTAAAACGCCTTCTGCTCTCTTGTTCAAGGAGCTACCCAACAATGAGCTATCACTCTATCGTCTTGGTTAAGCAAGTCCCCGACACCCGCGCCGTCAGCGGCGAAGTGATGACCGCTGAAGGCACCATCAACCGCAGCGCCCTGCCGGCCATTTTCAACCCCGAAGACCTCAACGCCCTGGAAATGGCCCTGCAAGTCAAAGACCAGCACGGCGGACAGGTCACGGTGGTGACCATGGGCCCCATGCAGGCCGCCGAAGTGCTGCGCGAGGCGCTCTACCGCGGCGCCGACCGCGTCATCCTGCTCTCCGACCGCAAATTTGCCGGCGCCGACACCCAGGCGACCTCCTATGCTCTCAGCCGCGCCATCGCCAAAATCGGCGCTTTCGACCTGGTCTTCTGTGGAAGACAGGCCATTGACGGCGACACCGCCCAGGTCGGCCCACAGACCGCCGAAAAACTGGGGCTGCCGCAAATCACCTACGCCGAGTCCATCGTCGAGCTGAAAGACGGAGAAATCACTGTACAACGCGCCTTCGACCTGGGCAGCGAACTGGTGCAGTGCCGTCTGCCTTGCCTGCTCACCGTCGTCGCCTCGGCCAACCGCCCCCGCCCCCCCTCCGCCCGTAAACGCATCCAATACAAACTGGCCTCTGTCCCCGCAGAATATCCCAAACTGCTGGAAAAATGGCCCGAATTCGCCACAACTGAAGCGCTGCGGCAATTCCTGGCCAGCCGCGGCCTTCAGATTACCCTGTGGACAGCGGCTGACCTCCAGGCCGACGAATCCCAACTGGGCCTGGCCGGTTCCCCAACCCAGGTGCACAAAGTCAACTACGTCGTGCTGGAAACCACCACCAGCAAAGACATCCCCCCCACTCCCGAAGGTATCCGCCTGCTGATCGAAGAACTGATGAGAGAATACATTTTCGGCTAAAACTCAGGCTTTCTGCCTGTCATCCCTGGAGCTGACCATGACCGATCACCGTAATGTTTGGGTTTTCATCGAGCAGGACGAGGGCCGCATCGCCGATGTCAGCCTGGAGCTGCTCGGCAAAGGACAAGAGCTGGCTCGCACCTTAGGCAGCCAGTTGTGGGCTGTGCTGTGCGGCCACGACATCGCCGCTCTCCCCGCCACCGTTATCCAGCACGGCGCCGACCGTGTCTTGGTGGCCGACCACGCCGAGCTGGCGATCTATCGCACGTTGCCCTACACCCGCGTCATCGCCGACCTCATCCGGGCGCACTCGCCGTATATCTTCCTCTTCGGCGCAACCCCCATCGGGCGCGACCTGGCCCCCCGCCTGGCCAGCGCCGTGCGCTGCGGTCTCACCGCCGACTGCACCGACCTGCAAATTGGCGACTACACCGCCAGGAAAGACGGCGTCACTTACAGCGACCTGCTCTACCAGATTCGCCCGGCTTTTGGCGGCAACATCATTGCCACGATTGTGAATCCCAAGACCCGCCCGCAGATGGCCACCGTCCGCGAGGGTGTCATGCGCCGAGCGCAGGCCGACGCGGGCCGCAAGGGGGTGGTGGAAACCGTGGAGGTGCATCTGCGCCCCGAAGACCTTGCCTTGCGCGTGCTGAGCCGCCAGATACGCCCCCCCAGCGTGCACCTCAAAGACGCCCCCGTGATTGTGGCTGGCGGCGCCGGCGTGGACGGCCCCGAAGAATTCCAGTTGATCCGCGACCTGGCTAACCTGCTCGGCGGCGAAGTCGGCGCCTCGCGCGCCGCCGTAGATGCCGGCTACATCTCCCGCGAACATCAGGTCGGGCAAACCGGCACGACCGTCCGCCCACGCCTCTACATCGCCGCCGGCATCTCTGGCGCCATCCAACACCGCGCCGGCATGGATCAATCCAACAAGATCATCGCCATCAACACCGACCCCAATGCCCCCATCTTCCAAATCGCCCACTACAAAATCGTCGGCGACCTAGGCGAGGTGCTCCCCCTGCTCATCAAGGCATTACGCGAGAAGGCAAAATAACTATGGCCGAAAACTTTTTCCTCGATAACCCCGATCTTTTGTATCGCTTCGCCCAAATAGACTTGCGCGACGTGGTCGAGATCAAAGAAAAGGGCTATTCCTACCACCAGCAGTACCCTACCGCCCCGCGCAATTATGCCGACGCACTGGACAACTACCGCCTGATGCTGGAAGTCCTCGGCGACATTGCCGCCAACGTGATTGCCCCGCGCGCTGCTGAGGCCGACGAAGAGGGGGCGCAATTCCACGACGGGCGGGTGGAATATTCTGCCGCCACCCGCGACGGGCTGCTGGCCCTCAAACAGGCCGAACTGATGGGCGGCATGTTGCCGTGGGAATACGGCGGCCTCAACCTGCCCGAAACCATCTACGCTGCCATGGTGGAGATCATCTCCCGCGCCGAATCCGGGTTGATGACCATCTTCGGCCTGCAAGAGATCGCTGCCACCATCAATGAATTTGCCGAAGAAGACCTCAAAGGGCGCGTTCTGCCTCGTTTCGGGCGCGGCGAAGTGGCTGGCGCCATGGTGCTCACCGAACCCGACGCCGGTTCCGACCTCGGCGCTATCCAGACCCGTGCCGTCTTGGACGAGGCTAGCGGCAAATGGTACATCAGCGGCGTCAAGCGCTTCATCACCAACGGCGCCGCCGACATCCAGCTTGTGCTGGCGCGCTCCGAAGAGGGGTCGTCTGACGCCCGCGGTTTATCGCTCTTCCTGGTGGAAAAAGACGAGACCGTGCGCATCCGCCGCATCGAAAACAAGATGGGCCTGCATGCCTCGCCCACTTGCGAAATCCAGTACAATCACACCCCTGCCGAACTGATTGGCAAGCGGCGCTTTGGCCTGCTGCGTTACACCTGGGCGCTGATGAACGGCGCCCGCCTGGCAGTCAGCGCTCAGGCCATTGGCATTGCCGAGGCCGCTTACCGCGAGGCTTACCGCTACGCCTCCGAACGCTGTCAGTTTGGCAAACCCATCCGTGAGCTGCCCGCTGTGGCGCGCATGCTGTTGGCTATGCGCGGCGAGATCGAAGCCGCCCGTGCCCTGCTCTTCGAGACCGGCCAATGGGTGGACCGCCTCAAGACCTACGAGCAATCCAGCGACCCCGCCCTGCGCCAGAAACAGAAGCAGGCCGCCAACCTGGCCGAGACACTCACCCCCCTGCTGAAGTATTCGGCCACTGAGATGGGCAACCGCGTGTGCTACCAGGCTATGCAAGTCCATGGCGGCGTGGGTTACATGCGCGAATTCAACGTCGAGCGCCACTTCCGTGACATCCGCGTCACCAACATTTACGAAGGCACCAGCCAGTTGCAGATTGTAGCCGCCCTGGGCAAACTGCTGGGCCGCGCTCTCGACCCGCTGTTGACCGAATGGGCTGCTGTGGATTTGGGCAGCGAGCTTCAGCCGTTGAAAACTCGTCTGGCCGAGGCCACTGCCCTGTTCCAAAGAGCCTGCGATGCATTGAAAAACCAGTCGCGTGACATCATTGACTACTACGCTGCTGATCTGGCCGATATGGCCGTCATTGTCCTGAACGGCTGGCTGTTGCTGCGTGACGCGGCGCAGGTGGCTCGCAAGCGTGATTTGGCGCAGGTGTATCTGGCGCAGCAATTGCCGCGCTTGCACGCCGCCGCCGAGGCTGTCCTGGCTGCCGACCCGGCCCCGTTGCAGGCGCGCGCCAGCGTGCTGCGAGAATAGAGGCCCAGAAAGAACGGCCTAGAAAACGGATTTTACCGCCTCCATGGCGCGGCTTTCAGCCGCATGACGCTCTTTTTGCAGGGTTTGCCCAGCG
>Ga0209018_1001102_pt1 | contig 22849 bp, 17 predicted proteins | sample YNPBryBLVA2012_FD_185814 | JGI IMG/M metagenome (GOLD analysis project Ga0209018, IMG submission 185814) | Anoxygenic and chlorotrophic microbial mat microbial communities from Yellowstone National Park, USA - YNP Bryant BLVA 2012 (SPAdes)... ...
CTGGAACGCTCCTATCCTTACCTGACCTTCGGTTTCGTCCTGCATAAGACCGGCGCTGACCGGACTGACCTGGAGGAGATGATTCACAGGCGCATCCTGTTCTATGGTTCAGTCTGGAGAGCCGGCCGTGGCGCCAGGCCAGAGGTCTGGTTGAACCGCGAGGCCTATGCGGTGCAGAGGGTGCTCAGAACCTATCCGAACGCCCCCGCGACCAGCGCGTCCCTGGTGGCCGACGCCTCCCTGGTGGCCGACGCATCCCTGGTGGCCGACGCATCCCCGGTGGCCGACGCCTCCCTGGTGGCTGATGCCTCCCTGGTGGCCGATGCCTCCCTGGTGGCCGATGCCTCCCTGGTGGCCGACGCCTCCCTGGTGGCCGACGCATCCCTATGCGTCGGCGCACGGCATCGGGATGCTGCCCCCAGATATGACCCCGTAGCATCCCTATGCGTCGGCGCACGGCATCAGGACACCCCTCTACGGCCATCCGGACAGGCTCCAGACATGGCTGCCGAGGCATCTGTAGCCCCGCGGATCATCGGAGGTCTGGTTGTGGCTCGGCCTCGGCGACTGCAAGCCACCCCGAATGGAGCAAGCGGAACTGCAGGATGACGAAGCGATCACCATCGCCCGAAAGGAACGGAGGTGCAGCAATGGAAAGGGATGTTGCCGAGGTTCAAGAGCGATATCTGGCAGGTCCACAGCCATACTGTGCGACGACGAATATCACGGTCTACATTCAGGACGGTGAAGAAGTCTACCCCGTCCGGCGCTTTCCGGGACAATGGGTCTGCTCATGTGCGACCTTTCACATCTTGGGCATATGCCAGCACGTTGTCGAGGCGAATCGGCTGTACTCATTTTCGTCGCCCGAACCTGCGCCGCCTCTCGTCATCGGCAGGAACGGCCACAACCCCTACGTGGAGCGGAACCGCGCCTTCCAGCAATGGTTCCGGGCCAACACCGAAGCCCTGCTTCCCACCTTCGAGGGACAGGAACCACATACCTTGTGGATCGGCTGTAGCGACTCGCGCGTCCCTCCCGAACTGCTGATCGGCGCAAGGCCGGGAGAACTGTTCGTCCACCGCAACATCGGCAACGTCGTCTCGCCCCCCTGCAGCGGCGACGACTGTTCACAGTCCGTTGTGGTCTACGCTTTGCATCACCTGCCCAGCGTGTCCAGCATCGTCGTCTGCGGCCACACCGATTGCGGCGCGATGAAGGCGCTGCTCAGCCCGTCCCGTCACAGGCTGGAGCCGGAACTGCAGCAGTGGCTGGCGCGGGCAGAACCGCTCCCCGCGCCGCATAGGCACCCCGACCCGGTGCAGGCAATGGCCGAGGCCAACGTCCTGTTGCAGGTCGAGCGGCTGCGGGCCTACACGGGCGTGCGCGAACGGCTGCGCGACGGCGCACTCGCGATCTACGGCCTCCTCTACGACGTCCGAAGCGGCCAACTCCGCGAACTGACGCAGGTCGTCCGCTAAGAGCCCATCCAAATAGGTACGGCGACCCCAGCCAGCCGGCGCAGGCAGGCTTTGCCGGCCGTAGCCGCGACTCCAATCGCCAGACAGCACAAGTGCCGCCCTACCCCATTCTCCAGGAATGAGGTATACTTGGAGTGCGGAGCCGGACCCCGGCTCGAAGGAGCACTCCATGGACAATCCTCATATCACCACTGCCGCCATCCTTGCTATCGGCGACGAACTGACCTGCGGCTACCGGTTGGACACCAACTCCCAGACCATCGCCCGGCGGCTGACGACGGTGCCGCTGGAGGTGACGCTGCACCTCACCGTCGGCGACACCGTCACCGCCATCCACGCCGGCCTGCGCACCGCCCTGGCCGCCGCCCCCGTGGTCATCGCCACCGGCGGACTGGGCCCCACGGAGGATGACGTGACCCGCCAGGCGGTGGCCGCCTACTTCGGGTTGGAACTGGTGGAGAACGCCGAGGCCCTGGCGCGCATCCAGGAGCGCTTCGCCCGCCGCGGGCGGACGATGCCCCAGAGCAACCGCATCCAGGCCCACATCCCCGCCGGCAGCACGATCATCCAGAACGACCGCGGCACTGCTCCCGGCTTCTACATTGAACACGACGGGCGGCACCTCTTTGTCACACCAGGTATCCCTTATGAGATGGAGGGCATGCTGGAGGGCTTCATCCTCCCCCGCCTGCGGCATTTGGTCGGCGGCGGCCACACGTTCCACCGCGCCGCGCTGAAGGTGTACGGCCTCCCGGAGTCGGAGATCAACGAGCGGCTGCGACCACTCCTGGCCCGCGGGCGCAACCCTCTGCTGGGACTGCTCCCCCATCGTGGCACGATCACCGTGGAGATCGTCGCCCACGGCGCGACGGAGGCGGAGGCGCAGGCGCTGCTCGCGGCTGACCTGGCCCACGTGCGCGCCGCACTGGGACAGCACATCATCAGCGAGGACGAGCGGGACCTGCCACAGGTGGTCCACGACCTGTTGCGCGAACGCGGGCTGACCGTCGCCGTGGCCGAGATGGGCACCGGCGGCCTGGTCGCCGCCCAACTGACCCGGCCGCCAGGCGGGACGGAGTTCCACCGCGGCCTGGTGCTCAGCCCATCCCCTGCCGAGGGGCGAGACGAAGCCGCGCTGGCCGACGAGGCGCAGGCCCTGGCCGAGACCGCCCGTCAGGTCGGCGACGCAGACGTGGGCGTGGGCGTGGGTCCCCTGATCGTCCCATCCGACAGCACCCCCCAGCGCCCCTATGCCCTGCTGTACGCGGCAGTGGACGTGCGCGGAAAGAGCGCCATCCGCCGCATCAGCCTCAGCGGCGAGCCGGCCATCTTCCGCCGCTGGGCCGCCGACGGGGTCCTGGCTTTGGTGCGGGAAGCGATCCTCGCCTCATCCCCGCTGGAGGGAGGAGAGCACAACCCAACGACGCCCGTCACTCCCCACGCTAATCACCTGGCCGGCCTGCACCGCGAGGTGTGGACCGACCTGAACACAGACGACTACCTGCAGCAAGAGAGGGACGGATGGGCCTCTGACCACCTGACAGGGCTATAGAGTCCCAGAGCGTCAGCCAGGTCGTGATCGTTTTCCATCGGGGCATATTGTGGGGTCTATCGGTTCGTTTGTCAAGGCCTGGACAAATCCGGCGTTTTGCGGTAGAATAGGCCGCACAGAGAGACGCGCAGATTCGGGAGGCAGGAGCGTTGGCAAACACCAAATCGGCTATCAAGAACGTGCGAAAAAACGAGCGGCGGCGGGCCATCAACCGCATCGCCCGCGGCCGGGCACGCACCGCGGTGAAGCGGGCACGGGCGCTGATCGCCGCCGGTCAGGTCGAAGAAGCCCGCGAAGCCGTAACCCAGGCCTACAGCGCGCTGGATAAGGCGGCCAAGAAGGGCATCATCCACAAGAACAACGCCGCCCGGCGCAAGGCCCGCCTGGCACACTACCTCAACAGCCGCTCACAACCTCAGGCCTGACGCCACAGTCCGACACAAACGCCGCCGTCCCGGGACGGCGGCGTTTTCTATCCCCCGCCCCCCGTCATCCGCCGCGCCACGCCAGCGGCAGATACGCCCACGCCGAGACCCGCCGCCACTCGTATGCCCCCCGGTCGCAGACCGCGCTCCCGTCACCGTCTCCATCCTGCGGACGCGGGTTGCCCAGGATGTCATCAGGCGGACAAAGGCTGTCGTCGCCGCTGTCCACCGCCGGACTGGCCGGGGTCAGCCCCATCCCATACTCCAGGCCGGAAAAGGGGCCGGCCAGCAGCGGCTCCTGACACAGGTCATGCGCGCCGGACTGGACGTACTCCCCGCTATCGCCGCACGCCACGTTCTTGGCCTGGTCCACCAGGTTGTAGTCGGACTCCATGACCAGGTCGGCGCAGCCCTCCTGGTAGAACAGGAAGGTGACATCCGCGGGGTCGAAGTAGTCCGCATCCCCCTGGAAAACGGAGTTCCGCACGATGAGCCTCTCTGAGCCATCACAGGCGAAGCCCTCACGCGGGCCGGCTCCCACCAGGCCATCCCCCTGGCCGTAGAAGGTGGAGTTGACGACGCGCACCTGCTCGCCACCGGTATAGGCCAGTTCCAGCGCGTTGCCGTACGCCCGACAGGCATCGACGTTGAAAGTGAAAGGCTGGCCATCGAAGAAGGCGCAGTTGCCCACCAACACGCTGTTGGTGATGACCACCTGCCCGGCGACCTTGACCTGATTGCCAGCGTTCCCCTCAGCGCGGACACGTTCAAGGACAATCTGCCCCCCTGCGGTGTGGTAGAGCAGGTCCAGGCCGTCGGAGGTGTTGTGCAGGAAGGCGGAATCCGCGATCAGCCAATCCCCGCCCGTGTCGCCGGTGCCCACACCATCCCCATAGCCGCCCGCGGTCTGCGCCCAACAGCCTGTCGGCTGACCGCCGGGATAGGTCTCCGCGCAGCCGTTCCACTCCACCACCCAGTGGCGGAAGGTCAGCCGGCCAGAGCAGGCGTCGTCCCCCTCGATGTCACCGTCCCAGCCCGCCCAGCCGTTGCCGGCGACGCGCACCCGTTCGACCGTCCAGTCGGTCAGCCGGCCGGCATGCACCCCGGCGACGGCCAGGCCGTGGATGTTCAGGTCGTGCAGGGTGACGTTGGCGGAGTCTTCGGCGTAGAGGCCCACCGCAGCCCACTCGCCGAAGGGGTAGTCGTCCCGCTGGCAGGCCAGCCCGCCGGTGTGGGATTCGACGCAGCCGGAGTGGTCGGTCACCTCCAGGCAGCCAACCTCGACGTTGCTGGAGCCGGTCAGGTCGAGGATGAAGTCAGCCCTCTGGGTGCCCCACAACTGCGGCGGGTCCGCGCAGTCGGCCCCCAGGATGCGCGTGGGATGGCCGGGATCGGGGCCGCTGGGGAGCGGCGGCATGTGGCAACTCCAGGCGTATTCGGGGGAGCAGACATCGGGGTTGTCGGCCCCGGGAGCGCCCAGGCCCATCATATACTCTCCAGGTCCGATGAGCAGCGTGTCCCCCCCAGCGATGCGCGGCAGGCCGCCGGGCGGCAGGGCGCGGAAAGGGTGGTCCCAGGCGCACGGCTGACCCGTCCCACTGCCGGGGTAGGGCGCGTCGGCCAGGCCGGTGCACTGCTCAGGGGAGCCACCGTCGGGGCGCACATAGAAGGTGAGGGCGGACGTCCCTGCCGGACGGGAAGGAGCGGGGCCGATCGTCTCTGTGGCGGGCGGCTCCTCCGGCGGGGCTGAGGAGGGAGCGCAAGCCAGCAGGGTGCATCCAAGCAGCACAGAGCAGAGGACAAGGGCTCTGCGAGTCATAGTGCTCTTCCGCCTTTCATTTGCGAGGCGACCCGCCGGGTCGCCCGTGCTCTACACGTCCAGGTTGCGCACTTCCAGGGCGTGGGTCTGGATGAACCGCCGGCGTGGTGGGACGGCGTCGCCCATCAGCATGGAGAAGGTGCGGTCGGCCGCCGCCGCGTCCTCCACGGTCACCTGTAGCAGCGTGCGCCGCGCCGGGTCCATCGTCGTCGCCCACAACTGCTCGGGGTTCATCTCACCCAACCCCTTGTACCGCTGGATGGTGACCTTGTCCTCGCCCAGTTCCTTCACCAGCCGATCCTTCTCCGCCTCGGTGTAGACGTAGAACTCCTGCTTGCCGCTGGCGATGCGGTAGAGCGGCGGTTGGGCGATGAACAGATGTCCTTCCTCGATCAGGGGCTGCATGTAGCGGTAGAAGAAGGTCAGCAACAGCGTGCGGATGTGGGCACCGTCCACGTCGGCGTCGCACAGCAGCACCACCCTGCCGTAGCGCAGGCTGCTCATGTCGAACTGGTCGCCGATGCCGGTGCCCAGGGCGGAAATCAACGCCTGCACCTCGCGGTTGCTCAGCACCTTGGTCAGCCCGGCCCGTTCGGTGTTGAGGATCTTGCCCCGCAGCGGGAGGATGGCCTGGAAGTGGCGGTCGCGTCCCTGCTTGGCCGACCCGCCGGCGGAATCCCCCTCGACGATGAACAGTTCCGTCTTCGCCGCATCCCGCTCGGAGCAGTCCGCCAGTTTGCCCGGCAGAGTCATGCTCTCCAGCACGCTCTTGCGGATGACCAGATCGCGCGCCTGGCGGGCGGCGGTGCGCGCCCGCGATGACGTCAGGCACTTCTCCACGATCCGCCGGGCCGAGGCCGAGTCTCGCTCCAGGAACTCGGCGAACGCCTCCGCCACCACCGATTCGACGATCCCCTTGACCTCGGCGTTCATCAGCTTGACCTTGGTCTGCGACTCGAACTGCGGGTCGGGGTGCTTGACGCTGACGATGGCGGTCAATCCCTCGCGCACGTCCTCGCCGGAGAAGTTGGCATCTTTATCCTTAAGGTGACCGGCCTTGCGGGCGTAGTCGTTGATCGTGCGGGTGAGGGCAGCGCGCAGGCCGGTCAGATGGGTACCGCCGTCCACGGTGTGGATGGTGTTGGCGAAAGAGTAGACCGACTCGGCGTAGGAATCGGTGTACTGCACTGCCACCTCCACCCCCAGGCCGTCCACCTCTTTCTCCACGTACACCGGCGGGTGGAGCGGCTCGCGGTCACGGTTGAGGTAGCGCACGAAAGAGAGGATTCCCCCCTCGAAGTAGAAGGTCATCTGATGCGGGAAGTCCTCCGGCCGTTCGTCGATCAGGCGGATGGTCACGCCGCGGGTGACGAAGGCCATCTCCCGCATACGCTGCGCCAGGGTCTCGAAACGGTACTCGACGTCCTTGAAGATCGTGGGGTCGAAGCGGAACGTGGTCGTCGTGCCCGAGCGGTCAGTTTTGCCGACGACCTCGACCGGCCCCTCCGGCGCGCCACAGCGGTAGCGCTGTCGGTAACGCAGACCGTCGCGGGGATTGTCCACCACGACCTCCAGCCACTCGGAGAGCGCATTGACCGCCGAGACGCCCACGCCGTGCAGCCCGCCGGAGACCTTGTAGCCGCCGCCGCCGAACTTGGCCCCGGCGTGCAGGGTGGTCATGACCAGTTGCAGGGTGGAGATATGCTTCTCCGGATGCGGGGCGGTGGGGATGCCCCGGCCGTTGTCGCTGACGGTGACGCTCTCATCCTTGTGGATCGTCACCGTGATCTCGTCGCAGGCGCCGGCCAGCGCCTCGTCAATGGAGTTGTCCACCACCTCGTAGACCAGGTGATGCAACCCACGCACATCCGTCCCGCCGACGTACATCCCCGGGCGGCGGCGCACTGCCTCCAGGCCCTCCAACACCTGGACGTCGCCCGCGTCGTAGCCGATGACACCGTTTTTCACCATTCCTGACCACCCCTGTTTTGTAACTGCTCACCCTCCCGCAGGCTCATCGCACCTGCGGGAGGGTACAGGCTGAACAGTTACCTGTTTTTCATTCTACCACAGGTGGCGCGCGCCGCAAATCACGCCCGCTGGCCGCTCACCAACCGCGCCGCGAAGGGCGCACTCTCAACGACAGGCCGCCCTGCAGGGTCAGTGGTCGCCACGCTCCAACACGGGCAGGATCACCCGCCACGGGACGAAGGTCTGCACGACTGGCCCCGTGACGACGATCCCCTCCCCTTCCACCCTTGCCCCGTACCGCTCGTTCACTACCCAGGCGCCGCGCGGCACGGCTGCCACATCCACAACCAAAGTCGCGGTCAGATGGCTGCCGGGGCCCAGGCTCGCCGGCGCCCAGGTGACCACCCCATCCGCCGCCGTGTAGACCCCGCTGGCCCAGAGGGGGCTGGCGCCGGCCGGGACGGCATCAGTGATGACGACGCCGCTCAGCAGTGAAGGCCCCGTGTTAGTGACGGTGATGGTGTAAAGCAACTGGCGAGCGGGGATGCCAGGAAGGAGCAGAGCCTCCTTCCCCACCGCCAGAGAAGCCTGTTCCACTTCTACCGCTGCCAGCGCATCCACAATCCCCCACCCGTAGACATTGTTGGGCACCTGCTGGGGGCCGTCCCCCCCGCAACCCTGCGAGGTGGTGCGCGGACGGGCTGTCTGTTCGAGCCACTGCTCGGTGGCCGTCACCTCTCCCCGCAGGTCCGGGAAAGCCGACCACAACAGCGCGGCCACACCGGTCACGTGCGGCGCAGCCATCGAAGTGCCGCTCATCAGGCCGTAGGCGCCGCCGGGCAGGCTGGAACAGACCCCCACCCCTGGCGCGCTGATGTCGGGCTTGCGCCGCCCGGAGCCGTCGGCGATCACCGGGCCACGGCTGCTGAAGGAAGCGATTGCGTCGCTCGCGGTGGTGGCCCCCACGGTGAAGGCGGCCCCGTAGAGCGCAGGCGGGTCGCTCACCGTGCTGCAGGATGAGCCACTGTTGCCCGCCGAAGCGACGACCAGGATGCCCGCCGCGCGCACGTTCTCCACCGCCTGCTGCAACAGGTCGGACGGGCAACCCTCCGAGGGCGGACAGGCCCACGAGTTGTTGATCACCTGCGGCGCGCGGCTGGGGTCCCCCTGCGCTGGAGTGCCACCAACCGGGTACGGGGCCAGGAAGAACTCGAAGCATTCGATGTAGGTGGCCGGTGTGCCTGCTCCGCGATCCATATTGCGACAGCCGATCCACTGCGCCCCGGGCGCGACGCCGATGTGATGGCTGCCATCATCGCCGACGACCGTACCCATTGTGTGCGTGCCATGGCCGTGGTCATCGCAGGGGGCCGGGGAATCGGCCCCGCACACCCCGCCGCCGCTGTGGATGGCGTCGTGCCAGTTGTAGTCGTGGGTCACGGTGACACCGTTCCAGCCGCGGTAGGCGCCGATCAGCGCCGGGTGGTCCCAGTCATAGCCGGTGTCCTGTCCGGCCACCACCACCCCCTGGCCGGTGTAGCCCAGAGCCCAGACGTCGTCGGCGTTGACCTGCTGCACATTCCACTCGACCGTAGCGGGGCAGGCGGTCAGCGCGGTGAGGACGGGCGGCGGCAGGTCAGCGGGCACGACGGGGTTGGCGACAACGCGCGCCACCTCGGGTCGGGCCGAGAGTTCGGTCAGCAGTGCGCGGTCCCCCGTCACAACCAGCGCGTTGACCAGGTAGAACGGGCGGTAGGGGACGCCACGCCGGTCGAGCAGGCGACGCAGGTCAACCTGTGTGCGTTGCGCCGTCTCCTGCAGCCGATTCACGACGAACGGGCCGCGCTGCGCTGGCGGCATCCGCGCCGCGGGGGCGAGGTCGGCCTGGGCGCGCAGGACGACCAGAAAGGTGGTCTGTGCGCCGTCTGCCGTCTCCGCCCACACCAGCGGCGCGACGTTGGGCGGCGGCCCACCCGCCCGGCCGGTGCTCAGCGCGAGCAACAGGGGCAGCAGCAGCACGCCGCGCGGGTTAGGCCACCTCATCGCTCACCGGGATCTCCAGGGGCCCTACATCCTGCACCACCACGCGGATCTTCAGGCTGTGCGGGCCGGGGGGGAGCGTCACGCCTCCCACGCGCAGCGTCAGGATCGCCCCCAGCGGGAAGAGCAGCGGACTCTGGGCGGAGATGGACGCCACGGCGCGGCTCTCCCCTGTCGCCGAGACGATCACGGCTCCCTCCAGCGGGACGGCGCTCCCGTCCGCCTCCAACCCTTTGAAGGACGTGATGGTGCCGGGAGCGATGGGGTTGGTCAGGTCGAGGGCGAATCCGTCCCCTTCAGCGCGCAGCGAGCGCGACACGTACAGTTTCTTGAGCAGGATCGGTGGTATTGCTGGCATGTTTCCTCACCTCCATCGTCTGTCGTCAATGGTCCGTGGTCCGTCGTCCGTGGCCCGTCTATACACCTCCACCGTCGCCGCAGCGACCTGGGTCTGAGTGAAATGGGCCAGCACGCGCTCCCGTCCCCGCCGGGACAGGTCGGCACGGAGGGCCGGGTCGGCCATCAGCCGCGCCAGGCAGTCGCGCAGCGCAGCGGCATCCCCTTCGGGGAAGAGGAGGCCGGCATCACCGATGACGTGGGGAATCTCGCCGCAGTCGGCGCCGACCACCGGTATGCCGCAGGCCATCGCCTCCACCAACACCCGTCCGAACTGCTCCGTCCAGTTGGGCCGCGAGCGGGAAGGGAGCACCAGCGCGTCCAACCCGCGGTAGAACTCCGGCATGCGGGTTGAGGGGAGCGTGCCGCCGAAAGTCACCCGCTCTGTCAGTCCCAGTTGCCGCACCAGGCTTTCCAGGAATGGCCGCTGGGGGCCGCTGCCCAGCAGCAGGATGTGCACCCCTGCCAGGCCCGCCGCTGCCGTCAGCAGCAGGTCTGCCCCCTTCTCCTCCACCAACCGGCCGGCGAAGCCGACCACGAACCCGGTGTGCGGCTCGCCCCTCTCCGCTGGGGCGAAGATGAGGGGATCCACCCCGAACTGCGGGATGACCGACAGCGGTCCGCGGTAGCCCTTGGCGCGCCAGACCTGGGCAGCGGTATGGCTGCCGGCGATGGCGGCGTCGGCGTGACGGAGGCAGTACCTTTCGAACAGAGAAAAGGGAGGCGGATAGCGGCGCAACAGGTTCTGCCATGAAAACCAGAGCGTGCGACAACCCAGCCGCCGCGCCAGCCACATGCCGTGGAAGGTGGCCAGGTTGTACGGCTCCTCGTCCAGATGCACCACCTGCGGCCGCAGCGCGCGCAGGAGGCGGCCCAGACGGGGGTAGTAGTGGAGGTGATAACTGCCGTTGAAGGCCATCGGTTCGACCAGCAGGCAATAGCCTTCGGTGTGTGCCCGCTCCAGCCGGATCACGCCGCGCTCGTCCCGCCAATAGGGCGGCACAACGACGGTCAGTTCGACGTCTTCATATCGGGCGATCTCCTCCAGTTTGCGCTGGTAGATGCCGACCAGGCAGGCTTTGGAGACCATCAGGACATGCACAGCGGGCCTCCTATGCCCTTCCTCTGGGGAGGGGCAAGTCGTTGACAAGCCTTTGCATTGTGCTATAATTTGTCATTGTTGGCAAATCGGAACACAGACTGAAGAACAGCGCCGCTGGCGCAGCACGTGGTTCAAGGACCTTCCCGTGCGCTGCGCTGGCGGCGGTTGCGTGAGGGTAGGGAAATGCACGGACCTCGTCTATTGTGGATCTCCAGCCTGGCGGCCCTGCTGCTGCTGACGGCGGCGACCGGCCTGACCGCCGCCGCGCTGCCGCAGCAGGAAGTCACCCAGAACCTGGTCTACAATGGCAGTTTCGAGGACTCTCTGCAGTCGGGCACCCACCGGGTGCTGATCTTCCCTGCAGCGGGGTCTCCCTATTTTACTGAAGACCGTGGCAATATCTTCTCCCCCAACGGTTGGACGGTCTGGTTCCGGCACGAGCCGGGCACGTGGGACCAGCCAGAGGTGACGGAGGCGCGCAACGACCCGCGACGGGTGCACAGCGGAGCGCAGGGTTGGCGCATGTTCACCTTCCAGCGCAACCACGACGGCGGCTTCTTCCAACAGGTGCCGGTCCAGCCGGGGACCCGACTGCGCCTGAGCGCCTGGGCACACGCCTGGAGCAACCACGCCGTCCCCGCCAGCGACCCGCAGGCTTACCTGTTTCCCCACGGCGACGATCCCGCCTGGAGCGACGGGGCCGGCTTCGACCCCTACTTCGCCATTGACACCGGCGCCGACCTGGGTTGGGGGCTGAACAACATGACCTTCTGGGTCGGTATTGACCCGACCGGCGGCACCGACCCGTTCGCCAGCACCGTCGTCTGGGGTCAGGGAGCGCACATCTACAACGCCTACCACCAGGTGCCAGCAGTGGAGGCCGTCGCTCAGGCCAGCACGGTGACGCTCTTCCTGCGCTCGCGCAGCGTCAACGCCGCCAAACACAACGACGCTTACTGGGACGATGTCTCGCTGACCTACGTGACACAGACAGAGGTGACCAACACCCCACCCCCGCCGCCAGAGACGTCCACACCGGGCTTCTGCAGCGGACGCGATCCCGGCACCTATTGCGACGGCGACGCTCTGGTGGTATGCAACAACGGTGTGGAGGTGAGCCGCCAGGACTGCCCCCAGGGTTGCCAGTCTATGCCGCCGGGGACGCCGGATGTGTGCGTCGGCGCTCCCACGGCCACGCCCGTCCCCACGCCCACCCCACGACCCGACGGAGCGGTCGTGCACGTCGTGGCGGAGGGGGACACCCTCTTTGGCATCGCCCTGCAGTACGGCGTGACGGTGGAGCAGATCCTGCAGTTGAACGCCGGCACCATCGGTCCGGATAACATGATCGCCGTGGGACAAGAACTGGTCATCTCCGTGCCGGCGGGCGTGCAACCGACGGCCACGCCGACGGCCACGCTGCCTGTCCCGACCCCCACCCCCACGCCGCAGGCGGGCCAAATCTGCGTGGCGGCCTTCCATGACCGGAACGGCGACACCCTCTACCAGCCGGAAACCGAAGAGCGGTTGCCCAACGCTGTCATCGTCTTGAGCGACACGCTGGGCCTGGTGGGTCAGTACATCACTGACGGCATCAACGAGCCGTTCTGTTTCCTGGGGTTGACGCCCGGCGCCTACCGGTTGAGCGTGCAACCCCCGCCGGGCTACATCATCAGCGGACCCGAGCAAGTAGAGGCCGCGTTGGCCGATGGGGAGGCGCTCACCGTAACCCTGGGCGTGCAGCGGGGGGAGATGCCGTCGCCTGCCACGGCTACACCTGTGAGCGAGGAGGCTCCTACTGCCCTTTCCGACGTGCTGCGCTGGACAGCGCGCATCGGTGGCATCCTGTTGTTGGTCGCTGCTGTGACGGTGGTGGTTCTCTTCATCGTCCTGCGCCGCAGACGATAGGCCTCGCCGTGCCAGAGTGATACACAAGGCCACCTGTTCGCTCATCCGCAGTTTCTGACTTGCAGAAAGGTAGGCTGAATTACGGAGGACGGATATGAAACGCAAGATCATGATCTGGAGCGTGTTGACACTCGCGGTGCTGCTCCTGGGAATCGCATCCCAATGGACCAGCGCCGCGCCATTGGCCCAGCAGCAAAACCTGCTGGTCAATCCCGGCTTCGAGGGGATCAACTGCCCGTCATCAGGTTGGTGCCCCGATAACTACACGCGCGACACGTTCACCGGTGCACAGTACGGGGAGATCTACACCCCGCAGGGCTGGGTCACCTTCTGGAGCGAGGGGGTGAACCCCGTTGACGGGCGGCATTACGGGCGGCCAGAGTGCAAGGTCATCCCTAACGCGCCACCGTTTGTGGGTCCGCCAGCACGGGTGCGCAGCGGTAACTACGCCATCATGCAGTTCGGCTTCTGGCGCTCCATTGACTCCGGCGTCTACCAGACCGTCTCCAACCTCTCCCCCGGCGCGACGGTGCAGGCCTCCGCCTACGCCCACACCTGGACCTGCAACGACGACCAGCATGGAGCGATGTCGTGCGACAACCCGGACGATCCCAATGTGGTCTTCCGCGTGGGGATTGACCCCAACGGCGGCACCGATCCGTGGAGCCCGAATGTCGTCTGGGCCAGCGGCTTTTCCCGCGATACCTACCGGCTGATCGGCCCGGTGCAGGCGACGGTCGGCGAGAGCGGCCGGGTGACGGTCTTCCTGCGCGCCACGGCCAAGTGGCCCTTCAAGCACAACGACGTCTACTGGGACGATGCCGCGCTGGTCTACACCAGCCCGCCGGCCACCGCCACGCCCGCGGTGGCCTTCTGCAGCGGCCGCACCGGCACCTACTGCGACGGCAACGCGCTGGTGGTGTGCAGCAACGGCACCGAGGTGAGCCGACAGAACTGCGCCAATGGGTGCCAGTCCATGCCGGCCGGCATGCCCGATGTCTGCGCCAGCGCTGCGACCACGTCGGGCTTCTGCAGCGGCCGCACCGGCACCTACTGCGACGGCAACGCGCTGGTAGTGTGTACCAACGGCGTGGAGACCCGACGGCAGAACTGCCCCAGCGGCTGTCAGTCCATGCCGTCTGGCGTGCCCGACGTCTGCGTCGGTACCACGCCGTCCGCGCCAGCAGCCACCGCTACGCCGAGGCCCGAAGGGGCTGTCGTCCACGTTGTCCGGTCTGGTGATACGCTCTCCGCCATCGCCCTGCAGTACGGGGTGACGGTGGAGCAGATTCGCCAGTTGAACGGGATGGCGCCGGGCGACAACACCATCGTCCCCGGCCAGGAGCTGCTCATCTCCGGCTCGCTGGCGACGCCCACACCCACCACGCCAGCGGAGCCGCCGACGCCAACGCCCACCCCCACCCCCCAGACCGGCTCCATCTGCGTGGCCGCTTTCCACGACCGCAACGGGGACACTTTCCAGCAATCGGACACGGAGGAGTTGTTGCCCAACGCTGTCTTCAGCGTGGGGGATGCGACCGGCATGGTGGGGCAGTACACGACCGATGGGCTGAGCGAACCGTATTGCTTCCTGGGCCTGCTGCCCGGAACCTATCGTGTGACGATGCAGCCACCGGTCGGATACACCAACAGTGGGCCGTCCTATATGGCCGTGGTGCTCAGCGGCCCTGCACAGACCACCCTGGCGATGGGGGCGCAGCGGAGCGGCACGCCGACGGCCGAGGAGACGCCCGGTGCGGTCACCACGCCGACCGGAGGCGGCGGGGCTTCATCCACCCTGTCCAACGTGCTCCGCTGGGCAGCGCGCATCGGCGGCATCCTGCTGCTGATCGTGGCCATCGGCATCGCCGTGGTCTTCTTCCTCTCTCGCCGCCCACGCTAGTTCCGAGGCCAATGCGAGACAAGGTGCCCGGCACTTCAGAAGTGCCGGGCACCTTTGCATTCGTCGCCGACGCATCCCTATGCGTCGGCCGCTGGCATCATCCCCAAACCACGCAGCCGACGCATCCCTATGCGTCGGCCGCCAGCATCATCCCCAAACCACGCAGCCGACGCATCCCTATGCGTCGGCCGCTGGCGTCCGAATGCAGCCTGCGGCTTTCGGGTAAACCATCAGTAGGCGTTCGGTGAGCGGAACAGGTTGAAAAAGGTGCGAATGAGGATCTTGATGTCGAGCAGCAGCGACCAGTTCTCGATGTACCACAGGTCGTACTTGGTACGCTCGGCGATGGAGGTGTCGCCGCGCAGGCCGTTGACCTGCGCCCAGCCGGTCATCCCTGCCTTCGCTCGATGACGATCCATATAGCGCGGGATCGAGCGGCGGAACTGGTTGACGTAGACCGGACGCTCAGGCCGCGGCCCGACCAGGCTCATTTCCCCCAGCAACACGTTGATCAGTTGCGGCAGTTCGTCCACGTTGAGGCGGCGGAGGACGTTGCCCAACCGGGTGACGCGGGGGTCGCCGGGGCTGGTCCAACCTGGCCCGTGCTTCTCGGCATCCGCGCGCATCGAGCGGAACTTCAGCATCTGGAAGGGGCGGGCATCCAAACCCATCCGCTCCTGCACGTAGAAAGCCGGCCCCGGCGAATCCATCTTGATGAGGAGAGCAGTGAACAGCAAAAGGGGCGAGGTCAACACCAGCCCGACCGCCGCTCCCACCAGGTCCATCAGCCTCTTGACGCCGCGCCACCAGCCGCGCAGGGCGATGTCCCGCAGGGTGAGCAGCGGCAGCCCCCCCAGGTCGCTGATGTCCACCTGGCCGGCCATGATCTGGAACACGTCGGGGAAGACTTTGATGGTGGCCCGCCCGCGCTCGCATTCGGAGATGAGCGTCAGGATGTCCTGATGGGTGGCCTCGGGCAGGGCGATGATCACTTCATCGGCCTGGTGTTGTTCGATGAGCGCCGCCAGGTCGCGGGCGTGGCCCACCACCGGCACGGGCAGGGTCTGCTCTGAAGCGCCATTCGTGGTGACCGCTCCGACGGCCCGGTAGCCGATGTCGGGGCTGGCGACGATCTTGTGCAGGATCATGCGCGCCACTTCGCCCGTACCCACCACCAGTACCCGGTCACGGCCCCAGCCGCGCGCCTGCAGGGCCGCACGCAGGCGGTCGTGGAGCAGGCGGCCCACCGTCACCAGGCCAACGGTCATCAACCAGGCGTAGGCGACCATGCCGCGCGGGTAGTCCACCTCAAGGGGCGTGTTCTTGAAGAGCAGATAGGAGATAGCGACACCCAGGACAGTCCCCACCGTCCCTGCGCCGATGATGCGGTAGAACTCGTCCACCCGCGACGGCGCGCGCGCCAGGTGATAGAGGCGGCTGTAGGCGAAGGTGAGCAGGACAGAGAGGACATGCACCATCATCAGCGGGGCGTAGCGGGAGACAGGCCCCAAATCCGCGGCCTGGTCAGGGAAGGGGAAGCGATAGCGCAGCCCATAGGCGGCGTAGAAGGCCGCTGCCGCCATCACCAGGTCGGTCAGGATCAGGGTGACGATGAAGAAAATCTGTGCCCGACGCTTGCTCATCGGCGCACCCCCCCACGCAACGCCCGCCGGTGGCGGAACTGCTCCACAGCGGTACGCAGGCGCAGCGCGCCGACGATCAGCCCGTGCACCAGGGGGGGAGTTTGGGCGGCGTAATGCTTGTGGTAGAAGTGGGACATTGCCTTCCAGAACTCCACCTGCGCGCGGGGGCTGTGGCGGCTGGCCGCCCGCTTGACGTGGCGCACCGTCACCGCGGGATAGTAGATCACCCGCCAGCCCGCCGTCTTCATGCGATAGCACCAGTCCAGGTCCTCGCCATACATAAAGAACGTCTCGTCCAGCAATCCAACCTGACGGATCGCCTCGCCGCGCACCAGCATGCAGGCCCCCACCACCGCATCCACCTCCGCCATCTGGTTCGGGTCGAGGTAGGTGAGGTTGTATTGGCCAAACCTTCGGCTGCGCGGGAAGAGTTGGGAAAGGCCGGTCAGACGGTAGAAGGAGACCTCCGGCGTAGGGAAAGAGCGACGGCAGGCCAGGTCCAGGCGACCGTCAGGCAGTACGAGTCGCGGACCGAGCACCCCCACCGTGGGATTCTCTTCCATAAAGACCAGCATCTGCGCCAGTCCCTCTGGAGGCACCTCTGTATCGGGGTTGAGCAGCAGGGCGAAGCGCGGCATGTCAACGCCGTCAGGATAGCCGAAGGCACATAACCCCTGATTGTTGGCCGCGGGATAGCCGAGATTCTCCCGGTTGGCGACCAGGCGCACAGCAGGGAACTCCCGCGCGACCATCGCGGCGCTGCCGTCCGGTGAACCATTGTCCACCACGCACACAGCATATGAAAAGTCCCCTTGGCTGGCGTAGACGGTCTGCAAACAGGTGCGCAACAGGTCCCGCGTGTTATAACTGACGATGACGATCCCCAGGTCGAGCATGGCTTCTCGCTTTGGACGAGGAGATTGTAACACGAAAGGAAGAAGGGGACAAGGGTAAGGAGGAGGTGGAGGCGAGGCGCTTCACCCTACCCAGAAACTGCCAATCGTGCTATAATTTCACCGCCTGCCGCGCGGCAGGCGATAGTATGAGGAGGATGTATGGCGCGTCACAAGGTCGCTAGAAGGCGCTCCAGCCGCGGTTCGGCGCTTTTCACCCTGAGCCTGGCGGTGACCTTCCTGGCCATCTCTGTTGTCGTCGGCTACCTCTTTTTCAGGGAAGCGCGGGGCCTGGCCCTCGGTTCGGGCCTTCTGCCCGATTTGCTGGGTGGCGGCAGTGCTGGCGGTGGGCCAGTACCCGTCCCGGAGATCGAGCCCTGGCAGGGCACCGACCGGGTCAACGTGTTGGTGTTGGGCATTGACGAGCGGGAAAACGAGCATGGCCCCTGGCGCACGGACACGATCATCCTGCTGACCATTGACCCCCTCACCCACTCCGCGGGTATGCTCTCCATCCCCCGCGACCTGTGGGTGCCCATCCCCGGCTACGACGAGGGGCGCATCAACACCGCCCACTGGCTGGGGGACGCCTACGGCTACCCCGGCGGCGGCCCGGCTCTGGCCATGCGCACCGTCCAGTACAACTTCGGTGTGCCCATCCATTACTACGTGCGGCTGAACTTCAGCGCGTTCGAGCAGCTGGTAGACCTGATCGGCGGGATTGATGTCTGCGTGGGGCAGATGGTCGGCGATACCTGCGTCGGAGAAGACATCAGCGATCCCACCTACCCCTCCAGCGACCCGAACGATCCCTACGGCTATGACCCTCTCTACATCCCCGGCGGCATGACGCACATGAACGGGGCACTGGCCCTCCGTTACGCCCGCACTCGACACACCCCGGGCGGCGACTTCGACCGGGCCATGCGTCAGCAACAGGTGTTGCTGGCCATCCTCGACCGTGTCACACGGCTGAACCTGCTGCCCCAACTGGTCACCCAGGCCGGGCCTTTGTGGCAGACGATGAACCGGTCGGTCTCCACCGACCTCTCGCTTGAACAGGTGATCGCTCTGGCCAATCTGGCCACCCAGATTCCCCGCGAGAACATCCGCACGGCGGTGATTGACGAGAACTACACCCAACCCTGGGAAACACCTGACGGTCAGCAGGTGCTTGTCCCTGTGCGCGACGAGATCCGCAACCTGATGGCGGAGATCTTCACCGTGCCATCAGCCGCAGGGGAGAACACCCAGGACCCGGCAACCCGGTTGCGAGACGAGGCGGCTACAGTGATGGTGCAGAACGGGACGACGACCGCCGGACTGGCGCAGGCCACCGCCGAGTACCTGCAGGGACAGGGGCTCAATGTCGTGGGGTTCGGCAACGCTGACCGTTCCGACTACACGAACTCGCTGATCTACGTCTACACCGGCAAGCAGTTCACCGCCGAGACCATCGCCCGGCTTTTGGGGCTCCCGGCGACGGCGATCGTCCCCGTCTCCGGCAGCCAGACGGCGGTGGACATCATCGTCATCCTGGGGGCCACTTACCAAACGCCAACGCCGACACCGTGAGACTGATGGACCTCTGAGGTCCACAACGGAGGATGGGGGATGAGCGTCAGACGGCAGGCAGCAGAGAAGTCAATATGGGGCGAACGGTTGAAGCGTCTGAGCGACTTCCTGGCGCGCTACCCCGGCCTGGTCCCGCTGATCGGCCTCGGGCTGATCCTGCTGAACTTCGTGCTACAACTGCTTCCAGACTGGCCCGTCATTGCGTGGATGGCCCAGGTGAACCTGCTGCTCCACCTCGGCCTGGTGGTCAGCCTGTTGGGTATCCTCTTCATCCGCGCGCTGTAATCACGGCGGCGCCGCAGCCCCTCCCGGCGCGACGACGGTGATGGGCCCCAGCAGCAGCCGGTCGGGTGGTTGACCGGGCACGCCGGAAACGGGCAGCCGCTCGCCGGTGGGCAGGTAGTACATCCCGACCTCGACCGTATACTCCCCCGGAGGAGCATCCTCAGCCAGCGGAATGTCGTAGACATCCGTAACGAATTCCCCTGACTGCCAACAGGTCGTGGGCAACTGCCCCTGCTGCGGCATGTTGTCCTGCTGGCCACGCATCTCCCCCCGCGCATCCAGCAGATGGGTGAAGACCGTATAGGGGCGCTGCGGTTCTCTCACCGCCTGCCAGTAGAGCGTCAGGCGGATCGTCTGCCCCGGCTCTGTCACAGCGGGAGCCAGGTCATATCCCAGGAGTGTGATCTCCGATCCGAAGTGCGCCGGCAGCGGCCGATCTATGGCCGGCGGTGTCATTTCGGCCTGGCGTGGCACGTAGGACGGCATGCCGGTCTGCGAGACGCGGAAGAAGAGCGTGAAGAAGAAGGTCTGCCCCGCCAGCAGGGTCACGACCAGTACGGTGAGGGCTCGTTGACGACCCAGGCCGACGGCAACCGCCAGACAGGCCAGGGCCATCCACAGGAGCCAGATGCGTCCCACCTCCTCAGGAGCCAGGTCTGTCACGGCCAACGCCAATACCACCGCGCTGGCCACCAACGCTGGCAGATGCTCCAGACGCACAGCCGGCTCTTTCTTCAGCACCTCTCGCCATGCCCGCCCGCTCTCCAGCAGGAACAACACCGCCAGGGGAATGCCCAGAAAGGCCAGAAAGTCCCAAAGGTTCCATGCCAGCCAGACCCAGTAGGGACGTTCTCCGTGGATGTGAGTGCGCATGGCTGTGGAGAAGACGTCCCAAAACGAGACGCCACAGGTGGCCTGATAAGCCAGCCAGACAGTGAGCGCGCCAAGCAGGAGCAAAGCCCAACCCGGAGCCGTGCGGCGCAGCCAGCGGCGGCGCTCCCGACGGCCGCAGGCCAGCCAGTGGCCCAGCCCGTACACAGCCAACGCCGGGAGAATCGTCAGGTTGCCGAAACTCATGAACGAGGCCAGCGAGACGATCAGCCCGGCTGCCAGGTATCCTCCCAGCCGATGGCGCGTCAGCCCGCGGTGCAGGGCACAGAGCGCCAGGAGCAGGAAGAGCGGGTAGAGTTGATCCCAGCGCATGGTGAACAGGGTAAGAGAAGGGAGAAGGACATAGAACGCAGCCGCACGGAAACCGGTGCGCGGCCCGTCCAGTCGCTTGCCCAGCAGGTAGAGCGGGAAGACGGTCAGGCCGCTGAACAGCGGCAGTGTCATCTGCCCCAATGTGGCAGCTACCTGACCATCCGTCAAAGAGACGAACCACAGGTCGGCGCAGTTGTAAGGTCGCAGCAGGCGGGCTATCGCATGAGCCAACGCTGGCAGTCGCTCGAACCCCTGCCACCACAGCCAAACCCAGAGGAAGCCTCCTGGCGGGTGGGTGTGGATGCGCAGGAAGGGTTGATCCTGCATCTGTTGTGGATAAGAGCGGAGAAACGCAGCCAGGTCATGCGCGCCGATGGCGATCTGCCAGAAGCCGTTGTGAGGGCCAATCGTACGGTAGAGATAGAACTCGGCCAGGTAACAGTAGTGGATGTACTTGAGCGCTATCTGAAGCGCGGGGGCCATCAGCGCCAGGAAGAGCAGCACCGCCCATTCACGACGGCGGGACGGGGTGTCTGCGCCGCGCCCGTCGAGCCACAGGAACAGGAGCAGGTAGCCCGTCAGCAGGAGCAGGGCCGGCCACCATCGCGGGAGCGTGCTGGGCGATGGGGCGCGGCTGGGCCAGCGCCAGCCCTCCGGCCCGAAGAGAGCGGGGACGGCGCGCGTCGCGATGCCCATCAAGTAAACCCCGGTGAGCAGGGTCACCCATAACGCGCGACTGTGCAACAGGCGTGCCACCCGGCCGCCAGGACCCGCGGGGGGTTCGAGAGGCTTGCTTCTTGCGGCTCTCCCGTCCATCACCGCCCCTCCACCACGATGACCGCCGGCAGGGGCGAGAGCGAATCCTCACTCACCCGCGTCCCTCCCGCCTCCAGGTAGAGCCCCGTGGACTGCCCCCCATCCAGGTTGAGCGCCACGTCCAGCGCCAGGTCGGAGGAGACCAGCCAGCGGGCCAGCGCGTGCAGCGAGAGGTAGCCGCGCGGGGCGATGATGAAGAGGATGCGCCCTGCCTGGTCCTGCGCCACCACGGTGCGCCGGGCCGGTTGACCGTCATCCGCGTCGGCCGGGAAACCCAGCACCCCGCCCGGCTTGACCAGCACCGGGAAGGATTGCACCGCCTCCACCAGCATCTCGTGCGGGTCGTAGGGCCGGTCGGCCAGCCAGCGCACCTCCACCCGGCCGCCGGGCAGCACGGCGAACATGCCGGCAAAGCCGCCGTAGGAGACACCATAGGCCTGCCCACCGCTGACCAGCAGGCCAGTGGCCCGGTACTCCGGGGTGAAGTAGCCACCGTTGACCACGAGGAAGGGGGGCTGCGCCTCCAGCCCGGCCGCCCACCCCGCCACCGTCTGCCCGCCGCCGGGGGCATAGAGGACACGGAAACGGAACGACGCGGGCTCCAGCCGCGCGATCATCAGCCGCTCCGTCGCCGTTCCCGCCGCCACGTTCACCTCCCGCCACTCCAACCCAGGGGCAAGGGGGGACCAGCCGGTATCGGGCGGCTCAGGCGTGGGTGTGGGACGCAACGTGGGCGTGGGAGGAGGCATGGGGGTCGGCGAGGGAGCCAGATCGGGCAGGTTGCAGGCCAGACAGGCCAGCAGCAGCGTCAGGATCGCCATCCATCGAAACCGGGCGGACAGAGCACACCCCCCTGACAGGTCTGGAGGAAGAGACGAGGGCACCCATGCGGGTGCCCTGCGTCGCCCGATCATTCACACGAGAGCAACGGCCAGCGGCTAGAAGGGAATGGCCTCTGGCTCTTCCGGCTCTTCGATCACAGGCTCTGGGGCAACGGGGGCAGGTGCTTCCTCTTCGCGGCGGCCCAGGAAGCGCACGCTGTCTGCGGTCACCTCGTAGGAAGCCCGCGCCGCGCCATCCTGCCCCGTCCAGACGCGCGGATTGCCGTTTTCGTCAGGGCGCATCCGGCCCTCGATCAACACGGCGCGGCCTTTGGTCAAATACTGATTGCAGAGCTCAGCCGTCTTGCCAAAGGCCGAGACGCGCCACCAGATCGTCTCGTCATGCGCCTGACCGTCCTTGCCGGTCCAGCGGCGGCCGGTGGCCACCGAGAAGTTGACGACCGGCTGGCCATCGGGCAGGTAACGCATCTCTGGGTCGCGCCCCAGATACCCGGCGATGATCACTCTATGGTACATTTTTGGCCTCCTTGCTGTGTTGATGGGAACGTTGACGGGCGACGTGAAATATCTTACACCAAAAGCCAGGAAAAGTCAAAGCCGCACCGCCTCCGGGTGTGTCCCAAAACTGTCGGGAGCAGGACAACTGCGAGCAGTTGTCCTACTCCGCTGGTGCCAGATAGGCCAACCCCTGTTCCCCGTCCATCACAATCTCCAGGCAACAGCCCGGCCGCTCAGAGGGGATGTGGACAACACGGACGCAGTCGCTGTAGGGGACAGCCTCTGGCAACAGGTCGGCCAGATGATTGCGCGCCTGGAGCAGGAACTCCCGATTCAGGTAATCGCTCCCTTCTCCCAGGTAGATCGCCAGCGGATAGATCTCCGCCTCGACCAGGTCCTGGAAGAAGTGCGTCCCATAGGAGGGCTCTGGGTGGATGCCCTGCTGCGGGACGGCGATCTCCACCAGCGCCCGCGCGTTGTAGATGTCGGCATAGGTC
>Ga0209018_1001103_pt1 | contig 22838 bp, 20 predicted proteins | sample YNPBryBLVA2012_FD_185814 | JGI IMG/M metagenome (GOLD analysis project Ga0209018, IMG submission 185814) | Anoxygenic and chlorotrophic microbial mat microbial communities from Yellowstone National Park, USA - YNP Bryant BLVA 2012 (SPAdes)... ...
TCCCCGCTCCACGGGCAAAGCCCAGGGAGCCTCACCCCACCCCTCACGCCTTCTTCGCCTTCGGCTCGAATGCCCCCAATCCCTTGGCAGGTGATGGGGTTATTCTTGGAATCTGAAAGGTTATCCAGGACTTGCACCGCCTGTTCGGTTCCCATCGCGGGATTGGGGTATACGCCTTTTTCTTCCGGTGTACACTTTCCCTCTGTACCCGGAGGAGACCATGGAAAGCCGAATCGCCCGGGCCCTCGGTTCTCCCTTCGAGCCGGTGGCCGTCTTCTTCGCCGCCGAGCGCCCCCCGGGGGCGGCGCGTTTTAAAGAAGGCCGCTGGGGATGCGTCGTGGAGATGCTGGCCTTCGCTGCCCGCGGGTACGCGGCGGTCTTCGACGAGAAGACCGTCGGCTGCCGTGGGGGCATCCGGGGCCTCTGCTTGGGAGAGGGCTACGAGAAGACCTCCGAGATCGCCCGCTTCCTCTCCACCGGAGGCGGCCGGGGATCGGAGGGCGGCCTCCGCTTTCTCAAGACCCCCGCCCTGGCCCGGCGGTTCATCGAGACCCTGCCCGCCAGGCGCCCTCCCCGCCCCTTCGTGGTTTTCAAGGCCCTTTCCCGCGTGGACGGTCGCCGGGAGAAGCCCGAGGTGGTGATCTTCCTCGCCACCGCCGACGAAGTGGCGGCCCTGGTGACGCTGGCCCACTACGACCGGCCGGGGGAGGAGGCGGTGGCCGTCCCCTTCGCCTCCGCCTGCCAGGCCGTCTTCCTCCTTCCCCTGCTGGAGGGGGAGCGGGAGCGGCCCCGGGCGGTCCTGGGCGGCATGGACCTCAGCGCCCGGGTCCATCTGGAGCCGGGCCTCCTCACCTTCGCCGTCCCCTACGTCCTCTTCCGCCGGATGGAGCGGAACGTACCCCGAAGCTTCCTGGAGGCGCCCGTCTGGACGCGCCTCCGCGGCCGGAAAAACGGGAGGTGACGCGATGGCTCTTCTCGAAGCCCTGCTCGGTGGCCTCAAGACCCTCCTTCTCACCCTGAACGACCTCATCTGGAACTGGCCCCAGGCCTTTCCGACGCTGGTGGCCCTCCTGCTGGGAACGGGCGTCGTCACGACGTTGCGGCTGAAGTTTGTGCAGATCCGCCACTTCGGCCACGGCTTCCGGGTTCTGAAGGGGGACTTCGACGACCCGCGCCACAAAGGGGAGCTGACCCACTTTCAGGCGCTCTCCACGGCCCTCTCGGCCACCGTGGGCATCGGCAACATCGCCGGCGTGGCCACGGCCATCCACTACGGCGGCCCCGGCGCCATGTTCTGGATGTGGGTCACCGCCGTCCTCGGCATGGCCCTCAAGTACACCGAGGTCACCCTCGCCCAGCGGTACCGGGTGGTGACGCCGTCGGGGGACGTGGCCGGCGGCCCCATGTACTCCATCGAGCGGGGCCTGGGACCTAAGTGGAAGCCCCTGGCGGTGGCCTTCGCCGCCTTCACCGTCATCTCCTCCTTCGGCTCCGGAAACGCCGTCCAGGCCTTCACCGTGGCCGACCAGTTCCGCCAGGACCTCCACATCCCCACCTGGGCCACGGGTCTCCTCTGCGCCGGGCTCGTGGCGGCGGTGATCTTGGGCGGCATCCGGCGCATCGGCGCCGTCACGCAGGTCCTCTCTCCCCTCATGTGCGGCCTGTACGTCGCCGGCGGCCTGCTGGTCCTCCTCCTCCACTGGAACCTCATCCTGCCCACCTTCGGCCAGATCCTGGTCTCGGCCTTCCAGCCGGCGGCGGCGGTGGGCGGCTTCTCGGGGGCGGGCCTCGTCTTCCTCCTGACGTGGGGGGTGAAGCGGGGCCTCTTCTCCAACGAGTCCGGCCAGGGCTCGGCCCCCATCGCCCACTCGGCGGCGAGGACCGACGAGCCGGTGCGGGAGGGGATGGTGGCCCTGCTGGAGCCCTTCATTGACACGCTGGTCGTCTGCTCCATGACCGGCCTCGTCGTGGTCATGTCGGGCCTCTGGCACGAGAAGCAGGAGCAGACCCTGCCGTTGAACCGCCAGTCCAACCTCCGGGCGGTGGCCGGCGAAGTGCGGCTGGGCCCCAACGGCGTCCTCGCCTCCGGCGCCCCCGCCGCGGGGGCCTTCCCCGTGGAAGAGGGCAGGCCCCAGGGTTTCACGGTGATCCGCAACCAGGGGACGGTGGAGGAGGCCCGGCTCCTCGCCGGAGGGCGGGACTTCCTCGGCCCCTCCCCCCGGCCCTTTAGCGGCACCGTCGTCTTCTCCCCCGCCGCCCCCGGGGACCTGGTCTCCGCCGTCTTCACGTGGAAGGACGGCCGCCGGGAGGAGGCCGCCCGCCTCTGGCTCCGGGGCCTCGCCCTGCAGAACGGCTCTCCCCTCAGCTCCTGGGCCTTCGAGAAGGGCCTCTCCCCGCTCTTCCCCGGAGGCCGGTTCATCGTCACCCTCGGCGTCTTCCTCTTCGCCGTCTCCACCGCCATCTCCTGGTCCTACTATGGCGACCGGGCCATCACCTACCTCTTTGGCGAGCGGTGGATCTTCCCCTACCGGGTCGTCTTCTGCCTCGTCCACTTCCTTGGCGCCATCTACTCCCTGGAGCTGGTCTGGACCTTCGGCGACACCGCCTTGGGCCTCATGAGCCTTCCCAACCTCCTCGCCATCCTCCTCCTCACCGGCCAGGTCCGCACCATGACCGAGGCCTACGTGCGGGAGGGCAAGATGGTCCCGCCCCGGCGCTCTCCCTCGTGGACGCCGTGGCCGCGGAAGGACGTGAGGAGGGGATGAGGAAAAGCCAAAGCTCGGAACAACGAGATCGGAGAGATCGGGGAGCATCTATTTACTTTTTATTTTTTCACCAACCCGTGCGCTCGTTTCCCGCGGCGAAAAAAAGGGGGGCGGCGCGGGGCCGCCCCGAGGCAGGGAGATATGTCCGGATGAAACGCGAAACGGAAGCGCCCGCCGGACTCCCGGAGGAGTCCGGCGGGCGGGAGGTCACGTGCGCTTCTTGCGGGAGAAGGGCAGTCCGAGCTTCTTCTCCCGTTCGGTGATGGGGGTCTGGTACTGCTCCCAGTCCCGGTCAGGGATGCCCCCGGGGGTGGGGGGCGTCTCGTTGGGGTTGGTGATGAGGGTGCCGCGGCTGAGGCCCATGCCGCGGAGGAAGCCTCCGTTTCCCTCGGGAAGGGCCGAATCCACGCCGGGGACGTTGCCGTAAGGCGACGCGGCGGCCGATTCCGCCAGGGGCAGGTTGGGGGTGACGGCCCGAAGGGTGGCGCGGGCCACCTCGGGATCGGCGGCGCCGTCGTCGAAGGCGGCGGCCACCACGGTGACCCGGAGTTCGTCGCCCAGGCGGCTGTCCAGGCTGGTCCCGAAGAGGAGGTGGACGTCGGGGTGGGCCTTCTCCCGGACGAGGTTGCAGATGGTCTGGACCTCCTTGAGGCCGGGGCTCTTGGCCGAGGCGATGTTCACCAGGATGGCCCGGGCGCCCAGGATGGAGGCGTCCTCGAGAAGGGGGTTGTTGGCGGCCTTGCCCGCCGCCACCACCGCCCGGTCGGGACCGGAGGCCTGCCCCATCCCCATCACCGCACGGCCGCCGGCGGAGAGGACCGTCCGGGCGTCCTCGAAGTCCAGGTTCACCTGGCCGGGGTGGGTGATGAGGTCGGAAATCCCCTGGACCCCCTGGCGGAGGACGTCGTCGGCGGCCAGGAAGGCCTCCTCCAGCGTCACGTCCTCCGGCAGGCAGGAGAAGAGGTTTTCGTTGGGGATGACGATGAGGGTGGCGTCGGCCATCCGGAACTGGGAGAGGCCCCAGGCGGCGTTCCGCTCCCGGACGGGCCCCTCGTAGGAGAAGGGCTTGGTCACCACCGCCACCGTCAGGGCCCCCACCTCGTGGGCCAGGCGGGCGATGTGGGGAGCGGCGCCGGTTCCGGTCCCGCCGCCCATGCCGGCGGTGACGAAGACGAGGTCCGCCCCCTCCAGGTGCCGGGTGAGGAGCTCGGTGTCTTCGATGGCGGCGTTCTCCCCGCGCTCGGGGTAGCCCCCCGTCCCCAGGCCCTGGGTGATCTTCTGTCCGATGGGCACCTTGACGGGCGCCAGGGACTTCTCCAGGTCCTGGTAGTCGGTGTTGACGGCGATGAACTCGACCCCCTTGACGCCCGCCGAGATCATCCGGTTGAGCGCGTTGCCTCCGGCACCGCCGACGCCGACGACCTTGATGCGCACCTTGCGTACGCCCTCGGCCTGCGGTGGCTCCTGCATCGTGAACATCAGCCCTTGGTCCCGTTCCATGTGCGACCCCCTTTCGAACATCCCTGCACGAAGGCGCCCGCGCCTTCAGTCCGTGTCCCGAAAGATGGAGAAGACCCGCCCCAGCCAGCCGGCCTTCCGGCGGTTGGGCTCCTCGACCGCCTCCTTCTTGGCGCCGTAGACGGCCAGGCCCACGGCGGTGGCGAAGAGGGGGGCGGAGACGAGGTTGGTGAGGCCCGCGATCTTGAGGGGCTCTCCCACCCGCACCTGGTGGTCGAAGATGCCCTCCGCCACCTCGGGGAGCCCCTGGAGCGACGCCGTCCCGCCGGTGAGGACGAGGCCGGCGTTGATGGTGCGCTCCAGCCCGACGCTGCGGATCTCTTCGTAGAGAAGCTGGAAGAGCTCTTCGGCCCGGCCCTGGAGGATCTCCGAGATGCGGGAACGGGGGACCATGGCGCTCTTCTTTCCCGCGGGGGAGGGGACCTCCACCATGTCGTCTTCCTCGATGAGGCTCACCAGGGCGCAGCCGTACTTCTTCATGAGGATCTCGGCGTCCAGGATGCCCGTCCGCAAGCCCACGGCGAGGTCGTTGATGAAGTGTTCCCCGCCCAGGGGGATGACCCGCGTGTGCCAGAGGGCCCCCTTCTCGAAGACGGCGATGCCGGTGGTGCCGTGGCCGATGTTGATGAGGCAGACGCCGATCTCCTTCTCGTCGTCGGTGAGGACGGCGTGGGCGTCGGCCATGAGGTTGAGGACCGGCTCCGCCACGGCGAGGCCGCAGCGGTTCACCACCGTCGTGAGGTTCTGCAGGACGGTGACGGGGCCGGTGATGATGTGGACGTTGGCCTCCAGGCGGCCCCCCGTCATCCCCATCGGCTCGGAGATGCCGTCCTGGTTGTCCACGATGAACTCCTGGGGGAAGGTGTGGAAGATCTGCTGGTCCTGGGGGAAGCTCACGGTGCGGGCCCCTTCCAGAACCCGCTGGATTTCCTCCTTGCCGATGATCCGCTCCCGGTTGGTCACCGCCACCACCCCGCGGCTGTTGAGGCCCCGGACGTTGCACCCGCCCACGCCCACGTAGGCCCGGTCCACCGATACCCCGGCCATGAGCTCGGCCTCCTCCACCGAGGCCTTGAGGCACTCCACCACCTGGTTCAGGTTGGCGACGACGCCCCGGCGCATCCCCCGGGCCTCGGCTTTGCCGATGCCGGTGACCGCCAGGGTTCCGTTCTCCTCGAGCTTGCCGATGACGGTGGCCACCTTGGAGGTGCCCACGTCAATGCCCGCGACGTGACGGGATTCCTTAGCCATGGTCCGTTCCTCCCTCTCCGGCGGAGGCCGGAGCGGTGTCGGCCGGTACGGGTTCGGGGGGCCTGAGGACGATCTTCCCGGACCACCGGAGGTCGGCGGTCCGGCGGTCGGGGGTGTACTTCTCGGCCCAAGCCCGGGCCTTCTGAAAACGATCCCACTCGGCAGGAAGGTCCTGGGGGAAGGCCACGAGGGTCCACCCGTCGGCGCACTTCAGAACGACGCCGGAGCCGGGCCGTTCCGCTTCCAGAGAGAGGACCTGCCCGTGGAGCCCCAGCCGCAGAAGGTCCACGATGGCCGCCTGGACCGCCGGGTCCGACGGATCGAGGCCCGGCCCCAGGGCGAAGTGGGCCCCCGTTCCCGGCAGGGCTTTCCACGCGAAGCCCATTCCGTCGATCTCGAAGGTTCCTTCCGGAGTGCGGACGGCGCAGAGGGTCTCCCGCTCCTCCACCTCCACGAGCAGGGTGCCGGGAAGGTGCTTCCGGCAGAGGAAGCCCTTGAGCCAGGGGAAGGCCGCGAGGCGGCGGGCCACCTCCTCCGGGGGGAGGACCACCAGGTTGCGGCCCTTCAGATCCCGGAGGGCCGAAAGGACCTCGGCGGGGGGGTGGCGGTTCAGCCCCATGAGCTGGATGTTCCGGATGGCGAAGGCACTGTCCTCCTTCAGGAGGATCCAGCCCTGGCCCCCGGCCACCGCCAGCCCCGAGAGCCCCGCCACGATGAGGACGAAGAGAAGGGCGCGGCGGAGGGTGCGCCGCTTCCGCTCCTTCTGGAGGCGGGTGACGGCGGGCCGGGAGGTCCCCCGGGCCCGGAGCAGGGCCCGCACCACGTCTTCCGGGCGGGTCATCGCCAGACCTCCATCTCGTACTCCAGCGAGAAACCGGCGGCCTCCGCCGCCCGGCGGGCCTCCTCGGCGAGCCCGAAGGCCTCCTCGAAAGAGGCGCCGCCGTAGTTCACGAGAAAGTTGGCGTGGAGCTCGGAGAAGCCCGCCCGGCCCCTCCGGCGTCCCTTGAAGCCCAGGGCCTCCAGGATCCGGCCGGCGTGGTCCCCGGGAGGGTTCTTGAAGACCGAGCCCAGGGTCGCCTCCCGCCAGGGCTGGCTGGCCTTTCGCTTCTCCTGGGCCTGGGCCAAGCGCCGTTCCACCGCTTCCCGGTCGTCCTCGGCGAGGAGGAAGCGGCAGGCGCAGACCACCCCCCGCCCCCGGAGGTCCGACGAGCGGTAGCCAAAGGTGAAGCGGGAGGCGGGGTGCCAGACCATGCCCTCCCCCCCTTCGGCGAGCAAGACGGCGGAGAGGACCTTTCCCACCTCGCACCCGAAGGCGCCGGCGTTCATCACCGCCGCCCCGCCCACGGTGCCGGGGATCCCCCCCAGCCCTTCGAGGCCCGCCAGACCCCGCCGCGCCGACTCGCCGGCCAGGCGGGGCAGGGGAACGTCGGCGTCGGCCTCGGCCTCCCGGCCCGACCACCGGATGGTTCCCTTAAGTCCCCGCAGATGGAGGATCCCGAAGGGAAGCGGGCCGTCGGCCGCCAGGATGTTGCTCCCCCCCGCCAGAATCCGGAAGGGGACCCCCTCCTCCCGGAGGGCTCCCAGCAGGGGCGGGACCGCTTCCCACCGGGGGGGCCGGATCCGGAAGAGGGCCTCGCCTCCGATCCCCAGGGAGAGCACGGGAGCGAGGGAGAAGGGCTCCTCGAAGGAGGCGCCCAGGTCCCGGGCGAGGGCGGAGAGGCGCTCAAGGCCCATGGCGTCCCTCCAGCAGGTTCAGCAGGCGCGGGCCGACGGCGGTGATGGTTCCCGCCCCCAGCGTGACCACCAGGTCGCCGGGGCGGAGGTGGGGGAGGACCGCCTCGGGGAGGTCCTCCACCCGGGGGCAGTACCGGACCTCCCGGTGCCCCGCCTGGCGGACCCGCTGGGCGAGGGCCTCGCCGGTAACGCCGGGGATGGGGGGCTCGGAGGCGGCGTAGACCTCGGTGATCCAGAGGAGGTCGGCGGAGGAGAGGACGTCGGCGAAGGCGCCGGAGAAGGCCCGAAGGCGGGTGAAGCGGTGGGGCTGGAAGAGGATGACCACCCGGCCCCCGGCGGCGGTCTTGCGGGCCGCCTCCAGGACGGCGCCGATCTCCGTGGGGTGGTGGCCGTAGTCGTCCACCACGCGGACGGAGGCCGCCTCGCCCTTGAACTCGAAGCGGCGGTCCACCCCCGGGAAGGTCGCCAGCCCCTCGGCCACGGCCTCGAAGGGAATCTCCATCTCCTCGGTGGCGGCCGCTGCCGCCAGGGCGTTGAGGACGATGTGGCGCCCCACCTGGCGGAGGCGGAGGAGGCCCCGGCGCTGGCCCCGGACCGAAAGGACGAAGGCCTCGCCGAAGCCCGGAGGGGTCTCGGCCGGCTCGGCGGAGACGTCGGCGGGGGAGGCCACGCCGTACCGCACCACCCGGCGGCGGACCGAGGGCAGGAGGGCCCGAACGCCGCCGTCGTCGGCGCAGGCCACGAGGGCGCCGTAGAAGGGGACGCGGTTCATGAACTCCAGGAAGGCCCCGTGGAGGTCCTCGGGGCTGGGGTAGCGGTCCACGTGCTCCCAGTCCACGTTGGTCACCACCGCCAGGCTGGGGTGGAGGAGGAGGAAGGAGCGGTCCGACTCGTCCGACTCGGCCACCAGTAGGTCGCTGTGGCCCAGGCGCGCCGAGGAGCCCAGGGTGGAGAGCCGGCCGCCGATGACCACCGTGGGGTCCAGGCCCGCCAGGTGGGCGAGGTGGGCGATCATGGCGGTCACGGTGGTCTTGCCGTGGGAGCCGGCCACCACCACCGACGTCTTGAGGCGCATGAGCTCGGCCAGCATCTCCCCCCGCGGGATGACGGGCAAACCCCGTCGCCGGGCCTCCTGGACCTCGGGGTTCTCGGCGGTGACGGCGGAGGAGAAGACCACCACCTGCGCGCCGCCGACGTTCTCCGGGCGGTGCCCGAAGGCGATGCCGACCCCCAGGGCCGAGAGCCTCCGGGTGGCGTCGTTCTCCTTGAGGTCCGAACCGGTCACGGTGAAGCCCAGGTTCACCAGGACCTCCGCCAGGCCGCTCATGCCCGAGCCGCCGATGCCCACGAAGTGGAAGCGGTTCATCCGGGAGAGCCTCATGGCCGTTCCTCCGCGAGGAGAAGGAACTCGGCGATGTCCCTGGCGGCCCGGGGCCGGGCCAGGCCCATAAGGGCCCGCTCCATCCGGCGGCGGAGGGCGCCGTCGGCGAGGCGGGTGAGGGCCCCCAGGAGCGACGGGGTGCTAAGGTCCCGCTGTTCGATCCGAAGGGCCGCCCCGGCCGATTCCAGCCCCCGTGCGTTGGCCGACTGGTGGCCTCCGGCGGCGAAGGGGAAGGGAACCAGGAGCGCCGGCCTCCGCACCACGCACAACTCGGCCAGGGTGGTGGCCCCCGCCCGGGCCACCACGGCGTGGCACCATCCGTAGGCTCCTTCCATGTCATCCAGGAAGGGCTCCACGCGAGCCTCGAGGCCGTGCTCGGCGTAGGCCCGGCGGACCCGCTCCAGGTCCTCGCTCCCCGTCTGGTGGAGGAGGGAGAGGCCTCCCTCGAAGGCCTTGAGGGCGGGGGCCGCCGCGATGAAGGCGTCGTTGAGGGCCGCCGAGCCGCGGCTCCCGCCCAGGACGAGGAGCCTAAGGGGCCGGGCGGGCTCGGCGGGAGGCGGGACAGAAAGGAGGCTCTCCCGCACGGGGTTGCCCAGGAAGCGCGCCTTGCCGCGAAAGACCCGCTTGGTCTCGGGGAAGGCCACCGCCACCAGGGCGGCGAAGCGGGAAAGGAGGCGGTTGGCCAGCCCCGGCTCGGCGTTCTGCTCGAGAAGCACCAGGGGGATGCCGGCCAGGCCCGCGGCGAGGCCCATGGGCACGGAGGCGTACCCGCCCACCCCCAGGACCGCGTGGGGGCGGAAATCGGCCAGGAGCGAGGCGCACCGCGCCACCGCACCGGGTACGGCCGCCAGGGCCTTCAGGCGCGCCAAGGGGGAGGTGGCGGCGAAACCGCTGACGGGGAGGGCTTCGAAAGGGTAGCCCAGCCGGGGGGCCAGCCGGGCTTCGATGCCCCTCCGGCTCCCGACGAAGAGGATCCGGGCGCCGGGGCGCAGGGCGGCGGCGGCCTGTGCCACCGCCAGGCCGGGGAAGAAGTGTCCCCCCGTGCCGCCGCCCGCCACGATCATCCGGAAACCCTCATCCATCCCGTCACTCCCGGGGCGTCCGCCGCCCCGTCCGTCCGTGCGCTCGCTCATTCGTGCTGGCTGATGTTGAGGAGGATCCCCAACCCCGACAGCGTCACCACCAGGCTCGAGCCCCCGTAGGAGAAGAGGGGCAGAGGCATCCCCTTGGTGGGGATGAGGCAGAGGGTCACGAGGATGTGGATGAGCGCCTGCCCGAAGATCCACGCCACGATGCCCGCCGCCGCCAGCGTCCCGAAGGCGTCTGGGGCCCCTTCCACCGCCCGGACGCCTCGCCACAGGAACCAGACGAAGAGGCCCAGGAGGAGCAGGCACCCCACGAGCCCGAAGGTCTCCCCCACCATGGAGTAGATGAAGTCGGTGTGCGGATGGGGGAGGAAGAGGAGCTTCTGGCTGCTCCCGTCGAACCACTTTCCGAAAAGGCCCCCGCTTCCCACGGCGATGAGGGACTGGCTGGCCTGGAAGCCGGAGCCCCGGGGGTCCATGTCGGGGTGCAGAAAGACGGCGATCCGCTGCAGCCGGTAAGGGAAGGCCAGGATCAGGATCGCCACCAGCAGGAGCGCCGCCCCCGCCGTGGGAAGGATCAGCTTCCACGGAAGCCCCGTGAGGAAGAGGAGGGTCCCCGCCACCAAGCCCAGGACCACCACGCTGCCGAGGTCGGGCTGGAGGGAGATGAGCAGGCCGAAGAGGGCCGTCACCACGCCCACGGGAAGGAGGGTAGCCCGAAAGTCGCCGCCGGCCTTGAGGCCCCGGTCCAACACGAAGGCGCAGAAGAGGATCAGCACCAGCTTGGCCGACTCGGAAGGCTGGAGGGTCATCTTCCAGACCTTGATCCACCGGTGGGAGCCGTTGATGGCCGGCATGAAGAGGACCACGACGAGGAGGAGGGTCTCCACCGCCGCGAGGCTGAGGATCACCTTCCGGTCCTTCCAGAAGGTGTAGGGGATCCGCAGGGTCACGAGGAGGGCCGCCATCCCCACGGCCATCCACAGGGCCTGGTGGACGAAGAAGTACATGGGGTCGCCCTTGGTCTTGAGGGCCACCACCGACGAGGCGTTGTAGATCATCACCAGCCCCGCCAGCATGAGCAGGAGGATGACGGCGGAGAGCTGGCGGTCGTAGCGGAGGGTCCGGCTCATGGGACCTCCTCCCCCCGCACCCAGGCGGTGAACTTCCGGCCGCGGTCCTCGAAGTTCTCGAATTCGTCGAAGGAGGCACAGGCGGGGGAGAGGACCACGCTGTCCCCCGGCTCCGCCAGCTCCAGGGCCCGCCGGGTGGCGGCGGCCAGGCTCTCGAAGCGCTCCACCTTCGGTCCCCGGTCCTTCAGGGCCGCCTCGGCCTTGGACGCCGCCGCCCCGAAGCAGAGGACCGCCTTGGCGCAGCGCCGGATTTCGGGAAGGAGGACCGAGAAGTCCGCTCCCTTGTCCTTGCCGCCGACCAGGAGGATCACCCCCCGCTCGAAGGCGGTGAGGGCCTTGAGGACGGCGTCGGTGTTGGTGGCCTTGGAGTCGTTGTAGACGTGGGCGCCCTTCACGGTGGCCACCCGCTCCAGCCGGTGGGGCAGGCCCCGGAAGCGCCGCAGGGGCTCCGCCAGGGTTCCCTCGGGGACGCCCGCCAGCCGGGCGGCCAGGCAAGCGGCCAGGGCGTTCTCCAGGTTGTGCAGGCCCGGCAGAGGAAGGTCCGACCGGGCGAAGAGGACCTCCTCGGCGCCGCCGCGGCGCCAGAGGGCCGATTCCCCTCGCACGAAGGCCCCTTCCTCCAGTTCGGTCCCCGCGGAGAAGGGGGCCTTCCGGGCGGCGGAGGCACCTCCCAGCCGGGCCGCCTCGGCGTCGTCGGCGGAGAAGACCGCCCAGTCCGAAGGGCCCTGGTTCCGGAAGACCTCTCCCTTGGCGGCGGCATAGTCGGCGAAGGAGTCGTAGCGGTCTTGGTGGTCGGGGGTGACGTTGAGGAGCACGGCGACGGAGGCCCGGAAGGTGTCCAGGCTCTCCAGCTGGAACGAGGAGAGTTCCAGCACGTGCCACGTCTCCTCCGTGTCCCCGGCGACCATCTCCGAAAAGGGCCGTCCCAGGTTTCCCCCCACCCGGACGTCGGGCAGGCGGGAGGCCATCAGGTCTCCCGCCAGGGTGGTGGTGGTGCTCTTGCCGTTGCTGCCGGTGATGGCGAGGACGCGGCCCCGGGCGTGGCGGAAGGCCCACTCGATCTCGCCGAGGACGGGGATCCCCGCCTGGAGGGCGGTCCGCACCAGGTCCGAGCGGCGGGGCACGCCGGGGGAGAGGATCACCGCTTCCACCCCCTGGAGGAGGTTGGGGGACATGCTCCCGCCGTAGAAGAGCAGGCCCCGTGCCAGGAGAGGGGAGAGGTCCACCGAAAGGCGGTCGCTGGTGGCGAGGTCGCAGGCGGTGACGGCGTGGCCATGCTCCAGCGCCAGCCCCGCCGCCGCGAATCCCGACTTTCCCATGCCCGCCACCAGCACCTTCACGGCTTTCCTCCTACCGGATCTTCAGGGTGGCCAGCCCCATGAGGGCGCAGAGGATGGCCAGGATCCAGAAGCGCACCACCACCTGCGTCTCCTGCCACCCCCCCAGCTCGAAGTGGTGGTGCAGGGGAGCGCACCGGAAGATCCGCTTCTTGTTCCGCCAGCGGTACGACGCCACCTGGAGCATGACCGACAGGGCTTCCGCCACGAAGAGCCCGCCCACCACCACCAGGAGGATCTCCTCCTTGATGATGAGGGCCAGGGTGCCGATGGCGGCCCCCAGGGCCAGGGAGCCCACGTCCCCCATGAAGACCTGAGCCGGGTGGGCGTTGAACCAGAGGAAACCCAGGCTGGCCCCCACCAGGGCCGCGGCAAAGACCGCCAGCTCCCCCGTGTCCTTGACGTACGGGATGCCCAGGTAGCCGGCGATGATGGTGTTGCCGGCGGCGTAAGCCAGGATGGCGTACGTGGAGGCGGCGATGAGGGTGCACCCGATGGCCAGGCCGTCCAGGCCGTCGGTGAGGTTCACCGCGTTGGAGGAGCCCACGATCACCAAGACGGCGAAGGGGATGAAGAAGGGGCCCAGGTCCGGCCGGAAGTTCTTGAAGAAGGGGACGGTGAGGGTGGTCTCCCACCCGCCGTTCCGGGCCAGGAGGTAGAGGGCGGAGGCGGCGGCCAGCGCGCAGAGGATCTGGAGGGCCAGCTTCTGCCTCGCCGTGAGCCCCAGGTTCCGCCGGCGCCGCATCTTCAAGTAGTCGTCGGCGAAGCCGATGGCGCCGAAGGCCAGGGTGGTGAGGACGAGGATCCAGAAGAGGGGCGATTCCCACCGGCTGCAGAGGAGCACCGCCGTGAGGAGGGCCAGGAGGATGAGGACGCCGCCCATGGTGGGGGTCCCGGCCTTGGCCTGGTGGGCCTTGGGGCCCTCCTCCCGGATGTACTGGCGCAGGTTCATCCGCTTGAGGGCCTCGATGACCCGGGGACCCAGGAGGAGGCTCAGGAGGAGAGCGATGGCGATGGCCAGGGCGCCCCGGAAGGTGATGTACCGGAAGAGCCGGAGGGCGCCCCAGTGTTCCTGCATGGGGTAGAGCAGGTAGTAGAGCATCAGCTCCCCCTTCCTCCCCGGAGGGCACGCACGAGCCCGTCCAGGCCCACCCCGCGGGAGCCCTTCACCAGCAAGACGTCGCCGGGGGCCAGGCGGGCCGCAAGCCAGGGCAGTCCCTCGGCCCAAGTTTCCACGTGGAGCCATTCCCCGCCGCCGGCGGCGAAGGCCCGACCCATCTCCCCGGCGTTCTCGCCGCCCACGCAGAGCAGGGCCCGCACCCCCGCTTCCGCCGCCCGCCGGCCCGCTTCCCGGTGGAGCTCCGGCCCTTCGGGTCCCAGCTCCAGCATCTCCCCCAGCGCCGCCAGGGGGCGCCGGTCCAGGGTTCGGAGGGAGGCGAGGGCCAGGGCGAGGGCGGCGGGGTTGGAGTTGTAGGAGTCGTCCAGCACCAGAACGTCGGGATCGAGCAGGAACCGCTCCCCCCGGTGGGCGGCGGGGCTCAGATCGGCGGCGGCGGCCGCCGCCTCGCGGAGGGGCAGCCCCATCTCCGCCGCCAGGCAGGCGGCGCCGGCGAAGTTGAGCAGGTTGTGGCTCCCCAAAAGGGGCAGGAGCCCTTCGGCCCTCTGGCCCTTGCCTTCCAGCACGAAGGAAACCCCCGCCGGGGAGGGCCTCTCCCGGGGGAGGATCCTCAGGTCCGCGGCGGGGGAGAGTCCGTAGGAGGCCCGGCGGAAGCCCCAAGGGAGCGGAAGGTCCTGAAGAAGCGGATCGTCGGCGTTGAGGACGGCCAGGCTCCCGGGGACGGCGTGGCGGAGGACCCGGGCCTTCTCGTCCCGGATGGCGGCGAGGGAGGGGAAGAACTCCAGGTGGACCTTCTGGATGGTGGTGAAGAGGACCGCCGTGGGGGCGGCCAGGGGGGCCAGGCTCTCCATCTCCCCCGGGTGGCTGATGCCCAGCTCCAGCACCCAGAAGCGGGCGGAGAGGTCGGCCTCCAGCAGCGTCTCGGGGAGGCCCAGCAGGTTGTTGCGGTTTCCTAAGGTGGCGTGGACGGGGCCCAGCCGTTTCAGGAGGGCGGCGGCCATGTCCTTGGTGGTGGTCTTGCCGCAGGAACCCACCACGGCGGCCACCTCGCCCCGGAAGGCCCGCCTCGCCATCCTGCCCAGGGCCTGGACCGCCTCCTCCACCGAGGGGACGAGCAGGGCGGCGAGGCCCGCCGGCAGGGGAACCTCCCGCTCCACCAAGGCGGCGGCGGCGCCGCGGCGCCGGGCGTCCTCCAGGTGGTCGTGGCCGTCGGTCCGTGCGCCCTTGAGGGCGGCGAAGAGGCACCCTTCGAAGCAGTTCCGGGAATCGAGGCGGAGGCCCGAAAGGGGCCGGGAGGACGGGCCGGCGAGGAGCCGTCCCCCTACCGCCCGCGCGGCCTCTTCGAGGGTGAAGGTCAGCCGCGCCATCCCATCTCTCCCAGAAGCTCGCGCAGGACCGTGGGGTCGTGGAAGGGGCGCACCTCTCCCCCCGTCGTCTGGGTCCGCTCGTGGCCTTTGCCGGCCACCACGACGACGTCCCCCGGAAGGGCCATGGAGAGGGCTTCCCGGATGGCCTCCCGACGGTCCAGGATGCGCAGGAACCGCTTTTCCGGCCCCAGCTCGGGCCGGATCCCCGCCTCCACCTCCTCCGCGATGGCGGCGGGGTCCTCGGAGCGGGGGTTGTCGGAGGTGAGGACCACCACGTCCGAGAGCCGGGCCGCCACCGTTCCCATGAGGGGGCGCTTGGTCCGGTCCCGGTCGCCGCCGCATCCGAAGACGGTGATGAGCCGCTTGGGCTTCAGGTCCCGAAGGGTGGTGAGGAGGTTCTTCAAGGCGTCGTCGGTGTGGGCGTAGTCCACCACCGCCGTAAAGGGCTGTCCGGCGGAGACCCGTTCGACCCGGCCGGGGACCCCGGCCAGAGCCTCGATCCCCGCGGCGGTCTGCTCCAGCGTGGCGCCGGCGGCCAGGGCCGAGGCGGCGGCCACGAGCAGGTTCTGGAGGTTGAAGGCGCCCAGGAGGGGGGAGCGGACCGGAAGGGGCCCGAAGGGGGTGGCGAAGCGCCCGGAGATCCCCGAAAGGTCCAGGGTGACCTTCTGGGGGCGGACCTCCGCCGGCCGGGAGAACCCGACGGTGAGCAGGCGCCGCCCCTCCAGCTCGGAGGCGAGGCGGAGGCCGTAGGGGTCCTCCAGGTTCAGGACCGCCGTCCCGTCGGGGGCCAGGAGGGAGAAGAGGCGGCGCTTGGCCTGGAAGTACTCCTCCATGTTCCGGTGGAAGTCCAGGTGGTCCCGGGTGAGGTTGGTGAAGGCCGCCACGGTGAAGGCCAGGTCCGAGACCCGGTGGAGGGCCAGGGAGTGGGAGGAGACCTCCATGACGCCGAAGGGGATGTCTTCCTCGTGGAGGGTCCTCAGCCAGCGGTGGATGTGGTGGGCTTCGGGGGTGGTCCGTTCGGCGGGGCGGAGCCCCTTTCCGTCGTCGTACTCGATGGTTCCGAGCATGCCGGCGCCGCCGGCGCCGCCGAGGATGCTCCTCAGGAGGTAGGCGGTGGTGGTCTTGCCGTTGGTTCCCGTCACCCCGAGGAGCTTCACCGGAAGGCCGCGGGTCTGGTAGACGGCGGCGGCGGCGGCGCTGAAGGCCTCCCGGTCCCGGGGGCAGACGATCCAGGGGATCCCCGACCAGGGTCCCTCCGGTCCGGCGTGGGCGAAGACCGCCGCCGCCCCGCGCTCCGCCGCCTCCCGAGCGAAGGCCCGTCCGTCCTTCCGGAAGCCCCGGAGGGCGAAGAAGGCGTCCCCCGGGCGGACCTCCCGGGAATCGCAGGTCACGCCCGTCAGGGAGACCTCGGGGTCGCCCAGCACCAGGGAATGGGGCACCGCCGCGAGGAGGTCCTTGAGCCGGATCCCCTTTTGCTTCATGGCCGCTCCCCCGCGAAGGCCAGCTCGGTGGGGGGGAGCGCCTCGGGGTAGGAGAGGCGCTTGAGGGCGAAGGCCAGGATCCGGGCGAAGGCGGGGGCCGACACCGAACCCCCGTAGATGCGCCCCACCGGCTCGTCCACCATGACCAGAACCACCGCCTTCGGGTTCTCCGCCGGCGCGAAACCCACGAAGTACGCGATGAAGAGCTTCCTCCCGTCGGCGCTCTTCATCCCCAGCTTCTGGGCGGTCCCCGTCTTGCCCGCCACGGCGACGCCGGGGAGGGCCGCCTTCTTCCCCGTCCCGTCTTCCACCACCCGGCACAGCGCCCGGGTGAGGTCCGCCGCGGTGCTGGCCTTGAGGATCCTCTCGAAGGGCGGCACGGGGGCGTCGGCCCAGAGGCGGGGGACCACCTTAAGGCCGCCGGAGGCCACCGAGGCGTAGGCCAGCGCCAGTTGGAGGGGCGTGACCCGCAGCTCCTGGCCGAAGGAGAGGGACGGCAGGGAGAGGGCCGACCACTCCTTGGGCGGCCGGAGGCGCCCGGCCACCTCGCCGGCGAGGTGGAGGGGCGTTACCTCGCCGAAGCCGAAGCGGCGCATGTAGGCGTAGAAGACGTCGGGTCCCACGGACATGCCGATCCGGGCCGCTCCCACGTTGGAGGAGTGCTGGAGGACCTCCTCCACGGTGTAGACGGACTTCACGGGGGGCTCGTCGTCGTGGATGGTCTTGGGCCCCACCGTGAGGGTTCCGTTCCCCACGGCCACCGGATCGTGGAGGGAAAGGCGGCCGGTGTCCAGGGCCGAGGCGAGGGTGACCAGTTTGAAGGTGCTCCCCGGCTCGTAGGAGTCGGTCACCGCGCGGTTGCGCCAGGCGCTTCGGGGGGAGTCCGCCGGCCGGTTGGGGTCGAAGGTGGGGCAGACGGCCATGGCCAGGATGGAGCCGTCCTTGGGGTCCAGGACCAGCGCCACCCCGTCCAGGGCGTGGAGTTCCTCCACCGTCGAGGAGAGGACCTCCTCGCAGACGCTCTGGAGGGGCAGGTCAATGGTGAGGCGGACCGACCGCGGCGGCGGGTCCACCTGGGGGGCGACCTCCACCGGGATCAGGCGGGTGGGCTTGGCGTCCCGGAAGACCAGGTAGCGCCGCACGCCCCCCTCCAGCTCCTTGTTCCAGTGGTGCTCGAGGCCCGCCAGCCCGGCGTCGGTGCCCATGCAGCCGAGGAGGTTGGCGGCGGTGCGCCCGTTGGGGTAGTAGCGGCCCGCCTCGTCCATGATCCGCACGCCGGGGAAGCGCTCGCAGAGGGCCCTGGCCTCGGGGTACTTCTCGAAGGGAATCTTCCGGGCCAGCCAGGTGAACTTCCGGCGGGTCTGAAGGTCGCGGAGCACCGCCGAGGCCTCCCGCTCCGAGAGGTGAGCCACCGCCCGGGCCAGACCCTCCTTGTCGGCGATCTTCTGGGGGTCGAAGGTGTAGAGGGAGGGGCAGAGGGTGCTGGCCGCCAGCACGAAGCCGTTCCGGTCCACGAGGTTGGCCCTCGGGAGGTCCACCTCGATGATCTCCTGGGCCTGCTTGCGGGCGACCTCGGCGTAGTGGGCTCCCTGAAAGACCTGCAGCTGGATCAGGCGCAGGAGGACGGTGAGGACCAGGAGGGCCACCCCGGCGAGGAGGTACCGCGTGCGGTCGGGAAGGAACACGCCCTTCACGGCCGCCTCCTCACGCCCGGACGGACGGGGCGGGCCTTGGAGGGACGCTCCGGGGTTTGGGCCTGGGCCGGGGCCGGCGGCTCCGGCGGCGGAACCCCCACCGTTCCTTCCTGGGGGTCCTCCTCCACCATCCCCAGACTCTCCCGGGCCACCCGCCGGACCTCCTGGGGAGCCAGCAGGGAGGCCTTCACCAGGGCCAGCCGGTCCCGCTCCCGGGAGAGGAGAGTGCGCTCCTCCACCAGCCGGGAGAGGCGGTACTCGGCCTCGATGTGGCGGGAGGCCAGGTGGACGTACAGGGCGGCGGGAGCCAGGGCCGCGGCGGCCAGGGCGAAGATGCGGAGGAGGTCGGCGGTCCCCCGGCGGTCGGGAAGGCGGATGGGCTCGTTGCGGATGACCGGGGCGCTCATCGCTTCACCGCCACGCGCAGGCGCGCGCTCCGGGAGGCGGGGTTGGCCGCCACCTCTCCCGGTGAGGGGCGGAGCGCCTTCCGGTGGGGAAGGTCCACTTCGGGTACGCGGCCGCAGGTGCAGACGGGCAGGCGGGGCGGGCAGACGCAGCCCCGGGCCAGGCGTCGGAGGGTTTCCTTGACCGGGCGGTCCTCCAGGGAGTGGTAGGCGAGGATCGCCAGCCTTCCCCCCGGCCGGAGCGCCTTGACGGCCTTCTCCACGAAGGCGCCGAGCCCCGCGAGCTCGTCGTTGACGGCGATGCGAAGGGCCTGGAAGGTCCGGGTGGCGGGGTGGAGCCGGCCCCGGGCCCGGGGGGGAACCGCCGCCTCCACGATCTCCGCCAGGCGGGTGGCGCTCTCGATGGGGGCCTCCCGCTTGGCGGCGGCGACGGCCCGGGCGATGGGCCGGGCGAAGGGCTCCTCACCGTACTCCCGAAGGAGCCGCGCGAGCTCCTCCTCGGAGAGGCGTTCCAGCAACTCCGACGCCTTCTCGCCCCGGGAGGGGTCCATCCGCATGTCCAGCGCCCCTTCGTCTCGAAAGCTGAAGCCCCGTCCCGCCTTGAGCTGGTACGAGCTCACCCCCAGGTCCGCCAGGATCCCCGCCGGCGCCTCCGGCAATAGGGCGCTCCAGCCCTCCACGTCACGAAAATCGCCCTCGAAGGTCCTGAGACGGTCCCCGAAGGGGAGGAGCCGCTTCCTGGCCAGCGCGAGGGCACCGCCGTCCCGGTCCACCCCCAGGAGACGGACGTGGGGAGACGTCTTGAGAAGGGCCTCCCCGTGCCCGCCCAACCCCAGGGTGCAGTCCACGAACCAACCACCCTCGAAAGGCCGAAGGGCTTCAACCACCTCCCGAACCATCACCGGAACGTGGAGGGGTTCCGCTTCCATCCTTGGCCTCCCGAATGATCCGCGACACGTAGCGAACGGCCTCCTCCGTCAGGGGGTCCTTCGCCTCGAACTCGTTCAGGACCTCTTCGTTCCAGACCTCGAGGAGCCCCGTGCCGAGGCCGATGACCACGACCTCGCCGTCCATCCGGGTGTGCTTCCGGATGTGCTGGGGGATGAAGAGGCGCCCCTGGGCGTCCACCTCCTGTTCGTCGCCCCACCGGCCCACGGTGGTGAGGAAGCGGTTCACCAGGGGGTCCTCGGCGTACTGGCCGTCCCTCAGGGCCTTCTCGATGCGGAGCCACTCGGCGAGGGGGTAGACTTTCAGGGCGGGGGAACCGAAGGAGGTGATGAAGACCTCGGCACCGTAGCGCTCGCGGAGGGGCTCCCGGAACTTACTGGGGATCTTGAGCCGCCCCTTCTCGTCAATCTTGGCCGCGGCGCTTCCCCGGAACATGGCACCCCTCGCTGGGAATCCTCGTGGCTCCAAGGGTCCGGAGATCCGGTCCACTTTGGTCCACTTTGGTCCACAAGGGAAGAATAGGGCGCCGCCGGGGCCTTGTCAAGGGGTCGGGGACGGAGAGGGTGGGGACGTGATGCGGGGATGAGGAAAAAACCAAAGCCCTGAACAGGGAGGTCAGGGAGATCGGGGAGGGTTCTTTTTACTTCTTGCTTTTTACTTTTTTCATTTTCCCAATTCCCGGCCCGGCCCCGCGCGCCGGTGGCGGGCGCATCCGCTTGTGCGGTACACTGCCGGCGGGAGGTTCCATGATCTACCGCCTGAAGGCCCGGTTCCAGTCGGCGATCCGGGGCCTCGCGGGGAAGTGGATGACCCCGGACATGGCCCTCTTCGGTGGTGGAGCGGTGACCCTCCTGTGCGGGGCCGCCCTCTACGGCGGCCTGGCTGTCCCCGCCTTCCGGCCCCTCCTGCTCGCCGTCCCGCCCTTGCTCTTGCTCCGCATGGCCCTCAACGCCCTGGACGGCATGCTGGCCCGGGAGCGAGGCCAGGCCTCGGCCCTGGGCGAGGTCCTCAACGAGGCCATGGACGTGGTGGGAGACACGGCGGCCTACGGCGTCCTCTACTTCGTTCCCGACTCCCCGCGTCTCGCCGTGGTCCTCCTCCTTTTGGCCACCTGGGCGGCGGAGTTCTTCGGCGTCCTGGGCAAGGGCCTGCCGGGGGGAGTCCGGCGCTACGAGGCCCTCTTCGGCGGCAAGCCCGACCGCGCCTTCTGGATCGCCCTCCTGGCCCTTCTCCTCTTCTTCCGGCCGGATTGGTGGCGCTGGGCGTGGGCGTACCTCGGCGCCGTGGCGGCGCTGGTGGCGGCGACGGCCCTCTGGCGCGCCGGGGCGGCGGTCCGGGAGGCCCGGGGCCGGGCCTACGACGCCCGAACCCCCATCGGACGATGAAGCGCCTTCGAAAGCTCCTTCTTCCCGCCGCACTCCTCGCCTTCGCCGGCTGGGAGATGTCCCGGCGGGGGGAGCGCGTCATGCTCCTCTTCCTGGTGGGGATCGCCGGTCTCCTCCTCTTCTTCACCGCCGTCTCGGCCCTCCTCCGGTGGCGGAAGGCCTCCCTGGCGGAGGAGGTCTCCGCCCGGACCGAGACGTGGTGGTTCATGGTGGCCGTCTTCATGACCGCCTTCGCCACCCACCGGATGGTCTCCTTCCTCTTCCTGGGCTTCCTCTGCTTCTCGGCCCTGCGGGAGTACTTCTCCCTGCTCCCCATGGGCGAGAAGGCCGGGGACAAGACCCTCTCCTTCCGGGACCGCCCCTCCATCCTGCTGGCTTACCTGACGATCCCCGCCTCCCTCTGGGCGGCCTACGTCCGGTGGTACGAGCTCTTCATCATCCTCGTGCCGGTCTACTTCTTCCTGCTGGCGCCCATCCTCTTCGTCGTCCAGGACCGGACGGAGGGGGCCCTCCGCTCTCTGGGCATGGTGTCCCTGGGGGCCCTCTTCTTCGCCTTCTGCCTGGGCCATGCCCTCTTCCTGGTGAACCTGGGGGCCATGGTCCTCTTCTTCTGCTTCTTCCTGACGGAGGCCCGGGACGTGGTGGCCTTCTGGGTGGGGGGAGCCCTGCGGGGCCTCGTTTCGCGCCTGGGGGAGGGCACCGCGCGGCGGATCCTTTCCCGGCCCGTGGCGCCCACCATCAACCCCCGGAAGACCTGGGTCGGCGGCGCGGTCACGGCTCTCCTTACCGCCCTGCTGGCCCGGCTCCTCGTGCCCCTCCTTCCGCCGCTGAACGGAACGCCGGTGGACCCCCTCTTCGGGGCGGCGGCGGGACTGGTGATCGGGGTGCTGGGCTTCTTCGGCGACCTGGTCTTCGGGATGGTGAAGCGGGACCTCCACGTCAAGGACACGGGAACGCTCCTCACGGGCCACGGCGGGATCATCGACAGGGTCAACGGCCTGGTCTTCACCGTTCCCGCCACCTTCCACCTCTTCTACTGGCGGTACTTCTGAGGAGGCGCCGTGCGGGCCGCCGTCCACGCGCTGATCCGTTTCCTCCTGCTGGTGGTCTTCGGGGCCCGAGCCGGCGAGCCCCTGGAGGCGCCGCAGGCCATCGTCGTGGGGAACCACGACACGCACCTGGACGTCTTCCTGCTCTTCTCCCTCTTCCCCCTCCGCCGCGTCGGCAGGGTGCGGGCGGTGGCGGCGGAGGACTACTTCGGGCGGGGCCTTCGGGGGCTTTTGGCCCGGGCCCTCTTCCGCACCCTCCTCATTCCTCGGGGGAGCGGCGATCCGCAGGGTGCGCTGGAGCCGGTCCGGCAGGCCCTCCGAAGGGGAGAGTCCCTCGTCGTCTTTCCCGAGGGGACCCGGGGGGAACCGGGGGTCCTCCTGCCCTTCAAGTCGGGGATTGGCGCCCTCATGGAGGAGTTTCCCCGGATTCCCGTCTACCCGGTGGCCCTGAGGGGCGTTGAACGGACCCTCCCCAAGGGAGGGGCCGTGCCGGTACCCTTTGTGGTGGAGATCCGAAGGCTCTCCCCGGTAACGGGAGAGGAGATGGTGGCGAGATGGGGACCCTCCTGCCGGAAGGCCATCGCGGCCGAACTCCACGACCGGATCGCCGCGGCCCTGGCCGGCGAGGGGGAAACCGGCCCCTCCGCCGGGGAGGGCAGGACGTGAGCCGCCGCGCCTACGCCGAGGCCCAGCGAGCGTACGGCCGCCGGGTGGCCGCCGTCTTCCCCGCCCGCTACCCCCCGGAGATCCTCTGGGCCCGGGAGGTGGTCCCCGTCGAGGTTTGGGACCCGCCGGCCCCCACGGGGGAGGCCGACGCCCACCTGCCGCCCATGGTCTGCTCGGTGGTCCGGCGGGGCCTCGGGCTCTTGCTGGATTCCCAGCCCGTGGACCTCCTCCTCTTTCCCCACACCTGCGACTCCCTCCAGAACCTCTCCACCCTCCTGCCGGACCTTCTGGGGGAGCGGCGCCCCTGCCTCTTCTTCTACCCTCCCCGGGGGGCCGACGGGGCCGCCGGGCGCGCCTTTCTCCTCGAGGAACTCCGAGCTCTCTCCCGAAACCTCGACGCCGTCCTCGGGGAACCTTCCCCCGGCCGCCTCCGGGAGGCGGTCCGCTGGGCCCGGGAACGGGACGAGGCCCTGCGCGGCCTTTACGACGCCCGGGCCCGGGGGGAGCTGGCCGCCTCCGGCGA
>Ga0209018_1001105_pt1 | contig 22830 bp, 10 predicted proteins | sample YNPBryBLVA2012_FD_185814 | JGI IMG/M metagenome (GOLD analysis project Ga0209018, IMG submission 185814) | Anoxygenic and chlorotrophic microbial mat microbial communities from Yellowstone National Park, USA - YNP Bryant BLVA 2012 (SPAdes)... ...
CCCAGCCGATCTTCAACGAAGACGGTTCCATCGCCATCGTCTTCAACGGCGAAATCTACAACTACGTCGAACTGCACGACGCCCTGACTGCCCAGGGGCACGTCTTTCGCACGCGCTGCGACACCGAGACGCTGGTGCACCTCTACGAACAGCGCGGCCTGGCGCTGTTCGACGCCCTGCGCGGCATGTACGCCTTTGCCCTGTGGGACGGCAACGCCGGGCGGCTGATCCTGGCGGTGGACCATATCGGCATCAAGCCGCTGTACCTCCTTCTGGAAAACGGGCGGCTGCGCTTCGCCAGCGAGGTCAAGGCCATCCTGGCCGATCCCGCCGTTCCGGCTGAACTGAACCTCGACGCGCTGGATACCTACCTGAGCTTCGGCTACCTGCTCGGCGCAGACACGCTGTTCCGGGGCGTGCGCCGCCTGACGCCGGGACACGTGTTGATCGTGGACACGCGCGCCGGGACGATGCAGGAGCGCCCGTTCTGGCGCTGGCAGGACGCGCGCACCGACCCCCTCGCGCCGGAGCTTGCGCCGACCAACCCGGCGGAGGCTGTCGCAAGCGCCCGCGACCTGCTGCGCGACTCGGTACGCCTCCATTTGCGCTCGGACGTGCCGCTGGGCCTGTTCCTCAGCGGCGGCGTGGACTCGGCCTCGATGCTGGCGCTGATGAGCGCGTTCGAGCCGGGCAGCGTGGAAACCTTCACCGTCGGCTACGACATCCCCACCGGCGACAACGAGCTGGCCCAGGCGCGGCGGATCGCGGCGCACTTCGGCGCGACGCATCACGAGCACGTCATCACCGCCGACGACTGGTGGCGCACACTGCTGGCCTACGTCTACCACAACGACGAGCCGGTAGAAAATCCCTCGATCATCAGCCTGCAAGCCCTGGCCGAAGTGACGGCGCGGCATGTGCGGGTGGTGCTCAACGGCACCGGCGGCGACGAACTGTTCGGCGGCTATTCCTCGCACGCGGCCTGGCCGCGCCTGCTGCGCACGTCTGCCCGGCTGGACCGCGTCCTGCCCCCGGCGTGGCGGCGGCGATGGATCGGCGGGCCGTTGGGCGCGCTGGAGCCGCTCTACCCGGCGCTCAAGCGGCGGCGCGTGATCGGCGCGCTGCCCCATTACCTGCCGCGCTGGCAGATGCCCTTTCTGCCTGCCGAGGAGGCCCTGCGCCGGGCGGCCTCGGCGGAAGGCTACGCCCTCTCGGATGCGCTGCGGGCGCGCCTGTACGGGCCGGACCTCTCTACCGCGCAGCGCGAAGGGCAGCACAAGGAGCGCGCCTTCGCCGATGTGCTGGCGGCGGCCTCGGCGGGCAGCGCCGACCCGGTGGATGTGGTGCAGGCGCTCGTCGCGCTGAGCTGGCTGCCCACCGACGGGCTGCTGGTGGCAGACAAGGTGACGATGGCCCATTCGCTGGAACTGCGCGTCCCCTTCTTCGACCGCCCGCTGCTGGATTTTGCCATCCGCCTGCCGCCGCGCCTCAAGACGCCGGGCAACAAGTGGGTGCTGCGCGAGGCCATGCGCCCTCACCTGCCGGCCTGGGCATTGGAACGGCCCAAGCAGCCCTTCGGCAGCCCGGTGCTGGCCTGGTTCGATGGCCCGCTGGCGGGCCGCGTGCAAGAAATTCTGCTGGACGGGCGCACCCTGGGACGCGGGCTGTTCCGGCGGGATGCGCTGGAGGGGTTGCTGACGCGGCACTTTGCCCGGCAGGAAAATCACGTGCAGCTTGTGCTGCGGCTGCTGATATTGGAACTGTGGCAGCGGGCGTTTGGGGGGTAAACGATGCGCGTCCTGATTCTCGCGCCGCTGCACCATCCCGACGAACTGGCTGCCGCGCGCGCCGCCACACCGCCCGGCGAGTCGCCGCCGCTGTTCCCGCCGAGCCAGGCCCAGCACTTCTGGCAGCGCGCCCTGCAAGCGCTGGGCCACACGGTCGGGGCCTTTTATCGCAGCGCGCCGGCCCTGCCCATCCCGCCGCAGATCGCGGGCAGCCGCCTGGTGCGTGGGGCGTCGCAGCGCTTCCCACGCCTGAACCCCGATTATCGCGCCCGCAACGCCCGCCTGTTGGACGCCGCGCGCCGCTTTCGCCCGGACGCGCTGCTGATGGCCGGCGACAACGAGGTGATCTACCCGGATACGCTGGCGCGCCTCAAGGCGGAGACGGGCGCGACGCTGGTTTACATGTGCGGCACGTCGCCCATTGTGTTCAGCCACGCCAACGAGCGCGCCGCCGCCCCGCTCTACGACCTGGTGATCGCCAACGACTACTATCACGGCATCCAGTGGCGCGAACTCGGCGCACGGCATATGGAGGCCCTGCCGATGGCTGCCTGCTGGCCGGACTTCCACCATCCCTACGATCTGACGGACGACGAGCGCCGCGCCTATGCCTGTGACGTGTCGTTCGTGGGGACGCTGTGGCCGCCCAACCTGTACAGCCGCCGCGTGGCGGCGCTGGAAGCCCTGCGCGAATTCGACCTGAGCATCTGGAGCGTGCACACTGTGCCGGAGAGCCTGCGCCCTTATCTGCGCGGCAAGGCGCTGGGCGAAAAGATGCTGCGGGTGTTGTGCGGCGGGACGATCACGGTGAACCCGCACGGCGACTTTATGCTCTACGGGGGGAACATGCGCCTGTTCGAGGCGGCGGCGGTGGGCGCGTTCCAGATCGCCGACGACCTGCCCGGCGTGCGGCAGTGGTTCACGCCGGGCGAGACCATCGCCGTCTACCGCGATCCGCGCGACCTGCGCGATCAGGTCGCCTACTACCTGACCCACCCGGAGGAACGGCGGCGCATCGCGGCGGCGGCGCAACAGCACGTCTACGCCAACCACACCTATCATCAACGCATGGCGCGGATCATGGGAATGGTGGAGGAATTGCGCGCCTGACGCGCCGGGATTTGGCGGCGGGCGAGGGCAGCCGGCATTTTCCGGCTAGCGCCCCGCCCCCTCCACCGTTAAAATCTCCCCCCGGTGTCGTGTTACCCGGTGAGAAGCCTGCCATGCTCGAACGCCTGCGTTTTGCCTTCGATTACGCCATCCGTAACATGCTCCGCGACCGGCGGCGCACGGTGTTTGCCCTGTTCAGCATCGCCGCCGGGGTTGCCACCGTCGTGGCCTTGCGCACGCTCGGCCTGATGCTCACCGACGCCCTCACCAGCAACGCGCAGGCCTTCCTGCGCGGCGACGTGCGCGTCCAGTCGAGCGCCAGCGGGGCGCTCAGTCTGTTCGGCAGCGCGGCTGAAGAACTGCCGTTTACGGCGGCGACCCTGCCGGCCATCGACGCCTGGGCCGCGCAACATGCCATCGAGATCACCTACCGTCTCAACACCGAAGTGGTGCAGGCGGCGGTGGTCAAAGACGACCTGGCCGGGACGCCCGCGATGGCGCTGGCCGTCTTCATCGACCCGGACGTGTATCCGTTTTACGACGTTATCCGGGCCGAAGAGCCGCGCGGCGCGCTGCTGGCCGACTTGTTCACCGGGCCGAACCAGGCCGTCATTGCGCGGCGGCTGGCAAATCAGATGGGCGCGCGGGTGGGCGATCAGGCGCGCATCGGTTCGGCGGAAACGCTGTACACCATCGTGGGCATTGTGCCGGACGCCGCCGAGAGCAGCTTCGACAACTTCAGCAGCGTGATGTTCAGCTTTGTCTATCTGGACCGCGCCGAACAGCCGCAGTTCGGGCTGGCAGCGGCGCTCGCCAGCCATGCCTTTCTCCGGCTGCCGGAGGGCCTCTCGCAGGCGGAAGCGGAACGGCTGATCCAGCGCGACTGGCCGCGCCCGGCGGGGACCATGTCTGGCCGCTGGCGTGTTCAGACTGCCGACGACACCCTGGAAGTGAACACGGTCGTCGCCGACGTGATCTCGCGCTTCGTGCTGCTGCTGAGCCTGGTTGGGCTGGTGATCGGCGGTGTGGGCATTGTGAACACGATGCTCGTGGCGGTCAACCGCCGCGCGCTGGAGATCGCCGTGCTCAAGACGCTCGGCCTGCAAGGGAGCGACATCACGCGCGTCTTTCTGGCGGAAGCCCTGGTTTCCGGCCTGCTGGGCGGGCTGGTCGGCGTGCTGCTGGGCTTTGCGCTGAGTTTCATCGCGCGCGATCTAGGCCAGCAGGCGTTCGCGGTTGCGCTGCCCTGGCGGCCTTACCTGGACCCGGCGCTGATCGGGCTGGCGCTAGGCGTGGTGGTGACGATGTTCTTCAGCTTTTTGCCCACGCTGATGGCGGGCCGGGTGCGGCCCAGCCTGGTGCTGCGCCAGGGCAGCATCCCGATGGCGCGGGCGGGCTGCCTGCCGACCCTGCTCAGCATGGCGCTGCTGGTGGTGGGCCTGGGGCTGCTGGCCGACCTGATCATCGGCAGCTACCGCTTCGAGACCAGCCTGCCGCCGTTCCTCACGCCGGGCATTGTCGGGGTGTTGGGCGTGTTCGCGCTGCTGGGCGTGGTGTTCGTGCTGATGTGGGCGCTGGTGTGGCTGCTGGGGCGGCTGCCGGCCTTCCGCAACGCCAGTCTGCGGATCGCCATTCGCGGCCTGACGACGCATCGCAGCCGCACGGCCCTCAGCCTGCTGGCGCTGATCATCGGCATGGCGGCGCTGGGGGGCACCCTGATCCTGGCGCGCAGCCTCAACATGCTGCTCTACACCAGCATCAGCCAGCCGATGGGCGGCAACGTGATCGTCATCTCGCTGCCGCTGGTGACATCGCTGGTGCATGGTCGGCTGGACGACGCCCCCGGCGTCAACGGCTACCGGGATGTGCGTTTCGCCTTCGACGCCGATCTGGAACGGATTGACGACATCCGTAACATCGACCGCCTGTTTGACCGGGCAGACCCCCAGGCGGAAATGCGGCAAACACAGCTTGAAATGTTGATCGGCACGACCATCTACGGCGACCCCCCGCGCGGCCATCTGATCGCGGGGCGCTTTCTGACGCCGGCAGACGCCGGGCAGCCGGTCATCACCATCCCCTACATCCCCGAATTGGACGCGGCAGGCGTGGGCGTCGGCTCAACGTTTACCTACACCATCGGCAACGGTGGGCGCCGCCGCACGGTGGACTTTGAAGTGGTCGGCGTGGTCGCGCCGGACACGGGCGGCGGTATGATCCCCTTCAGCCTGGGCGACAGCGCCGTGCAGGTCCCCTTCAATGCCGTGCCCGCTCCAGAAGGGATGCCGTTCGACATTGTTATTGCGGACGTGGAACAGGCAGCCGTCCCGCAGACACTTTCCAGGGTAGCCGCTGTGCCGGGCGTGTTCGTGTTCGACATCAGCATCTTCGACTCGATGATCAGCCGCCTGATGAACCAGCTTGCCGCGTTGCCGCTGCTGGTGGCCGGGCTGAGCCTGTTCGCCGCCAGCGCCCTGATCGCCACGACGGTCTCCCTGGCGACGATGGAGCGGCGGCAGCAGATCGCCATGCTCAAGGCGGTGGGGGTGGGGCGCTGGCAGGTGTTGGGCCAGCTGCTCACCGAGAACGGCATCGTCGGCCTGACCGGAGGCCTTATCAGCCTGCTGCCGACGGCGCTGATCCTGGCGGCGGTCCCGGCGCTGTCGCAGGGCCTGGTCACGCTGCCTGCGCCCGCCGACTTGATGCTGCTGATGCTGATCCTGGCCGTGCTGATCACCCTGATCGCCACGCTGCTCACGGCGTGGTCGGTGTCGGGCGAAAAGCCACTGAACGTGCTGCGGAATGAGTAGCTCCTGGCATAATGGCCGTGCGGTGAGGGCGGCTTCGCCCGCAGGCGAAACGAGGTCGAGATGACCGACCCAGACAAAGGAGATCACTTACGGTGAAATACACGCGCGTGATTGTCCCTCGGCGCGGTGGCCCGGATGTGCTGCGCTTTGTGGAAGAGGACCTGCCTGAACCGCGTCCCGGCGAAGTGCGCGTGAAGATGCAGGCGGCGGGCGTCTCGCTGGCAGATGTGCTGATGCGCGAGGGGGTCCACCCCGAAACGCCACTTGGCCCCTTTACACCCGGTTGGGACGTGGCGGGCGTGGTAGACCAGGTTGGGGCGGGCGTCACCGCCGTGCAGCCGGGCCAGCCCGTCGCCGCCCTGATCAAGACCGGCGGCTATGCCGAATACCTGTGCCTGCCGCAGAAAAAACTGATTCCGGTCCCCGCCGGTCTGGACCCTGCCGAAGTCGTGAGTGTGGTCTTCAACTACTGCACGGCCTACCAGGCCATGCACCGGTCGGCACGGGTGCAGGCAGGCGAAACGGTCCTGATCCACAGCGCGGCGGGCGGTGTGGGGACGGCGCTGCTCCAACTGGGCAGATTGGCCGGGCTGGAGATGTACGGCACGGCCTCCGCCGCAAAGCACGGCGTGGTCGAATCCCTGGGCGGCGTGCCCTTCGATTATCGGACGGAGGATTTCGTGGCGGCGGTGCGCCGCCATACCGGGGGGCGGGGCGTGCACGTGGTGTTCGACGGCATTGGCGGGGCCTCCCTGCGGCGTTCCTACCGGGCGCTGCGGCAGGGTGGGCGGCTGATCGCCTATGGGCTGGCCGCCGCGCTGGAAGGCGGTCGCAGCGGGGTGCGGCGTGTGTTGCACACCTATGGCCACCTGCTGACAATCTTCGCCCTGAACGCCGTACCGGACATGCGGCGCGTGCGGCTGTACAGCATTCAAAACCTGCGGCGGCTACGCCCCGATTGGTTCCGTGTGGACGAGGCCACCCTGTTCACCCTGCTGGCCGAGGGGCAGATCAAGCCCATCGTGGCAGCGCGGCTGCCGCTGCGCGAAGCGGTCCGTGCGCACGAACTGCTCGGTAGCGGCGCGGTGGTGGGCAAGATTGTACTGGTGAGCGAATGACCATGCCCTACGACTACGACTTTCTGGACGGCGGCTGGACCATCCGCGACCGGGCCGGGTACATGCCCGACGACGAGGTCAGCAAGGCGACCGTGTTCGCCCTGGCGAACGGCTACATGGGATCGCGCGGCGCGGCGGAACTGCTTTCCCCGCAGCTTCCCGGCGTGGTGGGGCACTATGTCAACGGCCTGTACGACTCGCCTTCCGGCGGCATCCTCGACCGCGAGATCGTCAATCTGCCTGCCTGGACGCCGCTGGCCCTCGACGTGGACGGCGAACCGCTGACCCTGGAAAGCGCCGCGCTGCAAGGCTACGTCCGCGAGCTGGACCTGCGGCGCGGGCTGCTGCGGCAGACTTTCTGCTGGTGCACGGCGCGCGGGGTGACGGTCACGGTGGAGAGCGAACGGCTGGTGAGTATGCTTCGCCTGCACCTGGGCGCGCTGCGCTGGCGCATCGCCGCCGATGCGGCCTGTGAGGTTGTTGTCCGCTCGGCGGTGGACGCCGTCGTGAACAACCGCTTCGCTGCGAACCACTTTGCCCAGGTGAACCCTGCCGCAGCGCAAGATGGCGGCAGGGTCGAGATCACTACTATCCAGGAGGGTTATCGGGCCTGTGTAGCCGCCGTGCACGAGGAGATGGGCGTGCCGGGCGCGGCGTGGATCACTTCGACCGAGGAACGGCGCGTCGAGGCGGTCTGCCGCTTCCGGCTGGAGACCGGTCGGTCCGTCAGCGTGACCAAGTTCGCCGCTGTGTACGACAGCCGCTTCTTCCCCGGCGACCTGGCGGAAACCTGCCGCGCCGAACTGGACGGCGCGCTGGGCGCGGGCTACGACGGCATCCGGGCCGAGCATGTCGCCCGCTGGGAAAGCCTGTGGGCCGACTCGGATGTGCTCATCGACGGCGACGCACAGGCGCAGGCGGCGCTGCGCTTCTGTCTGTTTCACCTGCTGGCGAACGCGCCGCATTCGGAAGATGTCAGTGTGTCGGCGCGCGGCCTGCAAGGGCAGGACTACTGGGGATCGATCTTCTGGGACTGCGACGTGTATGTGCTGCCGTTTTTCATCTACACGCAGCCGAAGTACGCCCGTCGCAGCCTGGCCTACCGCTATCACACCCTGGACGGCGCGCGGCGCAAGGCGGAGGGCCTGGGCTTTCGGGGCGCGTATTACGCCTGGCAGAGCCAGGAGACCGGCGACGAGACCTGCGCCCTGTACGTGTTCGACCATCCTCTGACCGGCGAGAAGATTCGCAGCTATTTCGCCGACGAGCAGATTCACATCTCGGCGGACGTGGCTTACGCCGTGTGGCAGTACGTCCGGGCAACGGGCGACGAGGCGTTCCTGGCCGATTACGGTCTGGAGATCATCTGCGAGGCGGCGCGCTTCTTCGCTTCGCGCGTAATCTACGACCGTGACCGGAACCGCTATGAACTGCGCTGTGTGCTCGGCCCGGACGAGTATCACGAGCGCGTGGATAACAACACCTACACCAACGCGATGGCCCGCTGGACGCTGCAAACGGCGCTGCGGGCGCTGATGCGCGTCCGCGAAGGCAACCGGGCGGCTTACGAGCGCGTGCTGGCGCAGATCGACCTCGAAGAGGAGGAGTTCGCCGGGTGGTTTACCATCGCGCAGGGCCTGTATGTGCCCGAACCCGATCCGGCCACCGGCCTAATCGCGCAGTTCGACGGCTACTTTGGTCTGGAAGATGCGCCACCGGACGTGGTGAAGGCGCGGCTGGCCCATCCCGACCTGCATCCCGGCGGCCCGCTGGGGCCGTTCCAGGCCACCCAGGCGATCAAGCAGGCCGACGTGGTGCTGCTGCTCTACCTGCTGCGCGACGCCTATCCGCAGGAAGTCCAGCGCGCCAATTGGGAGTACTACGAGCCGCGCACCGCGCACGATTCCAGCCTCAGCCCGATGGCCTACGCGCTCGTGGCAGCGCAGATCGGCAAGATAGATTGGGCCTACCGCTATTTTCTGCACACGGCCATGATGGACCTGCTCGGCAACGGGCCGCATTGGAACTTCGGTGTGCACACGGCGGCGATGGGCGGGGCGTGGCTGGCGGTAGTGCATGGCTTTTGCCGGCTGGACCTGCGCGATGACGGCGTATATCTGTGCGGCTGGCCCACGCTGCCGGACGGCTGGCGCGCAGTCCGTTTTGCCTTTTACTGGCGCGGGCAGCGGGTCCGCTTTGCTTGCGACGGACAGGCCGTCACGCTGGAGACGGACGGCGGCCCGGTTCCACTGCATCATCCCGGTGGAGAGGCCGTCCTCGAAGCCGGGCAGACGGCGACGTTCCGGGTTGAGCCGGAAGGCTAAAGGCACTCCCTCATGACCGACCACATGCGCAGTGAGACGCCTTACCGCTGGTATATCCTGACGCTGGTGGCGCTGACCAACGCCCTGTGTGTGGCAGCCCCGTCGATGTGTCTGTCGGTGCTGTTTGACGAAATCGCCGCCGACCTGCGCCTGAACCTGGTGCAGGTCGGCCTGATCTGGAGCATTGGGGCCTTGCCCGGCATCGTGACGATCCTGTTCGCAGGCGCCCTCGGCGACCGCTTCGTCCCCAGGCGCGTGCTGACCCTGGGCTGTTTACTGGTCGGGCTATCCGGCGGGCTGCGCGGGCTATCCGGCGATTTTGTCACGCTGGCGCTGGCGATGTTCGCGTTTGGCTTCCTGACCCCTGCGATTCCGATGAACGGCTTTAAGACCGTCGGACTGTGGTTTCCTCGGCGGCAGTTGGGGCTGGCGAGCGGCGTCATCTCGATGGGGATGGCGCTGGGGTTCATGCTGGGGTCGATGGTCAGCGCCACCGTGTTATCGCCGCTGCTGGGCGGCTGGCGCAACGTGCTGCTGCTCTACGGGGCCATGGCCATGACCCTGTGCGTGCCCTGGTATTTCACGCGGCCCGCGCCGCTTGTTCAGGCGTCGTCCGGCGCAGCAGTTCCGCCGTCGATGCGCCGGGCCATCGTCTACGTGGCCGGAATCCGCAAGCTGTGGTGGCTCGGCCTGGCGATCCTGGGCATTGGCGGCTGCATCCAGGGGACGTTGGGCTATCTGCCCTTGTACTTGCGCGGAGCGGGTTGGGTGGCGGCGAGCGCCGACGGGGCCGCCTCGCTCTTCCATCTGGTGAGTATGATCTGCGTCGTCCCTATCGCGTTGGGGTCCGACCGGCTCGGTTCGCGCAAAAAGGTGCTGCTCCCGGCGGCGCTGTTGATTGTCGCAGGGGTGGGATTGCTGTCTGTCGTCGATGGCGCGCTGGTGTGGGTGGCGGTCAGCCTGGCGGGGATGGTGCGTGACGGCTTCATGGCGGTCTTTATGACCATGATCATCGAATCCGAAGGGGTTGGGGCGGCCTACGCAGGCACGGCGACGGGCTTTGTGATGATCTTTTCCGGTGTGGGCAACCTGCTGGCGCCGCCGCTGGGCAACAGCCTGGCGAGCATCGCGCCGGGCGCGCCGTTTCTGTTCTGGGCCGGGCTGGCCGGGCTGGGGCTGGTGGGCCTCTACACGGTCAAGGAGCGCGGCGCCGAAAGCTCTCTGGCCGCGCAACCGGCCTAAGCCAATAGCGCCGGGGACTGAAGTCCCCGGCTAAGAAAGAGAAGCCCGCCGGGCTAAACCCTCTCAGACTAGCGGGCTTCACCTGTCCGGCCCTGGAGTGAACTCCAGGGCGTTTCTTACTCGGTGTAAATCACCTCAATCCATTGGTCCGTGACCAGCGTCAGGCGGAACTCCAGGATCGGGCGTTCCAGGGCGTAGCTGGCGACCGGCGCGGGCGAGGCCGACACGGTACGTGCGCCGGGCGGCAGGGCCACCTGAATGCTGACCGCGTCGCCGAACGTACCGGGCTGTTTTTGCAGCAGCAGGCGGTAACGCCGGTACGGGCCGAACGCCTCGATCAGCGGCGGCGTGGTGTAGGAGAACTGGAAACGTTCCCCGCTGTTATAGGCCACCTCGGTGAGCGCAACGAACAGCGTGTGAGCTTCGCCCGCCACGCTCTGCGGCAAGATGGCCCCCTCGCTGGCCTCGACCAGCGCGCTGCCCGGCGGGACGAAGACCTGCAACAGGTTGTGGTAGTCGATGTCGTTGTAGTGCGCCGGCTGCACTGCCGGGTCGTCCTGGGCCGGATAGTCGTAGGCCAGGGTCACGCGGTTGCGGAGCGCCCCGTCCGGCCCGATCTCCACGTCGTAGGTGATCTGGCGCGTGATCGAGCGGTTGGACTTGTTGCCCAGGTTGGCGTCTGCCGCCATCAGGTAGTCGTGCCCGGCGGGCGCGGTCTGGCGGCCCGACCAGCCGAGCAGGTCCACTGCCCGGTTGAGCGCATCATCGGTGAAGTAGAGCAGGATGTGCTTCTCGCGCAGGGCGCGCAGGGTCGCGCCGAGCAACTGCGCGCCGCGCTCCCGGCCTGCCGCCTGCCAGTCGGCCAGGATTTGCCGATAAAGCGCTGCCAGAAAGCGTTTATGCGGCAGATCGCCTTCTCCCTCGGCGCGGATGGCGTAGACCATCTGGCGGAAGTTCTCCGGCGTCACGATGGCGTCGTAGCCGGGCACGGCCACACTGCCGAGCGCCTGCAAGATCATCTCGAAGCCCGCCAGGTCGATGGCGATCACGCCATCGACGGGCGCCTGCGGGTTGCCGCCGCCGTTATAGAACCAGGCCGCCAGAGCTGCCGTCGAAGGGAAGTCGGCGTACCAGCTCCCATCCCAGGCGGCGTAGATGGGCTGGCCGAAGTGAATCCACCAGGGCGGGATGTCGAGTTGATCCGCATATTCGGCGGGCGGCGGGTTGGGGCTGGTGAGCGTGGTCGGGCTGTAGTCGTAGGCGGTGATGCGTGCGTTGCGCACGGTCAGCCAGCCGAACGTGCTGATGTAGCCGCCGGAGGGGCGCAGTTCATCGCTGTTCTGGGCCAGCACCAGGTAGCTGCGCGGCGCGTCCAGGCCCAGCGCCGCCGTCAGCAGGTCCGGCGCGGCCAGCAGAATGGCGTTGATCTCCTCAAGCTGGCGCAGGTAGGCGTCCATGCCCTCGACGGTCAGCAACAGGTCGGAGGAGATGGCCGCCCGGTCGAGGGCGTCCAGGGCGGTGCGGGCGGCGGTCAGGTGATCGGCGGCGCTGAGCGACAAGCCGCGCCCCAGGCGCAGCAGTTCCACCACCCGCTCACCTGAGGAGACCTGCGCAACCACGTTCGCGTCCGCCTCGCCGGAGGCCAAAAAGAACAGCGTCGGCTGCAACCCGCGCAGGGTATCCCCGGCGGCCAGGGCCAGGTCCTGCCCGATGTCCAGCAGGGCGAAACGTGTCGCCAGGTCGGCGTTGAGCGAGGCCGCCGGGCGCACAAAGCCCACCTGCCGCTCCACGCCGTTGAGCGTCCCGATCAGTTCGTCCACACTGAGTTGCAGGCGCTCAAAGTCGGTGAACGTCAGCTCGGTGCTGGGGCGGCTGCTGAGGGTGTTCAACACGCGGCTGAGGCTGGCCCAGGCCGCCTGGACGCGGTTACTGGCGTCGGTGGCGAGCACTAGGCTGCCGACCACCGCCACCGCTGCCAGCGACGCCGTGAAGATCAGCAGCGGCAGCCAGTGCACGTGTCCAACGAAGCGCCGCAGCCGTCGCAGGATGCGTGGCCCGCGATGCCGCCGGCGCCGCCGCTCCAACGGCTGCGGGCGGGTTGGGTCGGGCAGGAGCATGGGGTCGGATTCGTGGTGAGACATGGGAGTGATTTTAACACCCTGCCGCTGCTACGGGTGTGATCGGCGCGGCGACGGGTTCCCGGTTAGGGCGATGTTGCCGTGCCCGCGCGATGACGAAGAAGCGGTCCAGCGTATCGGCCTTGTAGTCGGGCCGGCTGGCGTCCAACAGCGCCTTCAACTGGTCGATGAAATCCGCCGTTTTAAAGCTATCATCGCGGTTGATCAGTTGAATGATGCCGGGATGAACCGTCTCGACCGGCGTTTCCAGGTTGTCGTACAGTTCCTCGTGCATCTTTTCACCGGGGCGCACGCCGGTGAAGACAATCGGGATGTCGGTGTAGGGCCGCAGGCCGCGCATCCGAATCATGCGCTCGGCCAGTTCGACGATACGCACTACCTCGCCCATGCGCAGCATAAACAGGTCGTCGCCTTTGGTCAGGCAGGCGGCGTGAATGACCAGGTTCACCGCTTCGGGGATGGTCATAAAATAGCGCGTCATCTGCGGGTCGGTGATCGTCACCGGGCCGCCGGCGTCGATCTGGCGGTTGAAGGTCGGCACGACGCTGCCCCGGCTGCCCAACACATTGCCGAAGCGCACCGACGTGAACAACGTGCGCTGGCCCGGCTGCGCGGCCAGGGAATGCATCATCAGCTCGCAGATGCGCTTGCTGATGCCCATCGCGCTGGTCGGGTTCACCGCCTTGTCGGTGGAGATCAGCACGAACCGCTCCGCCCGGTAGTCGCGCGCCAGTTCGGCCACGTTGAGTGTGCCGCCGATGTTCACCCGCACGGCCTCGCCGGGGAACAGTTCCAGCATGGGCACGTGCTTGTAGGCGGCGGCGTGGAATACCACCTGTGGGCGGTGGCGCGCGAAGACGGTCAGCAGCGAGGCGCGGTGGGTCACGTCGCCCAGCACCGGTGCGAGTACCCCTGCGGGGGCGCTATCCTGGAGTTCATTCAGCAGGTCATGCAGGCCGGACTCGTTGCTATCCAGCAGGATCAGGCGCGTGGGGGCATACGTAATCAACTGGCGGCATAGTTCTGAGCCGATGGAGCCGGCGGCGCCCGTCACCAGGATCGCCTTGCCCGTGACCGGACTCAGGTCCACGCTGGCGTGGCGGCCAATCGGCTGGCGGCCCAAAAAATCCTCCGGCTGCACGTCGCGCAACAGCGGGCTGCCGCGCTCGTCGTTGATCAGGGCGTACACGCTGGGCATGACCTTGATCCGCGCCGGGGTGTTCTCGCAATAGGTGAGGATGTCGCGGAAGGCCGGGCCGGAAATGCGGTGGATCGCCACCGCGATCAGGTCCACGCCGTGCCGGTCCACCACATGTGGGATGGCGGTGCGGTCGCCCAGCACCCGCGCGCCCTCGATGTACAGGCCGCGCTTTTGCGGGTCGTCGTCTACAAAGCCGACCACGTGGTAGCGCGTGCCATCGGGGAAGCTGCGCCGCATCTGCCAGGCCAGCGAGCGGCCTGCCTGGCCGGCCCCGACGATCAGCACGCGCGTCTGCCGGGGCGGGAACTCGCGTCGCCAGACGGCCCGCCAGCGCCAGTGAACGCCACTGATCAGCCGGGAACGGAAGCGCACGGCCACCAGTCCGCTCAGCGCCAGAGCGTTGCCCAGCAGCACCACGCTCAGCGGGAGCAGGCGCGGCGTGAGAGACAGGTCGATCAGGGCCGTCAGCGCCGTCTGAACGACGACGGCGTACACGATCACCGCCGCATCGTTGCCGCTGGTCTGCGACCACAGGCGGCGATACGCGCCGAACGCGCTCAACAGCGCCAGGGCGAGGATGAGGACGAAACCGATAAAAGCGATGCCCCGGCTGTAGTCCAGCGGGGCGGTGATGGCGCGCGCCAGGAAGGCTGCGGTGAAGGCAGCCAGGATCACGGCGCTATCCACCGCTATCCAGGCCAGCACGCGCCGGAGATGGTATACCTGGGGAGCGTCAGGAACGGGCAACTTTCTCATGATGATGCCACTTTCTACCCGGTTACGATTACCACAACCGACAGAACCCCACCACCGTCTACCCCAGCACCACAGGCCCGCCCGACCGGTTCGCCGGCTCAGGCCGCCAATGGCGCGGCACAGCTTACGCTGGCCTGGGTGCATGTCTTAATATCCCTACCTGCTGGGACAGTGTATTCCTGCGTGCGCTGAGCGGCGAATGGACGATGTATGAAAATGCAAATGTTACCCGGTGGCATGTTCACGCGCGGCGCTATTGCTTCTGCACGTCGGCGGCCTTGTTCGCGCGCCCCCGTCGCCCGCCGATAGGGGCAGGCGCCTTGCCGTCAGTGCTGGAATAGTAATAGTAGTACCCCCCATAGCCGTAGCCATAGCCCGGCGTGTTGGGTTTGATGGCGTTAAGGACCACGCCCTTAACGTCGATGTTCAGGTTAGCGAACTGCTCCCTGGCCTCCTGCGCCGCGCCACGCCGTGTGCGCCCGGCCTCGATCACCAACACCACCGGCGCGTTGATCGTGGCGGCCAGCACGGAGCTATCGGCCACCACCAGGCAGGGTGGCGTGTCGAACAGCACCACGTCCACGTTGTTGGCGGACTGGAACACGCGGAACCAGCGCTGCATCAGCGCCGATCCCAGCACTTCCGCCGGATTAGAAGGCGTGAAGCCGCCCGTGATCACGCGCAGGCGGGGGATGCCCGTCTCCTGCAAACACTGGCGCAGGTCGCCCGTCGGGGCCAGGTCCTCGCCCTCGCGGGTCGCGGGATTGGCCGAGAGCAGCGTGGTCAGACCGACATCGTTGCGCAGGCCGAACAACTCGTGTATCTTGGGGCGGCGCAGGTCGGCATCGACCAGCAGCACGCGCAGCCCCGCTGAGGCCATCACGACGGCCAGGTTGGCGCTGGTGACGGTCTTGCCCTCTTCTGGGCCGGGGCTAGTGATAATAAAGGCACTCTTGGTCCGGTTCTCCGTCGCCGAGAAGAGCAGATTGGTGCGCAGCGCGCGGTAGCCCTCCGACACCGGCGAGGTCGGGTCGTTCAGCGTGATCAGGCGCTCGCGGTAACTATCGCCCGGCTTGCCGAAGCGGATCAGCGTACCGAGCACGGGCAGGCCCGTGATCTGGGCGGCCTCATCCGGCGTCTTGATCGCGTCGTCCAGGTATTCCACCAGCAGCGCCACGCCGACCGCCAGCGCCACGCCGATCACCGCGCCGAACAGGGTACTGAGTGCCACACCGGGGCCGCTGGCGCTGGTGGGGATGCGTGCCCGCTCGACGATGTCCAGCGAGTTGGTGCGCTGCTGGAGGCTGGCGATGGTGCTGGAGAACTGCGCAATGGTCGCCGACGACAGGTTGATCTGGTCGATTAACACATTGCGTTGTGCCGTCAGCCGCGCGATGTCTTCCTGGCTGGCGGCGTTTTCCAGTTGATTGTCTACCAGTTCCAGTTGCAGCCGTGCCTCCTGAAGCTGGCTGTTCAGCCGGGCGATCTCGGCGTTCGCCAGGTCGATCTGGCTCTGCTGCTCTGGGGTTAAGTTAGTGGGGCTGTTGGCGATCATCTGCGCGGCGACCTCGTTGGCGATGTCTGCCGCCAGAACCGGGTCGGTATAGGTGACTTTGATCACCAGCAGTGAGGTGCCCTGGATGATGCTGACCTCGATCAGGTCGCGGAGCTGGTCGGGGGTCAGTTGAAAGTTGCCTGCCCGGATTGCCGCTTCCAGTACGTCGTAGGTGGTGGCGAGCACGGCGTAGGTCTGAGCCAGTTCCACGCCGGTGCGAATCTCGGTGGTTGAGGGGTTGGGCGCTTCGATGAACCCGCCGACCGATACGGTCGCTTGGGCCTGGTAGGTGGCGGGCTGGCTACTGCGCGTCAGGAAGGCTACGCCGCCTCCCAGGATGCCCGCCAGCGCGATCAGCCAGAACCACTTGCGCAGCAAGCGAATGAGGTCTACCAGTTCCACGAATACGTCTCCCCCGGCTATCCATGCCTGCGATACATCTTGACTTTCTGATTTTACAATAGAACGGACAACGTGCACAAAGAAAGTAAAAAAACGCAAACCTTCAACAGTTGTGTTTTTTGTTTGTTTCAGTACAAGATTAGTTAACCAATCGTTTATTGGTCGGGAATACCCCGGACGAGGATGATCCCCATGCGCATCCGGTTCTTGATCCTGGTCGCGGCCTGCCTGATCGCCTTCCTGCCAGCGTCGCGCTCCGGCCAGGCCCAGGGCGGCGAAAGCTGCGCCGCGCTGGTGGCCCGCGCATTTGCCGAGGTCGCCATCAACTGTGCCAACCTGGAGCGCGGCAGTGCGTGCTATGGCTTCAGCCAGGTCACGGCGGCCCTGAACACCCTGTCGGCGGGGCAATCTTTCGTGCGCCCCGGCGACCGCACCGCGCTCACCGTGTTGCAAAGCCTGTCCGCCGTCCCGCTGGACCCGGCGCTGCCGGGCTGGGGGATCGCGGTGATGCGCGTGCAGGCCAATCTGCCTGCTGCTCTGCCAGACCTGAGCGCGTTGTTTCTGCTGCTGGGCGAAGCGCAGATCGAAAACGCCGTCGCGCCGGAGGAAGCCCTGTTGCCCGCCGATCCGTTAGCGCTGACCAGCGTGGCCCAGGCCGACTTGCGTCTGTCGCCGGGGCTGCACGCCGCCATCGCCGACACGCTCGATCCCGGCGCGGCGCTTCAGGCCGACGGCATCACGCCAGACGGCAACTGGCTGCATGTGTTCTCGCCTGCCGGGTTAGTCTGGGTGCACCGCGAGGCGTTCGATCCTGCCGCCGACCTGGGCGGTCTGCCCGTCATCGACCGGGGCAGCCGCACGCCCATGCAGGCGTTCCGCTTCAGCACCGGCGACGCCGCCCAGCCATGTCCCGAAGCGCCGCCCGCCGCCCTGGTGATCCAGGCGCCGCCGGGCTACCCGGTCGAGGTCACGGCCAACGGCGTGGACCTGCGGATCGACGCGCTGGCGCTGCTGCACACGCTGCCCGGTGGCCAGATGCAGATCGCCGTTGGGGATGGGCGGGTGACGTTGTGGCCGGGCGAGCCGGACGCCGTGACCGTCCCGGCAGGCGCCGCTGTGATCGTGCCGCTCGGCCCGGATGGCCTGGCCGCCGCCTCGTGGACCAGCTGGCGGCTGTTGGATCAGCCGGAGTGGGATGCCTTCGATGGGCTGGAAAGCCTGCCGACCAGCATGTGGAACGCGCCGTATGCCAACCCGACCATCATCCGGCCGTCGGGCGTGGGCGGGGCCGCGCCGCTGGTGCAGACCCTGAGCGGGATCGTGACCGCTGCCCCGCCGCCGACGCGCCTGCCGTTCCCCCAGGTCACGCTGAGCTACGGCGAGCCGGGTAGCCCTCTGTCTGCCGCGCCCTGGCAGCCGGTGAGCGTTGGGCCTGCCGTTTGCCCAGACTGGATGCTCTACCACAGCGACCGCAGCGGTGATTGGGACGTGTACCGCCTGGGTAATCCCGCCGGGGGCGGCGCGCTGAACAACGTCTCCCAGGGCGTTGGCAGCATGGATGTCGATCCCACCTATTCGCAAGACGGCGCGTGGGTGGCCTTTACCTCAGACCGCGACCCGGCGGGCGGCTGGGACATCTGGCTGGCCGCCGCCGACGGGACGCAGCAACAGCGTCTGACGGCCAACACCGCCGCCGATGTCAATCCCATCTGGGGGCCGGGTGGCCTGCTGATCTTCGAGAGCAACCGCGACGGCAACTGGGAGCTTTACCTGCTCGATGTCACTGTCGGCGGCGAACCGGTCCGCCTGACCGACGATCCCGGCAATGATGTGAACGCCTTCTGGGCGCCGGACGGGTCGGCGGTCTACTTCCAGAGTGACCGCGACGGCGATTGGGAGCTTTTTCGCCTCAACCTGCCGCAGGGCGATGTCGAGCCGATCACGGCCAACACCACGCAGGATATGGAGCCTTCGGTCGCGCACGGTGGAAATCTGCTGGCCTGGCGGCAGCTCAACAGCTACGGCGTGTACGACCTGTGGCTGATGGACCTAGTGACCGGCCAGGCGCGCCAGCTCACCGACGCCGGGGTAGACGTGGATGGGCATCTCTTTTCCCCGGACGACTCGCTGATCGCCTATCACGCCAATGTGGACGGTGACTTCGACGTGTTCGTGGTGGATGTGGAAAGCGGCGCGATCAAGAACATCACCGCCAACGACGCCATCGAGGACCGCGCACCGGGCTTTTGGTGTGGCAGCACGGCGGTGATTTACCACTCCGACGGCGGCGAGAGCGCCGATAACCCCGGCCAGCGCGACATATTCCAGGTGGAACCGCTGCCCATCGACGGGCCGGCCAACGTCCCACTGCGCCTGACCGACGGCGCGGCAGAGGACGTGTACCCGCTGGGCGATCCACGCCAGGAGGTCAATAGCCGCGAGGGCCGCGTGCCCGCAACGCGCTGAGCACGTTTTACCTTCTCCCCGACCTTTGCCGGCGGGGGCGCAGCGTTGGCGTCCCCGCCGCCTTTTTTGCCTGTCGCGCGCCTTGCCAGCGTATCGATTTGTTTTTCGTTATAATCCACTCCACCTTTTGTAGTGGAATCGGGAGGTCGGCATGGGTGATGTTTTCCTCTCTTATTCGCGTCGTGACCTGGAATTCGCCATCCGCATTCACGATGCGCTGGTTGCCGCCGGGAAAGATGTCTGGTTCGACCAGCAAGACATCCCCCTGACGACCGAATGGCAGAACGAAATCTACGCCGGCATCGAGGCGGCGGATACGTTTCTATTCGTCCTCAGCCCGGATTCGGCCCGCTCTGCGCCGTGCCGTGACGAGGTGGTGCACGCCGTCGAGCACAAAAAGCGCATCATCCCGATCCTGTGGCGCAAGCCCGAAGGCCCCGATCTGGAGGGGATGCACCCGGCCCTCAACGCGCACCAGTGGTTGAGCTTTGAAAAGCCGGAGCATTTCGATGCGGCTTTTACAAAACTGATCGAAGCGCTCGATACCGATCTGGAGCACGTCCGCGCGCACACCCGCCTGCTGGTCCGGGCGCGCGAATGGGAGGTCAGGGAGCGCGATCCGAGCTTTCTGCTGCGGGGTCAGGACCTGATTGAGGCAGAACAGTGGCTGGTTGCCGCCGAAAAAAAGAAGCCCGAACCCTCAGCCCTGCATACCCAGTACATTTTCGCCAGCCGTCAGGCCGACATCCGACGGCAGCGCGCGACCCTGATCGCGGTCAGCCTGGCGCTGGTCGTGACCGTCGTGCTGCTGATCGCGGCCATTGCGCTGGGTATCATCGCCGAGCGCAACCGCCAGACGGCGGAACGCAACGCCGTCGAGGCGCACAGCCTGGCGCTGGCATCCAGCGCGCAGCTCGAGATGACGGCCAACAACAACGATCTGGCAGTGGCCCTGGCGGTGGAAGCCAACCAGATCACCGATCCGCCCCTGGAAGCACAGCGCGTCCTGGCCGATGCTGCCTATGCGCCCGGCGCGCGCCGCGTGTTGACCGGGCACACGGGCACGGTGTACAGCCTGGCGGTCAGTTCCGACGGGCGCTATCTGCTCTCGGCGTCGGGCGATACGACGCTGATCTTGTGGGACGTGGCAACCGGGACGGAAATCCGCCGCCTGATCGGGAACACGGCAGGCGTGAACAGCGTCGCCTTCCACCCGACCGGCGCGCAGGCCCTCTCCGGCGCGCGTGACGGCGCGTTGATCCTGTGGGACGTGGCGACCGGCGCAGAAGTCCGGCGCTTTCAAACGACCGAGAACATCGGCGAAGTCCTGGTGGTGGCCTTCAGCCCGGATGGCCGCACGGCCCTCAGCGGCCTGTATTCCGGCCTGATCCTCCTGTGGGACGTGGCGAGCGGCGAGGAGATCGGGCTTTTCGAGGGGCACGTCGGCTCACCCGTCTGGGATGCGGCCTTCCGCCCGCCGTTGGGGCAGGAGGTGCTTTCCGGCTCGCAGGACGGCAGGTTGATCCTGTGGGAGGTGGATACCCTGCGCGAAGTGCGTCGCTACGGTGACTCCGAGGCGGCAGTTGCCAGCGTGGCCTTCAGCCGCGATGGCCGTCGGGCGCTCTCCGGCATGGGCGACTTCAGCGTCCGTCTGTGGGAGGTCGAGTCGGGCGCTCAGATGCGCCGCTACGACGGGCATAGCAACTGGGTGCTGGACGTGGCCTTCACCCCCAGTGGGCGCGCCTTCCTATCGGCCTCGCAAGATAACAGCGTGCGCTGGTGGGATGTGGAAAACCCGGAGGCCGTCCGCAGCTTCAGCGGTCATACCAACGTGGTCTGGAACCTGGCCGTCGCCCCGAACGGACTCACCGCCTTCAGTGCCTCGTCCGACGGCACGGTGCGCCAGTGGGACCTGACGCACGCGGCAGAGGTGCGGCGCTTCGTGGGGCACGAGGGGGGCATCAGCAGCCTGGCCTTCAGCCCGGTGATCGGGGAGGCCGGGCCGCTGCTCCTGACCGCCTCGTGGGACGATACGCTGGTGTTGTGGAACGTGCAAACAGGGGCGGCTCGCCTGCGCCTGCAAGGACATGCGGGCGACGTGACCAGCGTGGCCTTCAGCCCGGATGGACAAACGGCCCTCTCCGGCTCGGCAGACGATACCCTGATCCTGTGGGACCTGGAAAGCGGTGAAATGATCCGCGACTTTGCCGGCCATACCCGCAATGTCAACAGTGTGGTCTTCAGTCCTGACGGACAGACGGCCCTCTCCGCCGGGTCCGACGGCCTGTTGATCCTGTGGGACGTGGCAACGGGCGAGGAGGTCCGCCGCTTCGAGGGCCACGAAGGCTGGATTCCGAGCGTGGCGTTCAGTCACGATGGCCGGTTGGCCCTCTCCGGCGGCGGCGACCAGACGATGCGTCTGTGGGATGTGGCGACGGGCCGGCTGCTCCACGTCTTTGCTCATTCGACTGCCGTGTGGAGCGTGGCTTTCAGCCCGGACGACCGGACCGCCCTCTCCGGCGCGGGCGATAACATCGTGCACCTGTGGAACGTAGAGACCGGCGAGGAAATCCGCCGCTTCGAGGGCCATACCAACAGCGTGAACGTCGTCGCCTTCAGCCCGGATGGGCGCACCATCCTATCCGGTTCTGCCGATGGCAGCTTGCGCCTGTGGGACTTTGAGAGTGGGGTGGAAATTCGCCGCCTGGAACGGGCGGCGGCGGTGTGGAGCGCTGCCTTCAGCCCGGTGGCCCTGGGAGAACGGGTGCAACAGGCGGTAGTGGCCGGCTATGGCGACGGCAGTGTGATCCTGTGGAACACGTCGGTGCAGACGCCACAGGCCCTGCTCGCCTGGACTTTTGGCAACCGCTATGTGCCCGAACTCAGTTGCTTCCAGCGGGAACAATATCGCTTGGCGGTGGTTTGTGACACGGCGGGCGTGTTCCCCACGCGCACGCCGTACCCGCTGCCCACACCGACGGCAACGCCCCGGTAGCGGCGGGGATTGGGTGTTTTGGGTTCACCGTCGAGGACGCGAAGAGCGCAAAGGATTGGCTATGTTTCCTGGTGTCTCCTGCGATCTCGGCGGTGAGATGTTTTGGCGCCCGGCGGCGCCGTCGGGCATACCCATCACCCACGCGGGCATTTTGTGGTAGTATTGAAACAGCGGAGAAGAGCGATGTGCTCTTCTCCAGTAAATCCCCGTTTGGTCGATTTGCAGTGAATAGTCAAGGAGAAGGCCATGAGAAAAATCGCGGTTTTACTGGTGGTGATCGCCCTGATGACCGCCGCGCTGCCGCCTACGGGGGCACAGGGCTACGTCATCGGTCTATCGCTCTCGACGCTGAACAACCCCTTCTTCGTCACACTGCGCGATGGCGCGCAGGCCGCTGCCGATGAACTGGGCGTCGAACTGGTGGTCGTCGATTCGCAAGACGACCCGGCGACGGAAGCGGCGAATATGGAGGACCTGATCGCGCAGGGCGTGGACGCGATCCTGGTGAACCCGACCGACGCGGACGCGATTGTGCCGTCGATTGAGGCGGCCAACGCGGCGGGTATCCCGGTGTTCACCATCGACCGGGGCGCCAACGGCGGCGAAGTGGTCAGCCACATCGCCTCCGACAACGTCGCCGGCGGCATGATGGCCGCGCGCCTGCTGTGCAGCAAGCTCGGCGGGGCGGGGAACGTGGTGGAGTTGGAGGGGATCGCGGGCACGTCGGCGGCGCGGGATCGCGGCCAGGGCTTCAACGACTACATGAGCACGGAGTGCCCCGGCGTGACCATCGTGGCGCGGCAGACGGCCAACTTCAACCGGGCCGAGGGCCTGACGGTGTTTGAGAACATCTTGCAGGCGCAGCCGGAGATCGCGGGCGTGTTCGCCCACAACGACGAGATGATCCTGGGCGCAATTGAGGCGGC
>Ga0209018_1001106_pt1 | contig 22826 bp, 11 predicted proteins | sample YNPBryBLVA2012_FD_185814 | JGI IMG/M metagenome (GOLD analysis project Ga0209018, IMG submission 185814) | Anoxygenic and chlorotrophic microbial mat microbial communities from Yellowstone National Park, USA - YNP Bryant BLVA 2012 (SPAdes)... ...
CCTGCGCGGTATCCGCCGGCCTCTCCGGCTCCGTCTTCGGCTCCTGCGGCTTCGCTTCCTCCGTCTTCGCAGGCTTCGCCTCCGCCTCCCTCGTCTTGGCCGGCTCCTCCGGCTTCTTCGGTTCAGGCTTGGCCTCCGGCTTCTTCGGCTCCGCCTTGGCCTCCGGCTTCTTCGGTTCAGGCTTGGCCTCCGGCTTCTTCGGCTCCGCCTTGGCCTCCGGCTTCTTCTCCAGCCGCTTGGGTTCCTGTGCCTCCGGTAGTTGCTCCGGCGCTGGCTTACGCACGAAGAACCAGTAGAGCGCGCCAAGCACGACGACGCCGATCACGATGTAGAGGATAGTTTCCATGGGCCGTACTCTCCGGCATTCAGGCTAGCGGGTGGCGCACTATAGAAAGACCGCAGACGATCCGTCAACGCACAGGTGGCCCTTGCGGCTCCAACGCCACGACGTCCTGCTCGACCGCAGCGTCCACCTGCTCCGGCCCATAGGCCCGTTGCTCCAAGCGACGCGCCCACGTCCCGATGTCGTGCCGCGGGTGACGTTGCCCCATGGCCACCCGCGCGACATGCCCGGGCGTCGGCTCCGGCGCTCTGTCCCACGGCCGCCCTGCGCGGCGGGCCCAGTCCACCAGCCGGTCCAGCAGCGCACGCTTCCGGTTGACCATCGCAACAAGCAACTCGCTTGCCGGCGGAAGAGGACGTTCGATCTCCACATGAAGCGGCGCGTCGACACGAAGTTTGAGCTGGCGCTCCACGCTTTGCACCGCGAACGAGAACGTACCATCCGCCGACGTCGTCACCTCCGCGAGAACGTCGAGATCTCCGAACGACGGCGCAATCACCCGCACGCGGGCGCCCGCGATGCCGTCGCCGTCGTGCGCGTCGACCACGCGCCCCGTCCAGGTCGACCGTGCCCGCGCTGCACCGACCACCGCGAGTGACGGCTCTCCAACACGCCGAGGCGGGTCCACCGCGACATCGGCTCGTCGACGCGGTCGTCGCCACCCGCGCAGCAACCACGCCAGCACCAACGCTGCAGCCACCACCGGAAACACCCGCCACCACATCCGGGGCCGCGCGATCGTGAGCGGCACAGGAACGGACGGTCCTGCCTCGTAGAACGGAGCCTCCGGTGCATAGCGAAGCGTGAGCTCCGTCCGTGCCATGTCGCGTGTCGGTGTGAACGTCGCCACCACGCGCGCCTTCCCGCCCACCACGCGTGCCACGCCCACCGCGGCGTTGCCCCACGACGCCTCCACCGTGCCGCCGTCCACCACGCCTCTTCCCGTCGTCGCGCGGACTACGATCTCTACCCCCTGCATTGGATCGCCGCGCAGTGCCGAACCGTCGACATGCAGGTGCACGCGGCTGGTGCGCACCACCGTCACCGTCTCTTCCGCGGCGGTCAGTTCTTCACTGCCGCCGAATCGCAACCGTAGGTGCCCTACGCCTGGACCATCGACCGACGCGCTCGCCAGATCGAAGTGCAACGTGCCATCCTGCTCGGTCTTGGTGGTCCCCAGAACGTTCCCCGCTCCGTCGTCGAGCATCACCTCCCGCCGGGCCGCAGATACGCCAGCCGGTACGATCAAGCGACCGAACACCAGGATGCGCGGTGCGTCGAGGTCGATCCGCTCTGGACGCGGCGCAAACGCAACCACTGCTGCCTGCAGTCCGGCATCCCAGCTCACCTGCGCGCGCGTCCCCTCATGTAGCGCGTCACCGCCGAACACGGCCCGGACGTTGGCCTGGCGAACGCCCAAACCGCCCTCCATGCAGAACGCGCCTTGGTCGTCGGTTTGTGCCGGGTACTCGGCGTGCGACTCGGGCGTGGAGGGCCCCGCCCCCTGGCAAGGTCGAACCTCCATCCAAACAAGGGCGTTGTCGGTCGTGGACGCCGCGGACAGCACAATCGCAGCGTTGGGAACGGGCGTGCCCAGTTCATCGCGGAGCACGCCCGAGACGCGAACGGCGCGCGACGGTCCCACGGCGTGCAGCTCGATCCGGCTAGAGCCTCGGACTTGCACGCGCGGTGCGGCAGCCGAGGCGACGGTTGTCCCGGTACCTACTGCGCCCCACACCAGGCTCGCGACCATGCCCATGCGCGCGTGTCGAGACAACCAGAGCACGATTGAAAACTCCTCTTCCCTGTTGAACACCGGCAGGCAGGATCTCGTCAATCCGATCGCTTCCCAGCGCTGTTCGGAGCCAGGACGCGCCGCACAGAGCGGCCTGCGCGCGATCCGGATACTCTACTCGTCATCGAGCCGTGTTATTCTGAATTGTTACATGGCGTTCCTCCAGCACCTCTCCCGTCGCTTTCGCGCTAGTGCAGTCGCCCTTGTCGTGGCGTGCTCCCTGCTGCTCGTGTCGAACGCCACCTTCGCGCAGAAGTCGACCGCTGAGCTGGCGGACCGGCTCCGCAACGCACCCGACTTCCGAGTCCGGGTGCAGGCCGCACTCGCGCTCGGTGCGTCCAAGTCGTCCGACGCCGTGCAACCCCTGTGCGATGGCCTCGACGACAGCAACGCAACGGTGCGGAGCGCCGCAGCCGCAGCGCTTGGCCGTCTGGGTCTGGCAAGCGGACTGCCGTGCTTGAAGAGCAAGGTGGCCCGCGAGAGCAATAGCTCCGTCAAGACGCAGATCCAGCAGGCCATCTCGAAGATCGAGTCCGGCGCGGCTGCAGGATCGTCCGGCGCAAGCGCGTCGAAACCGCCTGACGCCTCCAGCAAGTGGTACGTGGCCGTCGGCCCCACCAAGAACAAGAGCGACCGCGACAACGCCGAGATCGACGCGATCGTCCAGACGGGCTTGCGCAGGGGGCTCGCAGCGAAGAACGGCGTAGCGATCGCGCCGCCGACGGAAACCGCGGCGCAGGCGGGCGCGGTCATCCAGAAGAACCACCTGCAGGGCTACTTCCTGCAAGCCACCGTGGAACCTTTCCGCTACGAGGACTCAAAGCTCACCGTCACGGTCCGCGTGACGATGTTCAGCTACCCGAACAAGGCCCTGCAGGGAGAGTTTGCGCCGAAGCTGACGCAGTCGGGCACGCCGACCAAGGACAAGGCCGCCGAAGACGAGCTCGTCAAGATGGCGGTCGAGCGCGCGTTGGCGAAGTTCATTGCCGTGCTCGAGGCCCAGGCGCCTTGAGCCATTTGTTGTACCTGTCTATGCGCACCATCTACGCTTGCAACCGCGGGTGGTCCGGTTGGAATCGACTCGCGCATCCAAGAGGCAAGCCATGAGCCCATCCACATCGCCCCAAGGTTCCGCAAACGCCACCGGACGGCACCAGCGACGCGCCCGGAACTACCTGCTCGATCCTCGTTTCCAGCTCAAGTACACGGGGTTCCTGGTGATGGTGGCGCTGCTGCTGTCGACCGTCCTCGGTCTGCAACTCTGGCGGACCAGCAGGGAAGTGATCGCCCAGAGCCAGCAAGCCGTCAGGGCCGGCCAGGAGACGGTGGCGCGCGGCAAGACGATGGTCGAGGAGAGCCGCAAGGTCTCCGAGGTCGTCGCCATGAACATCGCCCGCGAGTACGCCGACAACCCGGAGCTGGCGGCCTTGTTCTCGCAGGACAACAAGGCCCGGGAGAAGAAGCTCGCCGAGGAGCAGGAGCGCCTGGTCAAGGACGCCGAAGCGCTCCAGGCCCAAGCGCAGTACCTGGAAGCGCAGCAGAAGAAGACACTCTACATCTTGTTCGGCGGGCTGACGATCCTCGTCATCGCGATCGGACTCGCCGGTATCGTGTTCACGCACAAGATCTCGGGCCCGGTCTTCAAGATGACCGGACTGCTCCGCCAGGTGAGTGAGGGCAAGCTCAGGATACCTTCGGGCTTGCGCAAGGGCGACGAGCTGCGTTCGTTCTTCGACATGTTCGTGACGATGCTCGAGTCGCTTCGAAAGCAGCGCGCCCATGAGATCCAACAGATCGACAAGGTGCTGGCCGAACTCGATGGAAAGGTCGACGACGCGAGTCTGCAGCCCCTTCGGGCGCTACGTCAGGGACTCGCTGATGGGCTTGACAACTAACGGCGTTTCGGGGGTGGTGGCCCCATCTCACTGGAACGCTCCCTGAACCCAATCGACCGTCACAACGTCGCCGGGACCGAAGTCGACCACGACGATATCGAACCGCACGACGCGGATCGACGGGTCATGACACCAACGCGTGTCCCAGAGCTGTCTGGCCGCCGCGCGTAGGCGGCTCTGCTTGGCGACGTCGACGGAGTCGAGCGCGCGCCGCCAGGCACCGGGCCCTCGCGCGCGGACCTCGACCACGGACACGACATCATCGAGCTGGGCGACGATATCGATTTCCAGGTGACCGATGCGGACATTACGTCCGAGGATCTTCCAGCCGCGGTCGGCAAGCCATTGTGCGGCATGGGCCTCGGCTCGCCGCCCGGTCGCCGGCGCACGGCGTGGACAGGAGGGCATCCAGGGCCCGGAGGATCAGAGCTCCTGCATGTTCGAGGAGTAACCGCAGTGATCAGCGGCGACGTCGCAGGTCTCTTCCGCGCAGTCCTTGTCGAAGTTGTCGCCCTTCTTGACGCAGTACTTGTCGCCCGGGCGAACGAGGTTCGGGTCGAGCGAATTGACGACCTCCTTGCACTCGTAGCCGTCCGGGCATTCGCAATACTTGGCATTGCTGTCGGTGCCGTCACAGCGGCAGGAGCAGTAGACGGCGTCCTTGCGGTCTCTGCACTGCGGCTTGACGGCGACGGTCACCTGCGCGTTGGTTCCCGGGACCATACACTCACGGTCCGGGCCATCGTAGACCGAATTGCCGGCAGGGTTGCCGAACGGACACGTGACGCGCCCCTGGAAGTTCTTGACCAGGCACACACGCGTCTCGCACTGGAACGAGCGGTCTTCGATCTGGACCTCGGTGACCTTGGCGCCCTCGTAGTTGGCGGCGAACTCGTCGTTCGGGATGCAGGGGTCACCGACGCCACCTGCCTTGCACGCAGCGGCGGTGCCGCCGAGGATCAGGACCGCGAATACCGAAAGCAGAGTCTGCCGGATCATCGTCAATGGCTCCCTCGAGGAACAGTCTTCAGGGGAATCGAGCCGACCAACCTGACGCAGGTAAACCTGCGGGGAATGAAGCAGTCCCACCGGCGCCGGCGCAGTCGCAACCTAGACCACGCGGTCGGGGCCCGTCAACCGGGAATTTCGATGTCGCGACCAGGCGATAGGGCCGGTTGGCGCGAAGCCTGGGGCGCGGCGATGCCCTGGAGTTGTCGACGCCGGGCGCGTCAGGAGATGGCAAGCGGGTGACCCGGAACGCGGACATCGTGCGTCGAAGCGAGGGGAACGCGAAAAGGAGCAGTTGGGTGCTGGCGAGACCTTACCGAGGTGGCTATCGGCGGATTTTTTCAGCAGGCAGGGAATCCGACTGGAACGCGCCCGCGAAGGTCGTGCTTGACAACGAGTTTTGCTGCCCACTAACATCGCCTCCCTTGCGAGCGCTATCTTCATGTCATCATTGAGTTTTTCGGGGCTTCGCGGCGTTGCGTCGGGCAGCGTCGTGGGAGCCGACGCCAACGTCGCCGAAAGCGAGGAACGACGATGCTGAATCGGTTTGCGCGTATCTGCCTGGTGCTCAGCGCCCTGAGTCTGGCGACAGGATCCGCCTATGCACAGGGCGGCAAGAAGGCCGGTGCCGCCGCTGCAGAGGGCAAGAAGGATCAAGGGAAGAAGGACCAGGGCAAGAAGGACCAGGGCAAGAAGGACCAGGGGAAGAAGAGCGACGCCGGGGCGGTCGACATCGAGCTCGACGAGCCCGGGCAGGAAAATGAGCCGGCAGGTCCTGTCGTGGCGGGGCAGATGACGGAGGAGGCGGCGCAGGCCAAGAGGCTGTTCGACGCCGAACGCTGGGCGGAAGCGGCGCTTGCGCTCGACCGTGTGCAGAAGGGCGACACGGGCGACGACGAAGGAAACAAACAGATCGCGCAGTACAACCTCGCTATCGCCTTGTATCGTCTGAAGCTCTACCAGGCGAGCTACAACATCTTCAGCTTGGTGGCGGACAACCCCAACCACCTCAAGTTCAACGAGACGTTGCTGTGGCTGTCGAAGCTCGCGACGCAGCTTCCCGAGCCGGCGGACATCATCGAGCGGGTCGGCAAGTACAAGAGCGACGCGATCGCGCGGTTCAACAACCCCAACCAGCGCGAGCTGTACTGGCAGCTCAACTACCTGCTCGGCCGCTACAAGTACCGCAATCGGCAGTACGAAGAAGCCATCCGTCTGTTCCAGAACGTGGACAAGCAGAGCAAGTACTACATCAAGTCCCAGTTCTTCATGGGCATCTCGTACGTGCAGCTCCGCCGGTCCGTGCCTGCCGTCAAGGCCTTCAACAAGATCGTGGTCGCCCTCGACGAAGGCATCGAGGGCGTGGAAGACGAGGGCCGCATGCGCGACCTCGCGTTCCTGTCGATGGCGCGTACGTACTACACGGCGTCGATCAAGCTTGACGACAACAACGTGCCTACGGTCGACGCGACGAAGTTGAGCGCGGCGGTGAAGTACTGGAACAAGATCGACGTGGCAAGCGAGTACTGGCTCGACGGCCTGTTCGAGGAATCGTGGGCGTACTTCATGGCGGGCGACTATCCCCGGGCGCTGGGCAACATCCACACCATCCAGTCGCCGTTCTTCCCGAACGCCGTGTACCCGGAGGCCGACATTCTCAAGGCGGTCATCTACTTCTCCAACTGCCAGTACGACGAAGCCACCACGGTCGTGGCTCGCTTCAAGCTGAAGTACGAGCCCGTCAAGAAGGAACTCGAGAGCGTGCTCGCGCGCTACAAAGGCGATGGCAAGGAAGCTGAGCTTTTCAAGTTCCTGCGAGACGTGCGCGATGGCAAGGCCGAGTTGCCCCAAACGATCCGTCCGATCGTGGAGAACGCTCTCGGCGACCGTCAGCTCCTTCGAAACATTGAGTACGTCCGCGTGCTCGAGGAAGAGGAGCGGACGTTCAAGTCGGCGCCGGCGTCGTTCCGCAACTCACCGCTCGGTGGTGATGTGCAGGACGCTCTCGATCTGGCAAGAGACGTCGCCGTGCGCAACGCCGGCACGCTCGCCCGGGCACGGTTCCAGCGGACCATCGACGAGATCAACGAGCACCTGCGCGACTCGGCGAAGATCCTCATCGATGTCACGGCGGCCCAGCGAAACAAGCTGGAGCAGGTGGTTCAGGCCGGACAGGTGTCCAAGGCCGAGTCCAAAATCATGGGCGTGGTCAACCCGGACGAAGAGCACGTTTTGTGGCCCTTCGACGGCGAATACTGGCGTGACGAGCTCGGGTTCTATCGTCAGGTGGTCATCTCGAATTGCGGGAGGTAGGCATCATGAAGCCGTTGCGGATCATCCGCGTGCTGTTTGCTGGAGCCGCAGTCACGCTGACGTGGAACGTGGCGACTGCCCACGCTGGCGACGACGCGAAGGGAGATGCGTGCTGGTCCAAGCAGGCGGAGCAGGCGCTGGCGGCATGCCCTGGCAACGGGCCGCAGACGCTGAGCAGTGGTCAGCGGGGAACCCAGCCTAGGGTGCACTTCAAGAGCGCGCCGCAGGCCGTGGAGACCAAGAAGGCTGACCAGAAGAGAAAGCCTGGCGGCCCCACCGAGGAGATGGCGGGCTTCGCGGAACGCGATGAACGCCAACAGAAAGTCACAAAGAAGGCCCGGGCGCTACTCATCACCGAGATCACCGGCCTGGAGAACCTCTTCAAGACTACCCCGCGTCGCGCCCCCGACCGCGTTCGGATCGCCCGCCGGCTCGCGGAAACCTACGTCGAGCTCGAGTCGGCGGCCCGTCGCGACAAGACCCAGGCCGAGATCAAGAAGAACAAAGCTGAAGCGGACAAGGCGCAGTCCGTGCTGTTGCTCGCGCGCAAGAACGCGATCAAATACTACGACCTGATCCGCAGTCAGTATGCGTCGTACAAGGACCTCGACGAGGTCCTGTACTACCTCGCGTACGAGTACGAGCAGGCCGAGGATTTCGCGAACGCTCGCAAGGTCTACTACGAACTCATCCAGAAGACGCCGAACTCCAAGTACATCCCGAGCGCATACCTGGCGTTCGGCGAGCTGTTCTTCGCGGAGGCCCAGGGTGACAACTCCAAGTTCGAGCTGGCCAAGCAGGCCTACCTCGAGGTGATCAAGCATCCGCCACCCGAGAACAAGATGTGGGGCTACGCTCACTACAAGCTGGCGTATGTCTTCTGGAACCAGGAGGACTACCCGCAGGCGCTCGCGCACTTCAAGAAGACGATCGAGTTCGGCACGCAGTACGGCAACCTGCCCAACGCGACGCCTCTCGCGAAGGCTGCGCGCCGAGACATGATCCCGGTCTACGCGTTGACTGGGCGACCTGACGCCGCGTACGGCTTCTTCAAGGGCCTGTCGGGCGACAAGCAGGGCGAGGACACCAAGACCTTCGAGATGCTCGACTCTCTCGGGCAGAACTACCTCGACACGGGCCACTACGCCGAGGCGATCGCGCTGTACCAGGACCTGATGAGGCGCGACAAGGGCGACAAGTACTGCTTGTACCACTCGCACATCGCGGAAGCGACGCTTGCGATGAAGTCGGGCAACAAGGACCAGATCAAGCAGGTGCTCGACCAGCAAGTGGCGGTCTACAAGGAGTTCAAGGCAGGCAGCCACAGCGCCGAGTCGAAGCTCAAGTGCGGCAACGCCACGGCGTCACTCACGGCCGAAACCGCGATGGCGTGGCACCTGGAAGCGGTTGGAAGCGGCGGCGTGCGCGGCACCAACGACCCCAAGACAATGTCGCTTGCCGACTACCTCTACGGGCAGGTTGTCGACAACTTCACCAACGACGATTTCGCCAAGTTCGAGTTCCCACGCATTGCGAAGGAGGACTGGCCGAATCTGTTCAAGATCAAGTACCACCGCGCCGACTTGCTCTACGCGCAGAAGAAGTGGGACCAGTGCGGGCCAGCCTTCGACGCTGTCGTGGCGGAGAATCCGACGGGCCCCGAGGCGCCCGAGGCCGCATTTGCCGCCGTGCTCTGCTACCAGAACATCTACGAAGAGCAGCACAAGGGCGGAAAGGACCGCAAGGGTGCCGGCCTGATGCCGGGCCAGGAGAAGAAGAGCGAGAAGTCCACCGCCCAGAGCGAGGCCGCGAAGTACAAGCCGAAAGACTTCGACGAGCGTCAGAAGGGCATGATCACGGCCTTCAACCGTTACGTGTGCTACATCAAGCCCGCGGATAACGACAAGGACGCCAAGGACCAGTACGTCGAGGTCAAGTACGCCCGCGCGCGCACATACTTCGAGGCGCAGCACTGGGAGGAAGCGGCCATCGCGTTCCGCGATGTGGCGATGAACCACTCGGACCACGAGGCCGGCATCTTCGCCGCCCAGCTCTACCTCGAGTCGCTCAACGTGCTCGGTAGCAAGACCGATCCGCCTCGTCCTCGGTGTTTCGATCAGATGGGTGAGGACGTGCCGAAGCTCATCGGGCTGTACTGCACCGGTGCCAAAGCCAAGACGAACGAGGAACAGTGCACGCAGCTGACCAAGATCCAGTGCGACATCGAGCGTCTCAAGGCTGAGAACATGGTGAAGCTTGCCGACAAGGGCGGGCCGAACGCGCTGCGCACCTACGAGGAAGCCGCGAACGCGTACATCGGGCTGTGGCGCAAGTATGGTGAGGCGCCGCTGCGCAACAAGCAGCCGATGCAGTGCGAGCGCATGGACGAGGTTGTGTACAACGGCTGTCGCGCGTTCCAGGCTGGCCGTCTGATCGCCAAGGCGATCCAGTGCCGTCAGATCCTCCTGAACCCGGACAACCAGCTCGACAAGAGCCCGCTTGCGCGCAAGGCGGTCTACGAGATCGGTGGCAACTACCAGGCCATTGCTGTCTACGATAAGGCCGCGGACTGGTACGAGCGTTTCGCCCGCGACAATCCCAAGGAGGAGAAGGCTGACGTCGCCTTGTCTGACGCCGTGGTGTTGCGTCTCGGACTGGGCCAAGACGACAAGGCCATCGACGACGCGAAACTGTTCAAGCAGCACTTCGGCGCGCGCAACCCGGCACAGTACGCGCAAATCGCGTTCGCGATCGCCGCGCACTACGTCGAGCAGGGCAAATGGGAAGACGCTCGTTCGCAGCTCTCCGGATCAATGGCCTCGCTCGACAAGAGCGCCACGTACGACGTGCGGGTTCAGGCGCACGCCATGTTGGCTCGCGTCTTCATGGAGCTGAACCGTCCCACCAGCGCGGAGCCGGAGTATCGCAAAGTGGCCGACCTGTGGAGCGACCCGAACAAGGCCGTCGGAGAGATCAACAAGATCGACGAAGACGAAGCGGCGAAGGTTCGTCGGTTGGGCAAGGCGCTGACGGCGGTCGGTGAAGCGTACTTCTTCTTCGCGGAGCAGAAGAAGGTCAAGACGGTCGATACGATCAAGTTCCCCGAGTACAAGTCGACCGGCTACACGCCGTCGAGCAAGAAGCTCGAGGACATGATGCAGGACGAGTTCGAGGCGGAGATGGCCAAGCGCAAGAAGGAGAGCGAGGCCGTCAAGAAGCACATCGACACGAAGGTCAAGGAATGGGTCGAAAAGAAGCAGAAGGCGATCGAGGCCGCTGACGCTGAGTATCAGAAGATCTTGAACCTGAAGCCGACGCCGCCTCCCCGGTGGGTCATCGCGGCAGGTTCAGCAGTGGGCAAGATGTGGGCGGAGTTCGTGCGGGACTTTCGTCGCGCACCGATCCCGGAGTGGATGAAGAAGGACGATGAGCTTCGCGGTGTGTACTACCAGAACCTCGACGCTGCGAGCGAGCCGATCAAGCAGAAGGCAAAGGCAGCGTTCGTGACCTGCCTGAGCTTGTCGGTCAAGCACCAGTACTTCGACAAGTACTCGCGCGAGTGCGAGGTGTGGCTTGCTGAGAACTACAAGGCCGAGTTCCACAAGGTCGACGAGTTCCGCGGCGCACCCGACCAAGTCGGGTCAGGACTGAACGACAAGCCGTACCCGGTGCAGATCGGCGGCGAGCCGTACGTGGTGGCTCCGGCACCGCCTCCCGATGCGCCAAAGAAGGACGACAAGAAGGACCAGAACAAGGAAGGCGGCAAGTGAGCCTGTCCGAGAGGGCGATCGACTTGCAGGAGAATGCTCATGAAGACGCATAGAATCCTCGGACTGGTAGCGATGATGATGCTGGCCGCCGCGTGCGGCGGGTCGAAGGGGGAAGGGCCGAAGGTGCCGGGCGGCGGGCAGGGTACGCGGCCTTCGGAGGTCACCCAGGAAGCCAAAGCCAAATTCGAAGACGGCCTGAAGGCGATGACCGCGCACGACAGCAAGGCCGACTGGTCGGATGCCACGTGCACGGAGGTGGCGCAGACGTTCCTCGCTGCGGTCGAGGAGCAGAAGAGGGCCAACAAGCCCTTGCCCGAGGGCCACTACAACGCGGGGCTGGCGTATCAGCGTTGCGGCAAGGACGCGGAAGCCAAAGCTCAATTCCAGGCTGCCCTCGGGCAGGCGTCGGGCTTCCACCGCGCCAAGGTGCAGCTTGCCCTTTACGAATACAAGGAGAAGGGCGACGCCGTGCTGGACCAGACGATCCAGAAACTGCAGGATGCGGTGGTCGAAGCGAAGTTCCAGAACGTCGACGCGCTGGTCAATCTGGCGATGCTGCAGATGAGGCGTGCTGGACCGACGGGGCAGCAGGGCTGCTCGAACGACATGGAGTGCGCGAAGCTGAACATCCAGCGTGCGTTGGCCATTGACGACGGATTCATGCCGGCGTTCAACCAGCTCGCTCTGTACTATCTGAACGAAGCGCACGCGAAGGCGGACAAGAAGAAGAAGGACGCGGGGCGCAAGGGGAGACGGGCGCTGGTGGCGGCGAGCGGTGAGACGGAGGAACTCAGCGGGCAGATGCTCGACTTGGCGGCACTGGTGTGCTCGCAAGCGATCCGCAAGAACGCGAAGTACGCGCCGATCTACAATACGCTGGGCTTGATTCAGGTCGAGCAGAAGAACATCAACAACGCGGTGCAGGCCTTCAACACGGCGCGCACGCTCGACCCCAACTTCTTCGAAGCGCAGATGAACTACGCGGCGGTCAACTTGTCGTTCCGCGGTTTCGACCAGGCCGAGGCTGCCTATCGTCAGGCGTTGAAGATGCGTCCCGACAGCTACGAAGCCCAGCTAGGGCTGGCCCTGGCGATTCGCGGGCAGATCAACGATTCGAACTGGGACAAGAACCTGAAGGATGCGCAAGCCGCGCTGGATCGGTGCAAGCAACTGCAGCCCAGCCGTGCAGAAGCCTACTTCAACGAGGCGATTTTGGTCCAGGAGTACAAGGCCAAGAGCGCGAAGAACGACGATGAGACGATCCGGATCCTCGAGCAGGCGAAGGCGATGTTCAGCAACTTCATCCAGAAGGCGGGCGCTTCGCCCGAGTTTGCTGACGCTGTGAAGAACTCGAAGGACCGTCAGGAAGACATCGACAAGATGATCGAGTTCATCAAGCAAGGGAAGGAAGAGGAGCGTAAGGCTCGGGAGGCTGCTGCGGCGGCGTCGGCGCGGCCTGCGGGGTCGGCGGCTTCGGCCCCGGCGGGGAGCCGCTAGTCGGGATCGGTCGTGACGCCGCCCCTCGGGGGCGGCGTTGTTTTTTTTGAGGTCTGGGGGGAACTCTCGGGAGGCGGCACTGTCCGTGTGAGCGTCGCGGGTTCCGTCAGTACCCAAGGACTCAGTCAGCACTCCGAGGATTTCGAGTTGACGAGACAGCCGATTTTGATTACACTTTCACTGTAACGAAAGCGAATTGTTGTGAGGAGAGTGAAATGAGCAGAAAGCTGTTGGCTGTTCTGACCGGCGTGGGGGTGTTCCTGATCGCGTCTGCGGCTTTCGCGCAGGGGGTGCGGACGGTAGAAGGCGAGAAGAAGGGTGGGGAGCAAGGGTACGGGTACGAGTTCGAGGACGACCCATTGGCAGCCGGTGGGTTTGGGCCGAACGACGCCACGATCCGGGTCCGACCCGGTCCAGTTCGCACGACGCTGATTCGCCCGCGCATCTCGTTTGTGGACAACATGCTGAAGTCCGTCGAGAACCTGTGAGGGTTGTCGAGCGGGCGGGTCAACGCAACGCAGGGCACCCGGAGATCGGGACGCCGGGTGTCTGAAAAGGTGTCCGATGGAAGGTCAGGGCAGGATGAAGGTCACGCTCACGTTCGCATTGTATCGGGGCGACCAGCTAGTTCGGCGCGAGGCGGTGACGCAAGACATCGTGAAGGTCGGCAAGGATCCGAAGAGTCATCTCCGGGTCGACGATGATCTCGCGTCGCGGATGCACGCGGTGATCGAGGTGGCGTCCATCGATGACATCACGCTGATCGACCTGGGCAACGAGCCGGGCACGGTGGTGAACGGCGCGCGGGTGAACAAGTGCAAGGTTCATCCCGGGGATCAGATCCAGGTGGGCGGTACACTGATCGTGCTAGAAAACGCGGAGGTCGCGTCGGACGCAGCGGCTGCTGCTCCACCGGCACCCGTGGCGGCGGCACCGGGGCCGGAGGCGTCGGCACGTCCTGCGGGCCCCTTTGCTGCGCCGGTTGCGCCTGCGGCAGTCAACCCGTTCGCGGCAGCGGCTCCTGCGAATCCGTTTGCGGGCGCGGGTGCGGATCCGTTCGCGTTTGCGTCGGTCAATCCGTTTGCGGGTGTGGTGGACCCGTTCGCGCCGCCGGGCGGCGAGGCACCGGCGGAGGGGGGGCCAGTACGCTACGTGATGACGAAGAGCGGGCCTGACGTGAATCCCGACGAAGTGGAGTTGGTGAACGTGCCGGCGCTCGAGGTAATGATTCTGTGGGGCGACATGGTGCTGCACGTGCAGCATCTTTCGCCGCCGCGGAGCTTCTATGTTGGGGAGGAGCAAGGCAAGAACCTGGCGAGCGACTACTTCATCCCGGCGGAGAAGCTGGGGGCGACGCGTGCGCCGGTGGTGTTGGCGGACCGCGGCGGGCCGGCGTACTTGGTGCTGCTGCCCAAGGCCAAGGGGTTTATCGAGATCCCTGGGCAGGGCAAGCAGAAGATCGAGGATTTGATCGCGCGTGGGCAGGCGCAGCCGTGCGCGGAGATGTCCGGGGCTCACCAGATCCCGTTCCCGCCGGGAGCGAAGGCCCGGATGGAGATCCCGTCGGAGGTTCCGGGCGCGGCTCTTGTGTTCCAGGTTGGCGCGGTGAATGCTGGGCGTCGCGCGCCGGCAGGTCTGTTCACCTCGAGCCGTGATTGGTCGACGGCGTTGTACGTGGGGTTGTCTTCGGCTGTGCATCTTGGGCTGTTGGCGGCGATGGCGTTCTTCATGCCGCCCCTGGGTCTCACCGAAGAAGAGGAGATGAGCAAGGACCAGCTCTACCTGCTGCAGCAGTACCTGAACGCCTCGGCGGAGCGGGAGATGGAGCAGAAGGACACCGACCAGGTGGCCGAGGACAACCCGGACAACAAGGAAGGTGGCACCGGTACGCGGGCGAAGGGCGAGGAGGGCTCGATGGGCGACCCGAACTCGCGCAACACGAACCGGCGATACGGCGTGGCGGGGCCGAAGGACAACCCCGACCCGCATATTGCGCGTTCTGCGGCGCTGCGCGAGGCAGCCGAGTTCGGCATGATCGGCCTGTTGAACACGGGGGCTGGGGGTGACCCGAACGCGCCGACGGCGCCGTGGGGACGTGACGACTCGCTGGGCAGCGACCCGATCAGCGCGCGCGGAAACATGTGGGGCGACTCGATTGGCGATGCGTTCGGTGCGGGCGGGTTGGGCTTGTCGGGCATTGGTGAGGGCGGAGGTGGCCGCGGCGAGGGGATTGGTCTCGGGTCGATCGGAACGATCGGGCATGGTGCTGGAACCGGCACAGGGCAGGGGTTTGGCTCCGGGCACGGTCGGCTCGGGGGCTCGCACCGGACGAGTCCACCGAAGGTCCGCATGGGCGCGACCACGGTCAACGGTCGTCTTCCCCCGGAGGTCATCCAGCGCATCGTGCGTCAGAACTACGGCCGCTTCCGCCTCTGTTATGAGAACGGCTTGCGGAACAACCCGAATCTGCAGGGGCGTGTTTCGGTGCGGTTCATCATCGGTCGAGATGGGTCGGTTTCGAACGTGGGCAATGCCGGCTCAGACCTGCCGGATCCGGGCGTGGTGTCGTGCGTGACGCGTGCGTACTACGGCCTGTCCTTCCCGCAGCCGGAGGGCGGCATCGTGACGGTGGTCTACCCCATCATGTTCTCGCCGGGCGACTGATTCCACGCAAGTTCTCCGTCATCCCCGCGAAGCAGCAAACCAAGGCCTGGGCATGTGCCCGGGCGTCGCTTCCCGTCGCAGCATTTCCCCGGATCACCCTGGACTTTTCGGGCCGCGTCCGCGTAGACTTCCGGCGCTTCTTGCGGTTCGAATGCGGGTGCCCGACAGGGAGTGTCCCGGTGTTGAATACCTTTCCGAGCCGTTGGCGGACGATGTCAGCGGGCTCGGCGCTGTACAGGACGACCGCTCGAGAGCGGGAGGTCAACTCGTTCGTTTGGGGACGTGAACCACGTTCCGAAGCTGAAAGGTGGCGAGACAGATGAAGCTTGGCACGCTGTGTGTCGCGATGGCCTTGGTGCTCGGCATGGGATGCAGTCGAGCGAAGATCGACGCGGTCAACCTGGCGAACGATGGGGACCTGCTGAAGAAGCAGGGGGCATTCGACGCCGCCATCGACAAGTACGAGCAAGCTGTGCAGCTCGACCCGACGAACCACAAGATCATGTACAAGCTTGCTACGACCTACCGGAAGAAGGAGGAGTGGGAGAAGGTCGCGTCGACGCTTGCGCGTGCAACGCAGATCGCGCCGACCTTCGCGACCTACTGGTATGAACGGGGCTACGCGTTGGTGCAGATTGCGGACAAGTCGAAAGCGCAGACCGCATGGGAGGAGGCCAGGGAGCCTCTCGAAAAATGCGTGCAGGCGGATCCGAATTTCGCGCACTGCTACTTCGAGCTCGGCACGGTGATGTTGTGGCTCGACAAGGAGCAGGATGCGCTTGAGAACTACACCAAGGCGATCCAGCACCAGCCGTCGGAGGGGTCGTTCTACGCGCCGCTCGCGGACCTGTACATTCGCCTTGGGTACAACGACCAGGCTGAGGGGGTTCTGAAGGAAGGCATCGCGTTCGAGTCGGATGCGAGCAAGGCGAAGTTCAACATGTACATGCTGCTCGCCCAGGTTCGGCAGACGCGTGGAGATCTGAACGGCATGGTCGAGGCGTTGGAGACGGCGAACAAGCTTGGGCCGGCGGAGGAGCATCCTGAGATCCTGTTCAATCTCGGGAGCACGTACGCCGTGATGAACCCGCCGAAGAAGGCGCAGGCGATCCAGATGCTCAAGCAGTTTCAGGCGCGCGGCTGCAAGGGGGGAAAGTCGGACAAGTACAAGGAGCAGTGCGAGCAGGCAATGGCGCTCATCGGAAAGCTGGGCGGCGTTTGAGTGACGTCGCGCCTCCAACCACCGCGTGTGTTCACCGCTGCCTGGCGGCGGTGAATCCCTACGCGCTTCTCATCGTGGCCTTCTTCGCGTGAATGACCGAGGGATTCATGGATCTGCAGCAGCGTCTGAAGCAGCTTGAGGATGTGCATGACTGGCAAGGAACGCTCGACGAACTCGAGAAAGCGATCGCCAACGAGTCCCAGCCGTCGTCGAAAGCTCAGTTGCATCTTCTGGTGGGCAGGTTGCTCGACGGCAAGTTCCTTCAGAGCGTCAAGGCGCTGAAGCACTTCCAGGATGCGTTCAAGCTCCAGCCGAGCATGGTGGGTGCGCTGTCCGAAGCGCGGCGTATCTACTGGCGTTTGGGCAAGATCAATATGGTGCAGAAGCTGCTCGATCTCGAACTGAAGGTCGAGACCGATGCAGAGCGCATGAGCGCGTTGCTGCTCGAGCTTGCCGACGTGCTCACGGACGAAGGCGACAACGAGCGTGCGATGTCGACCTATGCGCGTGCGCTTGGAGCATCGAAGGGGGCGAACGTTGAGGCGAGCGCGTGCCTGGAGGATGCGCAGATCGAGTCTGGTGGCTGGCAGGACCGGGTCGCGTTCTTGCTCCGTGCCGCGCACCAAGAGCAGGACGGCGCGAAGAGAGCGCGTCTGTTTCTGCGTGCCGCACGCATTGCACGCCGCTTTGCCCCGCAGGAGACGGAGGGAATGCTGGCCAAGGCGTTCGAGGCCGACCCCACGAATATGCAGGTGGTCGCGCTCTTCGAAGGCATGCTGATGGAGCAGTCGCGTGCTGACGACCTGCTGGCCGTGCAGAAGGCAGCGTTGGGGCGGGTAGCGGACGTTGGTGAGCGAGCTGCGCTCACCTTCAGCTTTGCCGTGCGCTGGGCCACGCGCCACCAGAACCCCGAAATCGGCGCACAGTTCGCGGAGGAAGCGCTCTCGTTGGATCCGGGCATCGAGGCTGCATTCCTCTATCTGCGCGAGGTATGGGGAACACGCGACGGTGCATGGGACCGTGTGGTGCAGGCTGCGGAAGCGGCTCATGCGAGGGCGGGCCACGGTGCCACTGCAATGTTCTATCTTGCGCAAGCGGGGCTGCTGACCTGGCAGAAGCTCGGCAACATGTTGCGCGCTCAGAAGCTTTTCGAGCGTCTGTGTGCCGTCGCGCCGGAGCACCCGAGTGTCAAGGCGTTCGAGCTGCAGATCGGTCAGAAGCTTGCGCCGTCGACCGCTTCCGTCGAGTCGACTCCTGCGCCTCTGCCCGTGGCGCAGACGCCGATACCGGCGCCTGCGGTACCGGGGCCCTCTGCGGCTTCACAAGAAACGACGGTCGGACAGGCCAGGGAGCAGTCTGGTCCAGGCGGACCGGAAGCTGTCGTGGCGCCGTCGTCGGCGCCGATGCCAGCATCGGCCGAGACGGAGCCGGACGACGACAAGATCAGGCAGTTGCGTGAGGCGGCGATCAAGCAGGAAGGCGCGAAGCGTTTCAACGAACTGGTCAAGACGCTGGTTGCGCTGGCGGATCTGGTGCCGAACCCCGAGGAGAAGGTGGACCTGTACCAGAGGGCCGCGGACCTGTTCGTGACCAAGTTTGCCAACCAGGCCGAAGCCATCAAGGCGTACGAGAAGGTGCTCGAGTACGACCCGGACAACGCCAAGGCGGTCGAGTATCTGCTTCAGATGTACGAGAAGCGTCGTGACTGGGAGAGCTTGATCCGTCTGCGTCGTCGCCAGGCTGACAAGGCTCTGTCGGTCGCCGATCGCATCGCGCAGTACGTCGAGATCGCGGACATGGCGACCAAGCGTCTGCGCAAGCCCGAGATCTGCATCGAGCTGTGGAGCGAGGTGCTGGTGTCGGATCCCGAGAACGACGCGGCGCTCGCGGCTCTTGCTCCGTTGTACGAGCACACCAAGCAGTACGCCGAGCTGGTGAAGGTCATCGAGAAGCAGGTCGAGACCACGGCGGACCTCAAGCAGAAGGTGCAGCTACTGACCAAGCTTGGGACGCTGTACGGCGATCGTCTGAACGACGACGAAGGGGCGGTGAACGCGTGGCGTCAGCTATTGGCGCTGACGCCGGACGATCGGCGTGCGCAGGAGCAGCTCCGCAAGAAGTACATTGCGCTGGGCCGCTGGGACGACCTCGAGGTGTTCTATGCGGAGTCGGGCAAGTGGGACGAGTTCATCCGGGTGCTGGAGTCGCAGGAAGACAAGGAGCCGGATGCGAAGGGCAAGATCTCGCTGTTGATGAAGGTGGCGCAGCTCTGGGCGGAGAAGAAGGGCAAGCCGGATCGAGCCGCGAAAGCGCTCGAGAAGGTGCTGAGCCTGGATCCGCAGCATCTTGCTGCAGCGGAGGCGTTGGTGCCCATCTACCAGGCGGCGGGCAACGCGAAGGGTCTGGCGACGGCCATCGAAGTCAAGCTGGTTCACGAGGAAGACGACTTTGCGCGACTGGAGCTGCTGCGCGAGGTGGCCGTGCTCTACGAGAGCAAGGTGAAGGATACGGACAAGGCGTTCGAGCGTTTCCTTGCTGCGTTCGAGATCTCTCCCGGCGACGAAGCGTGCCGTGACGATGTCGAGCGCCTCGCGAAGGCGACGGGCAGGTGGTCGGACGTGATCGCGTCGTATCGCCGGGCGATCGAGTCGGCCGAGTCCAACGGTGAGCGGGATCTGAGCATTGCGCTGCACCTGACGCTCGGGCGTGTGTTGGTGGAAGAGGTCGGCAGCGTCGACGAAGGGATCGTGGAGTTCAAGGCGGTATACGACGCGGACGACACGAACACGGAGGCGATCACGGCACTGGAGGCACTGTACCGTCGAACCTCCAGGTTTGACGACCTTCTTCGGATCTACGAGCGCAAGCGGGATCTGGCCGAGAGCTTCGACCAGAAGCGCGAGGTGCTGAACAGCATTGCGGGCCTGTATGTCAACGAGATGAAGCGTCCCGACCTTGCGGTTGCAACCTATCGGTCGGTGCTGGAGGAGGACCCGACGGACGTGACGGCGCTGCGAGCGTTGGACACGCTCTACAGGCAGATGGGGGACTATCCGAGCTATGCGGAGGTGCTTCGGAGGCTAATCGACCTTGATGTCAGCGACCAGGAACTGGTGGACTTGAAATTCCGGCTGGGCAAGACGCTGGAGGAGCACCTGTCGGATCCGCAAGGGGCGCTGGACAACTACCGGGAGATTCTGTTTTTGGAGGCTGGGCACGAAGGTGCGCGGATGGCGCTCGAGCGCATGCTCGGCAACGCGGACTTGATGGCGCAGGCGGCCGAGATTCTGGATCCGATTTACGAGGCGAGGGGCGACTGGGAGAAGCTCGTGGGCGTGCTGGAGGTGCTCGCGGGCTGCCAGCAAGACGTTGGGCTCAGGGTGGAGCTGCTTCGCCGCATTGCGCGCACGGCTGCTGGGCAGCTCAACGATCTCGACCGGGCGTTCGATGCACAAGCGAGAGCGCTCGAGCAGGACCCTGCGAACGGCCAAGCGCGTGGCGAGCTCGAGGCCCTGGCGGCGGAGTCGTCCGCGTGGAGCAAGCTCGAGGCGATCTTCGCCGAGGTGGCTGAGGGGCTGACGGACCTGGCCCTGGCGCGGGACTACTGGCTGCGGCTGGCGGCGATTGAGGAGAAGCTGGGCAAGATCGACGAGGCAGCAGCGGGCTACGACCGTGTGCTCGCCATCGACCCTGCGGATGGGGAGGCATTGGCAGCGCTCGACGCGCTGTACAGGCGCACGGAGCGCTGGACGGACCTCATCGGGGTGTACCGTCGTCGCATCGAGCTGGAGGAGGATCTCCGAGGTCGCGAGGAGCTGTACGCGCAGATGGCGCAGGTCTACGAGGAGCGTCTCGGCAAGCCAGAAGAGGCGATTGCTGCGTATCGCGAGGTGCTGGGGATCGACGAGGCGAGCCAGGTAGCGTTGGTGGCGCTGGACGCCTTGTTTACCCGCCAGAAGATGTGGACGGAGCTGGCAGAGAACCTGGAGGCCCAACTTCGACTCGCCGAGTCCGACGATGCGCAGACCACGCTGATGTTGCGGCTGGCAGGGCTTCGCGAATCCGAGATGAACCAGATCGACCAGGCGATTGAGATCTACCGGCAGGTTCTGGAGCGGGAGCCGTCGAGCGAAGCAGCGTTGCAGGCACTGGAGCGCCTGGGCAAGCTGCCTGATTTCGAGCTCGTGATAGCGGAGATCCTCGAGCCGCTCTACCGGCAGTCTGGTGACTTCAGGAAGCTGATCGGCGTGCACGAGGTTCAGGTTCGGCGCTCGGACGACCCGCTTCGCCGGGTGGAGCTGCTCCACGCGATTGCGCAGCTTTACGAGGATGCGGCGGGCGACTTGGACGCCGCATTCAACACGCTTGCGCGCGCGCTTGCGGAGGATCCTGCGCACGAGCCGACGCAGACGGGGCTCGACCGACTGGCAAGGGCGACGTCGCGGTTCGCGGACCTGGCGAAGGTGTTCGAGAACCTGGCCGGACGGCAGGACGATCCGATGTTGATGAGCCAGCTTTTCTCCATGGCAGCGCGCGTGTACGAGCAGGACTTGCGCGACGTCGAGAATGCGGTTCGGCTGTTCCGCAAGGTGTTGTCGATCGACCCGACGAACCTGCCGGCGGCGGAGGCGCTGGAGGGGCTGTTCCGAGGTGTAGAGCGCTACGCGGACCTGTCGTTGGTGCTGCAGCGCAAGGCGGAGATCCTGGACGACCCGCAGTCGAAGAAGGATGCGTTGTTCCAGGCGGCAACGATCGAGGAGCAGATGCTCGAGCGGCCTGAGGCGGCGATAAGCGTGTATCTGAAGATCCTCGACATCGATCCGGACGACCTGCAGGCGGTGGACGCGCTGATTGAGCGGTACATGGGTTTGGGCCGTTGGGAGGACCTTCTGGCGACGTACACCAAGAAGGTCGATCTGGTGCTCGATCCGCAGGAGAAGAAGGACATCTACTACCAGATGGGCGCGGTGTACGAGCGTGAGCTCAGCGATGTGGCCCGCGCGATCGACACGTATGCGCGGGTGCTGGAGCTCGATCCTGACGACCTGACGGCGCTGGGGCGGCTCGACGTGCTGTATCAGACGTCGGAGTCGTGGCCGGATCTGCTGTCGGTATTGCAGCACGAAGCGGAGCTCACGACGGATGCGGCGGAAGCGATCTCGTACCAGTATCGGATTGCGGAGCTGTACGAGAAGCACCTGAACGATGCGCCGCGTGCGATCGAGCTGTACCGGGACATTCTGACGCAGCAGCCGGACCATGCGCCGACGCTGGAGGCGTTGGAGCGGTTGAAGAACGGCGATGTGGACCCGCTGGCTGCGGCGAGCGTGCTGGAGCCGTTCTACGACGGATCGGGGGCCTGGGAGAAGCTGATCAGCGTGCTCGAGGTGCAGGTGAGGTTCCAGGACGACCCATACCAGAGGGTAGATCTTCTGCACCGGATTGCGGCGCTGTACCAGGACAACCTGCAGAACCACCATGCGGCGTTCGACACGTACGCGCGGGCGCTTGCGCTCGACAACACGAATCAAGACACGCTTGCGGCGATCGAGAGCCTGGCGGGTGTGACGGATCGATGGGCGCAGGCGGCGGCGCTATACGACGCGGAGCTGGCGAAGCTCGACGACAACCCGGACTGGCTGGTGGAGCTCGGTCTTCGGACTGCGGGGATCTACGAGACGCAGCTCGAGGATCTGGACAGTGCGGTCGCCCGGTATCGTCGGGTGCTCGTGGCTGCTCCGGACAACGAGAAGGCGTTGAGCTCGCTGGATCGGCTTTTCAGGCAAGCGGAGCGTTGGGGCGACCTGGCGCAGGTGCTGGTGCGGGAGGCGGAGACAGCGGAGGATCCGGAGGCGGCGCTGGAGTTCAAGTTCCGCCTCGGGCAGCTGCACCAGCTTCGGCTGAACGACCTGGACTCGGCGGTGCAAGCGTATCAGGAGGTCATTACGGCCCGACGGGACCATGGGCCCACGCTCGAGGCACTGGAGCAGCTATTTGGGGCTGGGATCAAGCAGGCAGAGATCGGGGAGCTTCTCGAGCCGCTGTACACGGACAACGAGGAGTGGGAGAAGCTGGCGGGGGTATACGAGGCGAAGCTTGCACACCAGGCGGACCCGACGGAGCGTCTGGCGATGTACTATCGCCTTGCGGAGCTGTTCGAGAACAGCCTGCTCGACCCGGTGCGGAGCATGGATGTGTATGTCCGTGCGATCAAGGAGTTCCCGCTGGACGAGCGGGTGGGGGAGGAGATCGAGCGGCTGGCGGCATCGATTGACAGCGGCTGGGACCGTCTTGGCAATGCGTATGCGGATGTGCTGGA